>JAEEGL010838935.1_pt1 | contig 16615 bp, 13 predicted proteins | sample 9134231 | NCBI WGS metagenome assembly JAEEGL01 (sample SAMN16246548, study PRJNA631951) | gut metagenome | biome: gut microbiome; feature: rumen; material: fiber-attached | host: Bos | place: Iran: Karaj | collected 2018-10 | reverse complement strand
AGAAGTGTCTGACGGTTCTCGGCGTCGTTCACAACCTTGATGGTCTGATCCTCAGCAGCAAGCTTTGCAAGAGACTGAGAAATCTTATCAATATCAGCTTTGTTCTGAGCGTGATATCTCATGTATGTATAAGGCTGTGAGATATCCATCTTAGCGTACTGAACAGGTGTAGCCTTTGTTGAAAGAGTGTCGCCTGTTGCAATATCAAGCTTCTGGAGAGCTCCAAGATCACCAGCGTGAAGCTCTGTAACTTCAGTTGCCTTGTTGCCCTGAAGAACATAGAGCTTACCGATCTTAACCTCAAGATCCTTACCTGCAACAAACATTGTGTCGTCGGGCTTAAGGACACCTGAACGAACCTTGATAAGTGAATACTTACCGATGAAAGGATCGATCATGGTCTTGAATACGAAAGCTGTCTTTGGCTTTGAGAAATCGAAGTCAGCTTCGAAGATCTCATTTGTATTTGTATTGATACCAGCCATCTTACGGTTCTCTGGGCTTGGCATATACTTTACGATATCATCAAGCAGTGTGTAGATGCCCTGGCAAAGTGTGGAGGAACCCATCTCGATAGGAACGATGGAGCCGTCACAAACGTTGCTGCGAGCTGCTGCTCTGATCTCAGCCTCTGAGAAGGTATCACCATTGAAGTATCTGTCCATGAACTCCTCTGATGTCTCAGCAACTGTCTCGATAAGAGTATCTCTAAAGAGCTTAAGGTTTGCCTCATTGTAATCAGGTACAGGAATCTCAACAACTTCCTTGCCCTGCCACTTAAAGCCCTTCTCCTGAATAACGTTTACGTAACCGATGAACTTCTCATTCTCACGGATAGGCAGATTAAATGGAGCCATCTTCTTACCGTACTTATCAGTAAGATCCTGAACCACCTGTCTGTAGGAAACATCATCGATATCCATATCTGCTACAAAGAACATACGTGGAAGCTTATACTTTTCGCAAAGGTCCCATGCTTTCTCTGTTCCAACTTCTATTCCAGCCTTACCGGAAACTACGATGATGGCTGCGTCTGCTACGCTTATAGCCTCTTCTACTTCACCAACAAAATCGAAGAAACCGGGTGTATCAAGCAGGTTGATCTTATGGCCTTCCCACTCCAAAGGGATTGTGGTTGTGCTGATTGAAAAACCTCTCTTCTGCTCTTCCTTATCGAAGTCAGATAAAGTATTTCCGTCCTCAACCTTTCCCATGCGGGAGGTTATGCCTGCAAGGTAAGCCATTGCTTCTGCGAGAGTAGTCTTTCCTGCTCCGCCGTGCCCCAACAGTACTACGTTACGAATCTTGTCCGTTGTGTAAACGTTCATATCTAGTCCTCCAGTTTGGCTATTTTGGGTAAAATGTATGAGATATGATACAGTCCCCCAAGAAAATCATATAACCATTTTACTAAAAAACATGTCCCAAAACAAGTATAATAGGCAGTTTTGCACAAATATATTGTTGTTGATTTTTGCACTTTAAAGTGATATAGTGAGATACGACACTCTTGATTAAATGGGAGGTTTTTCACAATTGGACCAAAAAACCTACGGTTTTATCGGTCTTGGACTCATAGGAGGTTCCATAGCAAGGGCCATAAAGCTCTTTTCACCCCAGTCCAGGATCATAGCATATACTCCACACGCTTCCACTGTTGATGCTGCTTTTCAGGAGAAGATAATCGACAAGCCCCTGTACGAGATCGGCCAGGACTTTAATCAGTGCGATTACATCTTCCTGTGCGCCCCGGTAGAAATAAATAACGAGAATCTTAAGGCTCTTTTGCCTTATATTAACGAAAAGACCACCATCACAGATATTGGCTCCGTCAAGACCTGTATCCATGAGGTGGTAAAAGAGCTTTCGCTGGAATCCCAGTTCATCGGAGGACACCCGATGGCCGGCACAGAGAGGATCGGCTTTAGCAACTCCAAGGCGAAGCTTTTGGAAAATGCCTACTACATCCTCACCAAGACTGAAGCCACTGATGAAAAGAGGCTTGCAGACTACGTGGAACTGGTCAAAAACCTTGGGGCTCTGCCACTGGTTGTGCCCTACATGCAGCACGACTATATCACAGCTGCCATAAGCCACGTACCACACGTGATCTCAGCTTCCCTTGTTAATCTTGTAAAAAACAGCGATTCAGAGGATCAGCTTATGAAGACCATCGCAGCAGGTGGTTTCAAGGATATCACCAGGATAAGCTCCTCTTCCCCTGTCATGTGGGATCAGATCTGCATGACTAATTCCTTCAATATTTCAGAGCTCTTGGGAAGATATATAGATTCCCTTTGTGACATAAAGCTGGCCATCGACGAGCATAACGAGAAAAAGGTGCTGGAGTTCTTTTCTTCAGCCAGAGAATACCGCGAGTCCTTTGTTGATGCCGGCAGCGGACCTATCAAAAAGGTCTACGACATTCACGTTGAAATTGATGATAAGCCCGGTAATCTTGCCAAAGTTGCCACACTTCTTTCAGACAACCTTATCAACATCAAGAATATGGGCATTGTTCACAACAGAGAGTATGAAAGAGGAACTCTGCGCATCGAGCTTCCGGGTCAGGAAGAGCTTGATAAGTCAAAAGAGATACTCTCTTCTTCAGGTTATAGTTTCTATGTAAAGTGATTTTGCGGAGGAAAACCATGATCGCCCTTGAAAAAGCATCCCGTCCCCTGAAAGGAGACGTTTTCGTTCCGGGAGATAAATCCATTTCCCACAGAAGTATCATGTTTGGAGCCCTTGCTCAGGGAACAACTGAGGTCACAGGCTTCCTTGAGAGTGCTGACTGCCTCTCCACTATTGACTGCTTCAAAAAACTGGGAGTTCTCATCGAGCATTCCATAAGCCCCACAAACGGGGTTCCAACCATAACTGTTCATGGAAGAGGTCTGCATAACTTTTCAGCCCCCACTTCCACCCTTTATACCGGCAACAGTGGAACCACAACCAGGCTCATGTCAGGCATTTTAGCTGCTCAGCCCTTTGATTCCATGATCACCGGTGACAATTCCATTGAAAAAAGGCCTATGAAGCGCATCATGAAGCCTCTTGGCCAGATGGGTGCTGATGTCATCTCCGTATATGGCAACGACTGTGCACCTCTGCGATTCACCGGAGGAAAGCCACTTCGTGGTATAACCTACAGAAATCCTGTGGCTTCAGCTCAGGTAAAGAGCTGCATCATGCTTGCAGGTCTTTATGCCGAAGGGGACAGCGTAGTTTATGAACCGGCCCTTTCCAGGAATCACACAGAGATCATGCTCTCAGCCTTTGGTGCTGACATCCACAACGAAGTAGCCCGTGATGGAAGCGCTGTATGTATCCTTCATCCGGGAATGCCACTTCACGGAAACAAGATAAATGTTCCGGGAGATATCTCCTCTGCTGCTTACTTTATCGTTGCAGCTTTGATGGTCCCTGGTTCAGAGCTCCTTATCAGAAATGTAGGAATCAACAAAACAAGAGCCGGTATCCTTACAGTTCTCAATCAGATGGGGGCAGACATAACTCTCCTTAACCTTGATGAGTCAGGTGAACCTAAGGCAGACATTCTGGTTAAGTACTCAGAGCTTCACGGTAACGAGAATCGCCAGTTTGTTATCGGAGGAAAAGAGATACCGACAATGATAGACGAGCTTCCTGTTGTAGCTGTACTGGCGGCCACAAGGGACTTCGATACAATCATCAAGGATGCAGCTGAACTTAAGATCAAGGAATCTAACCGAATTGATGCAGTGGTACAGGGCCTTACAAAAATGGGCTGCGACATCGAAGCCACAGAGGATGGCATGATTATCCACGGCGGAAAGCCGCTTAAAGGCGCTGACATCGACTCCCATAAGGACCACCGTCTTGCCATGAGCTTCGCTATTGCTGCACTGGCAGCGGAAGGTACCACCAGAATTATGGAAGACGAATGCGTAGGAATCTCCTACCCAAGCTTCTTCAAAGATCTTCAGGCATTACTATAAACCAATATAAAACAGGTCTGGGAACACGTGGGGTTCCCGGACCTGTATCTTTTTTAGTAGTTATTGTAGAACATCTTAGCAAGCTCTGAATTCTTATCAAGGATGATTGTCTTTTCACCCTTTCCAAGAGACTCCTCAAATGCATCAAGTGATCTCATAAAGTTGTAGAACTCTGACTTTTCAGGGGTGTTATAGGCCTCTGACAAAGTTTTCATGTACTCAGCCTCACCTTCACCGGCAAGCTTAGCTGCTGTCTTTTCAGCATCTGCCTTAAGGATGGCAACCTTCTTGTCTGTTTCGTTCTTGATCTTCTGAGCCTCAGCATTACCTTCAGCTTCATAGGAAGCAGCAATGTTGTTTCGCTCTGAGATCATTCTCTCATATACTGCTGTTCTGTTGTCATCAGGAAGGTCAAGGGCCTTGATCTCAGCTGTAACGATCTCTATTCCATATCCACCCATATCTGAGTTAGCATCTGTTGTGATGAGCTTTGTAAGAACCTCACCTCTTGAATCGATGACTTCGTCCTGTGTCATGGAAGAAATTGCTGTCTTGGTTGCGTTGTAAACTGCAGCCTCGATCCTCTCCTGTGCTCTTGCATCAAGTGCATTAAGTGACTGGATGTATTTTACAGGATCAACGACCTTCCAAAGAACATAAGTATCTGTGATCATGGACTTTTTGTCCTTTGTGATAACATCAGATGCCGGAATGTCATAGATCTTTGTTGCAGCGCTGATGCGCTGTGTGCTCTGTACGAATGGTGTGATCATCTTAAGGCCGGGATCTGACTCAACCTTTACGATCTTACCAAACTGTCTTACAGCAACGTATTCCTTCTGGTGAACCGTATATAAGGAATTTCCAAGGATTATTGCTGCAACTACTATTATTATGACTATTAAAGTCCCTGTGATTTTCTTCTTCATATTTTTTTCCTCAACTTATTCTATAGTTACTATGTCTACTTAGTTGCCCTCAGTAGTACTTTCACCACCGGCTATTCCTGTGGAGAAGCTCTCCAGTGGAAGCATCTGCTGTGTATTACCATCTGTGATGATAACCTTGGCATCAGGAAGTACATTCTCCATTGCCTCGTAGAACATTCTCTGCTTTGTTATGAGAGGGTATTTGCTGTATTCTTCAAAGATGCTGTTAAACTTTGCTGTCTCACCTTCAGCTTCTGCGATCCTGGCAGCCTTCTGAGCTTCAGCGTTCTGAACGATCCTGTCAGCCTCAGCTTCAGCAGCCGGAACCTGCTCGCTCTGGTACTTCTTTGCATTGTTTACAGCTGTTTCTTTTCCCTGCTTAGCTGTCTCAACAGCCTTGAAAGCCTGCTTGATATCATCTGTTGGTGGCTCAGCATCCTGAACGGAAAGATTAACTACTGTAAGTCCAACATTCTCATCCTGAAGTGCTGTAGCCAGTCTCTCTTTTGCCTCAGCCTGTATCTGACCCTTGGCTGTTGTGATGACCTCGTCAACCGGATAGTCAATCACTGTTGAACGAATGCTTGCCAGGGCTATGTTCTTCATGATAACTTCGGGTGAATCCGTGTTGTAGATGTAAGCCACCGGATCACTTACCTTGTATTCAAGATAGAAATCAATGTCTACAAAGTTGAAATCAGAGGTGATCATTATTCCCTCATCATCCACTGTAATATTCTGACCGTTTCCATCGAGAACATAACCGATTCCAATGCCGTGGGTTGTCATATCAACCTTGTGAACTCTCTGGATAAAGGGGATCTTGAAATATAATCCCGCAGAATTGGTTGCCACGACTTTTCCGAACTGGGTTACAACTGCCTGCTCCTGCTCACTTACGTTGTAGAAGGAACCGAATACTACGGATAAGATGAATAACCCTATCACGATAAAAAGCGATGTCCTTCCAAATTTTGCTGCGTCAAATTGCTTTTTTTGTTTCATAACACTTCCCTCCTGTATATTGAAGACTATACCATCCCCAAATATCGCCCACAACAGACAAAACGGCGAAATATAGCTCTGTATTCCCATAAAAAAGGGGATTGCCGCAAAAGCAATCCCTAAAAGCCTGCATTTTACTCGTTTCCAAACAAATCTCTAGTATAAACCTTATCCACCACGTCAGAGAGTTCCTCGGTCAGCCTGTTAGCAATAATGAAATCGCACTCTTCTTTAAACTTAGCAAGGTCTCTCTCCACAGGAGAATTAAAGAAGTTGTCTTCCTTTAATGTTGGCTCATAAACCACACACTCGATTCCCCTGGACTTGATCCTCTTCATGATTCCCTGAATAGCTGACTGTCTGAAGTTATCAGAGCCTGCCTTCATGGTAAGTCTGTAAACTCCAACCTTCTTGGGATGAAGGGCCCAGACTCTGTCAGCAATGAAGTCCTTTCTGGTCCTGTTAGCTTCAACAATAGCTGTGATCAGGTTATTGGGAACATCCTCGTAGTTTGCCAAAAGCTGCTTCGTATCCTTAGGAAGGCAGTAGCCGCCGTATCCAAAGGATGGATTGTTATAGAAATTACCAACTCTTGGATCAAGGCACACACCCTCGATGATATTCCTTGTGTTAAGTCCTCTGACCTCTGCATAGGTATCAAGCTCGTTAAAGAAAGATACCCTAAGTGCAAGGAAAGTATTGGCAAAGAGCTTAACAGACTCAGCCTCTGTGGAGTTCATAAACAGAACGTCAATCTTCTCCTTTTTTGCTCCCTGCTTAAGCAGATCTGCAAACAAATGAGCCTTCTCCTCAGCCTCTTCGCTCTCTGTGTCATATCCAACAATTATCCTTGAAGGATAAAGGTTATCGTAAAGAGCATGTCCCTCCCTCAAAAACTCTGGAGAAAACATGATATGGTCTGTGTGATAAGTCTCCCAAAGCTCCTCTGTATAACCTACAGGAATGGTTGACTTGATCACAATAAAGGCATCAGGATTCTCTTTCCTTACCTGATCTACAACGCTTACAACAGAGGAAGTATCAAAGTAATTAAGCTTCTCGTCGTAGTTTGTAGGTGTAGAGACGATAACAAAATCAGCATCTGCATATGCATAGGATGCGTCTGTGGTAGCCTCAAGTCGAAGATCCTTTGTAGAAAGATACTCTTCAATCTCCTTATCGACTATTGGAGATTTCCTGTTATTGATCATGTCAACCTTTTCATGGATGACATCTACAGCCTTTACATCGTTATACTGTGATAAAAGGACCGAATTGGAAAGCCCAACGTATCCGGTTCCTACTACTGCTATCTTCATGATTAGTTGTTCTGCTCCTTAAGCTGATCTTCTACGGTCTCATAAACCTCGATCCTCATCTTTTCAGAATCAGGCATTCCAATAAAGATTCCGCCATAATGGAATCCTGTCTCTGTCTGGACTGCTCTGACAATCTGAATGAAAACGTGGAGAACCTCCTTGGTCCAAAGTGTCAGATTTGCTTCATAGTTGTTCCCAACCACAAGCTGAGCATCTGTGGAAAAGCCAATTCCGTCACTAGAACAGTCTGTGATCTCGATGGTTGCATTCACAGGGCCCTCATTGCCGCCCAGATGCTTGATCAAAATCTCGCCAGTAAGTCCAAGTCTTTTGTGTTTTCTCTTGTCTTCCATAATGTACCCCCATGTTTATACTTTTATGAAACACTTCAAGATTAAGTATATCATACTTTTCCTTTACCTGTCGTAGAAGAAACACGCATCTCCGAAGGAAAAGAACCTGTACCTCTCCTTTATAGCCTCTTCATAGGCACTTAAAACATGCTCTCTTCCTGCAAGGGCTGAAACAAGCATAACCAGCGTTGATTCAGGAAGGTGAAAATTTGTGATCAGGCAGTCTGTCACCTTAAACTTATAGCCGGGATAGATGAATATGGAAGTATCATCGCTGCATTCACTCATATGGCCGTTTTCATCAGCAGCACTTTCTATAGTCCTGCAACTGGTGGTTCCAACGCAGATAACCCTGTGTCCTGACTCCTTAGCCTTATTGATCTTATCCGCAGCCTCCTGGGTAACCTGGTACCACTCTGAATGCATGTGGTGTTCCTTCACGTTGGTAACCTTAACGGGTCTGAAGGTACCAAGGCCAACATGAAGAGTAACATAAGCAAGATCTACGCCCTTTTCCTCTATCTTCTTAAGAAGCTCATTGGTAAAATGAAGTCCTGCTGTAGGTGCAGCAGCTGAACCCTCGTACTTGGCGTAGACAGTCTGATACATGTTCTTGTCCTGGAGTTTATGGGTAATGTATGGAGGAAGTGGCATCTCTCCAAGCCTGTCCAGAACCTCTTCCCATATTCCTTCGTAAAAGAACTTTACCAGCCTGTTACCATCTTCCACAATGTCCATAATCTCAGCTGTAAGGATTCCTCCAAAGCTGACTCTTGCTCCTGGACGAAGCTTTTTTCCGGGCTTTACAAGGCACTCCCACAGATCAGCTTCTTTTCTCTTTAAAAGAAGTATCTCCACAGCTGCACCTGTTCCCTCCTTCTCTCCAAGAAGCCTTGCAGGAATAACCTTGGTATTATTAAGAACCAGGCAATCGCCTGGCTCTAAATAATTAAATATTTCACTAAAAATGTGGTGACTTGTCTCACCGGTCTTTTTATCTACAACTAACAGTCTGCACTCATCTCTTTTCTCCATAGGATCCTGAGCTATCAACTCCTGTGGAAGATCAAAGTAATAATCCGCTGTAGAAAGACCTATTTCTCTATTATCACTCATTACTGCTCTTTCTAAATCAAATTACTCATTTCTGAAATCAATGTTCTGAAGGAATGAAACATATCCTCTGTAAGCCTCGAAAAGATCAGCCTTGCTGATAGCTTCCCATGGCGCATGCATATTAAGGACTGCAACACCTGCATCAATAACATTCATTCCGTAAAGTGCCAGGATGTATGCGATGGTTCCGCCGCCGCCAACATCTACCTTACCAAGCTCTGCTGTCTGGTAAACGATGCCATCCTTGTCATAGGCCTTTCTGATCTCTGCAATGAACTCAGCGTTTGCATCATTTGAGCCGGACTTTCCTCTTGAACCTGTGAACTTGCTGAATACAAGACCCTGGCCAAGGAAAGAAGCGTTCTTCTTCTCGAAGCATGAAGCATAGCTTGGATCAAAGCCGGCATTAACGTCAGAAGAAAGCATGCAGGAATTTGCCAGGCATCTTCTGAGAGAAAGGTCATTGTAGCCTTCCTTTGTAAGGTTCATAAGCTCTGCTACAGCGTTCTCAAAGAACTTTGATCTCATACCTGTAGCGCCTACGCTGCCAATCTCCTCCTTATCAACAAGGATGCAGCAAGCTGTTCTCTTTACGCTCTTAACATCAAGAATAGCCTTCATGGAAGGATAAGCGCAAACCCTGTCATCATGGCCATAACCAAGGATCATGGATCTGTCAAAGCCTGCATCTCTTGCCTTTCCTGCAGGAACAATCTCAAGCTCAGCTGAAATGAAGTCATCCTCCTCAAAGCCATAGAGGTCATTAAGGATAGCAAGGATACCACGTCTTACAGCTCCTGATACCTTTCCGCTCTCAGCTTTTTCAGCCTTCTCAGCGTCAATGGCATACTGCTCACCTGCTGAAAGCTTACTGTTCTTCTTAGCTGCCTTTTCCTTCTCCTCGCTCTCAATGACAAAAGGTCTGTTTCCAATGATGAGGTCAAGAGCCTCACCCTCGATAACCTTGGAAGCTTTCTTCTCCATCTGCTCCTGAGCAAGGTGAATAAGAAGATCTGATACGAAGAATACAGGATCATCCTCGTCCTCACCTACATTGAGCTGTACTGTTGTGCCGTCCTTCTTAACAACAACGCCGTGGATTGCAAGAGGGATTGCAACGTACTGATACTTCTTGATACCACCGTAGTAGTGGGTATCAAGATAAGCAAAGCCGCCATCCTCATAAAGAGGGTTCTGCTTAACATCAAGTCTTGGAGAATCGATGTGTGCTCCAAGGATATTCATTCCTGCCTCAAGGGGATCTGAGCCAATCTGGAACATTGCGATTGACTTGTTCATCCATACGGAGTAAACCTTGTCGCCCTTCTTAAGCTTTGTATTGCCACCAATGAGAGTGTTCAGCTCTCTGTAACCTGCAGCCTCGATCTCGTTAACGATTGTATCGATGGCCTCTCTCTCAGTCTTGGAGTTATCAAGGAAAACCTTGTAGTTGTCAGCAAATTTCTCTACTGCCTTAAGCTGTGTAGCAGAGTATGTTGTCCATGCGTTCTTTCTGTTCATTTATTTTTTCTCCTTTCAAAAGATTGAGGATGACGTATTAACATCATCCTCATATAATACAGAGATTATTCTCTTCTTTTAACAATGAAATTTTACAACGTTTAGGATCTAAGTTCAATTCCCATGGTGAAGGAGAGCTTTCTGAGCATCTTATCTACGTATCCGCTTATAGCATCGTCAGTGAGCTCCTCATCCTTTGGTGTGAATGTGATAGTAAACGCCATACTCTTCTTTGTTGGAGGAATTGGAAGTCCTTCATATACGTCAAAGAGCTTAACATCTGTCACATACTTGCAGGAGCCATAGATTGCATCCTCTACCTCTCCGCAGGTAACTGTCTTGTCCATGATAAGAGCCAGGTCACGCTTAACCGTAGCGAACTTTGAAAGAGGCTCAAATGTAGGAGTCTTGCCATACCACTTCTCAAGTACGGAAAGATCAAGCTCACAGATATAAGCAGGAATTCTCATATCAGTCTCATCCTGGATCTCATAGGTGATCTGTCCAAGATATCCAACCTCTTCGCCTTCGCAAAGAACCTTAGCTGTTCTGTATGGATGGAGGAAAGTCTTTGTAGCAGTCTCATACTTAAAGCTGATATGAAGAGCAGCTGCAACATTCTCTGCAAGTCCCTTTAATGTGAAGATATCTTCATCTTCGCCAAAGACACCAATGCAAAGAGTAGCCTTCTCATCAGGATATTCTGTAAGTGGCAGAGACTTTGGAACGAATCTGTTACCAAGTTCGAATAGTCTTCCCTCTAAAGTGCCCTTCTTCTGGTTTCTGGCAATAGCGTGGATCATCTGTGCAGCCAGAGTAGTTCTCATGATAGAAAGGTCTTCATTTATAGGATTGAGGATCTTAATAGCCTTTCTCTCATCAGCATCCTCGGCAAATCCAAGGAGATCAAGATCTGAAGGTGAGAAGAATGAGTAATGCATACACTCGTAAGCACCCTGAGCGCAAAGAGCTCTCTTTATCCTGAGTTCTGTCTTCTGCTTAAGGTTTCTTCCACCAACAGTAACATTGCAGTCCTTAAGGAATGTAGCCTCAACATGGTCATAGCCATACATACGGATAAGTTCTTCTGCGATATCAGGATAGTCTTCCATATCTACACGATATGCAGGAATCTTGATAGTAAGCTCATCGCCGTTTATTACTGGCTCAAAGTTAAGGTTTGTAAGGATTCTCTTTATCTCATTTTCAGGAACTTCAATACCAAGAACACCATTTACCTTCTTGATTGAAGCCTTCATTTCCTTCTTTTCAAGGCTGTTTCCGGTGTTAACGTCCACATGAGTCTTGGATACTTTCCCTGCACCAAGCTGTTCGATAAGGTGAAGTGCTCTCTTCATGGCGATAACTGTAGTATATTCGTAAACGCCCTTTGAAAAAGCTGCTGATGAGTCAGAAGACTGTCCCAGCGCTCTTGAGCTCTTACGGATGTTGTCACGCATGAACTTAGCAGCCTCGAAGGTAACTGTAGTTGTTGTATCACGGATCTCTGAGTTAAGACCGCCCATGATACCTGCTAATGCTACAGGCTTAGCACCATCGCAGATAACAAGGTTATCTGTTGTAAGCTCGAATTCATTCTCATCGAGGGTTACAATCTTTTCCCCTGCCTTTGCGCGTCTTACAACAATCTTGTTGCCCTCAAGGAAGTTTCCGTCAAAAGCATGCATTGGCTGACCAAGCTCTCTCATAATATAGTTTGTGATATCAACGATATTGTTGATAGCGTTGTTGCCAACCATGGCAAGTCTTCTCTTCATCCAGAGAGGGCTCTCACCCAGCTTTACATCATATACGTAGTGGCCGATGTATCTTGGGCAAAGATCGGGATCTTCAACTGTTACGCTAAAGCCCGCATTCTCCACATCAGTTTCTGTGTAGCTAAGGTCAATCTCTTTTAATGGCTTATCAAGAGCAGCAGCAACCTCTCTTGCAAGGCCATAGATGCTCTGACAGTCAGGTCTGTTTGCTGTGATTGAAACATCGAAGATCCAGTCATCAAGACCAAGGAGAGGCTTAACATCGATGCCAACCTCTGTATCCTCAGGGAAAACAAGAAGTCCGTTATAGCCTGCCCCCGGGTACATATCCTCGGATACGCCAAGCTCAACACCTGAACAGAGCATACCTTCTGAATCGTAGCCGCGAAGCTTGCCCTTCTTGATCGTTGCAACACCGATAACCGTTACGTGATCCTTCTCAGTCTCAATAACTGTAGCGCCGACAAGTGCAAGAGGATACTTACCGCCTGCCTTAACATTATCTGCACCGCAGCATACCTGGAAAGTTCCGTGCTCACCTGCGTTTACTGTGCACACATGAAGATGTGTATCCGGAATAGCTTCGCAGGTAAGAACTTCTCCAACTACTACATTGGATACGTCTTTACCGACTTCCCAACACTCTTCAACCTCGAATCCACAATCGAAGAGCTTTTTCTCCAGCACCTTTGGTTCCATATCTATATCAACAAAATCTTTAAGCGAACTTAAAGGTACTAACATTTTTATCTTCCTCCTATAGTTTTAGAATTACAGAATTATTCGTAGTGATCAATCTGCTTCAGAACATCAAGATCTGACTCATACATAAGCTTGATGTTGTTAATGCCGTACTTAAGCATTGTTGCACGCTCAATACCGATACCAAAAGCAAATCCGCTGTACTCCTCAGAATCAATTCCGCAGTTCTCTAAAACTTTTTTGTTTACGACGCCGGCTCCAAGAACCTCAATCCAGCCTGTACCTTTGCAGAGGTTACATCCCTTACCACCGCAGGCAAAGCAGCTGCAGTCAACTTCTACAGAAGGCTCTGTGAATGGGAAGTATGATGGACGAAGTCTTGTTGTAGTTCCCTCGCCGAAGATCTTCTGGGCAAAAAGCTCAAGCGCCCCCTTAAGGTCGCAGAGAGTAATATTCTTATCAACTACAAGGCCTTCCATCTGCCAGAACATAGGTGAATGTGTAGCATCATCATCAGAACGGAAAACTCTTCCCGGTGATAAGATCTTGATAGGCGGCTTCTTGTTCTCCATTACATGAATCTGACCTGCCGATGTCTGAGTTCTCAACAGGAACTCAGGGCTGAGGTAGAATGTATCCTGCATATCTCTGGCAGGGTGATCCTTAGGAGTATTAAGAGCAGTGAAATTGTAGTAATCATTTTCAATCTCTGCACCTTCATAAATCTCAAAGCCCATTCCGGCAAATATATCAATAAGAGTTTCCTTCATCTGTGTTACAGGATGAAGATTTCCTGTATAGCGCATTTTAGCAGGCATTGTTACATCCTGCTTCTCGCTCTCATATCGCAACTGTAATTCCTTGGCCTTCATCTTCTTGTCCAACTCATCGAACTGCTCAAGAGCCCACTGCTTAAGTTCATTTACGTTCTTACCAAAATCAGCTCTCTCCTCAGCAGGAATGTTCTTCATCTCCTTCATCAGTGCGCTGATCTTACCTGTTTTGTTGTCCATGAAGCTCTTCTTCATCTCATAGACAAGCTTGGAACTGTCGAGTTTGTCTACATTAGCCTTGATTTCTTCACGGATCGCTTCAATTTTTTGACTTAATGCGCTGTTTTCCAAAATTTCTTCCTCCTAAAATAATCTACTTACGCGTGAAGCAGACTCGAAAACGCTTCGCGCAATAAAAAAATCCCTTGTGTAGCCTAAACTACACAAGGGACGAATTATCTTTTCCGCGGTACCACCCATGTTCCTGCCAGAATAAACTTAATTCTTACAGGCTCTCATTAAATCCGTAACGAGGATCGACGTTCCAAACTACCAGCACCATAACACATACTCACCATAAATGCCTTCACTTGGAATGCTCCGGTGTGAAATTCCCGTAGATAACCTTGCCATAAGAGGCTTTCAGCCGGTGACCTCTCTCTCTTTAATGGATGTTATCACATCTTCAGGCATTCGCCTGACACCATCAATGCATTTACTTTTGTTTAATTACTTACCTATTCTAAGTATCATGTTAATAAAAGTCAAGATATCTAAATTAAAAAAAGATATATATCACATATATCAGGACATTAAAAACGGGCATCCATTGTATCAATGAACACCCGTTTTTAATAATGTTTTTCCAAGGGACTAATCCTCGTCTTTCTGTAGCTACCTTTTCAAGCTACTGTTATTTATATTCATCACACTCCTTCAGCGACTCCTTGACATTCCCTGGCTCCGATGAAGCATCGCCACCCTTGCTGTAAATGCCAGCCGCTCCGAAAACCATCGCTCGCTTTCGATGAAGCTTAAGCCATCTAGGCTGCATTGGTTTTATCTACAATGTGATTGTATATTTAATATACCATCCACCCAGGGTTTTGTCAACCTACTCACCAGAATTGTTGCTATTTTCAGACAATTCAGGCATCTCCTTATTTTTCCTAGAGAAAATTCACAATGTCAATATATTAACGATTTTGTTAAAAAATTATTTTTAAAAATCGATACTTTATTGGAAATATTTTTCATGTAATTGCTATTTGCTCAAGTATTCTTGATACATGTGGTTTTTTCATGTAAAATTTAATGTTAGAGATTATATATAAGTGAGGATTGCAATGAGTGATTTTATTCTTAGCTGCTGCTCCACTGCAGATCTTGACCAGCAGCATTTCGACAAAAGAGATATAAAATATGTTTGCTTCCATTTTGAGATTGATGGAACAAGCTACATGGATGACCTTGGAAATTCAATACCTTTCAAGGAATTCTACGACAGAATGGCTGCCGGCTCCATGACAAAAACATCTCAGATCAGTGTCGGTGAATACATCGAGTATTTTGAAGGTTTTCTTAAGGAAGGCAAGGATATTCTCCACCTTTCACTCAGCTCCGGTATCTCCGGAACACTTAATTCAGCTACTATCGCAAGAGATCAGCTCTGCGAAAAATATCCGGATAGAAAACTTTATGTAATGGATTCTCTGGCAGCATCTGCCGGATACGGACTGGTAATGGACAAGCTTGCAGACCTTCGTGATGAAGGCAAGAGCATCGACGATCTTTATGCCTGGGTAGTTGAGCACAGACTCAACTGTCAGCATTGGTTTTTTGTTTCAGACCTTAAATATCTTGTTAGAGGCGGCCGTGTTTCCAAGGTTGCCGGCGCAATCGGAAATGTCCTTAACATCTGTCCTCTTCTTAATGTAGATTATCAGGGACATCTTATTGTAAGAGCCAAGGTTCGAGGCAAAAGCGCTGTTATGAAGGCTCAGGTTGAGAAAATGGTAGAACTGGCCGAGAACGGCACAGATTATGATGGCGAGTGTTTCATTTCAAATTCAGACTGTTACGATGATGCAAGAAAAGTTGCAGATATGATTGAGGATAAATTTCCTAAACTCAAGGGAAAAGTCAAAATCTACAGCATCGGAACTACAATCGGAAGCCATACAGGCCCCGGTACAGTTGCCCTCTTCTTCTGGGGAAAAGAGCGTGTTGACTGATTTTGTATAATTATACAAACCGCTATATTGCAATAAAAAAGAGACTCTGATGAGTCTCTTTTTTTACCCTTTTATTATCTTTAATTAACCAATAAGAAGCTGATGTGAATCGTAGTTGCTGATGAGATCTGAAATCTTATTGTCATCACCAATTACCGTTACATCAAGCGGCTTGAATAAATTAAGTGATAATAAACCAACAATTGACTTTCCGTCAATATAACTGTGTCCGTCCTGAACATCGATTTCACAGGACGATTTCGAGTTCATGTTAATGAACTGAATGATCTGGGATTTGCACCCAAGTGAAACCTTTACATCTTTTTTCATATTTTTTCCCTCTCTCATAAGCCGCAGGCTATTACCGACGACAGAGTTTATCATAGCACTTTATTATGCTAATGTGAACAAGTTAAATATTAAAAAAATATAAAATTTTGTAAAGATAGTTTCCATGAAACCGCTTACAGAGCCCTATTCCGAGCACATCTGTATGATTAATCGTTTCTAAAGTTTTCATATGCAAAAGAAAAAGCTGTGCTCATAATGAGCACAGCCTTCACTTTTCTTGTTGTAAAAATTACTTCTTGTTTACAAGATCCTTAAGAGCCTTACCAGCCTTGAACTTAGGTGCTACAGATGCAGGAATCTTGATAGCAGCGCCAGTCTGAGGATTCTTACCTGTTCTAGCAGCTCTCTTTGTTGTCTCGAATGTACCGAAGCCTACGAGCTGAACTTTGCCCTTCTTCTTAAGCTCCTTAGTAACTGTGTCTGTGAATGCGTTAAGTGCTGCAGCAGCGTCCTTCTTTGAAAGTCCTGCTTCCTTAGCGATTGCATCGATAATTTCTGTCTTTTTCATTTAATTTTCCCTCCAAAAAGAAATTATTTATTACAAAGCCCATTTT
>JAEEGL013942237.1_pt1 | contig 16616 bp, 14 predicted proteins | sample 9134231 | NCBI WGS metagenome assembly JAEEGL01 (sample SAMN16246548, study PRJNA631951) | gut metagenome | biome: gut microbiome; feature: rumen; material: fiber-attached | host: Bos | place: Iran: Karaj | collected 2018-10 | reverse complement strand
TCAGGTTGAAATACTTGAAGATGGCGGAACTGTTTCCCAAGACACACTGCGTTATCACCAAGATGATGGTTCTTCATCCGTTATGCGTAGCAAAGAAGATGCTCTTGATTATCGCTATTTTCCTGATCCTGATTTATTGGAATTGGAAATAACTGATGAAGACATTGAACGTATTCGCAAAACAATGCCAGAATTACCCAGTGCAACACGTGTAAGATACATAAACGAATTTGGTTTATCTGAATATGACGCCACACGTTTAACAGAAACCGTTGATATTTCACATTGGTATGATTGTGCTGTTAACGACAAAAAAGAACGTGCAAAGCCTGTTGCAAACTGGTTGATTTCAGAATTATTCGCACACCCTGAAAACATTGATATAACAAATGAAACCAAAGAAAATTCTGACCAAGATGCACCACGTATTATCACACCTGAAAATCTTGCTGAATTGGTTGACATGATTGCTGCAAACGAAATAAACGGGAAACAAGCCAAAGAAATATTTATTAAAATGTTGGATGGCGAACGCGGTACTATTCATGAAATCGCAGATAAATATGGTATGAAACAAATCACTGATATATCCTCAATTGAATTGGCTGTTGATGAAATTATAAAAAACAATCCATCCCAAGTTGAACAATACAAATCTGGCAAGGTCGGATTACTTGGATTTTTTGTAGGCAACGTTATGAAAGCAACACATGGTCAAGCAAACCCTGCAATGGTAAGCGATTTATTAAAACAAAAATTAGGCTAACAAATAATGGCTATACAGCAGAAATTCTTTATTCAAACGTTTGGGTGTCAAATGAACGTATACGACAGTCAACGAATCGCCAACATGTTAGAATCTATGGATTGGATTCCGACAGATGATATAAGCGATGCTGATTTAATCATATTAAACACGTGTGCAGTTCGTGCCAAAGCAACGGATAAAGTTTATTCTGCACTTGGTCGCATAAGACGTGCAAAGAAAAAATCCGCCCTGCTTGGTATTGTCGGATGTGTTGCACGTGAATCTGGAAATGACGCTTTCCGCCGTATACCAGAACTAAATTTTGTTTTGGGTCCGCAAAGTTATCATAAAATACCAGAAATCATAAAAAATCCTGACATAAAATTATTAAACATTAATTTGGGTGGACTTGAAAAATTTGATGAATTACCCAAAATGATTAAGACCCCAACTGTGGCTTATATTCCAATTCAAGAAGGCTGCAATCATTGTTGTACATATTGTATTGTACCATATACACGCGGTCGTGAATTATCACGTCCATTTAAAGACGTTCTACACGATACAATAAATGCCGCAAAAACCGGTGCAATTGAAATTTGTTTTTTAGGTCAAAATGTAAACGGTTATAAATATACAGATGAAAATGGCACATTATATCGTTTATCTGATTTAATTCGCGAAACGGCCAAACTGCCCGAAATCTACCGTATACGCTTTACATCAAGTTATCCCACTGAAATGACAGATGATTTAATTGATATGTTTGGTACAGAACCAAAACTGTTACCATTTTTAAATATGCCAATTCAAAGTGGTTCACCACGTATATTAAAATTAATGAACAGACCTGATGATTTAGATAACTATAAAACCATAGTAAAAAAATTAAAAGCCGTTCGTCCTGACATTCAAATTTCATCTGATTTTATCGTTGGTTTTCCAGACGAAACAGATGAAGATTTTGAACAGACTTTAAATATCGCAAAAGAAATAAAATACATAAATTCGTATTCATTTAAATATTCGCCACGTCCGCACACAGCAGCGGCTTTGATGCAAAATCAAATCAGCGAACAAATAAAATCTGTTCGTTTGCAAAAACTGGATTTACAATTAAATGAAAATCAACGCGAATTTAATATGTCCTGTATTGGTCAAGAAATGATATGTTTATGTGAAGGTTCAGATAAAACGGGTCGACATCTGGTATTCAGAACACCCTATATGCAACAATGTATCGTTGAAAAACCAGATTATAAAATATCTGCCATACAAAAAATAAAAATCACAGATGCAAACAAAGCATCTTTGCGTGGGGATTTAATACATTAACACTGTTAAAATAATATTTTCCCGCTGATATCGGCTTTGTAATTTATATCATATTCATCTTTGTATACATTAAAACCAAGTGACATCCCTGCACTATCTAAAATTGATACAAAGCCAATTTTAACACCACCAAATATATTGCCATTTACACCACATCCACCCATAACATCATAATCATATTCAACATTATCAACAACAAAAGAATATTTCAGATTGCCACCAATACGGATATTCGTATCTGTTTGGGAAATGTCAACAATTTCTGATTTCATCAAAGATGTTCCAATAAATGGTGATACAATTAAATCTTGTACAATTTTATAATCATACCCAACATCTATACCACCATACAAAGAATAACCAAACGGATTATTTGTAATCATATCATCATGATACACAGCATCCGCTTTAAAATTAGCTAACGAAATACCAGCAATAATATTTGCCCATAAATTATCTATATATTTTTTAATTTTGATATTACCACCATATACGAGTCCAGAAAAATCATTCATATCATCCACATATTTAAATTTGTTTAAATTAAAATCTATACTTAGATATGTACCATCATAATCACCATTAATATTAAAATTTATTCCAAACAAATTTGTTGTGTCAGAAAACATATAAACACCAGACAAACCACCGTATAGAGCATTTGAATATGACAACATAGGCAACATAGAAAATTCATTTATCATGTTTACAGGACGCATCAAAATAGATGGATTAAAGTGATAAGAAGACTGCATAATATTTTCCAACTCTTGCATATTATTTGCATTATCCATAGCATTCAATAAATTTGAATTAGAACTGGATTCACGTAAATCTTGCAGCAAACTTCCACGATTATCATCAAAAACTTTTTCATAATCTTTTTCTTCTGAAATGTATATAAAAGCCACCTTTGATATGCTGTCATATTTCAAAGATACTTTGTGTAATTTATCAGATTCCATTAATACAACATGTGTTCCATTATCAGAAACATGCAATATTTCTTCACCAGAAACAATTGTGTCTACATTCGTTATATATAATGTATTAGTTCCAATCAAAGAAACATTTTGATTCCAACTACGCCAATCTGCAAAATCATTTATAACAATAGACGAATTCGTAATATTAATTTCACCATCTACATCTGAAACAATATTTTTCAAAACATTTAAATCAACTTTGTCTATATTTTGAATATCAACTTGGAAATCGGTACCATCCATGTTAATTTTATGCAAAGCGTCATTACTGGGAATATACTGACAGACAAACGAAAAACCAGAATTATGCACAGTTCCTATTGTTCCATAATTATATATTTTAAGATAATTATTATTTGTATATATGTCATCAATATTTCCATAATTTCTAATTATTGCATTATCAGACAAATTGAGCGTTCCTATATTACCAGTATTGTCTTGATAAACGATGGCATAACAATCTGTTGCAAAAGTAATTGCCAGAAAATTAATCAACAAACAAATATAGGTATACTTTCTCATAGCATTAATATGCTAGCACATAGGATTTTTTTCAAACAACAAAAAAATCCCGTTTAAACGGGATTTATAAAAATATCTGGATTATACTTAAAACATATAACGTACGCCAATATCACCACTGAAATTATGCATTCCAGAAGAAACATCAACATAATTATAACGCGCTGCTATGTCAACTGCAAAACACCCGAAAGGCATAGACAACCCCAAAGTTCCCATTGCCGAGAATTTAGTTGAATCTTTGCTATGTTTTACACCTGCAACATCAACTGAATGATCTACAAATGCCATACCTGCACCCAATCCAGCAAACGGTTGAATATATTTAAAATGACCAAAATTCATATATGTATTAGCCATCAATTCAATATTTCTTAAAGAAACATTTACTCCTTTTATATCGCCAAAATCCTGTGTCTTTGTGGCTTTTGTAAAGAAGGAACCTTCAAGTTCGAAACGAGCAGAATCTTCTAAATTCAAGCCCAAAGCGGTTCTAACCTGGTATGAATTCAAAGAAATATCTTCTTTCATATTATCTAATTTGTAATGCAAATTGCCATACGTTGCACCACCACGCAATGCAAGATATGGTAAAATATTCCAACCCCACAAATCTGTTGGTTGTTGTTCATAAGTATAACCACCTGCCAATGCTGGTGTTGCTAATAATACCGCCATTGAACCGGCAATAATTTTTTTCATAAGTTTCTCCTTTTGTTGCTGATTAATCTCAACAGTTTGTATTCTATCAGACAAACAACAATATTTATATAGGCATGTATCCATAGGAAAAACGTCTTAACATAAAGAAAACAGCCGTATAGAGAAAATTATCCATCTATCAATTGTCTTATAACAAAATCTGCCAGCATCAAACCAAATGCACCAGTAACTGTTATTATTGAGCCAAATTCACGTCCACCATCTTTTTGTGGCATTGCATTTTCAATTGAATAAACTACAGGAAAATCAGGCATATTAAAATCACGTACCAAACGTCTGATTTTTGAAGCCAACGGACACACAGAGGTTTTGTATATACTTGCAATTTTAATTTTTGTAATATCAGTTTTACGTGCCGCCCCCATACTGGATATAAACGGAACTTTGTTACCGACACACCAATTATACAAAGCAATTTTAGACGGAACTGTGTCTATTGCATCTATTACAAAATCAGGTTTTACATCTAATTTGGTGTTTTCATCAAAAAACATGTTCAAAGTATCAACTTTTATATCTGGATTTATATCATAAATACGTTGCTTTGCTATTTCTACTTTTGATTGTCCTGTCGTAGAATCCAAAGCAAATAATTGACGATTTATATTAGATTTTTCAACTTTATCAAAATCCAGTAAAATCAAATGCCCCACCCCACTACGTGCCAAAGCTTCAATTGCAAAAGAACCAACAGCACCACAACCAACCACCATAACAATAGACTGTTTTAATTTGTTAACAGCTTCTTTTCCCAACAACAAAGTTATTCTGTTTAATCTATCCATTTTTCAAAATCCTTTGCGTATTATTAAAAATAATTTTATCCATATCAGGTTTATTTTTTAACTTTGCAATTTGTTTAATAATATCATTTAAACATACATTTTTATTTCCATCAGTTTCAACCAATATTTTATTATCCGGAATTTGTTCTATATAGCGGTTTTTGTCGTATACATCAATTTTATTAAATGAAAACATAACAGTTTTATATTTTAATAATTGTTTTAAAATCTTGTCATTTGCATTAAAAGCATGTGCAACAATTATCGGCAAATCTGATATCTTATATTGTTTTAAAACATGTAATATTTTATCCCAAGCCCCAACACAATGTAAAAATACAGGTCTTGTTAATTTAACAGCTATATCAAATTGTTTAATAAAAACATCCATCTGTTTATTCATATCTGGTTTATATTTATCTAATCCGATTTCCCCAACCATATAAAACGAATCGCTTTGTAATAAATCAAACAAGTTCTTATCAAAATCGTCTGCAACATTATTAACAAACCAAGGATGAACACCAAAAGCCCCATATATATGATTATCTTGTTTTAACATATCAACCAGCACAGCCCATTGGGATTTATCTGTGGCACAACACACAGTCCCAACGACATCGCTTTGATGTTTATGCGTTATATAATCAATATGACTGTGAGCATCTATTATTTTCATACATAAAATCTAAGCATAAATATAATCGTTTGCAAATCAAAATCTTTGTTGGAAAGTAAATTCCAAAGTAGTCTTGTCATATTGACGTTCTGGAATATTAGAATCTTTTTTAGTGTAACTGACCGTTATTGTCGGTATAAAGCCCCAAATTTCCAAATTATTATTAGACAACGACAAAGCATACCTTTGAATAAAATCGCGTTCTTTTAAAAATTGCAATTTTTCATCTTTGACCGCCATGCGTTCACCATCATACCTTGCCCATGTAAAGGATGGTTCCAAATAGACATTGAATCCCCACGGTAATGCAACACCAAATCCGACACCTGTATCGTATCGCCAATTGGCATAAGCATCCGCTTTGGCGGTATCTCTATTCACACCGCCACGCAAAATAATGTATTTCGTAGAATCCAACGAATAAGATATACGGGGACTGACCATATAACTTTGCCCATCAAGAAAATCGCCATAATCATCATATTTATTATCCATAAAACGTAACGACAACCCAGAAGATAATTTACGGGTCCAATCATAATTTAAATCTAATTTCGCACCGTATGCCAAATTATAATTATCCCAATTATTCCAATGATGATGTGATCCATACCAACGTCTACTGAAAACCCCAGCCAGCCATATATCACCGTTTTCCCAAACATAACGTGGCCCAGTAGATGTAGCCAGATAAAAATCATCATATTTATGTTTATCATATAAATTCGTGTAAATATTAGCGTCACTTTTCCATCGCCAATTATCAGACAATTTAAATTCGTAATTTCCGCCTAAGATAAAATTACTGCCAATTGCCTTTTCTGGTTCTGGTAATTCGCGGCAAAAAGTTCCCCATATAGTCATTATACATTCTTGCCCGCCTTTTGCCTGATTGACATTATTATCAGGTGCCGCCCCAAAATTAAACCACACATTCCAGTTTTTATTTTGACGTGCCACATAGCGATAATACATCATATACTGTTTCACTTGGTCTGGAATATCTTTACCCGCCATCGCAAGACGCAGGTGATAATCTGCACGATACCATTGTTTTTTTGCCATATAACACAAAGCTAATTCATATCTAATTTTTGATAATTCTGGTTGTTCATCCAGTATTTTACGATATATCTTAATAGCCCCATCAATATTACCTTTGCGTTGTTCGATTTGTCCCAGTAAATACCAACGTTCTATTTCTACTGGTAAAATATTAGTTTGTGGCATTTTTGTTAAAATCTGGGTTGCAGCATCATAATTACCAGTTTCTACCAGTTTTCCCGCCAACTGAACAGCCTCTAACGCAGTCATTGTAATTTCAGTTGTTCCATCTTTATTTTTCTTGACATTTAATTGTTTTGTTTGTTTGTCAGATTTTTTCGTTTGATTTTTATCTTGTTTAACATCCACAGTTTGTTCAGTGGCCACAGAATCAACACTTTTACTATTATCTTTACCAGATTCAGCAAACACCGCATTTACATGCATAAAAAACACCATAAAAATAACAAACAAATACCTTTTCATTATTCAACACCCATAGAATTATGACTTGTGTCCCATCATAGTCTTTTTCGCAATTTATAACAACATAAAAATTCAGTCCGCAAAAGCGGACCGAATGATAGTTATACAAAACCAAACAAGACTATTTACCAGAATCTACTGCTTGTCTTGTCAAACCAAATGCGGCATCAAAAGTTCTGGTTCCTCCTGGTGTAATAACCTCGCCTGTATCCTTATCGACGATTGCATCGTATTGCTCACTATAAGATACCATTCCAGCGACTTCTGTTGCCAACGCATCACCATAGAAACCCATTCTGCTGGTTTCAATAGTACCATCACCATTAAAGTTTTCGCCAACTGGATTTGTGCCATCGAAAACTATCCCCTCAATATCTTTGCCAACATAACCCGAAACACGCACATCATGGAAATCACCACTTCCATTCGTCGCAAACGGCATGGACAGGTCAAAAGCATTTTCTTTACGGACAGTTAAAACAGCATGTTCAGTCGATACAGTTTGTGATTTATTAACAACACCAACTGCTTTACCACTGAAATTCACATCAGATACGATGCCACCCGCATTAATAGTCTTTAATTCAGATTCAGAAAAAACTGGTGCAAGTTTAATTTTATCATATCCCCCCGCAAAAACTATCGGTTGACCAACACCATCGATTTTACCGAAATCAGAATACTTTAAATTCAGTTCTTTTCCGTATGAAGTTATCGTATACATGCCACCACCAAAGGTATTTGAATCTCCATCTCTGCTTGCAATTACAGCCCCGCTTACACCTTTAATTACCCCATTGCTATCTAAATTAAAGGAAAAACTATTACCATTATACGATGTTGCAAAATATACAGAATCTAAATTGTAAAATTTTGGTTGCCATTCCGGTTCTCCGCTTTCTTTGTCAGACCAAAAAAAACTACTAATCAAATCGCCAATTCCAAAATTATCCAATTTACTTATAACATAATCTTTACCATCTTTTTTATACATACTTTCAAATTCTTCTGCATCTCCGCCCGCCAACAACCAAGCATTTTTCAAATTTGTCTTGCTTGGATTTTTGTCTTTGCCAGACCATATATTATAAAGGTTTTTCCAATACGTTAATGCCTTTTCGTATTGTGTACTTTGGAAATTTTTTTCTTGGGTACCTCTATACGAAGATTCACGACCATCCGATGTTAACAATACAGTATTAGGAACAACTACACCAGAATTTTCAATATGTAATGCCGTATACGCCATCATTCCCATTGCATTATTGGTACCCGCTTGTATGGAGGTAACCGCTGCATTTCTTGATTGAATACTTGTTGGTGTATCGATACGTTCTACATTATTCATCCCAAAATTATCCTTGCCACCGGCACAGGCGGCCAAAGCCAAAACAGACGTTAACATTACAATTTTTTTCATGATTTTTCTCCTTGTTAATTTAATTTATTCTCTTTTTACCTGGCAAAGGTATTATATCATATTTTTAACGTAAAAAAAATCCTATTTATAAAAAAAATTTAGCCCGTGTATTTACACACAGGCTAGAATTAAGATTAAACAGCGACCAAAAAATTACTGTTGTAATTTCATACCATATGCCGCCTGAAATTCCCATTCACGTGTCGCATAATTATCGGTTTCTGTATCACCAGCAAGCACATTTTCAGTTCTATACTGAACCACACCAGCGGCTTCAGTTGGGGTATTGATACCATAATAACCCATTTTTACATTATATTCTGGTGTTTCACCAGCATCAATTTTATATTGTTTACTATCCTCACCCCTCCAATTTGTAAAGTCTATTGTTGCAGTATTGCTGATATTATTTTTGGTTACAGTCACATCATAGAAACCTTGTTCACTGAATGGCATAGTCAAAACTTGTGAATCGGCATTAACATTCAATGTGGCATTATTGGTCACGAACGTTTTGGCCATATCATGTCCAGCATTTGTTGGATCAGTATAAGCTATATCATAAGCATTCAAATAATCCCCACGATTTGCCCCTTCTGTTCCTTTGGTTTGTATAGACGTATATATACGTCCATGTGCTGTTCCTTTGAAATTCATTCCAGCAGTTGGTGTCAAAGTATCTTTGATTTGTGTACCAGATATCGCATATCCCCCAGCAAACAATTGATAATCTTGTGAATTTGTAAATTCATTTTCCATTTCTGATTCAGTCTTGCTTTTATCCAAATCAGAACCACGATTCAAAGTACCAGCACGGGCACTTGCAATCAGATCATCTGTTGTCAATTGTTTATTCTTGGTTTTGTACACTGGGTTAAAATGCCCAAAATCAGAAAATTGTAAACCCAAATCAGATCCAAATGTTTTGATATCCAAAACTTCATCTATTCTGTTCCAATATCCACCTGTTAAGCCTTTTTCTGTTGCAATTGCAGTCAGGTCTTCAATCGTAACACTGCCATCGTCAACAACACGATATTTTGCATTATCGCCACCATCTTTGACATATTCAAACATTGGTGCATTGAATCTTGCGGTATCACCAATACGGACTAATTCGCCTTCTATACCACCAAGATTTTCTTTAACACTGTCAACACGACCATTTTCATCTATGTTAAATTGAAAATGACCATTGGTTGGGTCTTGTGCAATTAAAAATTTTACATCGTCCAATGTATACACAGCATATTCTTTACCATTATATGTTTTGGTAGCAGAACGGACAGCACTGCCCGAACCATCTTTGGCAACAATAATCCCAGATGTCATGGATGTCAAATTACCATTACTGGCCTTTGCAGAATCAGAAATAAAACCCGAACGCATAAAAGCTTCGGCATCATTTATTTCACCACCATTATGACCACCACCACACGCAGCCAAAGCCAATATAGACGTTAACATTACAATTTTTTTCATGATTTTTCTCCTTGTTTCATACGGCTGCCATTATATCACACATCATATGATTAGCAAATATAAAATTTAAATGTTACACTTGTGAAATCTACTTGTTTTCGAACCAGCAACTGCGTTGCAAAAGGATTCTCGTCCTGCTGTGTTGCAAACTAAAACCACCCTTGCGGGTGGATTTATTTTGGTGGACGCACAGGGACTCGAACCCTGGACCCACTGATTAAGAGTCAGTTGCTCTACCAACTGAGCTATGCATCCAAAACTTAACAAATCTTGGTGATTATAAATTATTTTACATTAAATGCAAGTGTTTATAACAAGGTTTATTTTTGTAAATATTGTGTTGGATTGTACGCTTTTGTACCCTTGCGAATTTCAAAGTGTAATTGCGGTTTGTCCACTTTGCCAGTCATACCAACTTTACCTATACTTTGTCCAACCTTAATCACATTTCCACGCTTAACCGACATAGAATCCAGATGCGCATAAACAGTCATCCACCCATCACTGTGTTGCATAATAATCAAATTACCCATACCTTTGACTTCATTACCAGCATACGCAACAACACCATTTTCAGCAGCCTTGACATCTGTACCACGTGTGGCACCTATGTTAATTCCGTCATTAAATAATCCACTATTTTTTGCACCGTATGCAGATAAAATCTTGCCACGCACAGGCCATGAAAATTTTGATCCGGAACGCACAGATATTTTTGGTAACTGGGTCTTTGGATTTGATGAAATTTTTGTTTGCTGTTTCGCTGTCACGGGTGTTTTTTGCGGTGTTTGTGATTTTTCAGATTGTTTTTCTGTAACCTTTTTGTCGGTATTCACAAATGATGCTTTCTGTTCTGTTTTTACAACAATCGCTGAACGTGTTTGCACGTTATCTAATTTTGGTACTTTGATTTTTTGCCCAACAGATAACGTAAACGGTGCAGACAATTTGTTCATTACCGCCATATCATTAACAGGTATTTGATATTTACGCGACAAAGAATATAACGTATCACCCTTTGCCACCGTAATTTCTTGCAAATCAACACGTTTGGTTGTATTTGGTTTAATTGGTTCTGTTTCCACAATTTTTTCAGCCTTGATTTCTTTAACTTTTTCTTCTGAAATTACATTTGGCATTGGTTGCTTTGCGACCGGAATGCCCGATTGCCGAACACGCAATCTTTGTCCTATGGACAATATATAAGGTTCTTGTAAATTATTTATTTTTGCAAAATCAGCAACCGTCATATCATATTTGCGTGCCAAAGAATATAGCGTATCACCCTTTGCCACAACAACGACATCATCATCTTGATTTATTTTTACATTTTTTTGTTTTTCTTCATTTATGTTTTCTTTAACATCAGAAAATCCGCCGTATACAGGAACAATTATATAATCTTGTTGTATTTCTTGTTCTATTTTTTGTTCTTCTTGAATAACACTAGATTCTGTTTGTTTATCGTGTGGAACCAAAACATAATCATCAACACTGGCATACATTACATAATCATTTACATTATCTGAACCGTATAATTCCGGCGATGCATAAACACCATAATCAGTTACCGCAGAATTATAAATTTCTGGCTGTGATTCTGGATCCGCCAACAACGCAGGATATCTGTTTTGGATAAATTCCCCAATACTGTCGGGTATAGAAGTAATCTTTGGCTGCAAATCACATCCAACCAAAGCAATTATACAAAACAACACTATTAAAAAACTACAATAAATCTTCATATCACAGTATTATATCACAAATTCGCCGTAAATAAAAATACTAAGAATCTTTACGCATAAACAAAAGACTGATTTCAAACAACAACCACATAGGCACAGCCAACAAAATCTGTGAAACTATATCAGGCGGCGTCAACACAGCCGCGGCTATAAAAATACACACAACAACATATCTGCGATACCGTGAAGCCGTATTTTTTGATAAAACCCCAATTCTATTCAATATAATCATAATCAAAGGTAATTGAAAAGCTATTCCAAAAACTTTCAATAAATCAATTGCGAACCCCAGATACCCCTTTACGGCAGGCAACAACACAGTTGGTAAATTTGTTGTTTTACTGACTTCTATAAAAAACTTAAACACAAATGGAAATAAAATAAAGAAAGCAAAAGATGCCCCCAATATAAACAACAAAGGTGAAAAAACAAACAGCGGTACCACAAATTGTTTTTCGTTTTTATGTAATCCTGGTGCTATGTATGCCCAAATATGCCACATTAAAACAGGAATCGTTATCAACAAAGCAACCAATGTGGACAAAGAAAACCGTATCATTAAACCATCTGTCAATTTTGTATATAATAAAACCGCATCCCCCCAAATATTTAACAAAGGCTTAACCAAAAACAATTCCGTATACGGTGCAACCAGCCACCCCAAACCAAAAGCAAACATAAAAACAACGGCAGTCCATAATATTCTGCGACGTAATTCTGTGAAATGTTGTAATAATGTCATTTTCATTTTTTGCTTTTCTTTTTACCAGATTTTTTAATTTTTATATCAGCAAACATTTCATTTGTCGCATTTTCCAACAAATCATCTATGGGTTTTTCTAAATCTATACGCTGTTGAATTTGTTCAGATACATCTGTTATACGCCATATAATCTGTCGTATCCACTTAAATACACGACCAAAAAACCTTGCGACATCAGGCCAATTTTTAGTTGGAACAACACAAACAGCCACCAACACAATTACTAAAAATTCAGTCCAACTGATTCCCAACATATTAAACCTTAATCATAAAAATCATCACCATTATTTGTGCTAACCGTTTTATGACGCGATAACTGAAAATAATTTTTTTCAAAATTCGTTTTAGATTTCAAATTACTAAAAACAACATCCGTCTTGGTTCCTGTTGCATCCACCACAGACCACGAATTCAGTTTAACAGGTTTCTTATCAAAATTTACTATTGTGTACCCCAAACCTTCCTGATCGCGTAAATTCATCTTTAAAGAAAAAGTATTTTTGTTATCAACAGTTTCAGAAACATTTATATCTGCATTTTGTAAATCTATTTTTTTACGAACCAATATTCCAGCCGGCGTACTGGTCAAAGGCACAGTTGTAATTTGATCCAACGATTTGTCATAAAAATATAAATCTTTACCATCCGCAATCAATTGAATTGGTGTATTTTCATAATCTAACCTGACACGACCAGGTCGCAACATAGAAAACATTCCCTGCTCTGTTTTACCATCTGATGTTTGAACAAAAGAACCCTGTAAACCTGAAATTGAATTTAAATATTTTTCAGCACTTTGCACCAACATTTTATCTATGTCCGCATTTGCAGAAACACAAAATAATAAACTACTAAATACAAATATTATTCTTTTCATCCTACATTCCCCTGAAAGCATTTATAATCTTTGTTTTAACAGTATCCAAATCATCCAGCACAACAGCACCAGCAGCACACTGATGTCCACCACCACCAAATAATTCTGCAACATGATTTATCGAAATATGCCTGCTGCGAATAGAAATACCAATTTGATTTTCTTTCTGTTCTTTTAATAGCACAACAAAATCAACGCCATGAATTTGTCCCAACAACCATAAAACTGTTTCACCACGACCATCTAATTTCTTATAATCAGGTTGCCTTATTGTTGCAACTGCCAATCGCCCACGCATAAAAAATTCTGCATTAGCTACGGTGGCAGATTCAACCAATATTGTTTTTTTATCCTGATTATCCAGTAAATTTACCAAACGGGGCATATTGGCACCCTTGTCTATCAATTCTGCGGCATCACGCAAAACATCACTGTTGCGAACAAATTTAAAATTGCCAGTATCTGTAATTATCCCCAAAGTAATCAAATCAATCACATCTTGATTCATCACAAAACCCGCATTACGTGCAACATCATAAATCAGTTGGGTTGCAGATGCCTTATTTGAATCGGAAAAACATAAACATCCAATCTTGTCATCATTAAAATGATGATCGAATTCAATAATATAATCCGCAGCAGAAACATATTTTTCTGCCCCACCTAAATGACTTTTTGTACCATAATCCACCAAAATATATAAATCGTATTTCGCATCTTCGGGAATATTAGCATGAAAACACGCCTGGTTTCGCAATGGCACATTATCCAAACAACGAGGCACATTACCATCATAAATGACAGTTGCAGTCTTATTAAAATTCAACTCTATTATCTTCATCAACGCCAACGCAGAACAAATAGAATCCCCGTCTGGATTTTTATGTCCTGATATAGCAATTGATTTTGCATTTTGTATTTTTTCTATCAAAACTTTTATTTTCTCGTTCATAATGTCATATCTTCCAAAGTAAATTGTACACTAACACGACCATTATATTCATTTTCTTTTAATTTACCCAACATTACTATTTTAGTGTTTGTATTCGCTTCGTCCAGCAAAAAATTGCCAATCGGGGTTCCTGCTAAATTAAACCCGACAAAAGATAATTGACCACCATTACTGGTTTTTACAACCCCACGTAAATGTGCACCACTACCCATTGTGGTAGCAAATTTTAATACTGCACCACGCAATACAAATGTTGGTTCTGGATTACACTGACCAAACGGGGCCAAACCAGTCAATTTTTCAACTAATTGTATACTCGCAGCAGCTGCATCAATTTCAGCATCAACACATATTTCTGGCATCGGATAAACCCCGTGCAATTGTTCATATACGGCTTTTTCAAGAAACGCACAAAATTCTTGTTCTTTATCAGCATTTAATGTAAAGCCTGCCGCCGCCGCATGACCACCACCTTCAGCCAGAATACCCTCTGCCAAAGCATCATGTATTATTTTACCTAAATCTATTTCAGGTATAGAACGTCCAGAACCATTTATTACACCATCACAACGTGTAGCAACACAAGTAGGTAAATTATACTTATCCTTTAATCTGCCAGCAATGATTCCCATCACACCACCATGCCAGTTATCCCCACAAACAAATAAACTGCACCTACCCTTTTGACAATACTGTTGTGCTTTATCTATTGCATCTACCATAATAGAATTTTGAATATCGATTCTTTCCTGATTCATTTTATGCAATTTATTCGCCAAATCATTTGCAATCATCGGATTATCTGTCAGCAATAATTCCAACGCTGGTGCCGCAGAATCCAAACGCCCCGCCGCATTTAATCTTGGTCCCAAAGCAAAACCTGCAGCATACACAGATGGATTTTTTATTCCCGCCAAATCCATCAAAGTTTTTAACCCCAAATTTTGTCGCAACCCCATAACCTTTAACCCGGTAGCAACAAATGCACGGTTTAAACCAATCAAAGGCATAGTATCACAGATTGTCCCCAACGATACCAAGTCCATATAATTCAGTAAATTAATTTGCGAAACACCATTCTCAAAAAAGTTTCTGTTTTTTAATTCTCTGTTTAATGCAACCAAAGTCAAAAAAGCAACACCAACACCAGCAAGAAATTTTAAATTTGAAGTATCATCTTTGCGTTTAGGATTTACCACAGCGTCAGCCAACGGCAATTCAACATCTGGTGAATGATGGTCAGTAACAACAACTTTCATACCCAAATCTTTTGCACGTTTTACTTCCTCTATTCCACTGATTCCACAATCAACAGTAATTAATAACCGAACACCATTTTCAGCAATTTGTTCTATGGCAGCAATATTTAACCCATAACCTTCGCCTTCACGCGTAGGTAAATGCCAAGAAACATCACATCCTAAAGCACGTAAATACTTAACAAAAATTGCAGTTGATGTTATTCCATCAACATCATAATCACCATATATTGCTATTTTTTCTTTGGCACAAATTGCATCTGCAATGACAGTTGTGGCAATATCCATATCTTTTAACACAGATGGATTTGGCATATATTCTTTGATAGAAGGATGCAAAAAACGTTCAACATCATCACCAACCACACCACGAGATTTCAAAATATTTTCAATCAAGGTTTGTGTGTCATTAACATCTATCCCCGACCAACAATCATCTGATATAGTCCACACCTTGCCCAGCATGGATTTTTCTGTTATTTTACGCACGCTATTACTCTTTTTTCTTATTATCAGATATATTATAACCCAAAAATATTAAAATAACAAGGGCATGATTCCATCAAGTATTGCACCAGCAGTCGGCACAGCATTCAAAGCAGACGAATGCCAACCACCAGTTTCTTTGATTGCCTGCGGTTCATCAAGCATAACAACAATTACATATTGAGGTGCAGATACAGGAAAGATCCCTGCAAATGTTGCTACGTTTTTACTTTTATCAATACGACCATTTATGTGTTTTTCCGCAGTTCCTGTTTTACCACCAATTTCAATTCCCTTGACCTTAGCTTTTTTTGCTGTCGT
>JAEEGL012999556.1_pt1 | contig 16616 bp, 13 predicted proteins | sample 9134231 | NCBI WGS metagenome assembly JAEEGL01 (sample SAMN16246548, study PRJNA631951) | gut metagenome | biome: gut microbiome; feature: rumen; material: fiber-attached | host: Bos | place: Iran: Karaj | collected 2018-10 | reverse complement strand
TGCACTTTTGAATAAAACGCCTCGCTCTAAACTCGAAATAGCAAAAGATCTTTTTCGTCAGACTTGCTCGGTTGATATTTCAAATATTGATAATACCAGACGTAATCCGAGATGGGCGCAGGCAATTCTGCAATCATACAGTAGAAACATTTGCACGTTAGCGGGCGCGGGAACCATCATCGGAGATGTTAAAGCGAACTATGATATCAGTGACCCGACGGTTTACGACTATATACATGCTCTTGAAAAACTGTTCATTATCGAGGACGTGGAAGCATGGTGTCCTGCCATTCGTTCGAAATCTTCAATTAGGTCTTCCAACAAAAGAAATCTGATCGATCCATCGATTGCCGTTGCGGCTTTAGGGCTTTCGCCGGAGTATTTCAATACGGATTTCAAAACATTGGGATTCCTGTTTGAATCACTCTGCATTCGCGATTTAAAAATCTATTCGGCTGCAATGGACGGCGCCATGTCCTATTATCACGATCGATATGATTTGGAAGCCGACGGCGTTCTTCATCTCAACGACGGAAGATACGCGCTGCTCGAATTTAAACTGGGAACAAAAGAGATTGAAGAAGGAGCGAAACATCTTCTTGAAATTGAAGAACTTATCCGACAGTATAATGAAAAAGAAAATCAGTGTCCTCTGCGGCTTCCCGACTTAAAAATCGTAATCACCGGATCACAGTACGGTTACAAACGTGAGGATGGCATTTACGTCATACCTATAGGATGCTTGAAGGATTAACGCGATATTAGCGTAACATGTCATTTTGCATACAAAAAAACTATCATGGAGGAAATGCAATGGAAAAAACATTCTATGACAAAGATGAATTAATTAAGGAATTAACCGATCTTGCATCAAGCAGAAAATTCGTTTTTAGAGGATATAGCATTCAAGATCAGTTAAAACCAAATATAATCAGAAATAATGCCACAGATATCGAGTTGGAATTGCTTTATCAATTTGAAAAGTATGCAAATCAATATATAAGTGCTAATAATCCTATTGATTTATTATCTTACGCGCAGCATTTTGGATTGTCAACAAGATTGTTAGACTTTACATATAACCCATTTGTGGCACTATACTTTGCGTTATTTAAAGCCAAACCTAATAATGCGAGTAATCCCGATGACAATAAATATTATTATATAAGATACTGCGACTTAGATGACAATATATGTTTAGAAGAGATTCCAATAATTAACGAAGGCCAGTTTTTTACCAGTCTTTCAATGGCTGAAAAATGCAGTAATCTTTTCAAAACGTTAGATGTGGTGTATAATAAAAACGAAGAAAACTCAGTATTTAATAAACAAACCTTTATTAAAACCATTAATCATATGGCAAGAAACAAAGAGAATCCACTGTATGATGTAAATACGGTAAGTGAAAAAATAGACAAATACAAAATTCTTCTAATAGATCCTAATCAATCAAACCAAAGAATCATTATGCAGCAGGGATTATTTATGATATGTTTTTCATTGGATCCAAAGAAGCATATGCAAATTATTGAAAACAATACGCATCTGATAAAAATCGATCAATGTATTAGAGATGAACTGCAGATATATTTAAACACGATTGGTATTAATGCATTTAGGTTGATGCCTGATTTAACAAGTGTGTGTGAAGCTGTAGAAAGACAAGTTAAAGAAAAACGAAACAAAAAAAGTAATCTATTTAAAAAAGCGATTGTGACGAATAGAGACAAATTGGAATTTGGTCAATAATCTTAAAACCAATAATCGCACATTTTACAAAGATCCTCCTTCGCGGTACAATGGTATCGTAAAGGAGGTTTTTTTATCATCGCTTACACTTTTCCACGGATTTTCGAGCAAAAAATTACACTTTTCCAAGAATCACAAAGGAGGTATTTCCTATATGAGCCTACGTTTTTCACGAGTCACGCTTACCTCAGACGGTAAGACCGCGAGTTTTTTGACCGGCGGGATCCCACAAAGCCGGGCGGATCTGTTGGGCTGGACCGCCTATGACAACTACATTTCCGACGTTCCGAGATACACTGCTGTCAACGCCCGCGTCGAAACGTTCCTCTATGGCGGCGAGGAACCGTTTGACGCTACGCCGGAAGAGGTCGCTTATTTCTACAAACGGATCGAACGGCAGCCGGACTTCATCGAAACCCGCGCCGAAAAGATCAGCGAATCGGATTTCATAATAATGAATATGGAGGTATGAACAATGAAAGATGAATTTGTCGCCCGCGTCGGCGTCTGGGGACAGCGCCACTACAACTATCTGAAGAAGAAAAGTCCCACCGTTATCAACGTAATGCGTATGAAAGGAACGCTCGAGCAGTACCTGACCAATCTGAACCGTGATACCCAGGAAACCTACGACCTAATGATCCGGCAATATGCTGAGATCGAAGGCGTCACGGAAGATCTCAAACGCAGCGATGCGATGGAATACATCCGCCGTATGAACTCCATCCGCAACCGCGTCGAAGAGTTCGTCCTGCACGATTTCGTGTACACATAACACCAACTGAATACCCCACCCTCAGCGGAGCCGACACCGGCTCCGCTTTTTCGTTGCCAAAACATAAATTTTCCCGTAATTCCTCATATTTCGGCATTAAACGACTTGATTTTTACACAATTTTATGGTATCATATATTGAAATATTATACCCACCCGATAAGTGAGGTTCGATATGGATATGATGAACGAAAAATTAGAGCGTTGGTACTCGATGAACGAGGTGTGTCAATACCTCGGTATTACGCGCGATACATGCCTGACCTGGATTGAAAAGCGCGGTATGCCCGCCGTCAAAATCGGACGCACCTGGAAGTTCAAGATCAGCGAGATCGATGACTGGATGCGGTCAACAAGCAACAATAACGACTAAAGGTGAAAAAAATGAAAGTATTATCGTTATTTTGTGGATGTGGTGGCCTTGATATGGGGTTTGTCCAAGCGGGCTATGATATTGTTTGGGCAAACGATATAGACAAATATGCAGTTGAAACATACAATGCCAACTTTAATCATCAAGCGGTATTAGGCGATATCAACTTGATTGACTTAAATAATTTGCCAGATTTTGATGTCCTAATCGGAGGTTTTCCTTGTCAACCATTCAGCATGATGGGAGAAGAACGTGGTTTTAACGATGCAAGAGGAACACTCTTTTTTAGAATAGCTGAAATCATTCAAGACAGAATTAACAAAGGCAAGAAGCCTTGTGCAATAGTGCTCGAAAACGTTAGGACACTTAGAACTCATGATAAAGGGCGCACTTTTGCAACAATTAAACGCATCCTTAGCGAAGAATTGGGCTACATCGTTTTCGATTCCATTCTGAACACATGTGATTACGGGATTCCCCAGACGCGCAACAGGACATATCTGGTTTGTTTTGCAAATCATGATTCTGATTTCTCGTTCCCTCCAAAATGCGCTTTAAACAAAAAGCTTTCGGACCTTTTAGAGAGTAATGTAGATAACCGCTATTATTTATCAGACAAAATACTACCTACGATTCTCTCAGATGGTACCGGAGGATACAAAGCCAAATCTGAAATTGATTTAGAAATAGCAAGACCTTTATGCGCTACCATGGCCAAAATGCATAGAGCATGTCAAGATAATTATGTTACACAAAATGGAAGAGTTAGAAGATTAACTCCCAGAGAATGCGCTCGCTTACAAGGATTTGATGATTCATTTGTAATTCCTGTTTCGGATGCCCAAGCATACAAACAATTCGGAAATGCTGTTACAGTTAATGTTGCCAAAGCGGTTGCCAATGAAGTTAAGAATACTTTAATGTCGCTTGGAGAGTGGAGAGAAAAATGAATTATAGCGAGGATATCAGACAGGTAATTATGTTCATTTCGACTATTGAGTCTTCTCCAGCAAATGATGATAAGGCAATAGAATGCATTAACCGATTTACAGCAACAATTGGCGAATCTTTTCTTGATTTAAGATCGAGGTATATCTTAGAAGAGATCGAAAAAAATGAGGAACTTAAGAAAGCCTTCTCAAGCCTCGCTTCTTTGTGCAGTGATCAGTATTGCGACCAGTGCCCTGTAAAGAAATATTGCAATACATATATTCAGAGTGTTCGTTCATTATCCGAAAGCAAGAGTCTTAAGATGGTAGATCTGTTTTGCGGAGCGGGCGGCCTTTCACTTGGGTTTACTCAAGAAGGTTTTGTTACTGTATTGGCTAATGATATTGAGCCATGTTGCATTGATACATATGCACACAATCATCCCGAAATTCCACAGAGCAGAATTGTTCAAGGCGATATTCGAACAGTAGTTGAAAATTTAGGCGAATACTTAAGAGATTATTCAGTTGATATTGTTGTTGGTGGTCCCCCTTGCCAAGGGTTCAGTATGGCAAATCGGCAAAGGTTAATCGATGATCCAAGAAATCATTTGTACAAAAGCTTTGTGGATGTTGTGAATATAGTTAAGCCCACATTTTTCGTTATGGAAAATGTGAAAGGAATGCTTTCTGTAGCATCGCAAGTAGTGGAGGATTTTCAACGAATCGGTTATCAAGTCAGTTATCAAGTGTTAAATGCAAAAGATTTTGGCGTTCCACAGAATAGAGAAAGACTTATCTATATTGGAAACTGTATTGGAATAGATAACGCTAATGTTTTCTCTGACCTAAAGACAAAAGCTAATACTATCCCTAATCATGTTCTCGACGATGCATTGTTCGGTTTAAAACCGTTAAAAGCTTCACGTAAAAAGAATTCTACCGAATTTGAAGATGACAATTCCGGCTCGGTGATTGCAAGAGATCCACAAAAAGCTTTTAACGAGTATATTGATTTAATCAACCAAGGTAGAAGGTCAAATATCGTTTTAAACCATAAGGCAAGGTATAATAACGATAGAGATATTGAGATTTTTGGCAGGCTGAATCCAGGTGATAGATCCGATGACCCCAAAATAGCCGATATCATGCCGTATTCAAGGCGGAATGATATTTTCAAGGATAAGTATTTCAAACTTGAAGGTGACAAAGTCTGCAAAACAATTACAGCTCATATGAAATTCGACTGTAATATGTATATTCACCCAACGCAAGCAAGAGGGTTAACTCCCAGAGAAGCTGCTCGTGTACAGTCTTTTCCTGATGACTACTTTTTTAGGGGAGCTTACACAAAAACGTATATGCAAATTGGAAACTCTGTCCCACCGCTATTGAGTAGATCAATCGCATCCGTTGTAAAATGTTATATTTTTGAATACAAAAAACTTAAAATAGCTGAGGAGGAATAACAATGACTTTTCTTGAAGCTTTTGAAATCGTTAAGAACGTTCTGGGAGAAACTGGTACCACAATTTCTTCAGAAAACTATGATGGCATTATTGTTAAACGACTTGAGGCATCGAACACGCTTGATGAAGGTAGAACCACAAACCAGACACATATAGCAATCACCGGCGAGCAAATGGATATTTTCCCTTATCTTAAAGCAGATGGGTATTTCCGAGAAGATGGTGGAGAGTCCGATTCCGAATTGAAGAAGTATTTTGTTTCTCGCATCCCGGTTGTGTTATTCAAAAACAACTGTGAGTACCTTTCAGTAAATCAAAGCGAGTTTCATTTTGTTGAGAATAGGATTCGAACATTTGCTTCTGTGGTTAGGAGCAAACGTGCTTCTCAAGCAGATCAAATTCAGATGTCGATGATTAATTTAGACGGAGAAGCGTTTGTCGAATTTAGAAAGGCGCTTCACGCAGGGTCATATCTGATTTTTTTGAAGGCTGCTCGAAAGTTTGAATACCACATTTTTGGCGTAAAGAATTCTGATGCCGACCAACTTAAGCCGCTAAATAATAAACTGTACAAGCTTCCAACCAACACTATTATAGATGTTGATGATTTAGTTGTTGTAGATGATAGTTTTGTTCAAAACAAAGACCACATTTATACCATAGAAGAATTAGGGGCAATCCTTAAAGAGATGTATAACCACGCAAAAGAATCCGGACAAGTGGCAGCAATACACATGTTTGGGTTCAAATATGGAGGTTGTATTACAAAAAACAACTATCCACTGAGTTCAATCATTTCCAAATCTGGGATCAACAACTCATATGTCGCTGAATTGAACAAGGGTGTTAATATTTTCCGTTCAGTTAATGCCAACGAGTATGGCGTTAGGTTTTTAGGACAAGAATCATATATTGAAGATATTATTACTCACAATGTGTATGGTATTCAAATCAAGGAAGAGACTGATGCGTTATCTGAAGATAATCCCCATATTTGCATTGGCTGGGCAAAAATGGGTGATTTAACAAATGTTAAAACAAAAGAAGATATTTACAATTTACATACACATACTTGGCCAAATAATTCATCTTCTGAAAGGGGCCAGGATGTTGGTCGGATATATCGCTTCTTGTTAGAAGCGAAAAAGGGAGATTATGTAGTATATGCAGACGGTTCATGTATTCACATTGGTATTATTTCCTCCGATTACTACTATGATCCAAATCCAATCAACCAGTTTAGTGACTATGTGAATAATAGATCAGTGAAGTGGATAAAAAAGAATGTGGATTACACTGCACTTACTACACAATTTCGCGCTGCACTTGGTAAACCTGGGGTTTTCTTTAGCTTAAATGATTATAAAAACGAAATTGGAAGTTTGCTTTCCGGTGAAACTTTCATTAAGAATGATGACGACGAAGCTCAAGAATCCTTGGATGCTTTTTCGGGATTTCAACCTTGGCTAACATCAGATAAAAATCCTGATTATTCAGGAAAAGAAAAATATGCTGGTTACGCACAAAGTTTGAAAAAGATAATCGAGTTTATGTATGGCGAAGGCATAATTTCAAGCAATGATTTGAATGACTTATCCGTTGAAAAATACCGAACTTATTTATCTGCATATGAATCCTCTGAAAAAGCAAAAGAGTACGATAAATCATTAAGCAGTTATACAGGCAGAGCTGCGCTAAAGAAATATATCCGTTACATTCAATATTTGAATCATCATTCATTTGAATATAGTGATTGCATTGAATGCGGCGAGAATCTTGTTGTTTACGGTACCCCGGGATGCGGAAAATCTTTCTATGTTGATCACGCTATACTTGGCAAAAATGATGATGGCGAATATGCTGGAGTGTATAAAAAAGACAATATTATTCGCACTACATTTTATTTGGATTATTCAAACACCGATTTTGTTGGTCAGATAGTTCCGGTAATTGAATATGAAGAAGACGGGAGGAGCACTGTCACTTATCGATTCGTTCCCGGTCCGTTCACCATTGCACTCGAATGTGCCTTTGAGCATTATAATGAAAGAGTTGCCTTAGTAATCGAAGAGCTTAATCGCGGAAATGCCCCGTGCATTTTTGGTGATTTATTCCAGCTTCTCGATAGAATTGATGAGGAAGGAAAAGATTATCCCATTGGAACCAGTGAATATGGTATTCTCAATACGAGCCTTATCAATTATTTAAAGGACAACGAACACTATAACAAGAAATATAAGTATTCTTTTGATCTTGACGAGATTCGGATCCCTGCTAATCTTTCAATCTATGCAACTATGAATACCAGTGACCAAAATGTCTTTACCCTTGATACCGCTTTTAAGCGGAGGTGGGGATTTGAAAAGCTTTCCAACAAGTTTGACGATTCAAAAAAGGGCAAACACCCTTATAAAGATTACTTCGTCCCTGGTCTTCAGCAGGTTACATGGGAGTCTTTTGTCAATGCAATCAATAATTATATCGTAAGAGATAACGATCTACTTACATCAGAAGATAAACAGCTTGGCGTCTATTTTGTCACTAAGAAAATGCTCATTGATCCCTCAAAAAAAGAACAATACACCAAGGATGAACTGAAAAAAATCATAGATAAGTTTGCCTATAAGGTATTCGAGTATCTATGGGATGATGTAGCAAAGTTTTCAAGAGATAAGTGGTTTGGAAATATCAAGACATTGGATGAGCTGATTAAAAAATATGTAAACGAGGAAAAGGTGTTTGCAGATGACATCTTACAGCAATAATACAATCTCAAATCTCATTCTCCATAGTGTCACTGGTGGCGTGGATGATTCATTTGTTGGATTGAAGTTTGACGGTAATCAAATTCACATCTTTCACCCAGAGTGTTATTGCATAAACAATGATACAACTACAGCGAGAAACGAGATCCTTGCACTTATTAGAACAATATCTATAGCAAAAACAGCATCGCTTGAGCGTTCAAAGGCATACAATACGCAAAACGATGGTGGTGATTTCGCGTTGCATTCATACCTTTGGATGATCAATGATTTTTTGGCAAACGGGTTCTATGTCAATAGAGAAAAAACGTACAAACTGAACCAAAACGGGAGGATAAACTGGAAGCGGACAATGCAAACGGAGCCCATTGTGTCCGAAAACAATATTATCTTTCCAAACATCACTATCGAAAAGAAAAGTGAAATGGATAATATCCTTGTTGAGGTTCACAGATTGTGCGTTAAAAAAAGTATTGACTATATCGGCTGGCTGTTTAATCTTAACTCCGATTTTATCGTGGTTCCGAGACTGACAAATAGTTTGAAAAAAGTGTACGTGAATGCTGTTCAGCAAGAATTGGATCATACATTTCTTGATAGCAAACGCCTGTTGCTCAACCACATGAAAAACATTCTTATAGGTTTGGATGAACGTTCAAACAATAAAGAGTTTGTATATGGAGTTGATTCTTATTACTATATCTTTGAGAGAATGATTGATTCGATTTTTGGAAATGTCGATCGGATGAGCGATTTCTACCCATCTTCAAAATGGCAGCTCATAAGAAATAATTTTGTAGAACACGAAAGTTCAAAACTGCGTCCAGACACAATAATTTTAAAGCAAGAAGAAGACTGCCGGCATACCGCGTTTATCCTTGATTCAAAATTTTACCGGTTTGGATATACGGGGGATGAAACTGATCTTCCAGAAACAACTTCAATACAAAAGCAAATAACATATGGCGATTTTATAAAGAAAAACATCAAAAGAAATACCAATGACAAGTATCAAATAGTTGATGTTTTTAGTGCTTTCCTTATGCCGTACGACAAAACGCGTGATGTGTTCAAATCGGACAATAACATTCAGTACATCGGATTTGCAAAATCAACATGGAAGGACAACAATACAAGCCACGAAATAATACACTCTTTTTTAATTGATCTTAAGCATGTAATTCAAACATGGAGTGGCTTAAATCACGAAGAAGATGTCAATTTCCTTGTAAAAGAGATTGTGGATAATCAAGGGAAAGCAGAAAAATTGATAAAGGCGCAAAGTGATAAACATGCGAGTTTGTAGTTTGTTTAGCGGCATAGGAGGAATAGATCTCGGCTTTCAGCAAGCGGGGTTTGACATCGTTTGGGCAAATGAATTTGACAAAGATGCTGCAACAACATACAGACTCAATTTCGGCAACGACCATCTGATCGAAAAAGACATAAGAAAAATAGAAGAAGATCAAATCCCCGATTTTGATGTTTTGGTTGCTGGCTTCCCTTGTCAACCATTTTCGATAATGGGCAGACAAAAAGGATTCAAAGATCCTCGAGGGAATTTGTTTTTTGAAATAGCGCGTATAGTTGAAAAGAAAAAGCCATCTGTCATCTTTTTAGAGAATGTAGCAAATCTCGTTGAACACGATGAGGGCAAGACATTCTTGACAGTTTACAACGCATTAGCTCAGTACGGTTATGCATTCAAGTATAAGGTGATGGATGCTATGGAGTATGGCAACATCCCACAGCAAAGAACACGAATCTATATTGTTGGCTTTTTGGATTACGAGCAATGTGACAGGTTTTCTTTTCCGGAAAAAATCGATCTCACAGCAAATATGAACGACTTCTTGGATCGACACTCCAAACACGATGATTGCTATTACTATACTGAAGGAAGCCCGTATTATCAAGATCTAAAACAAATTGTAACGGATAATCGAGCGTTATATAAGATCTACGATTCCGGTGTATCCAAGAAAAGGCATTATTTTTGTCCTGCCCTAACTGCAAATATGGGTACATTTCCGGATAGAGTTCCCATTATACTGGATGACTATGGAATCCGAAAGATCACGCCGTATGAATGTCTTGCCTTGCAGGGATTCCCAAGAGAATATCGCTTTTCAAAAATTCCTCTTGAAAGCGCATACAAGCAGTGTGGAAATAGCGTTGTTGTGCCGGTAATCAAAAGAATTGCCACAAAAATACTAACGGTTTTATATAGATAAATTATCTTAAGAAAAGGAGGTTCAATAATGGCCAAATCTGTTTTTTCGTTTTTTGCCGGTGCAGGATTATTGGATCTCGGCTTTGAAAATGAACACTACAACGTTGTGTTTGTAAATGAGTTTGAACAGAGCTTTTTAGACGCTTACATTTACGCAAGACAGCAGCGGCAAATTCAACCTCACCAGCCTCGCTACGGATTCCACTGCGGTGACATTAATCTGTATTTACAAGAAGAAGAACGCGATAATTTAATCAGATTAATGAATCGCGAAAGAGCATACAATAATATCGTTGGTTTTATTGGCGGTCCCCCGTGTCCGGACTTTTCTGTTGCGGGAAAGAATAAAGGAAAAGACGGAGATAATGGAGCTTTAGCCCTAAGCTATATAAAGCTTATTATAGAGTGTCAACCTGATTTCTTCGTTTTTGAAAATGTTAAAGGCCTTGTTAAAACCGAAAAACACCGAAAGTTTTTTAATTATCTTAAAAAGAAACTTCAAAAAAGTGGGTATGCCACATCAAATAAAGTGTTAAATGCATTATGCTATGGTGTTCCACAAGATAGGGACCGAGTCATTTTTGTCGGTTTTAATAAAATTGTCTTTTCTCGTGTTGGCAATATAATGTCTGCTAACGGAAGGCTTTTATTTCCGTGGGCCAATAATGTTGTATTTAATGATCTCAATGTTATAAAATCTCAGCATTGGCCGGAGCATCAACCATTTTTGCCGGGGTATAATCGGTATTGTCCAAGGAATCTGCCGCACCAATACCGTGTATTGGCCGTAGAAACGTGGTTTCGTAAGAATAATGTTACAACTCACCCAAATGCTAACGACATTTTTAGAGTCAAAAACGGGCGAAACAAGATAACTACAATAGACGAGGGAGATGTTAGCAGGAAATCGTTTAAACGACTTCACCGCTGGAGATATTCTCCAACGGCAGCTTACGGAAATAACGAAGTGCATTTGCATCCATATTATCCTCGAAGAATTAGCGTTGCAGAAGCTATGGCTATACAATCTTTACCCGCCTGGTTCACACTTCCTCATAATATGTCATTAACTCACAAATTCAAAGTGATCGGTAATGGAGTTCCATATCTGATGTCTCGTGCTATTGCAAAAACTGTATTTGATGTAATCGATACTATAAAGTAAGGAGTCAACTATGAATATTCAAACTCATAAGATAGAAATCGATCCGAGAGTAATAAAGCACTTAGGAAGTGATTTAATTACTTCATCTGACGTTGCTATTACTGAATTGATCAAAAACTCCATCGATGCGCATGCTAAAAGAATATGTCTGCATTTATTTGAATCCTTTGAAAAAATCAGCCAAGATAGCTTTTTGCCTTCTATATTAGATATCATACCGAAATCCTACCTAACTACACCTATTTGCATAGTTGAAGATGATGGCATCGGTATGAATGAACGTCAGTTATCTGATGGCTTCCTTTGCGTTGGAACTAAGATAAAATCCGAAAATGATGGTATTACTCTTGGCGAAAAGGGAATAGGCAGATTGGCTGCTCAGAGGTTGGGTCCTGCACTTCTTGTCGAAACGGTATCGTGTGATGATGCATCTAACGTTAACTATGCGTTTATTGATTGGGAAAAAGTCGTTTCTGGAACAACCGAAGCTCTTTGTGCTACAGACACAACCGAGAAACATCATTCCTACACAAAGCTATGGATATTTGGTATAGATATAAATGCATTTTTAGATTTGCCTTATCAACTTATAATTGATGACGAAATGGTCATAGAATGCAATAAAGACTTGAGATCATCTATTAATTTTCTTGTTTCGCCATTTGAAGATGATTGTGAAAAGCCGAATATACAAATAGATTATAATGGGCGTAAAATTGAAGTTGGATTCGTGAGAAAAATGCTTGGCTTATCTGAGAGCATGCATTATTTTGAGCTTGACTCTGATAATAAAACTTTGCATTATGGACTTAAAATCTCGCCTTGGTTTATTGAGCGTATACACCTTGCTGCAGTAAAATCCGAAGCATTTAAGCGTCTAAGAAAGCCTCATCAGTATTATGAAGCCATTCTTTCTAACAATAGAGAAAGAATTTCGGCTGTCCTTGAAAAAACATTTAATTATGAAGAACTTCTTAGATTCTTTATTGATTCATATTCTGAACTTATTCCTTGTCCCCGAGATTCATTTAAAGAAAGTTACGAAGAATTGTGGGTGAATTATGCCAAAAAGTCATTGTGTGATTTGTTCGAGATATCACCGCTTAAGAGTAGAATATTTAGTTATAAACAAAACGCTACAATTGGCAAAGATATTATAATTGATTCTGTAATAGAGGACTTAAAAAGAAGCGGTAAGTGGGATCAAAGCGACAAAGATATATACACATTATCGTATCTAAAAGACTTTCTCGACAACTATAACGGAATAAAACTGTATAGAAATAATTATAGAATCGGATTCTTGGGAGATAAAGAAAACGACTGGATTAAACTTCAACAGTTTAGAACTAAAGGCCAACAGTGGTATAGATTTGATTTGGGTAACACCGTTGGATACGTTTCTGTTAATGATCCAAGGCAGGAAAAAATAAAAGAGATCAGTTCCCGGTTGGATATTCAGTCCGGGGACCATTCTGCTGCGCTTAAACTATTTGTAAATATCGTTTTTAATCAGTTGTTTTATGATTTAAATAGGACGGCAGACGCAATCATAAAGAACATTTTGAACCAAGAGGGCTTGCTTACCGAAAGCATTTCTAAAAGGGTAAAAAAGAATGATGAAGCTATAAAAAAGATGATCCAAAAAAACAAGCAAATGCTTGAAATGATTGGACATGCAACAACCGAACTGTTTGCTGAAGCTATTACTACCGACAATAGTGTTGTTATTCCCAAAAAACGGTTTGATAAAGCAGAAGCCCTTTTGAAAGATATTAATAAACAAGCTGAAGTGAATGTGGAGGTTTCAGCTCAAACAGCTCAATTATTAGCTGAAGCGAACGAACAATTAAAGGTAATTGAAGTTGAAACTTATAATAATTTTAAGCTTATGGCAAACGGTCTGATTACTGAAACAATCACACATGAACTACATTCATTAAGCAAAACTTCCGTTGACTCAAGAATACCAGAATATTTTGAGTTCCTCAAAAACTATTTTGTCGAGCAAAACAACGTATCTGATTACAATAAAAAAGTTTATCCGATTAAAAATGGTTATGATGCTATTCTTTCAAAAATAGTAAGCGTGTCTGATTTGTACTCTTTTTTGGAAACCACTTTTATAAAAAAAGGCACTTACGACGAATTCGTCACTCAAGACATTAATCAAACAGTAAATGACGTCTATAAGAACTTGACAAAGTCAACAACCTTAAAGAACCTTGAAGTTCGCTGTTTCTGTGATGGATTAAGCTGGAAAGCGCCAAAGGGAGTTTTGATTCATGTATTCTATAATCTGTTTAGCAACTCGTTGTACTGGATTAACAAAAGGAGAGAGTATGCTCAAACAGATAAAAAATTTGAAGCGGAACTTCCCGACTATATTACTATAGAGCCATGTGGAAACAATAGCATAATAGTATTTGATTCGGGCACAGGAGTTCTTCCGGTAATGCAAGATATTCTTTTTGATTCTTTGCAATCCGGGAAGCCCAACAACGAGGGTCGAGGAATGGGGCTGTATATCGTAAAGCAACTAATGAATTCGTTTGGCGGAGACATCTCTTTGATGAGTGATTTGAATAGCTATGGAAACAGGTACAAGTTTATAATATCTGTGGGAGAGAATGAAAATGAGAGAAGTTTCATATAAAGATCTATTTAATAATATGCATTGTGATTTATCCATATTTTTTGAGGACGATTTCACTTTCCCTACTGAATTTGATATAAATGCTATCTTGTATAGACTTGTGCGTATGGACGTTCAGACGATTCTTGAGCCGATGATGAATAAACTGCGAGAAATAGATTTGTCTTTTGCGTCTTCAATTCAAGAATTCATAGATGAATTTCAAAAATGGGATAACTTAATTGATAATTGGGATAATGTAGTTAAAGACGATATAGATAATGCTATCTCAGTTATCCAAGCCAAGAGCGACGATGCATTTGCAGCAATTTCAAGCAAACGCGAAATAGAAGAACCATCCGATCTCGAAGGTGTTAAATCTATTCTACGCAGATTCGGCGCTTTTTGCGTCATCCCGCCGGCATATACTAATCTTTTTGAAGAATACATTTTGAGCGATAGAACTTGGAAGCCGTTTATTGTCTATTCCAATTATTCCGCAGATGTTAACTATGAAATTAAAGAAATGATTTCTTGTTTGAGTAATCAAAGCCCTGTTATTTGTTGTTATATTGACAACAATCTATGTGGGGAAAATAAGGCTGAACAGATTATCAACGATTTAGAGAATCTTAACAATGAAAAAGCTGTACACTTCATAGGTGCAGTTGTAACATCTCGAGATCCTTTCAGCAAAATAACAAATAGCATATTTATAGATAGTGTTCTAAAAAATGACTTAAACAGTCAATTAAAAAGTGCGCTTCTTAGAAGCGTTTATCACTATTTGTTGCACTCTTTGAAAGAACAATACATAAATAGTATTACTGATGCATTCAATAAGGCCGGCTCACATCGTAATATTGCTCTGTATCTATCTGAAATGGCAGAGATAGAAGGTATTGGTAATTATGCCTTGTTTGTTGAATGGATTAAAGGATTGACAGAGTATTATTCTTCGCGATGCGAAAACATAGCGAAAATGATCCCTATAGCGAACCTAATTGAACGCCAAAGTGAATTGGATGAATCTGTAGAAGGCCTCGAAGATTTAAGTGATTTATCTGATTATAATACTTTTGAGGCATTTGATTACAGAGTTAATGACTATTACTTGCCCGTAGAACCTGGAGACATTTTTGTTACTGACACCAACGAGATTTACATATTAGTCGGACAAGCTTGTGATATGGCTATGAGCGAATCCCGTTCAAGACGCAATGGGCTATGCGAAATGGTCAAAGCAACATTTGAGACCGATACAGATGCAAACAAAATAGCCAAAGACCAAAAAAACATGTGGATCAATCATTTTAAACTTGGTGAAACATATGGGAAACTAAAAATTGACTATCAAAAAAGGTTTTTTGTTGAAAACGAAATTCTTAGTTTATCTTCGTATCATTGTGACGGGTCTTGTAAAATCGGGACTAATGACAACAAATACAATCCACTCTTACAGGGGTACCAAATTAACTACTATGATAGACTAAAAGCGTTCTTTGATTCAATTGTAACACTTAAAGAGAACTGTCCCGTAGCTTCAGAAACAATACTGGCAAATGAATCTATCGCATGGATTTGTTCGCTTTTAGATTATACAAATGAAAACGGTCAAATGATTTATCCACTCAAACGTGTTTGCAGATTGAAAGAAAAGCATTTAATATACCTTTACAAACTGTTTCTTGAATACCGAGGAAGGATACCATTTAATACAATTAGCTTAAATCGCACTATCACTCGTCAAATGGAATTTAGATACAGTAGCGATGTCTATTCTTACAATGTCGATATTGTATTAAATAGAAGCACCGGCGAAATAAAATCCACTTGGCCTTGTATAATAAGCAATGCTACGGTTTTAGATCTCCTTGGTAAAATTTTACCTTCAGCAACTGTCAAAGAAGAGCGCAATAATTATGTCATTGAAGAAAAAGAATTATCGATTCTACTAAGTGATGGAAAGAAGCTCAAATTTACTAAAAAAACAAGTAAATCAATAACTGTTACAATCGAAAGATGATAAATCGATGATCTTTTTTCCTCTCCTCACAGCCAGTTTCTTGAACTGTGCAGCTCCGGAGGCGGCGTCGTGAACGACGTAAGTGACGACGAAGTCCGATTGCTCGATCATCCACCTGTTCCGGTATGTGATCGCGAAGCGTTTGATTACGGTCTCGATTCCCTCCGGAAGAATGGTATCGGAATAGTCTGTCGGATCGAATTCATCGTGCTTCTCCGGCATGTACGCGAGGACGACGTGATAACGGATCGGATACTTGGCTGAAAGCTCGCGCAGCGTCCGGCGCACCATCGCGTCGAAGTCACCGTGATTGCCGACGTAAAACAGATCCACGCCGTGGTTTTCTATCAGATCGATCAGAGTCGACCGCAAGGTCGGCTCTATCTTTTGCGGTACATAGCGGTGCCCGAAAAACGTACAAGTCATTATAAAAAGCCCTCCTATATGGGATATATCGCAATTATACCACGTTTTTGTTAACTTTGCGATATGTCCCAC
>JAEEGL015677409.1_pt1 | contig 16617 bp, 5 predicted proteins | sample 9134231 | NCBI WGS metagenome assembly JAEEGL01 (sample SAMN16246548, study PRJNA631951) | gut metagenome | biome: gut microbiome; feature: rumen; material: fiber-attached | host: Bos | place: Iran: Karaj | collected 2018-10 | reverse complement strand
TGTACTCGACGCTCTTGCCGCCGCTGAGCTGGGCGTGGGGCCCGTATATAACGAATCCAGGGCTTGGGACCAGGACCTCGTCCCCAGGATCTATGAACGTCTGCGATATCTCGAGGAGCGCGGAGGATCCGCTGGGGGTTATCATGACGTTCGATGCCGTGATGTCTCCATATCTGGAGAACCTGCGGGCGACCGCCTCGCGGAGCTCCGGGATCCCGGCGGTGGGGCCGTACTTGTTCAGCCCTCTGGTCGCGGCCGCGTTCATCCCCGCTATCGCCTGCTCGGGCGGATCCAGGTCCGGCTCACCCAGGCCTAGATTTATGGACCCGGGGCCGGCCAAATCGAACATCTTCCTTATCCCGGACATCGGGATCTCCGATATCCTCTTCGAGACCTTCATGCCGGAGCATGATTATCTGCGTATTTGGTACTGTCCTCCCTTCCAGGCATCTTTTTCCATCCGAAGCGGGAGTGCGATAAATGTAAAGTCGAGGCTCCCTTACGTCTTCCGGGCAGGTGTTGGATTGGAAAGGTCCGCGAGGGAGTTCGTCATCAACGGGATCCGCAGGGAGGAGCGCGAAGGCTCGGCCGCCATCGTGTGCGCCATAGACGTCGTGGACGGCCCGGAGAGGGAGGTCAAGGAGGTGGAGTTCTCCGTCACGCCGGAATACTCCGAGTATCTTCTGACGGAGAGGTGCGATGCCTTCGTGGTGCTTCTTCTCAGGATGGCCGTGAGCAAGGGCTTCGACATAAGGTCCGACGTCCCCGTGTCCAACGACCTGTACTACAATCTGAAGGAGCAGTTCCTCCCTCCATTCGTGAAGAACGGCGGAAGCCCCATAAGGCTGCTGCTGAAGCCGGCCCCCAGCGTAGGCGGCGGGTTCGCAGTCGGCACAGGGCTGTCCTGCGGTGTCGATTCGATGTATTCCGTCAAGCGGCATCTCGATTATCCGGACGAGGACTTCAGGATAACCCACCTGTGCATCAACAACGTCGGTTCCTTCAACGACATCTATCGTCTGGAGGGCGCTGACAACGTCCGCAAAGGGTTGTACGCACGTGCTCGCAAGGCGGCAGCGGACATGGGGCTCCCGCTGGTGGAGACGGATTCCAACGTGGACGAGGTCTTGCATCAGAACCATTACTTCTCCCACAGCTTCACGTCCGCCTTCGCGATAATGTGCCTGAAGAAGCTTTGGAAGTACTATTTCTATGCCTCGTCCGGCGTGGATTGCGTGACAGGATTCTCTTTGAAAAACCATCTTTTGTTTCCGCCGTCGCGCTACGAGCTCCTTACCACGGACTGCCTCAGCACATCCAGCCTGAGGATATACATCGAGGCGCCCACGGTGTCCAGGTTCGACAAGATCGTGGAGATATCCGACTTCGTTTACGCACAGAGGTATCTGACTTCGTGCACCTCCACGTTCGACAACTGCTGCCGGTGCGACAAATGCATCAGGAACATGATGACCTTGGACTCCATCGGCCGCCTCGACCGCTTCGGCGAGGTGTACGACATCGGGCTTTACGAGAGGTTCAAGGACAGGTACATGTGGTACCTGTACTCCAAGAGCGACGACCCGTACTTCGAGCCTGTATTCTCCCGGTTCGAGTCCCAGCAGGACGAGGACTTCATCAGGGTCGGAAAGGTGTTCGAGGCCTGTTCCGAGTTCGATTCCGCATGGAGGAGCGGGAACCCGGGCAGAATAGAGGCGGCCTTCGCCGAGCTCCTTCCCTATGCCGACGAGGGGGAGATGCATGCCGCATCCCGCGTCGCGCGCGCATTCAAATCAGGCAGGGGGGTCCGCGAGGACCGCGAGAGCGCCGCAAGGTATTGGACGATATCCGCGGAGGCCCTCAGGAACGAAGTGGAGAACGGGTTCGTCACGTCCAGGATCAAGCTCTTCGATCTTTTGTGGAACATGGAGGACGAGAGCCTGTACCCGGAGATGATATCGCTGCTGGACCCCCTCCTGGAGGCCGGCGACATGTCTGCGATGGTCCGCCTAGGCAGGGCGCGCAGGTTCGGGAAGGGCGTACCGGCGGACACGGAGGCTGCGCTGTCCTTGCTCAGGGAGGCCACGGACAAGGACCCTTCATGGCTGCCGGAGCTGTGCGACATGTTGCTCGGCACCGACGACGAGGAGTGTTACAAGGAGGCCATGAGGAGATGCCAGGAGCGCGTCGACAGGGGCTCCAAGTACGCGTTCGGATACATCGCCCGCATGTACCGCGACGGGAAGGGGGTCGATAGGGACCTGCGCACTGCCGCCAAGTGGATGAGGAAGGCCGTGAACGCGAAGCTCGAATGGGCTCCCCTCGAGCTTTTCGACATTTTGTGGATGATCAACGACCCTGAATACGACAGGGGCCTCCTGGGTCTCGCCCGCCCCGGCGCGGAGGCGGAGCAGATACCGTTCATGGGCCGCATGGGGAGGATGTACAGATACGGCAGGGGGGTGGACCCCGACAGGCACATCGCAATCAAATGGCTTACCAGGGCCGCCGACCTGGACCCCTCCTGGGCCCCCGACCTCTGCGAAGCGGTCGCCGAATCGGACAGCGAGGAGGCGCGCCAGGACCTTCTGGCCAGAGCGACCGCCCTGTGCGATGAAGGGTCGAGGTTCGGATACGTGTGCATGGGGCGCATGTGCCGCGACGGCACCGGCGTGGACAGGGACCCCTTGGCGGCCGCGGAATGGTTCAGGAAGGCTGCCGCCGAGGACATGGACTCCGCCGCCTTGGAGCTCTTCGACGTGCTGTGGTCTCTGGAAGACCGCGAGTACAACAAGGAGATGCTCGGAATCGCCTACAGGTTGGCGGATGCCGGCAATCCGGGCGCCATGGGCCGTCTGGGCAACGTCTACAGGTTCGGGAGGGGTGTTCCTAAGAACCTCCTGATGGCTGAGCGGTGGATGTCCAAGGCGTGCAGGAAGGAGCCGGTGAGGTGGGGCAAGAGCCTTGAGGCCATCAGGGAAGCCATCTCCAAGGGGCAGGACCAGCCTTCCTGAAAACTGCAGGGGACCCGTTCCAAAGACGGTCTTCTCGGCCGTTATCTCCCGTCCGTAGCTGCCTGGCTGCGAATCCGAGGCCGTGTTTCATGCAGGAGGCGCTCAAATCTATTCTACGAAAAAAAAGGGGTCGGTTTTTACCTGATATTATTATAAAATATGGTAAGGAATCATTAATAAACGGTAACCGTATTGCGAATCCAGAAATGTCTAGATTGATGATCATGGGCGGAAACTCCGCTACCGCTGGTGCGGTGCAGTCCGCCAAGTTCCTAGGGGCGGAGACGGTGGTCGTGGATATGAATCCTCGCGCCTATGCGAAGAGGTTTGCTGACAAGTCCTACGACATCGACGGGACCGACGTCCAAGGGATAGTGGAGATCGCACGCAAGGAGAAGGTAGACGGCGTTCTTCTAGGCGCCGTCGAGGAGCTGATGGATTCGTACCGCATGGTGTGCGAGGAGCTCGGACTTCCTTGTTATGCGGACAAGGGCCTTTTCGACCTGTTTTCTGACAAACGCGCCTTCAAGGAGCTATGCGTAGCCAATGGCGTCCCCGCGACGCAAGGGGGCCTTTACGGCATGGACGACCTCGACGCGCTCAGAAACGAGAGGTTCCCTCTGATAGTGAAGCCTAGGGACAGCAGCGGGTCTCGCGGGATCCGCGTCTGCTATTCCCCGGAGGAGCTGCCGGAGGCGATATCCTTGGCTTTGACGTATTCCGACTGCGACAAGGTGCTGGTGGAGAGATATCTGACCGGTCAGGAGGTCGTGGTCTATTACGCCTTCCAGGACGGGAACCCCGTCTTATTGGGCATGTGCGACCGTTACACCAACCATCAGAGGGCGTCCATGGCGCAGCTTCCCACCTCGTACATATTCCCGTCGCGGTTCACGCGCGCTTATATAGACGGAGGGGAGGACCGCCTGGCGAGGGACATGTTCCGGAAGGCCGGCGTGAAGAACGGGGTCATGTTCCTTCAGGGCTTCGAGGACGACGGCGCGATCAGGTTCTACGAGTCCGGATACAGGCTGAACGGCGCACAGGAGCATTATATAATCGCCGCGACATGCGGCATCGACGCCAAGGAGATGATGGTGAGGCTCGCTCTGGGAAAAGGCATGGCCGATTTCGACCTGTCCTCCAAAGCCGATCCGTTCCTCCATGGGAAATATGGATGCAAGCTCTCTGTGCTGATGAATCCGGGAAGGATATCCAGGTTCGTCGGGTTGGACGAGATTGAGGCGTTGGAAGACGTGGTCCACGTGAACCCGAGCTACCTGCCGGGATCCGAGGTGAAGGAGGCGGGGACCCTGAAGCAGATAGCATGCAGGTTCTTCATCGTCTCCGAGACCAAGGAGAAGCTGAAGCGTTGCATCGACGAGGTCAACAGGCTGTTCGACGTCCTCGACGAAGACGGGCGTTCGATGCTGATGGAGCCTTTCGACACCGACAAGATCATACAGAACTATCGAGGAATACAATGAGGGCCATTCTTCTTGCGGCTGGGAAGGGAACGAGGATCAGCAGGCATTTCAAGCGTCCGAAGTGCACTCTGGCCATAGAAGGGGTGCCGATAATAGAGCATACCGTGAAGATTCTGAGGAGACGTGGGATCGACGTGTCCATCGTCCTCGGCTACGGATGCGACTACATACGCGACGTCCTGAAGGACTATGACGTCGATTACAGCTACAACCCGTTCTATTCCGTGACCAACAGCCTAGGCTCCTTATGGATGGGCAGAGAGGGCTTGTCAGGGGACGAGGACGTCATCATAGGAAACGCCGACGTGTACTGGGAGGAGCCCCTTCTGGACCGCCTTCTGGAGGACCGGCGGGACCTGGTGATGGTCGTGGACGAATCCAGGCACGAGGTGGGCGACTACTTCTTCTACGTCGAGGACGGCTGCATAAAGAATTACGGGAAGGAGCTGAAGATCGACGAGCGTACCCACGAGTACGTCGGCCTGGCCAAGATCTCCGCGAGGAAGGTCCCGGTTTTCGCAGAACGTCTGGAGGCTATGGTGAGGGACGAGAAGTACGGCCTATGGTGGGAGAACGTCCTTTATGAGTACATAGGCGTGGACCCGGTGCACGTGGTGGACGTCTCGGACATGTTCTGGGCCGAGGTGGACTACATCCAGGATTACGACCGCATCATGGAGTACGTGAGGACCGGTGACGTCCTGAGCAAGATCGACAAGAGGTTCATTCCCCATTCGGATCGAAGCGTCCCTTGTCGATCGACGCCTCCATCTTCTTTATGGCCATGATCCCTCTCCTGATGTTCTCCGAGGTTTCCTCGTTCAGCTCGAAGTGGATGTGGTCCATGATGTTGGAGGGGAAAGACATGTAGTCGCCGTACAGGGAGGCCAGTATCTTTCCGGGGTTGTTGGGTCCAGGTAGCAGGAGCGGGCCGAACCTTACGTCCTTCAGCGGGAAGAAGTCGCCGTAGTCAAAGATCTTCTTGTCTATTAGCCTCACGGGGTTGTCGAACGTCAGGGCCACCCCTCTTTTTGGGCTCCCTCCCAGTACTATTTCGAACTCTTTCTCCGACCGGCGGTATACATCCTTGATGCGAGGGTCTTCCAGAGGGTTCTAGTCTCTGGCGCGGTCCTCGGCGGCGAAGGCGTCGACCTCTTTGCGCAAGTTGGACATGTATTTGAGATAAGCTTTCTTGCCGTCCTCGTCCGACGCCCGCACGTAATCGTAGAGGATCAGACCGACGCGGAGGCAGTAGTACTTCTTGTTCCTGAAAAGCATCTGATGGGCCTTGTTGACACTGCCGTCGAAAGGGGACCGGTACAAGGAGTTGTTGACCTTCAGCTGTTCGTCGTTTCTCAGCAGGTCCTCGAGCTTCTCGTACTCTTCGCGCATCATGTACAGGTCCACGTCGTCGTCCCAGGGTATGAACCCTTGATGGCGGCAGGCTCCCAGCAGGGTTCCGCAGGATACGAAATACCCGATGTCGCAGGCCTTGCATAGCTTGTCGAACATGGACATGAACGCATAGAGCCCTTCGTGCTCTTTCTTCAGGTGGGGATCGTCGACGTCAAGGCCGGCGAAGAGCGATCCTACGTCTTCTTCGGACAGATGGCTTCCGCCCTTGCATGCGGAGACGATGGAATTGAGGAGCTTGGAGACGTTCTTCGGGAAGACCAGCGTTCCCCAGTCTCCATGCTTAGAATTGAGAAGGTCCAAAAGCGTCTGGCAGTCTGATCTGGCCGTTTCCAGGAACTCGTCGGGGGCTCCGACCATGTCCGCATACCATGGATCTTCGTCCAGATATGTCCTCATGAGGCCGACAAGCAGGCGCTCCCTGGATTCCGGGGGTATAGCCTCTATGGAATCGAGGTCCGATTCGAAAAGTCTCGCCTCTTTGACTGCTTTGAGGACGCTTGGCCCGCGGCACGGATTCTCCAGTACGGCTTTGCATGTCAGCTTGTTCCATCTCTCGCTTCTTTTTCTTACCTGTTTCAGAACCCTGAGGGCTTCAGAGGGGTCGGCCTCAGTGCCGAGTCCTTCCAAATACGCCTTGGCCTGACGCATCTTCAAGCCGTCTGATTTGATTTTCCCGAAATCCTTGAAGATGTCGGACAGCCTCTCTCTGTCCCCTTCGGAGTCCCTCATGACCAGAAGGTCGAAAAGTCTCGTGGCCCCGGGCTCATATCCGGCATCGGATGCCGTCTTCGCCCATTCTATGGCCTTGTCGACATTTTTTTCCGTGCCATATCCTTCGGAGTATACGACGGACATGCGCACCGAAGCCTCGGGGCAGGAGGCGTATGCGAACGGCCTTATGATATCCAGCAGGCCCGCCTTCTCATCCTCCGTGCCTTTGGCGCGTATGGAGTCGAACAGCTTTATCGCATCTGTGAATTCGCGACTCCGGGATTTCATGTCTCCCGGGTCATCGGGTGCGGCCTTGGTCATGGAAGCCCATCTCGTTCTTTCTAGCGATTCGTTGCTTACTATGTTATCCTATCGACCCGTCGGATCCCCGCAGGTGGGGCTTCCGGTTCCGTAAGCCGTTTCCACGCACGATCCGCGGCATGGCCGTCATGACAGGAAGAGGCATTGTGCTTGGAGCCGATGAAGCGTTTCGAGCGTCGCCCCACGGCGGCGGGCGGACTAATTTAATAGATTCGCGCGCTATCGTTCCGGTATCAAAATAGTTGCTGCGGCGACGCATCGGTCACGCAATGGGGGTACGGGAACGTCAGGGGTCGATAGTCAATCCAACGAGCTGGTTATCAGACGGATACGTGAGGTCGCTATCGACGCCGGAGTCCGTCTTGCATGCGAGATAGACGAGGTGAGGGAATCCGGTTCCGTGCGCAAAGAGGTCTCGTTCGTCGTTCAGAAAGAATACTCCGGGCGGCTTCTATGTGAAAGGTGCGATGCGTTCGTCGTCGCCTTGCTGTTCCATGCCCTGAAAGAGGGATACGACATCCGTTCCAGCGTTCCGATTTCCGAGGACCTCCATTTCAACATCGTGGAGCATCTCCTTCCGCCGTTGGTGAAGAACGGGGGGCACGATGTGAGGCTTTTCATGGAGAAGGCCCCTTCGATCCCCGCGGGAGAGGGAGTGGGCATGGGCTTCTCCCGTGTATACAGCCTGTACCGGGCCGTGGAGAGATACGACGACCACGGGGTCGCCAGCCAGAGGCTTACGCACGTCTGCGTCGAAGCCGAGAAGGCAAGGAGGATAGCGGATGCGGTCGGCGAATCCGGGCCGTCCGTCATCGCTTACCAGTCCGATTTATATGAAGCGTTCCCAGACACCCCCCGCGATTTCCACATGGCGTTCGTCATGCTTTGCATGAAGAAGCTCTGGCATTGCTGCCATGTGGTGGACGAGAATTATTCGGTGGCGGACTACTCATTGAATGATTACCTCAACGACGAGTCGGCGTCGTACGGTCTGCTGCTGTTCAGCTCGCTCAGCACCTCTAGGTTCGAGATGTACGAGGAGCCGGTCGTTCGCAAGGAAGCTGCCAAGGCGGTTACAGGAGAGTTTGTGATCAAATGGATCCGCAAGGACAAGTCTGAAAGTGAGGCACGGCTGGTCTGCGGGATAGATGAGGTCCGGTTCTCCGAGGAAGGGGACGAGATCGCATCCAAGGAGGCGTTCTTCTCTGTCCCCAGTGAGTATTCTGAATATCTAGTCACCGAAAGGTGCGACGCGTATGTGCTGCTGCTGCTGAGGAACGCATTGGAGAAAGGGTTCAGGATAAGGTCCTTGGTTCCGATGTCCGAGGACCTCTACTACAACATAGTCGGGCATTTCCTTCCGCCGTTGGCCGTCATTTGTGGATACCGGGTCTCGGTCGTTGCTGATACGGCGCCCCCGTTGCCTCCTGGCAAATCGGTCGGAACCGGGCTGTCATGCGGCGTGGACTCCTTGCATGCGATTCTGAACCTCACGAAGTATAGCGGCGGGGACCACGGACTGACCCATTTTTGCATTTACAACGTGGGCGCCTTCGACAAGATATATGATTTTTACGGGGTAGAAAACGCCAGAAAGAAGACGTACGCACGCGCCGAGGCCGTGGCTTCAGAGGTCGGGATTCCTTTAATCGAGACCGATTCCGACGTGTTCGAGAAGTTCGGTGGCAATTACCTGTTCTCCCACGATTTCTATTCTGCTTTCGCCGTTTTCTGCCTGAAGAAACTTTGGAGGTGCTACTATTATGCGTCCGAAGGGGTAGACTATGTTACAGACTTCTCCATCAGGCATTTCCTCTTCAGAGACTCGGCGGAATACGAGATGCTCCTTTTCGATTGCCTGAGCACGCCTAGCATGAGGATCCTTTCCGAAGGCGCGACGGTTACCCGTTTCGAGAAGATAAGCAGGCTGGCGGATTATCCGATCGCCAGGAGGCACCTGTTTTCCTGCGCCTTTTCCGGAGAAAATTGCGGAAGATGTGAAAAATGCACGAGGAACCTTCTCTCCTTGGATCTGTTGGGAAAGCTGGACGGCTTCTCAGATGTCTATGACATCGATTTTTACAGAAGGAACAGGGTCCGTTACGTCGCTTTCCTATACAACAGGCGTTCTGACCATTATTTCAAGGAGCTGTACGACCTCTTCTACAAGGGCGGTGACGAGGACCTTTTGAAGATCGATGGCTTCATGAAGCTAGTCAGGAGGTTCGACGCCCTCTGGGAGATGGGACAGCAGGATGCGGACAGGAAGGCTGTAAGCCTCCTGTCTCCATACGAGTCGACGAATTACCGCGCCGCCATCCGTATGGCCAAGGCATATGAGGCGGGGAGAGGGGTACATAAGGACCTTGCCAAACGGCGGGCCTGCCTGGAGTTCGTCGCGGACCATTATCGGAAAGAGGTATCCGAAGGATTCGAAACGTCCAGGGTGCGGCTGTTCGACGTTCTCTGGAAACTGGACGACCCGAGCCGTTATGATGATATGCTCCAGGCTTTGGAGCCTCTGGTGGAGATCGAGAGGCCGCAGGCGTGCATCCGCCTCGCCCGCATGTACATGGGGGGCAAGGGACTTGCGAGGGATCCCGCATCCGCCGTCGAATGGATGAGGAAGGCTCCGGCAAGCATGGGCAATCTGGCCCTCGAATACTGCGGGATGCTGATGGCCACAGACAGCGAACCTAACCATGTCGAAGCCCTCGGACTATGCGTCAAGAGGTTCGAGGAGACGGGCGACACGGAGTTCTGCGCGATGGCCTCCCGCATATGCCTTGAAGGCAAAGGGTCTGTAAAAGACCCCGGGGCGGCCGTTGAATGGATGAGGAAGGCGTATCTCGTTCGGCCTGAGGATTATAGCCGCCGGTTTCTGAACCTCCTTCTGAGGTCTGGACGCGACCTCGACTGCTACGAGGCCGTCAGCGTATGTTTCGACTGTTATGAGAACTACGGCATGCCAGGCGCCTGCGAGATCATATGCGACATATACCGCCATGGGAGAGGCGTCGATAAGGACATGAACGCGGCCGTGGGGTGGATCAGGAAGGCGATGGAGCTGGATCCGGTGAAATACGCCTACAAGTACGGAGTCGTGCTAGATGAGGCGGCATGTCCGAAATACTATGTCGAAGCCGCGGACATGTGCCGGGAGATTCTGGAACGCGGAGGGCTTCCGGTGTATTCGGCGTTTTTGGCCTGCCTGTATCGCGACGGTAAGGGCGTGGAAAAGGATCCTTGTGAGGCGGTCAGGTTGATGAAGGCCGCTTTCGAATGGAATCCTCGGTGGTATGTGAAGGAGTATGTGGCGATCTTGTTGGGCACTGGCATCGATTCCGACAGGGGAGAAGCCATTAGGTTGGTCGGAGGCGACTTTGGCCTCGTCGGCGACCCTGACCAATGCGCCATGATCGCGCGTTCCTATCGTGACGGGGACGTGGTAGGGAAGGACGTAGACGCCGCCATCGGATGGATGAGGAAGGCCGCGGAGGCAGACAGAGGATTTACACGCGAATACTGCGAACTTTTGCTGTCCACCGACGACCGGGAGCGTCATGCCAAGGCGTCGGACGAAGGTCCGGAATTCGCCGCCATGGCCGCCCGTATGCTCCGTGACGGGAAAGGTGCGGACCGGGATGCGGCCGGTGCCGTGGAATGGATGCGGAAGGCCATGGGCCAGGATTCAGGGAGATACCGGTCCGAATTCGTCGGGATGCTCTTCGGATCAGGAAGGGACCAGGACATCGCCGAGGCGGCCGCCTTGTGCAAAGGCTCCTACGACGAAGTGTCCGACCCGGAGGCCTGCGTCGTCCTGTCCAAATCGTTTCGCGAAGGGGCGGGCGTTGGAAAGGACCTCTTGGAATCTGTCAACTGGATGAGGCGCGCGATGCGTCTGGATCCGGACGCCTACTCCGACGATTATTGCAAAGCCGTCCTGGACACAGGCCTCGGCGATCCCGTCGAAGTCATGGATATATGCCAGAGCCGTTACGCGGCGACCGGGCGCCCCTCCTTAGCCGTCACGGTCGCCGAGATGTTCCGCGACGGCAGAGGCGCCGACAAGGATGCGGGCAAGGCCGCGGAATGGATGGGGAAGGCCGTGTTCGTCGATCCTCCCGGGAATTTCTCCGACTATTGCCGCTTCATGGCCTCTCTCGGGGAGCCCTATGCGCTCGAGGCCGTCAGGCGGTGCGAATCCTATTACGCTGAAACGAAGGACAAGGCCGTATGCAAGGTCATATCCGATATGTACCGCACCGGCACAGGGGTAAAGAAGGACGTCCGCAAGGCCTCGGAGTGGGTAGGCCGCAGCTGGGGGATACGATCGCAGGCTCAACGCTTTTAAGTCGCTTGCGCCCTCTCTGGATTCGAGCGGAAGAGGGAGTTCAGGATGGCGGAGCTTAAGGACCCGGTCAACGGACTTGTCATCAAATGGATACGCATCGAGTGTGACGGAGACATCGCGAAGTCGGTGTGCGGAATCGACGAGAACGTGCTCACGGAGGACGGAATGCGCACGGAGGAGAAGGAGGTCTTCTTCTCCGTCCCCAAGGAATATGCGGATTACCTGGTGTCGGAGAGGTGCGACGCCTATGTGGCTATATTGCTGAGGTACGCCTTCGACAAGGGCTTCAACATCAAGTCGCTGGTCCCCATGTCCGAGGACCTCTACTACAACATCGTCGAGCACCTTATGCCTCCGATGACGAAGAACGGCAGGTTCAGAGTCCGCCTGGAAACAGACGTCGCGGAGCCGTTGCCCGGGGGAGATGCCGTCGGCACCGGGGTGTCCTGCGGAGTCGACTCTCTGCATGCCATCAGGAAATACAAGGATTATCCGATGGAGGGATACCGCCTGACGCATCTTTGCATCAACGACGTGGGAGCGTTCGACGGGATATACGACCTTACGGGGCCGGAAGAGGCCAAGTCCAAGGTCTATGCCCGCGCCAGGGCGGTGGCGTCCGAGGTGGGCCTCCCGCTGATAGAGACGGATTCGAACATATTCAAGTGCTTCAGGGTCAATTATCTCTTTTCGCACGACTTTTACTCCGCCTTCGCCGTGTTCTGCCTCAAGAAGCTGTGGAAACGCTACTACTATGCGTCGGAGGGCGTGGATTTCGTCTCCGGCTTCTCCATGAGAGACTACCTTCACAACGATTCCGCGGCCTACGAGATCCTGTTGTTCGATTGCCTCAGCACGCCAGGCATGAGGCTCTATTCGGAGGGTTCGACCCTCACCCGCTTCCAGAAGATCGAGGACATCTCGGATTACTCTATTGCTAGAAGGCATCTGTTCTCCTGTGCCTTCACGGGGGACAACTGCAGCAAGTGCGACAAATGTACAAGGAACCTTCTAGCGTTGGACTCTTTGGGGAAGCTTGACGAGTTCTCCGGGGTCTACGATGTGGACTTCTATCGGAGCCACCGGTACCGCTACATGTGGTACATGTACAGCAAGCGTTCGGACCATTACTTCGAGCCTATATTCGAGTCGTTCGAGGGCAAGAACGACGACGAGTTCCAGCGGGTGGGGGAGATGACCCGCCTGGTGAGGAAGTTCGACGCCTTGTGGGACAGGGGCGAGCGCGCCGCAGACCGGAGGGCGGTCAGGCTTCTGCAGCCATACGAGGGGGAGGAGGTCCACGCCGCTTTGCGCATGGCCAAGGCCTACCGGACGGGAAGGGGGATCGAGGCCGACCCGGAGAAGGAACGCGAATGCTTGCTTCTGGCCGCCGATTATTACCGCAAGGAGATAGAAGAAGGATTTGACAGTTCTCGGGTGAGGCTGTTCGACGTCCTTTGGGACTTGTACGACCCGGAGTTCAACGAGGAGATGTTCTCCACCATAATCCCCCTGCTGGAGGTCAAGAGGCCGGCGGCCTGCGCTCGCATGGCCCACATGTGCATGGAAGGCAGGATCGTGGACAAGGACCCGTACGCCGCCGTGGACTGGATGAGGGACGCCATGAACGTGAACCCGTCCAAGTATCTGGCGGAGTACTGCGAGATGCTTCTGGGGACGGACAGCGAGGAGAACCATCGCGAGGCCATGAGGCTCTGCACGGAGAGGTACGAGCTAGTGAAGACGCCGTCGTACTGCGCCTTAATCTCCGGCATGTACCGCGAGGGCAAGGGCGTCGGCAAGGACATTTCCATGGCCGTCAGCTGGATGTTCGAAGCGTACAAGAAGGATCCGGACACATATTTCAACGATTATTGCAGGCTTCTTTTGAGCTCGGGGAACGACCGGTATTACCAGGAGGCCATGGGCCTCTGCCTCAAGAGGTATTCCGACCAAGGGTCCACGGAGGCGTGCGAATTCATCTCCGGCATGTACCGCGAGGGCAAGGGCGTGAAGAGGGACATGGATCTCGCCGTGGAGTGGATGAGGAAGGCGATGGACCGGAGCCGCTTCAAGTACGTTCACAAGTACTGCAATCTCCTCCTGTCCACTGGCAATCCGAAGTACCATTACGAGGCTATGGACATCTGCAAGAGATACTTGGACGACGGAGGCTCACCTGCGTTCTGCGCCTTGATAGCCCGCATGTACAACGAGGGGAAGGGGGTTCAGAAGGACCCTGTGGCCGCAGTGGAGTGGATGAGGAAGGCTGTGGACTGGAAGCCTGCTAAGTATCTGAAGGAATACGCGGACATGGTCATGGACGCCGGCATCGAGGAGAACTACAGTGATGTGATGCAGCGCTGTCTCGAGCGTTACGAGATCATCAAAGCCCCTGTGTATGCCTGGGAAATAGCCGACATGTATCGCGACGGCAAAGGGGTCCAGAAGAATTTGGATTCCGCAGCAGAATGGGCTTCGTGCGCGGTGTTCTCGACGAACGTAGGGAACGTCTCCGAATATTGCGCATACATGGCGTCCTTGGGCGAAGGATATCTCGACAAAGCCGTGGGAATATGTGAAGATCACTATAGTTCCACAGGCGATCCAGCCATATGTGTGGCGATATCGTCGGTCTACCGCGGCGCCGAGTCGTACGACATCGGGAAGGCCGTCGAATGGATGAGGAAGGCGGCCGACTCCGATCCAGGGAAGTACATGCTGGACTATTGCCGTCTGCTCCTGGACACCCAGGATCCGGAGTTCCGCCAGGAGGCGCTGGACAGGTGCGTACAGATGTATGCGGAGACGAAATCTGCGGAATGCGCCAGGTTGGTCTCGGACGTCTACCGCGACGGGACAGGCGTGGAGCAGGACCGCTCCAAGGCTTTGGAGTGGATGAGGCGCGCGATGAAGTCGGACCCGCAGGGATCCATGACTGGGTACTATAGTCTTCTCACGGCTATGGACGACGAGGAGCATTACAAGGAAGCCATGGGGAGGTGTCTGGAGCTCTATGACGACACCGGTCTGCCGGTATACGCCAAGTTCCTATCCATGATGTACCGCGACGGCAAGGGCGTGGAGCAGGATACTGACAAGGCCATCGAGTGGATGAGGAAGGCGGTCGATGCCGATTCGGCCGGATACTCCGCCGACCTGTGCGAGCTCCTTCTGGGAACCGACAGCGAGGAATGCTACGAGGAGGCCTTCAGGATATGCGACGAGAGGTACGCCCAGACCGGGGACCTCGACCTTTGCGTCTACACCGCCCGCATGTACCGCGACGGCAAGGGCGTGGAGCAGGACACGGACAAGGCCATCGAGTGGATGAGGAAGGCCGCGGACTGGAAGCCCCACAGGCACATGAAGGAGTTCGCGGAGCTCCTCCTGAGCGTCGGCGGCAAGGAGAACTGCAAGGAGGCCATGGACAGGTGCCTCAAGCGCTACGCCGACTCCTCCAATCCGGTCTACGCCAGCCTGATATCGGGCATGTACCGCGACGGCAAGGGGACTTCGAGGAACACTGCCGCCGCCATCGAATGGATAAGGAAGGCTATGGAGAAGGATCCAGAGGCCTACACGGCGGATTATTGCGACATCCTGCTCTCCACCGACAAGCCGGAGAACCACGTCGAGTCTATGAGGGCGGCGTCCGAATGCCTCTCGCATGCGGACGTGCCGGACCTCTACGCTTGCATGGGCCGCATGTACCGCGACGGCAAGGGCGTGGAGCAGGACACGGACAAGGCCATAGAGTGGATGAGGAAGGCCGCGGACTGGAAGCCTCACAGATTCGTCAGGGAGTTCGCGGAGCTCCTGTTGTCTACCGGGCGCGAGGAGGATGCGCAAGAGGCCATGAGGAGATGCCAGGACCGTTATGCGGATTCCGCCTCCCCCGTCTATGCGAAGCTCATCGCCGGAATGTACCGCGACGGCAAGGGCGTGCCCAAGGACATGGACAAGGCCATGGAATGGATAAGGAAGGTGACGGGAGACGGGGAGGACATGTCCGCTTACTACGAGTTCTTGGTCAGCACAGACCGGCCGGAGAACCACGAGGAGGCCATGAGGGAATGCATGAGGCAGTACGAGTCCGGAGGCCCCTCCATCTACAGCGTGCTGATCTCCCGCATGTACCGCGACGGCAAGGGCGTGCCGAAGGACATGGACAAGGCGGTCGAATGGATGGAGAGGGCGTACATGGAGGACCCGAAGGCCTGGTATTCCGAGTTCAACGCCCTCCTGTCGTCGGACCGCCGATCGAGGCATCATCAGGTTCCCGTCCCTCTCGACGACGATTCCGTCCTCCAGGGCGATATCCAGCGCCTTCTCCACGGTGGAGACGACGTTGATCCCGGCGCGCTTGTATCCCAGGGCCTTTCCGACGGCCGTGACGCAGGCATTCCTCGGTATCGACACCGACACCTCTACAACGTCCGCGCAGGCGTTGAGGAGCTCCTTGAGGGGGACGGCCGATATGTCCCTGGACCCGGACGCGGCATCGGCCACGCGGTAGGTCCTGACGTCCCGGTCCGCTCCTTCTGCCCAGTAGGTGACGAACCCGTCGCGGGTCTCTGGAGGATATATGTTGCGTATCTTGCCGATGAGGACGGACCTCTTCGGCTCCGCCAGGCGCTTGATCCCTGCCGACTTCCTGTACAAGGCCAGAAGATGCTCCTCCGTGACTGGCGATTCCGCCGCGATGATGTCGCCCGCTATCCTCCTCACGGCCTCCCTGTCCGAGACCGCCGCATCCATCGGGACGTCGAACTCCTTCGGGACGTAAGGCACGTACGGGATCCTTCCGAAGTCGTCCTTTTCAGGCTCTGCAGGGGCGTCGTCGCATTCGTCGTCCGGCACGTCTTCTGGAAGGTCATGCTCTTCCGGAGCAGGCTCCTCCGTCGTGATGTCTGCCTCGGGATCGTATTCCTCAGATTCCTCGAAGGAATCGTCAAGGCCCGGTTCGGGAAGGTCCTCCTCGGCCGGCTCCACGACCGTTTCTTCCGGCGCCTCCTTCTCCGCGGCCTTGCGCCTCTCCTCCATAATCTCCGAGATGCGGTCCAGGATCCTCTTGAGCGTCTGCTTTTTGCTGAAGAACCAGTCCACCGACCATACATGGATGATGTTCCATCCCATCCTGACCAGCACGTCCGCCCTGGCGAACTCTCTGTCCCTGGTGTTCTCGGAAGCGCGGTAGGAGTCGCCGTCGTTGAGGATCCCGAGCAGGTACTCCTTGGGATTGTCCGGGTCCACCACGGCCAGGTCCACCTTGAATCCGGAGTTCCCGATCCCGAAGTGGGACTCGTACCCG
>JAEEGL014775489.1_pt1 | contig 16617 bp, 21 predicted proteins | sample 9134231 | NCBI WGS metagenome assembly JAEEGL01 (sample SAMN16246548, study PRJNA631951) | gut metagenome | biome: gut microbiome; feature: rumen; material: fiber-attached | host: Bos | place: Iran: Karaj | collected 2018-10 | reverse complement strand
TGGCAGAAAATCAATTTTTGTGATATAATAAAACCCATATTATGGAACATATTGAACACAAAGTTGATTTTGCATTTCTTGACAGCGGGACGGGCGGGATTCCTTACATGATGAGCCTCAAAAAAAAGTGTCCTGAATCAAGTTGCGTATATCTGGGTGATACGGCGCATTTTCCTTACGGCGAAAAATCCGTGGATGAGGTTGCGTCGTCTGCTTATGAGGCGGTCTCTTTGATTGTGCGTAAGTGGAATCCACGGGCATTGGTCGTTGCGTGCAATACGATTTCCGTTACTGCGCTTGATTTTTTGAGGGAAAGTTTTCCATCGCTTCCGATTGTCGGGACGGTTCCTGCGATAAAGCTTGCTGCTGAGGTTTCGGCGAACAAAAAAATCGGTCTTCTTGCAACGAACGCTACGGTCGCAAATCCATACTGCAAAAAACTGATTCAGGATTTTGCTTCTGGATGCGAGATTTTTTCACGCGGAGATCCGGATTTGGTTTCGTTCATCGAGCGTGATTTTTTCATTTCAAGTCAGGAACAGAAGATTGCCGCAGTAAAACCGTCGGTGGAATATTTCAAGTCATGCGGATGCGATACTGTCATTTTAGGCTGCACTCATTTCACTCACATTGCGGGGCTTTATTCAAAGGTCTGCGGAGAAGGAATCAATGTGGTAGACAGCAGGGAAGGGGTTGCGAATCAGGCTCTTAGGAAATTGGGCGAGGGGAAGCATATCCGTCTTCCGCTTGAAAGGGACATGTCGTTTTTTGTTACCGCCGCAACGGAAAGCCAGACTACCGAATACAGAATCCTGTGTAGCAATCTGAACATCCCGTGGGGGGGTATCGTTGACTGAATCTCCCTTGCACGCTTGAACTAGTTTCTACGCCATAATTTTCTCGATGTTCTTATAAAACAAGGGCAGATTCAATCCGCGTTTCTTTCCTTCGTCATATACGCATTTGCAGCCATATAAAATATCTGCAACATCACTGTGCAATGTCATGATTCTGGAAGTCAGCTCATTTGAGGAAAATAATTTTTTCATTGCGATTCCTGCTATCCCCGAAGGAATTTTATATGGCAGCAGCTCATTTTTATACCGCCTTAAATCTACGCCTCTGGCTTCAACTGTCTTTATTGTTTCACGTATGGTCTTTACCGCCAGGCCAAGCGCTTTTGAATCTGCCATCAATTCTTTTGCCAACTGATTGGGATTATCAATATTGCCATTCCTTCCGGCAGTTGATGTCACCCCGGCGTTTATTGCCATGTGAATCCAAATCCATTCGAACATGTCATAGGGAATCTCTTGTTTAATATCCGCCGAATTCAGCAGCGACAGCAGTTCTGGATAATTAGCTATGTGACTCTTCTCCTGGCTTTCCAGCATGATATGGTCAAACAGAACGCAATCAAGCAGGCCGCCTTCATTCATGTGACCTCCGGCTGTAGGAAACGCTGTGATATAATCAACTCCACCCAGTATTTTTTCGATTTCCTTACGTTCATTCCAGAAATTACAAAACAGGATAATCGTTCCTCTGATATTTCTTTCTTTTATAGTGTTGACAGCCGACTCAAGTTTGCCGCTTGCTACGCTGACAATTATAAAGTCATATTCCTCGTTGTTTCCGGCTGCGGATACTTTATATTTATCCTCTTTTTCTTCGCCTTTGCCGTTATAGCGTCCATCCAATAATCGGACTGTTATTTCGGATGGTATATTCTTTCCTTCTCTAACAATATGAAATGTTTCATGTCCTGCTTTTTGAAAGGCATAGGCATAGCTTGTTCCAATTACGCCTAATCCCAGTACCGCAACTCTCATGGTTTCTCTCCTATAAATTCCGATTTTCTTTTCCGCTTGTCCTGAAAGAAGATTGTGAAGCAATTCTATCATAATTTCTTATGAAATCAACAGGGGGTATGTATAGGCAAGGTTCCATATAGAAAAACTTTTGGAACTTCAGCTTTAAAGATGCCGCATAGTCAAAACGAGCTGAACAACGGTAATCCACCGCCATCCAGCCCGTCATTTGTTTCAGGATATTTTATCTACGGAAAAACTTTCGCACACTTTAAGCAACGGCTAGAGTCTGGACGCAATCTCGTCGATGTAATCCCAGCTGTCAACAATCTTTTTAGGTGCCGGGGAAGCAAGCTTTGCAAGGTCTCCGGTCATGATTCCGTCCTCGATTGTTCCAAGGGTCGCCTTCTCAAGTCTGTGTGCAAAATCGGCAAGTTCAGGGGTTCCGTCAAGTTCAGCCCTTTTTGCAAGTGCGCCTGTCCATGCGAAAATTGTTGCAACTGGATTTGTAGAAGTCTTTTCTCCCTTGAGGTAGCGGTAGTAGTGCTTCTGTACCGTTCCGTGGCTCGCCTCGTATTCAAACTCTCCGTTCGGACATACGAGTACGCTGGTCATCATGGCAAGGCTTCCACATGCTGATGCAATCATGTCGCTCATAACGTCGCCGTCGTAGTTTTTGCATGCCCAGAGGAATCCGCCTTCGCTCTTGACGACACGTGCCACTGCATCGTCAATCAGGGTGTAGAAATATGTGAGTCCGGCCTTTTCAAATTTTTCCTTGTACTCTTCGTCGAAAATCTTCTGCATGATTGCCTTGAAGTTTCCGTCGTAGGTCTTGCTGATTGTGTCCTTTGCTCCGAACCACACGTCAATCTTCTGGTCGAGCGCGTAGTTGAAGCAGCAGCGGGCAAAACTTTCGATTGAGCCGTCAAGGTTGTGGATTCCCTGGATGATTCCCGGTCCCTTCATCTCCATGATTGTCTTTCTGATTTCCTTTCCGTCGGCACCCGTGAAAACAAGCTCGGCCTTTCCCGGTCCCGGAGTCTTGATTTCGCAGTTCTTGTAAACGTCACCATAGGCATGGCGGCCAAGTGTGATTGGCTTTTTCCAGCAGCTGACAGTTCCCTTGATGTTCTTTACAAAAATCGGTGTGCGGAAAACTGTTCCGTCCAGTTCCCCACGGAGGATTCCGTTCGGACTTGGCGTGAGGTGGGTCAGCTTGTATTCTTCGACACGTGCCTGGTTCGATGTGATTGTCGCGCACTTAACGCCGACTCCGAGCCTCTTGATTGCGGCCGCTGCATCGTATGTAACTTTGTCATCGGTCTTGTCGCGCTCGGTGATTGAAAGGTCGAAATACTCGGTCTTCAAATCAACGAACGGAAGGATGAGCTTTTCCTTTATCAGCTTCCAAAGCACCCTTGTCATCTCGTCGCCGTCAAGCTCGGCGATTGCATTTTTCATCTGGATTTTTGCCATGATTTTTCTCCGTTCTGGTTCGTTTTAGGTTGTACTATTATATCAAAATCTTTTGTCATGGACTAGAGGATTTCCCAAGCCCGGCAGGAGGCGTAAAGGGGGATGTTTGCAATCGAATCTGTGGGGCTGCCATGTTCGGGCATATTTTTGTGGATTTTTACAAAAAAACACCCGAACTTTCAAGAAAATTTACAAAAAAACACCCGAAAAGGTTGGGGGCTTAATCTCTTCCAATGGACATCTCAACCGCCTTTTCAATGTTTTCCATCAGTGTTTTTTTCAAGGCATAAACATCAATTTTGTCCCCGTTGCCAAGGTTTGAAGACGGCTGGAAAAGTTTTAGAGAATCGACATTCAGCGCGTCGGCAATTCGCTCAATCATCTGCGGTGACGGGAATTTCTGGCCAATTTCTATCGTGCCGATATATGTCGTGGAACTTTTCGCCCTCTCTGCAAGCTGTTCCTGAGTTATATTCAGCATCCTGCGGTACTTTTTTATATTCAACGCCAAACATTCTTGAACTTTTGTCATTCTTATACCCTATAAGATTATTATTCCGGGTAAAAAATCATTGACAATCATCTCATAGATGATATATCATTACTGTATAATCTTATTGATTATAAAAAGAAGGTCGAATTTTGACCTAGAAAATAAAATCATTGGGGGATTTTATGAAAAGAGGAAAATTATTTTTTTTCAGCCTTTTCCTTGTTATGATTCCTGTAATGTTCACGTCGTGCATGATAGGAGAGCTTTTCGTAGATACGTTTGACCCTGAGAACAAGAAAAGCCACGCGGTGTTTTCTCAGCTTGATGATGGAGGAAAAGTTGCAAAAACAAAAAGAACGCTGAATGAAGCAGCTTTCCAAGGCTCCAATTTTTTTATAAACGACACACCTAACAAGAATTTTACCGATTTGAATGTTCAGATATTCAATTTGATAAAAAAAAATTTGAAGGACGGATGTTTTTGCCCTTATGATAATGATAAAGAACATGAAAAATACGTGAAAAAATGGGGATTTAAAGAAGCTATAAGTTATTGGCCAAGTGATGGTACTATCATTTTTTACAAGGAGTTTCAAGAAAAAGACGGAAAAAAAGGGACAATGGCCTACGGATTCGCATTTGACATAAATCAGCAGGCTTACAAAGAATGGAGTGAGAATTCAGCGTATATAAAAAAATGTGACGACCAAATTGAATCCTTCAACTGGATAATAGACAACTGTTCAGCAGAAACCATCGTAGAACAAAAAATAGTCCAAGTTCCTTATAAAGTCACAAAAAAACGTTGGGTTCCGGGAGACAGCGGTATTCGCGCAGGTGGTGCAACAGGGTGGACTTATACCGAAGGAACGCCCGGTCACTACGAAGAATACACAGCATATACCGAATACAGAAATGAAGTCCAGTATTATGAGGTCGCAAATCCAAATTATAATCCGGCAAAAGTCGCGCAGGCAAAACAAAATCTTCCGTCATGGCAGAATAGCAAAAACGAACGGCTCGAAAAAATGAAATACCTGCCATTTTCAATTTCGGTAATAAATCTAAATCTTGGACATGAAAAATTGGACATGAAAAAAGTCTTCCCCTCGTAAAATCGAGAGTTAAATGGAAATAAAATAAAAATCCAAAGGAGGATTGTGTTATGAATAACTGCAAGTATCGCAAAAATGAGATCGTAAGGGGTAACGTTATGAAGAAACGATGTCTATTGGTTACATTATTTCTTTGTATTATTGTGTCTTCCGTATTTGCTTATGGGCAATATGGTGGCATACCTAACGAATGTTATTCGGAATATTCCGATGGAGTAGCTGGTCGTGCTGGAGCAAAATATTGTGGGACAACAAAAAATCTTACAATTGATGAAGTTCATAATGATCGTTGGAATGATGTCTACAATGATAAAAAGCTTTCTAATCTTCAGCCATTTAGCGGCAAGCTTTCTAAAAAGGAGAGTGCTCTGCTTTGGTGTGCCTTGAGCGAGTATGACTATGCTGCGGGAGAAATTTATGCTGTAAACTATACACTGGATGGCTATCCCGGGCATCACTATGCATTGTCTGTTCAAATTAAATCAGATGGAAGTTGTACATGGATAGGTTTTACTTATGATGATGCGGGTTTTTCTTTGTATGAAGGTACGAAATAGAAGTATGCATTTTGTTTTCAATTTTGCTGCTGAAAAGTAGAAGCCTCGTGACGAAGCGTACGGTATATCGTACGCTTCAATAAATCGGAGGTGCTTTTCATTTATTCTATGAAAATCTGATTGAAAATGAATTGAATCCCCGTGGATGTTACAGCAATGCCTTTATGCATTCTTCGACTTTTGCCATGTCCGCGGTCGGCTCAAACCGGGCGACTACATTTCCGGAACGGTCAATCACGAACTTTGTAAAGTTCCATTTGATGTCAGGCTTTTTGTTCCAGTACGGATCGGATGCTGCAAACATTTTTTCAAGGGTCTCCTTGTACTCGTGCTGATCGAAACCTGCAAACCCCTTTTGAGATTTCAGGTATGTGTAGAGAGGAAGCTCGTTTTCGCCGTTTATGTCAGACTTTTTCATCTGCGGGAAGGTCGTGTTGTAATGAAAAGTGCAGAACTCATGAATCTCATCATCATTTCCGGGAGCCTGGCCGCCGAACTGATTGCATGGAATGTCGAGGATTTCGAGTCCTTTTTCGTGATAATCCTTGTAGAATTTTTCAATCGGAGCATACTGGGGGGTAAATCCGCAGCCTGTTGCCGTGTTTACAACAAGAATAACCTTTCCTTTGAATTCGGAAAGCTTAAGGCATTCTCCTTTTCCAGTTGTCACTTCATAATCATAAATCATAATCTGCGCTCCTAAAAAAGAATTATTTGTATTGGCGGGCAAAATCTGTGGCAGCCTTTAGATCCGCTTCATTCGGTCTTCCTTTATGGATACCCTTGAACTCGCCCTTGCAGTGGAATTCTTTTCCGTCCATTGGGATTCCGACTTTGAGAGCTTCTGCCTTTACTTTTTTGTAGGTCGAGTTAAGCATTGCAGCCGTGCCGAAGTTCACAATCTTTCCAACTTTGTCTTTGGAAAGGGTTGATATAAAACTGCGCACTTCCGGGGCAATGGAAAAAGCATAGTAAGAGTTGCCCAAAAACAAAATGTCAACCTGCTCGTTTACTGGTTCGCTGATTGGCAATGCCTCAACTCCAAGCTCTTTTGCTACAGCCTCTGCAAGGCGTTTTGTGTTTCCTGTTTTAGTGTAATACCTGACCGCGAATTTCATAAAGCCTCCATGCAATTTTGATTTGACACCATTAAATTGTGTACAATCTTTTTATATTTGAATACTATTACTGCAAACAGAAAATGTCAAGCGATTTTATAAAGGTGAATGTAAATTTTTATTTTTCATGGAGCGATTGCAAAATGCCATCCAGGAATGCGGGATAATCACAATCGCGCTCAATCAAAAGGATTTTTTCGCCTGCATTTTTAAACCCGCTTACGGCAGCTTGATTTTCTTTTTTTGCCCAATCTATAGAAAGGGCGGAGTCGTCAAGCCGGGCTTCAATATCATCAGCGTGATTTTTTATTCGAGCGGAGGGTTTAATACCCCGCCCCTCATCTTGAAACTGCGTTGCTAATCGGGGCGAAACAAGGGGGTATTAAATCCGACAGCAATACCTTATGAGAACACCATACCGTGCCACAAGGTGGCGTATTGCTCTGCGGCGGGGTTGGTGATTTCATCAAAATGCGCATCGATATAGCTGTCTGCCATTGCAAGGCACACGAATTTGATTTGCGAGACATAGGGCTCTTCAAAATCATGCCGCCAGCCAAACGGAATGTAGCAGCCTTCCACAATGAGATTCTGCCTGTTTTCGATTGCGGTTTTGACAATCTCCCTTACGACCGGCCACAAATAATCTGTCAGCTTGTCATCATCCGCGGGAGTCAGGCTTGTATAAGAGCTGCGGATCAATCCCATTTTCAGGTGGTCAATGGAAAGATATGGAATCTTGAGCTTTTCGAGCATCTTCTGCGCCAAAAGAGTTTTGCCTGTATGGGATGCCCCTGTTATCAAATAAATCATGCTTATCTAATTCCTTTCAGCGTTCTTTCGTTTCGGCTGAGATAATTTACTCAGGTGTCGATGGTTTATACACCCGAAATCTATCTTTTGAGATTATCGGGTGCTGAACGTTGAAAAGATATACCGCTATTTGCGTCTGAATGTAAGGTTGCTCCACTTAAATGTTTCCCAGCCGTCGCTCGTACTTAAATTATAAATTGGAGAACCGCCTGATTTAAGGGTGGCCTCACTTCCCGCCACGGAATAAGTTCCTGAAATGGTAGTGACAGTACCGTAGAGCGATTGGCTTAGTTTGAATTTTCCACCTCTTTCAAAGTTGAATGTATACGTCTGCCCGGAAGACGAATACTCATAAGTGCTGTCCGACAGCGCATCCGGGGCGGCGCATCCTACAAATGCCATGGCGAAAATTACAGCTGCAAATACTGCTGCAATTTTGGAAATGTGTTTCATAAAAATCCTCCTATGATTTTTATAATAGTTTGTTTTTCCATTAACTTTTTTAATGGAATACCATTATATTATATAATGTTTTTCCATGTTGTTTGTCAATGCTATTTCGTGCATATCATAAAGATTATGGTGGAAAAGGAATATCAGGAACAGTTGGATTTTGTGTTGGGCAGGCTGAAAGAGGAGAGGCAGAAGGCGAATATGTCGCAGATGGAGCTGTCTTTTGCTGCGGGGCTTTCTCAGAACCAGGTGAACTGCATTGAGTCCGGCAGGAATATTCCGAATTTGTATACGCTGATAAAACTTTGTGCGGCTCTCAACATTAGGCCTGAGATTCTTTTTTCTTCTGCAAATAATGAGCGCGAAAAGATTAGGAATGAGATTATATCGCTTGTGAAAAAATACGTGTAACTAAATCCGTTGAAAAAATTAAGGAACCTCTGATTAATGCTTCGTGTATTAATCAGAGGTTCCCTACCACATATAGGGCTCCGGTTATCGACTGGATTTTACAGCTCCTCCAGCACGAAGGGCAGCATGTATATCGGTTTGTACAAAAGCTGTTCTTTGTTGTCTACGTCTTTTTGGGAAAATAAATATTGCCTGTACACTTTTTTTGAAAATTTGGCGGCAAATTCGCTTATTGATTTGTGCGTGTTCACGGCGGAAGATTTTATTTCCATTGGAACGAGCTTGGCGTTTGAAGCAAGCAGAAAATCAATTTCATAATCGTGTGTTTTGTCGGCTTTTTTCCATGTGTGATAAAAAAGCTTGTTGCCGCTTGCGCTTATCATTTGGGCGGCTGCATTTTCATAAAGGTAGCCAAGGTTCGCATCTAGCTTGTCGCTCAAAAGCTTTGCATAAATCTTTGTGTTCAATTTATCCGCGGAGTTAAAAAGCAGTGTTGTAAAAAGTCCTGTATCCGACAAATACATTTTGTAGGATTCTTCATCTGCCGTAGCGGAAAGAGAAATGCTTGGGTCGGTAGTGTTGTAGCTGATCAAAACTGTTTTTGAATCTATAAGTTCTGAAAGAATCTCCCTGTCTTTTGCCGTTGTCCGCTTTCCTGTTGCATTTGAAATCACGTAGCGTTTTTTGTTCAGGCTTAATTGTGTCGGAATTGAGTTGAACATTTTTGAAAGCCGTCCCGATTTGTCGATTTTGTAGAAATCTTCTTCGTAAAGCTTCAATATGCTGCGTTTTACTTTGTCTATCTGCTCAAAGTTTTTTCCTTTTATGTATGCTTCCACAGCCTGAGGCATGCCGCCGACCGCCATGTAAATCCGGAAATCGCGCATCAGTTTTCTGTTTGCCTGTTCTCCGACGGGTTTTCCTGTTTTGTATAATTCACGCAAAACATTGTAGGTGTCATTGCCGCTTGCAAGCATAAATTCTTCGTAGTCCATGGGATAGACTTGAATAAAGTACTCTTCCGACGGGATTACAATATCCTGCACGTTTTTCTTTATGCTTATAAGGGAGCCTGTTTCTATGTAGCGGTAGCGTCCGTCTGCCACAAGATATTTGATTGCCTGCCGGACCAGAGGCTGCCGTTGAATTTCATCAAAAATTATTACGGATTCGTTCCTGTATAAAGTTGTTCCGGTTACAGTCTGCAGCCTGGCAAAAAACATGTCGAGATTGGCTATGTCTTTGAAAAGTTCAAGAATTTCTTGTTTTACGTTTGCGAAATCAATTTTGATATAGGATTTGAAATTCTTTTTTGCAAATTCCTCTGCAATTGTAGACTTGCCGACCCGCCGTGCACCTTCAAGCATTGCGGCATATTCTTGAGAATAGTTTTCTTTCCATTCCAAAAGTGCATTAAAAGCTTTGCGCCAGAACAATTCAGCTCCTCCGTACATATAATAGCATTTAGGAGCAGATTTTGACAACACTCTTAACGGCAAAAAGTGCAGGTTTTGACAACACTTTTGAGGGTGAAAAGTGCAGTTTTTGGGAACACTTTAAATGTGAAAAAGTGCAGATTTTGGCAGCATTTTGAAAGTCCGTGTCAGAAACTGTCGGTCTCCGGCACGGATTTTTGTGTGTGATGGTTAGAAAGACGCTCCCTTCATGCAGGAGTTTCCGTTGTAGTCAAGGTCGGTGAGGATTTCGGTGTGGTCGGGGAAGATTGCTACCGTGTGTTCTTCGTGGCAGCTCCAGCTTCCGTCGGCGGTGTTGACGGTCCACTCGCTTTTTTCGTCTCCGGTGATTACGTCTGCTGTTCCTTCATTAATCATCGGTTCGATGGCTATGACCATTCCTGCCTGCAAGCGTGGGTTGGGTCCTCTGCTCGGACAATTTGGTACGCTCGGGTCTTCATGTACGTCAAGCCCGACTCCGTGTCCGCAATAATCGTAGACGACTCCGTATCCGTTTTCCTCATGCGCAATCTGGTATACCGCCTTTGCTATGTCAGAAATCCTTTTTCCTGCCTGGCATGCCTGTATTCCTGCAACAAGGGATTCTCGGGTAACGCTTACGAGCTTCCTGTGGTTCGGCTTTACGTTTCCGACCATGACCGTGTGGCAGCTGTCGGAGATGTAGCCGTCAAGGTTGATTCCTATGTCCAGCGAAACAATGTCTCCGTCCTGGACAAAAACTTTTTTGGATGGAACTCCGTGGATGACGCAGTTGTTGATGCTTATGCAGGCGCATCCGGGGAATCCTTCGGAATACCATGCTGGTTTTCCTCCGTGCTTCCGTACAAAATCAACGCACCAGTCGTCGATTTCCTTTGTGCTTACTCCGGGTTTTACGCGCGGAATAATCTCGTTGAACAGATCCGCAAGCTCGTGGCAGCTTTTACGGATTTTGGCAATCTGCTCGTCATTTTTAAGCCTAATCATATATGTTTACCCCTTTGTATACTGTTTAAGAATGTCCTCAGCCTATTTGTCCGGCGGCAGCCCTGCATGTCCGTGCAGTTTCAAAATCGCCAATCCTGCTGTATGCTTCCGACATTTTCATCAGCATGGCCGAGTCGCATTTTTTTCCGAGCTTCAAATCAAGCGCTCTTTCCCATGCGTCGAGTGCAAGCTCATCGTTCAGAGTGCCTTCAAGGTTGTTCAGCAGGATGTGCTTCGTGAAATCTTCCACTTCCTCGAAAAAGAATTTGAAGTAGTTGAATTTCCATTCCATCTTGATTATCTGCCCAAGAAGGATCAGCGCGTCATAATATTCACGGCGTAGGACAAGCTCTTCTGCAAGTATGTATCCGTAGTCCATGAAATCTTCATGCCCGAACCATCTGGACAGCCTGAAATTCTGCCTCTCCATGTTCATGCGCTTGAATTCCGCGACGGCCGAATCTTCCATTCCGTGCGTAAGGTCGTACATAATCAGTTTTGCCCGGCTCTCGTCATCTTCACGCGAAAGAAGCCACTCCCGGTAGTCGAAAGATTTTTTGCCGCCCCTTGCCCCGTGGTAGGATGAGCCGCCCCTGAATGCGTAGGACTGGTCAAAAAGCGCCCGTGATTTCAAGTCGGAAAGCGTCTGGTAGGCCTCAAGAAGCTCCTTGAATTCATTGGAATCCCCGTGCGTGATGTCCGGGTGGATGAGCTTGGCCTTTTTTCTGTACGCGCACCTGATTTCCGCCGCCGAAGACGTATGTGGCACGCCCAAAACCTTGTAATAGTCCTGCATATATAGGAAAACTATATAGATTTTTGCGCAAATATTCAAATGGGGGAGGACAAAAGTTTTTCCGGTGTTTTTAATAAATCCCTCTGTAGGGTGAGAAATATTGAAAATTTGTCACTCTATAGGGGGAGATTTTGTTGATTTTCCCAGAATCATCGGCTATACTGTCATCATGAGCATCAGCAAGAATAGAATAAAAGAAGTTATTCTCGAAAACCAGCGTTTTGTGCAATCGACGACGCTGATCCGCCGGGATATAAAAATTCAAATGAATTTCAATTATATCTTTGTGGGGCTTCGCCGTGCCGGGAAATCTTATTTTCTTTTTCAGTGCATCCATGATTTAATCAGCCGGGGGCATTTGATTGACGAAATGCTTTACTTCAATTTTGAGGATGACCGTCTTGATGGCATTGAGCTTTCTGATCTGGACCAGCTGTTGCAATGTTATTCAGAAATGTTCAGCTACAAGCCTTTTATTTTTCTTGATGAAATTCAAAATGTGGATGGATGGGAGAAATTTGCGCGGCGGCTTGCTGACACCAAGTATTCGGTTTATATAACTGGAAGCAATGCGAAAATGCTTTCAAAAGAAATGGCCACTGTTCTTGGCGGAAGATTTCTTGTGCAGAATGTGTTCCCCTTTTCTTTTAAGGAACAGCTTTCCGTGGACGGTATAAAAGTTGATCCGGTTTCAGTTATCCGTGATAAAAACGAAATCGTGCGCGGATTTGAGACATATTTTTATAACGGCGGACTTCCTGAACTTCATTACGCTCAGGGGGCTGAAAAAAGGATGTGGCTTTCCAATCTTTACAATAAGATTTATTTCGGTGATTTGATTTCTCGCTACAAAATTAGAAACGAAAGAGCCGTCAAGCTTCTCATAAAAAAAATTGCGGAAAGCGTGAAGCAGCCGTCTTCCTATACGCGCCTTTCAAATATCATTTCCTCGTGCGGTTCAAAAGTGAAAGCTGAAACTGTCGCTGAATACTTATCTTATGCGGAAGAAGCATGGCTGATTTTTCATGTGGAAAATCTTTTTGCAAGACTTGCAGAGCGGGAGTCAGTAAAAAAATATTATATAACGGATAACGGGATTCTAAATTTGTTTCTTACTGATTCTGACACTTCGCTTCTTGAAAATCTTGTGGCGGTAGCGTTGTTTAGAAAGGAATATGAATTTTATTTTTACCGGTCACAGGATTTTGAAGTTGACTTTGTAATCCCGGAAGAAAAAACGGCAATACAAGTCTGCTACAGCCTTTCCGATGATGAGACGAGGGAACGGGAATTATCCGCGCTTTACAGTTTAAGCAATCGGTATGAGCTGAAAAAATGCCTTGTAATCTCGAAGGACACCGAAGAAACGGTTGTGTATAACGGACTTGAAATAAACGTTGTCCCTGCATGGAAATGGATTCTTGAGTGAAGGTTTTTTCTGAGAGGCAGCGCTCCTGTGCAGCGGAAATCCATTGCCCTTATCATTGTGAAACCATGTTTGGCGAGTTCAAAACACGGTAATAGTCCTGCATGTTATGCGAAAGCTGTACAGATTTTTTAACAAATATTCAAATTGGGGCATCATTTGAAATTTTTCTATGATCAGCCTATTCAGAAACAAAACTTCCGAATAGGCCTAATTTGGAGATGAGTTTTATTGCTTTACATATTCCGCTGTATTGCCTACGGATGTTATTCTGATTTTATTTTTTGATGAATTTATTTGCATTTCTCCGACTGAAATAAGTGTGTCCAGATCTGCGGAGGTAAAGTTTATTGAAGCTGTAAATTTCTTATTAGCCGTATTGTTTGTGCACGTGTATCCGCTGTTTTGTAATGTACTAATAATGGCTGGAATATTATTTTGATATTCCTGTGCTGTGCCGGAATAATCTTCTTCCATTCGTAAGTACCCTGCACAATTTGATCCTACATAAATTGTGTTTGTGTCGTGTGCGCCATTTGCATAAAAATCAGCTTGCCATGTTCCGATCAGGTCTCTCTTGTTGGATATATTTGCCCATGTTTCTGTGTTGGAATTTCCGTTTACTGTGTTGGAACAGGAAGCTAGGAATATGATCAAAATGGTCAAAACACACAGGGTAAGTTTGTAAGATAATTTTTTCATAAGAAATCCTCCTAAGATTTAATCAGTAGATTTTATAAATTCAAAAATCCGTCATTATTTTAGCGTTGTTTTTTTTATAAAACAACCTTTAACAACAGGATTTTAATGTAATATTGTATTATTTTACGGAAGATTTCAATATCAATGTTAAATAACACAAAATAAATATGTAATTTTAAAAGGGAATAACATTCATTCTGTAAAAATGGCAGAAGCATTGAGAGATATTTTTATTCGGAACCTCAGATTTTATAGGAAGCAGAATCATCTTTCGCAGGAGAAGCTGTCCTATGAAATTGACATGAGCATGAATTACATAAACCAGCTGGAAAACAAAAGTTCATTTCCACCGCCCGAGATAATTGATAAGATCGCAAAGGTCCTCGGCATACGTCCTGTCCAGCTTTTTGACGAAACTGAATGTCCTGAAAACATTATCGCTTCGAGTCGGAGGGATTTTATTGATGAGCTTGCGGAAGAGGTTCATAAGCGTCTGAAAATCGATGTCCAAAAAAGTATTGAATCCGCAGTTCAAAAATATGTCCGCTAAAGTGCTTGTATTGGTGTGTTCCGTTTGACATTCGCAAATCTTTTTGATATATTGTCCGACGTATGCGAAAAGGTTTGACTGTTTCCGCCCCGGCCAAGATAAATCTGGGACTCAGGGTCTTTCCAAGGCGGGATGACGGCTACCATGACATCGAGAGTATCTTTACGACCGTTGCGCTTTGCGATTTTGTGACTGTTGAACTTTGCGACGGGCTTGATGAGAAGAATACCTGTGTCGTGGACTGTGTGGGAGAGCGGAGCATTCAGCTTCCCGACGACAACACTTTTTCAAGGGCATACAAAGCTTTCTGCGTGCTGACTGGCAACGATAGGGGGGTCCATGTTGTTGTGGACAAAAAAATCCCTGCCGGCGGTGGATTGGGGGGCGGATCCAGTGATTCCTCTTCTTTTATAAAATCCATTGACACAATGCTGGACACACGTTTGACCGAATCCGATTTTGACAAGATTTCGGCGCAGGTTGGAAGCGATGTTTATTTTTTTTCCAAGGCCCAGTTTTCGGAAATTGGAGCCGGGTCTATGGAAAAGAGGTTCGCAGCTCTGGTTGGTGGCAGGGGGGAACGGGTTTCTCCTCTGGAGCCGAGAAATGATTTTTCGGTTCTTCTGGTCTTTCCGGGCGAGACTGTTCCGACACCCATGGCTTACGGTCTGGTCGATATGGCCGGGACAAGGCAGCGGGGCGGGGATGAGAGTCTCGCGGAGATTTACGGAAGGCCTGTGCGGGACTGGACGTTTGTGAACGATTTTACCGTTCCCGTTGGACAAAAGTTTCCAAGGATTTTGAATGCCCTGGATGCTGTAAAAACTTCGGGGGCCGATTTTGTTGATATGTCAGGCTCCGGTTCCACGGTGTTTGGCGTGTTCGAGGACAGAGACAGGGCTGAGTTCGTAAAAGGTCGTCTTGAACGCGACTGGCGGACCGTGCTTGTGTGAGTCCAGGAGGGTTTATTATGAAAATTACAGAGCTGAAAATCCGCAAGGTCGATGGTGATGAAAAACTCAAGGCCTATGTGACGGTGACTTTCGATGACTGCTTTGTTGTCCACAACATCAAGATTATCGAGGGAAAGACAGGACTTTTTGTGGCCATGCCCAGCCGCAGAAACAGCGAGGGTGTCTACGTGGATGTGGCCCATCCAATCAACCCGGAGTTCCGCAACGAGCTGCAGAGCCGCATAATCGACGACTACAACTCTGGAAAATTCGAGAAGGGAAGCAACAGTCCTGCGGAGTAAAGGAACAAAGTGGCCCTGCCCGGGAACTTTTGTTTTTGGGCGGGTCGGATATTTTTTTTGGGGCGTCGTCAAGTGGTAAGACAACGGCTTTTGGTGCCGTCATTCCGCTGGTTCGAATCCAGCCGTCCCAGTTTTTAAAAAAAGGTGCCGGTAAATCCGTGCGACCATAAGCAAAGGAGCTTTTAATATGGAACAGTTTGTAATCAACGCAAAGACAAGAAGTGTGGCTGGAAAGGCTGCCGCAAAAAAAATCCGTGCCACGGGAAACATTCCTGCCGTCGCATATAACGAGAAGGGCGAATCAGTGATGCTTGAAATCAGTGCGGCTGAATTTTCAAAGGTGTGGCGCTCAATCACAAAGACAACACTCATCAACCTCAAGATTGACGGACAGGACAACAAGGCCTATATCGCCGATACAGAGTACGACATCAAGACCGACAAGAACCTTCATGCGGACTTCCATATCGTGAGCGGAAACAAGCCAATCACAGCGGTCCTCAAGATTCGTCTGGAAGGAAACCCAGCCGGTGTTCTCAAGGGTGGATTCATGGTAAAGCACGTGCCTGATGTAAAAATCAAGGCCCTCCCTGATGACATGCCGGCGTTTATTTCTGCCAATGTTTCCGAACTGGAAATTGGTGGAAAGCTTGCAATCAAGGACCTGAACCTGGGAGACAAGGTGACTGTTCTTTCAAATCCTGAGTCACTGATTGTCACAATCGCACCACCGAAGCGTTAATCGATGACATACACGGCGGCCCTGGTTTTTTCCGGGGCTGTTTTTGTTTTAAAGGCTTGCAAAAATTTTTGACGGATTCAGTTTTATTTTATGGAAGAAAACAACAAAATCCTTGCGGATGTGGAGGGCGGATTTCGTGCCAGGCTTGAAAGTTTTGGTCTGGATTTTTCTCTGCCGCTGAAAATTGGTGCCGCGGTTAGCGGTGGGGCCGACTCGATTGCCATGCTGACTGTCCTTTTCCATATCCTGCCTAAAAACATGGAGCTGCATGTAGTGACCGTCAACCACAACATACGTCCGGCGGAGGAGACCGAGGGGGACGCTGGTTTTGTACAGTCCTACTGCGAAAAGCTTGGGGTGGACTGTTTCCGTGTTGACATCCCGCGTGGGAAGGTGGACGAGACGGCACGTGCATTTGGCTGTGGAATGGAGGATGCCGCGCGTAGGCTCAGGTA
>JAEEGL013117060.1_pt1 | contig 16617 bp, 14 predicted proteins | sample 9134231 | NCBI WGS metagenome assembly JAEEGL01 (sample SAMN16246548, study PRJNA631951) | gut metagenome | biome: gut microbiome; feature: rumen; material: fiber-attached | host: Bos | place: Iran: Karaj | collected 2018-10 | reverse complement strand
CGGAGCTGAAGAACAACGTCAAAAAGGCGTGGTGGAAGAAGTTTGTGCAGGAAAGCCCGTATAACGTCGGTCTGGACGCCGCTATTCTGATGAATTCCGAAACCTGGAAAGCCTCGGGTCACCTCGGCGGCTTTGCCGATCCGCTGATGGACTGCCGTGAATGCAAAGAGCGTTTCCGTGCGGACAAGCTGATCGAGGACTGGGCCGGTGAAAACGGTTATACCTTGGAAAAGCCGATCGACGCGTTTACGCAGCCCGAAATGAAAGCGTTCATCGACGAGCACAATATTCCCTGCCCCACCTGCGGCAAGCACAATTTCACCGATATCCGTCAGTTCAATCTGATGTTCAAAACGTTTCAGGGCGTTACCGAGGACGCCAAAAATACGGTCTATCTTCGTCCCGAAACCGCACAGGGCATCTTTGTAAACTTTGCCAACGTACAGCGCACGACGCGCAAAAAGCTGCCGTTCGGCATCGGCCAGATCGGCAAGTCGTTCCGCAATGAGATCACGCCGGGCAACTTCATCTTCCGCGTGCGTGAATTTGAGCAGATGGAGCTCGAATTCTTCTGTGAACCGGGCACCGACCTTGAATGGTTTGATTACTGGCGCAGCTACTGCAAGAATTTCCTGCTGTCCATCGGCATCAAGGAAGAGAACCTCCGCACCCGTGACCATGATCCGGAGGAGCTTGTGTTCTACTCCAAGGCAACGACCGATTTCGAATTCCTGTTCCCATTCGGCTGGGGCGAGCTATGGGGCGTCGCGGATCGTACCGACTACGACTTGACGCAGCATCAGAACGCATCCGGCAAGGATCTGACCTACTACAACCCGGAGCGCAACGAACGGTATATTCCGTACGTCATCGAGCCCTCCCTCGGTGTTGAGCGTACCGTGCTTGCCGTGCTTTGCAACGCCTACGATGAGGAAACGCTCGCCAACAACGATTCGCGTACCGTTCTCCATCTGCATCCGGCGCTTGCGCCGTTCAAGGCCGCTGTTCTGCCGCTGTCCAAGAAGCTCGCAGAGGGCGCGACCGAGGTGTACACGCAGCTTTCGAAATACTTCATGGTCGATTACGACGAGACCGGCTCCATCGGCAAGCGATATCGCCGTGAAGATGAGATCGGCACCCCGCTGTGCATTACCTACGATTTCGATTCCGTCAACGACGGCTGCGTCACCGTGCGTGACCGTGACACGATGGAGCAGGTTCGGCTTCCGATTGCCGAGCTTCGTGAATACATCGAAAAGCGGCTTGCTTTCTGAGAATGACCAGCCTCCCTTTTGGGAGGCTTTCTTGCATACGAGATGGAACTGACAGGCGTTATTCAAAACATCATCTACCGCAACGCATCGAACGGGTATACCGTTCTTTCCGTGCTACCCGATCACGCGCGGCAGCCGGTGACCGCAGTCGGCAAGATGCCCCTGCTCGATGTCGGCGACACCGTCAGCATGACCGGAGAGAACACCTATAACGCCCGGTTCGGTACACAGTTTGCCGTGTCGTCGTATTCGCGCGTCGCGCCCTCCACGGAATCGGCTATGATCGCCTACCTTTCCAGCGGCTCGGTGCGCGGCGTCGGTCCCAACCTCGCCAAAGCGATTGTGTCGCAGTTCGGCATGGATACGATGCAGGTTTTGGATCATTTCCCGGATCGGCTTTTGGAGGTCCCCGGTATCGGTGTCAAAAAGGCCGCGATGATTTTGGAATCCTACCGTTCCAATTCTCAGATGCGAAATGTTCTGCTCGCGTTGGAGCCGTATGGGATTACGGTCAATCAGGCCAACCGCATGGTGCAGGTCTATGGGGATCTCTGCCTTGCCAAGGTGCAGGAGAACCCGTATCAGCTGATCGACGATATCGACGGTATAGGCTTTTTGACCGCCGACCGGATCGCGCAGAACGTGGCCGGATTTGAGACGGATTCCCTTGCGCGGCTGCAGGCCGGACTTCGATATGCGCTTGAGCGTGTCAAGGAAGAACGCGGCGATATGTTTCTCCCCCGCGATGAGCTTTTGCAGCATGCGCAAAAGCTTCTCGGCGCGCCGACGGATATGCTGTCCGAAACCATTGACTGGATGATCGACGGCGGCGATCTGTTCATGCAGCAGGTCGGAGAAATCGACGCCGTTTTCCTGCCGTACCTTGCGAAAGTGGAGGATTATATCGCCAAGCGTCTGCTGCAGCTACGTAAAAAACCGCCTCGTGAACAATGGGATATCGCATCTATCGAAGGCGAAATGCAGCTCGAATTATCCGAACAGCAGCGGTATGCGGTGGAACAGGCGCTGAACGCCGGTGTAATGATTTTGACCGGCGGCCCCGGTACCGGCAAGACGACCATTATCCGGTGTATTGCGCATGCGATTTCTGAAGCCGGGTATGCCGTTGCGCTTGCAGCGCCGACAGGCCGCGCCGCAAAGCGCATGAGCGAAGCCACAGGCTTCGATGCTTCGACACTGCACCGTTTGCTCGAATACATTCCCGGTGAGGGCTTCACGCGCGATGCCGAAAAGCCGCTTTTATACGATATGGTGATCGTCGATGAAATGTCGATGGTGGATGCGCCGCTGATGTACGCGCTGCTGAAGGCCGTTCCTGGGGGGGCGCGCTTGATCCTCGTCGGCGACAGCGATCAGCTCCCTCCGGTCGGATGCGGCAGCGTGCTGTTGGATGCGATTCGTTCCGAAGTCATCCCGACGGTACGGCTGACGGAAATCTTCCGGCAGGCGCAGCGCAGCAACATTGTCAAAAACGCACATCGCGTCAATCACGGTGTGATGCCGGTGCTGACCGAACGGGATTCCGATTTCATTTTTGAGGAGATCCCCTCCGTTGACCGGATTCTGAAGCGTATCGGCGAGCTTGTCCGCGAACAATGCTCCCGGCTCGGCACGGACGACCCGATGATGGATGTACAGGTGCTTGTGCCGATGAAGAGCGGTCCGCTCGGTGTGATCGCTTTGAACAAGCATCTGCAGGCTCTTCTTAATGCGCCGTCCCGCTATAAGCTCGAACGTATCTACGGGGAAACCGTATTTCGAGAGGGCGACAAGGTCATGCAGATCAAAAATGATTACAAGCTCGAATGGCGCAAACGCGAAAACGGCAGTTATATCGACGGCTCCGGCGTGTATAACGGCGACCTCGGTACGCTCGTTTCCCTCGATGAAAACGCCAAGACCGGTACAGTCGTCTTTGACGACGGCCGGGTATGCATCTATGAATACACCAAATTTGACGAATTGGAGCTTGCCTACTGCATTACGATCCATAAGAGTCAGGGCAGCGAATTCAAAACGATCCTGCTGCCGCTGGCGGGCGGGCCGCCGATGCTGCTGACAAGGAATCTTCTGTATACCGCGATCACGCGCGCCAAAAAACTGGTTTACTGCGTCGGTCGCTCCGATACGGTCGCACGCATGGTGCAGACGGCGCAAAAGAACGACCGTTATACTTCTCTGCGGGAAAGGCTGATCGAATATGCGCCGCTTCTCGGATAAGGCACGGCATTCCGCCTTGAGCCTGCTCTCACCCGGCCCCTATTACTGCTTCGGCTGCGGCAATGAGGCCGAACTGGATGAACAGGGGCTCTGCGAGGAATGTGCCGCCAAGCTCAAATATTGTCCAAGCCCGACATGGCTGCCGCCGCTCGACGGGCTTTCCATCGGCGTGCAGTATACCGAACCGATCAAGGCCGCCGTGCTGCGGTTGAAAATGGAACGGGATTACGCTTGTACGCCGTTTCTCGCCCAATACATGCACATACCATCCGAGTGGAACGCTGATTTGCTTGTTCCCGTGCCGATGCATCCGATTCACGCCTTCCTGCGCGGATTCAATCAAAGCGTTCTGCTTGCCGAATACGTAAGCGCACAAACCGGTATACCCTATACGCGCGAGCTGCTCTATAAGACAAAATACACACAGCAGCAAAAACGCTTATCCGGCGACGCGCGTCGAAAGAACATCCGCGGCAGCTTTTATGCCGAGCCCGCCTGCAAGGGTTTACGGCTGATTCTGATCGACGATGTATTCACGACCGGCGCTACCGTCTACGAATGTGCAAAGGTTCTGAAGAAGGCCGGTGCGCTCGACGTTTATGCCTGCTGTGTCGCTACGCCTTCCGACTGACGCTTGGCCGCATACTTGTCATGCGTGGCCTTGCCGCCGCGGATATGCCGTTCCGCCTTGTTGATGTTCAGTATCTCCCGCACCTGCTTTGCCAAGGCCGGATGCAATTCGGACAAGCGCGTTGTCACATCCTTATGTACGGTGCTTTTCCCGACGCCCATCGCCTGCGCGGTTTCTCGCACAGTCGCTCGGTGCTCCAAAATATAATTTGCTTCGGCATAGATTTTCTCTTTGCAATAGTACAAAACCGTTCCCCCATTTCTTTCGATACGGGAAAGCTCCCATACACTGTGGTACAGTATATGGGAGCCTTTTTCTATCTATGCCGTTATGAAATTCAGAATTGTTCGATATTGATTTTTGTAACCGTATCGGCATGAATCGCATCGAGCGAAGCATTGGCGATCCGCTGAAACTCTGTATCCGTATCGCTGACAAAATAAGATACGGAATCAGGAGATGCGTCCGTTGTCAAAGGAAATGCGCTTCGAAGGGATTTAGCGAGCACGGTGCCGATATTGATTAATTGAACCGACGGCAGAACCTTATGAATCGTTTCCGATAAAAACGGATAATGCGTACAGCCGAGAATCAACGTGTCCATATCGCTGTCCGCAAGCGGTGCAAGATACCGCTCCACGGTCAGCTTGACGATGGGATCATCCGGGGCAAAGCCGTTCTCGATCAAAGGTACGAACAGCGGGCAGGCGACGCCGGTGACGCGGCTGTCCGGTCTGACGGCGCGGATTTCTTTTGTGTAAGCGTCGCTTTTGATCGTGGCATTGGTGCCGATCACGCCGATATGACCCGTTTGGGACAGGCTTGCCGCCTGCTTCGCTGCCGGCTCGATCACGCCGAGAATCGGGATGCGGTAACGCTGACGAAGCCGGTGCAGGCATGTTGCGCTGACCGTGCCGCATGCAATCACGATGGCTTCCACGCCGCAAGACAGCAGAAACCGTACATCCTGTTCCGCATACCGCGCAATTGTTTCAGGCGTTCTTGAGCCGTAAGGCACGCGCGCCGTATCGCCGAAATACGTGATTTCCAAACCGGTATTGTATTTGCAAATCTCGTTCAAAACCGTCAGCCCGCCGAGGCCGCTGTCGAACACGCCAAGTTTTGTGATCGTTTCCATGTGTTACACTCCGTTTTGCAATGGCATGATTATACCATGCTTTCGTGCATGTTTCAACCGCAAATTCTTTCCTTTTCCCTGTATCGTCTTGTTTCCTCGACAACGACATTCGTCATAAGAAGAACGGCAAGCAGATTCGGAATCGCCATCAGCGCATTGAAGGCGTCGGCGAGCAGCCATACCGGTTCTGCGTTCAAAAGCGAAGCCGGAATCATGACGCTGCAAAATGCCATCCGGTACACGGCTGCCGCCCGCCTGCCGCCTAAAAATGCCGCGCATGTTTCGCCGTAGAAGCCCCATGTGAATACGGTAGAAAGGGCAAAGCACAGCAAAATACATGCCACAGCGGCGGAGACAAAGGTCGGCGAAAGGCACGTTTCCATCGCTCGCAGCGTGAGCGTCGCCCCCATCTGCGTGCCGTATGGAATCGTATACACGCCGGCTTTTTCCGGCAGCAGCAGTATCAATGCCGTAACGGTGCCGATCAGCAGCGTAACAAAAGCAACCTCGATCACCCCGAACAGTCCTTCCTCCGCTGCGCTCTCCCGCTCGGACGACGCATGCGCAATCGCTGCCGATCCAAGCCCGGCCTCATTGGAAAAGATGCCTCTGGATATGCCCTGTCGCATCGCACTATGAATCGAAATCCCTGCGCACCCGCCGCCGATTGCCTTCGATGAAAATGCGTTACGCCAAATATCCGTAAATACCTGCGGTATATACGCTATGTATGTCGCAATCACGTACAGGCTCAGCAGCATATATCCCGCGCTCATCAGCGGCACAAGATGCTCGGTTGCACGTCCGACAGCCTTGCCGTTTCCGTTTAGCAGCAAAAATGTGCTGACTGCCATTGCAAGCCCGATCCCGATTGCCGCTGCCTGCATGGTATGTGTACGGCATACGCTTATTTGGGACAACAAGCTTTGAACCGCGGAAGCTGCGGTGTGAACCTGCACCATATTTCCGATGCCAAGGGAGGCGCCGATCCCGAAAATACAGAAAGCAACTGCAAGCGGCCGCCACGCCGATCCCAAGCCATTTTGGATTGCAGCCATCGGCCCGCCGTGATATACGCCCGAAGCGTCCTTGCTTCGGTATAAATGGGATAGCACGATTTCCGCATATTTGGTGGCCATGCCGAACAGCGCAGAGATCCACATCCAGAAGACTGCTCCCGGCCCGCCTATGGATACGGCGCCGGCAACGCCCGCGATATTGCCCGTTCCGATTGTTCCGGCAAGCGAAATACACAGCGCGCGCAGCGAAGACCGATTCCTTTTGCCGTCTTTTTGCGACAGCAGGTTTCGGATGGCACACCATGCCCACAGCTGCAAGCCACGCAAACGCACCGTCAGCCACACGCCCGTGCCAAGGTGCAGCAGAAGCATCGGTATCCCCCACAGTATTCGATCATTGCAAAAGCTGAGCCAATCTAAAAGCCGATCCATTCCCTCTCCCCTTTCGGTTCACCTTATGCGAAAAAGGGAAATCCATGCACGCGCAAATGCAGACTTGCCATGCAATCGTTTTTCGGCTATACTGTCCGGTATGAAGTATGCGATTCATCATGTGGAAACGGTTGATTCCACCAATAATGCCGTTAAAGCTCTGGCACAGGCTGGCGAGCCGGAAGGCTATGCTTTGGTTGCCGATCACCAGTCCGCCGGAAAAGGCCGCCTTGGACGCTCGTTCTATTCTCCGGCAGGAAGCGGGCTATATGTTTCGATTTTGCTGCGGCCGAAAGCTGTCGTCTCCCCAGCCGCGCTGACCTGCCTTTCCGCCGTTGCGCTCGCCGATACGATCCGCTCTTTCGACGTGGATTGTCGCATCAAATGGGTGAACGATATCTATTGTCACGAAAAAAAGGCCGCGGGGATATTGACCGAGGGCTTGTTGGAAAGCAACGGACGGTTCCGCTATGCCGTTGTCGGAATCGGCGTGAATCTTTCGTTGCCTGCCGAGATTCCGACGGCGCTTCGGAATATTATGACCGGCGTGTTTGATAAGCCCACCGACACAGCATTTCGGGATCAATTCTTGGACGAATTGATGCGCCGCTTCTCCGTCTACTACGATCAGCTGCCCGAGATCACGTTTTGGCAGGCATATCATGATTTACAGAATGTATTCGGACGGCGCGTCTCCTTCCGGGATAACGGGATCGAAAAGGAAGGCGTGGCGGAATCCATAGATTCTGCGTTTCGGCTGCTGATCCGTACCGGCGGGGAAACGGTTGCACTTGAGCGCGGAGAGGTCGTTTTTCTGTAACGCAAACAGCGGGTTTTCCCCGCTGTTTTCATGCCTGTTTATACAGTTTTATGCTTTTTCCAACAGTTTTTTTACCGCTGCTCGGCTGTTGTAGGCAAGTCCATCCTCGTCGAGCCCTGTCAATTTGCCGTCCTTGACCGTGCATTTTCCGTTGACAAATACAAGGTCGCACGGACGATGGTAACCAACCGTGCCGAACAGATTCATCGGGTCGCCCTCGGCGCAGACCACGTCCGCCCGATCACGCCGGATCAGGAAGCAATCCGCCGCTTTGCCGATTTCGACGGTGCCGATATCGTCGCGGCCAAGCACCTTGGCGCCGCCCGCCGTCGCGATTTTCAACAAGTCATATCCGCTCGGCGCGCGGTTGCCCCATGCAAGGCGATGCAGCAGGTATGCCGAACGAATCTCCTCCAGCAGATTGCTGGCGTCATTGCTCGCCGAGCCGTCCACGCCGAGGCCTACCGGTATCTTCCTTTCCAAGATATCCGGCATCCGCATCACGCCGCTTGACAGCTTCATATTGGAGCACGGACAATGCGCGATCTTCGTACCGGTCGCCGCGATCCGATCCAGTTCTTCGTCATTGAAATGGATTCCATGCGCATAGAACACGTCGGGTCCCGTCCATCCGATGGATTCCATATAGGCAAACGGACGCATGCCGTACCGTTCAAGCGTATAGCGTTCCTCGTCCTTGGTTTCGCACAGATGGGTGTGCAGTTGTACGCCGTATTGCCGGGCAAGCGGCGCGCTTTCGGCAAGCAGTTCGCGGGAAACGGAAAACGGTGAGCACGGTGCAAGAACGATCCGGTGCATGGCCAGGCGGCTGTCATCATGGTACGCCTCGATCACGCGCTGACTGTCCCTTAGTATCTCGTCTACGGTCTGTACAACGCTGTCGGGCGGCAGCCCGCCATCCTTGACGGAAAGATCCATGCTCCCCCGCGAAGCGTGAAAGCGTATGCCGAGCCGGTCTGCTGCCTCCATCTGCGTGCCGATCAAGTCGCCTGCGCCCTGCGGGAAAACGTAATGATGGTCAAAGCAGGTCGTGCAGCCGTAGCGCATCAGCTCCGCCATGCCGCATAGAGAGCTGTACAGCACCGTCTCTGTATCCAGTCCCTTCCAGATTTCATACAGTGCTTTCAGCCAGTCGAACAGCTCAAAGCCTTGCACGGCGGCAAGATTGCGCGTGAAATACTGATACAGATGATGATGCGTATTGACCAGGCCGGGATACAGGAGCATGTTGCGGCAGTCATATTCTTCATCCGGCTGTTCGTCGCAGCTGCCGATGGCATAGAACGTCCTGTCTTTGATCCAAACATCGCAATTCCGGTAAACACGATCCTTTTCATCGCATGATATAACGGCATACACGTTTCGTAAACAGGTAAGCATGGTTGTCACCTCCCTTTGATCAGTATAGCAAACCTCTTGAAAAAAGTACAGAACCCTTGTATAATAAAACGGAATTTGAAAAAGGAATCGCACCGCATTGATACAGTTCGATCATGTAACCTACCATTATGAGGAAGCCGTCGTAAACGCTCTGTCCGATATCTGTCTGACGATTGAGGACGGCGCCTTTGTTGCCGTCGTCGGTCACAACGGCAGCGGCAAGAGCACGCTTGCCAAGCATATCAACGGTCTTTTGCTGCCGAGCGAAGGCACCGTTACCGTCAACGGCATGGCAACCAATGACGAAGCCAATATTCTGCCGATCCGGCAGACCGTCGGGATCGTGTTCCAGAATCCGGACAATCAGATCGTCACGACGATCATCGAGGAGGACGTGGCGTTCGGCCCGGAAAACCTCGGCATCCCGCCGGAGGAAATCCGCAAGCGTGTAGATGCGGCGCTCGACACCGTCGGTATGCGGGACTATGCGACCCGCGCCGTTCATCAGCTTTCGGGCGGGCAGAAACAGCGCGTTGCCATTGCAGGGATGCTTGCCCTGCGGCCGCAAATTCTCGTAATGGACGAAGCGACGGCAATGCTCGATCCGCGCGGCCGCGCAGACTTTATTGCAACCCTGCAAAAGCTGCACGAGCAGGGCTTGACCGTTATCATGGTCACGCAATATATGGAAGAGGTTACGGCGTGTGACCGTGTGATCGTTATGCACAAGGGTGAAATCGCCGCCGACGGTAAACCCGAAGACGTGTTTCAGGATTTGGAACTGCTGAAACGCTGCTCATTGGATGTGCCTGAGTCGATCCGTCTTGCCAACCGCTTCCGGGCGGCGGGCTTGCCGATTTCCGAAAAAGCGATGCGTACCGAACAGCTTGCGGAGGAATTATGTCCATTGTTATCAACCATCTGACGTATACATACGCCGACCCCGGCCCTACCTCTGTCGCGCTGGACGATGTTTCTTTCACGATTGAGGAAGGCGCTTTCTTTGCGATTGCCGGGCATACCGGCAGCGGAAAATCGACGCTGGTACAGCACTTTAACGGCCTGCTTCCCAACGAAAAAGGCTGCGTGACGGTAGACGGACACGATTTATCCGATAAAAAGGAACGTTCCACGGTGCGATCTCTCGTCGGCATGGTATTTCAATACCCGGAGTATCAGCTGTTTGCCGAAACCGTCTTTGAGGATATTGCCTTCGGGCCGAAAAATATGAAGCTCGACGAGGAAGAAATCAAGCGGCGTGTGCTGCAGGCGATGGAGATGGTAGGTCTTGACGCCGAGCGGTTCTCCGCAAAATCGCCGTTCGAGCTTTCCGGCGGTGAAAAACGCCGCGTGGCGCTTGCGGGCGTGCTGGCGATGGAACCGAAGTATTTGGTATTGGATGAGCCGATGGCCGGTCTTGATCCGAGCGGACGCAAATCCATTTTGACGATCTTGGAGCGTCTGCGTGCCGAAGCCGGCTGTACCATTGTGATGATCTCTCATTCGATGGAGGACATTGCGCGGCATGCGACGCAGCTGCTTGTGCTCGATCACGGCAAGATCAAATATCTTGATACGCCGCAAAATGTCTTTCTGCATACACAGGAGCTGTTCGATCTCGGTCTTTCCGTCCCGCAGATGACCTATCTTTCGATGCTGCTTCGGCAGAAGGGCTTCGATGCGCCGATCGTATCGGACGATGAACAGCCGCTTGTGGACTGGCTGGTAAGGAGCGTTCGCCATGCGTGATATCACTCTCGGACAATTTATTGCGGGCAATTCCGTGCTCCACAGCTGTGATCCGCGCACCAAAATCCTCATCATGATCGTGTATATCGCCATGGTGTTTTTGGTCGATCGGATTCCAGGCTTTATCTTTCCGCTCGCGTTTCTGATCCTGTCGCTGCTGCTGTCCAAAATCCCGGTGAGTTATATTCTGCGTTCGCTGAAGCCGATCCGGATGCTGCTGATCTTCATGTTCGTGCTGAACCTCTTTTTCACAACCGGCGAGAATGTGATCTTCTCTCTCGGATTTTGGACGTTCACATGGGAGGCGGTTTGGCAATCCATCTTTATTACGATCCGCATTATCCTGCTCGTGACCGGCGCGTCTATGCTGACGCTGACGACCTCGCCGATTGCGCTGACGGACGGCATCGAACGGCTTTTGCAGCCGCTGCGCGTGTTTCACTTCCCCGCCCATGAGTTGGCCATGATGATGACGATTGCGCTGCGGTTTATCCCGACGCTGATCGAAGAATCGGACAAGATTATGAAGGCGCAGCTGTCCCGCGGGGCCGATCTGGAATCCGGCAATCTGTTTGCCCGCGTGAAAAGCATGGTTCCGATTCTAATTCCGTTGTTTGTCTCTTCCTTCCGCAAGGCGGACGAGCTCGCAACAGCAATGGAATCGCGCTGCTATCACGGCGGCGACGGACGGACTCGGCTTCATTCCCTGCGTTTCGGCAAGGTGGACGCTGTTGCCGGCCTATTGACGCTTGCGTTCTTTGCGGCAACGCTGATCGTTTTTATCGTGTTCTGATATGAGACGTATTCGCATGATCATCGCCTACGACGGAACGAATTACGTCGGATGGCAGACACAGCCCAACGGCATATCCATTCAGGAGACCGTGGAAAAGGCGCTGCAAGAGGTGACAAAGGAACGAATCGTCCTGCACGGCTCCGGCCGTACCGACAGCGGCGTGCATGCGCGCGCGCAGGTAGCGCATTTTGACACGGCGGTGCGCATGGCGGCCGATAAGTTTGCCATCGCATTGAATATGCATTTGCCGCCGGATATTCGCGTACTCTACTCCGAGGAATGTGATCCTGCTTTTCATGCCCGCTTCTCCGCCAAGCATAAGCAATACGTGTACCGCATCCACATCGGCACGCATGCGGACGTATTTTCCCGCACGATCGCCTTGCAGCTGTATCGGATGCCAAACCTTACTCTGTTGCAGGAGGCTGCCGAAAAGGTCATCGGGTCGCACGACTTTCGCGCATTCATGTCCACCGGCACTTCCATGGAAAACACGGTGCGCACGATCGACCGATCCGAATGGGCGTTCGACGGAACATTTCTGACCTATACGGTTTCGGGGAACGGCTTCTTATACAACATGGTGCGTATCCTTGTCGGGACGATGCTGGACATCGGATTTTCCCGTCTGCCCGCTTCCGTGATGGACGATGCGCTCTTGTCGGGAGATCGCAAAGCGGCCGGCGCCACCGCCCCTGCACACGGTCTGCTGCTGGATCGCGTGTGTTACGAGGATTTCGATACCGAGGAGGTGCTGTCCCGTGCATGATGCGATTTGGATGCAGGAGGCGCTTAAAGAGGCCGAGACGGCACTCTCGGAAGGCGAAGTGCCGGTAGGCGCTGTGGTCGTGCAAAACGACACCGTCATTGCGCGCGCGCATAACCGGTGTGTACAATCAAATGATCCGACATGCCATGCGGAGCTGCTTGCCATGAGAGAAGCCTATGCAAAGCTCGGCAGTCTTGCGGGCTGCACGCTGTATGTCACGTTAGAGCCCTGCGCGATGTGCGCGGGCGCTGTCGTGCAGCTGCAGCTTCCCCGCCTTGTCTACGGCGCATACAACGCGCTCACAGGCTGCTGCGGCTCGAAATTGGACTTGACGGATCATTGGCTTGATTGGAGCGTGGAAACGATTGGCGGCGTTCTGGAGACGCCGTGCGAGGCGCTGATGAAGCGATTCTTTGCCGACCTGCGCGCGTAAAACGGATTTTGCTGTTTGTTGAAAAAAACAGTTGCATTTTTCGTTTGAATGCTGTATACTTTCCGTGTTGTCCACATGGAGAGATGTCCGAGAGGTCGATGGTGCAGCACTCGAAATGCTGTGTCCCGATAAGGGACCCTGGGTTCGAATCCCAGTCTCTCCGCCACAAAAAAGTCCGTCGTTTTGACGGGCTTTTCTTTGTATTCCGGTATTCAATTAAAGTTTCTATTCAGATAGGCCGCCGATCTTTGCAGACTCTTGATCGGATCGCCGTCGATATGGTTCCGATGGCTTTCCAAAATCACGGCTTCGATGTTGTTTCGCTTAGCGGCGGCTGTCAAGGCGTCTAAATCCATATTGCCGCTGCCAAGCTCTATGGAGTCGGATTTTAGGATCGGGGTCATGCAGACGCCCTTCTGTCTGTTGCCGCGGTCGTTGATATGCCATAGCCGCATACGCGTGCCGAGCAGCTCCATCCATTTTGCGGCGTTCGCCCCCGCCTCCGTGAACCAATAGCTGTCAAACTCAAAGTTCAGATACGCCGGGTCGGTATTGTGCATCAGGTATGTGTATGCGCGTTCCGAGGTATCGCCCACGCGGCAAAGCTCCGCATTGTGATTATGATATAGGAGCGATAAGCCCTCCTCCCGCAGGCACTTTCCGTATTGATTCAAGGCATCGCACAGGCCGGACACCGTCTTTTCATCCGTGTAATCAAAGCGGTACATGCCTGTAATGACGATATTATTCGTGTGCAGCTTATGCGCTGTTTCGATCACCTGTTGGGTCTTTTCCTGTAAGGTGCCGAGATCCTCATGCAAACTGATGACGTGCAGACCGGCATTTCTTGTCAGCGTTGCCCAATCGTAAGCCCCGCCGCGGCCTGCAGGCATACCGGCGGCAGCTGTCAGCGCGCGCACAAACAGAGAGGTTTTGCGGATCATAAAGCCGTTCAGTTCGATGCCGTCATAGCCCGAAAACCGAACCGTTTCCAAAGTCCGCGCCGCCTGCTCCTCCGATTTGATTATTTTGCCGAGCATCAGCTGTTGTACGCCCTTGCCGATCATTTCATTCACCCGCTTTGGTATCTTGATATACATGTATTTTACACAAGGAAAACGAAATTCTCAATCCATATCGCACAAGCTTTATGCTCAGCCGCATATTCTTAGCGAAGTGATCAACGATTATGAAAAGGCAGCCGCCCGGGTTAGAGCGGCTGCCTTTTGCATGTACGATTTAGGATTATGCTTTCTTTGCCTTTTTCTTGGCAAGGATTGCCAGAACAAGGAACAGCACGGTCAGCACGCCGAAGCACGCGGTTGCGGCATACAGCGTCAACTGCCACCACGGGGTAACCGGGATAACCGTCGCGTTGCCGACATTCATCGCATGGCTGTGAGAGACATTGTAAACGATATTCTTTGCAGCACGCTGAACAGCGGTGACGATCGCCGGATCGTTCTCAAGGCCGTCGAGCGTGTTCATGCCCATGCCGTAGCCATCCCACAAATCCTGACCGGCGAGCACGCCGTAGCGGTAGTCCATGTACTTGGCATACACAGAGCAGTCCGTAATCGCTGCGCCTTCCATGCCCCATTCGTCACGGAGGATACCGGTCATCAGGCCATGATGCGCGCCGGACCAGACTGCACCGAGACGGTTGAAGGAGCTCATGACGTTACCGCCCGCAACCTTACCGCGCCTTCGAAGCCTTCGAGGTACAGTTCACGGATCGCTTGCTCGTTCGACCAGGTCGCAATGCCGTAACGGCCTTCTTCCTGATCGTTCAATGCAAAGTGCTTGCAGAATACGTACACACCCTTGGCACGGATCGCAGCGACCTCAATCGCAGCGACTTCGCCGGCTACCCAGCCGTCCTCGGAGTAATACTCGAAGTTACGGCCGGAATACGGCGTGCGGTGGATGTTGGCGCCCGGTCCATACAGGCCGGCATAGACCTTGTCAGCGCCTTCCGGCGTCGCATGGAGGAAGTCCTCGCCGATGCAGGAACCCATATCCTCGATCAGCTCACGGTTGTACGTAGCAGCCATCACGTCTTCGGACGTATAAGCCATCGCGGACGCGCCGCCCATCAAGGAAGCGGTGAAGCCCTGCGGGCCATTTTCATCGAGCGTGCCGGGGAGGTTGATCGTGGGGGCAGCTTCGGTGAAGTGGAAGCCGTTGTAAATCAGCGTCGTGGCTTCGCTGTACGGCAGAGCGGAAATCAGCTCAGCCCAACGCTCGTCGTTGTAATCCGCACGGGCAAGATCGGCTGCCTTCAGCGAAGAGGCAACGCCGACAGCCGGCATGGTTGCATTCGGATAGATCGCAGCTTTCATCTTTTCGACGATCGCTTTGTGGCCTTCTTCCGTATCATCAAGGCCATCGGCCCACATTTCCGGAGTGATCGCAAGCTGCTGCGTGGTCGGATAAGTACCGATCCAGTCCTGACGGGACAGATACGTCACGGTCTGGCCGCCGTTGCCGGTGTACTTATTGAGGTCGACATCGTCAAACAGGTTCGTGATCGCGTTACCGGTCTTGGCGGAAACGGCATAGGTGGTCTTGTCGAACGTCGGGTTGTTCCACTTTTCGGCCAGAGCCGCATTGCCGTCCACATTCGCGCCCTTGGCGGCAAGGATATTGTTGATCGCGTCGTGCGCATTCTTGCCGACGGTGAAGTAATAGTCGCCATCCTCCAGAATGTAGGTCTTGGCGTTGTTTGCGTCGTAGGAGGTCAGATCTTCCTTGTCGATCGTGATTTCGAAGTGCTCGGTCGCACCTGCCGCGATCATCTTCTTGTCAAAGCCGCAGATTTCGACAGCCGCTTTTTCGACAAGATTGGTCTTGTCATACTCGGTGTAGGGGCTCTGGAAATAGATCTGCACCGTGTGCTTGCCATCCACGGAGCCGACGTTCTTGACATCGACGTTCACCGTGAAGTGATCGCCGTTCTCCGTCACCTTAAAGTTGGAATACGCAAAATCGGTGTAGGAGAGGCCGTAGCCGAACGGGAACGCGACGCAGTCGTCGTAGTTCCAGTCACCGGAGTTGCCCTGTCCGAGAACGCTGTCCTCATAACGTGTCTCGAAGTAACGATAACCGACATAAATGCCTTCCTGATACACGACATAGTCGCGGTTGCACTTCGCAATGCCGGGATCGGTGTTGTTCTGTGCAGATTCGGTGTTGTAATCCGTGCCGTTTGTCCACTTATATGCGCCGAAGTTCTCCATGGCCGGCGCGGAATGGTTGTCCTTCATGAAGGTATCCACGATACGGCCGGAGGGGTTGACTTTACCGGCAAGGATATCCGCAACGCCCAGAGAACCGGTCATGCCGACATCACCGATCCAAAGAACCGCGTCGATGCCGTACTGATCGACAAAGTCAAGCTGCAGCGCGTTCGAGCTGTTCAGCAGCACGACGATCTTCTTGAAAACGCCGTCCTTCTTGAGCTGTTCGAGGTTGGTGAGCATGTCGATCTCTTCCTTGCACAGGCGGAGATAATCGCCGTCTGTCATGTACTCTTTCAGTTCTTCGAGGCCGCTCGGAACATCCGCGCCTTCACCGCCGGAACGGGCAAGAACGACAAGAGCAACATCGCCATACTGGCTCCAGGTCTTTTTCAGTGCGTCGGTATACTTCTCCCACGGAACCTCGTTGATGCGATACTGGCCCTGATTGCCGCCTGTGGTCGCTGCGTTAACACGCTTATAGCCTGCGCTCGCGTAGAATTTCCATTGCTCGGGGTTAACGGCATCTTCACCGAACACCTCGATCAATGCGCCGCGCAGCGAGATCGCATCGTCCGCCGCCATGGAGCCGGAGCCGGTGCCGCCGTAGAGCAGGTTAAAGCTCGACTGAGAGAACGGCGTGAACTTTGTGCCTGCCGGCAGGGGCAGCGTATT
>JAEEGL012907807.1_pt1 | contig 16617 bp, 18 predicted proteins | sample 9134231 | NCBI WGS metagenome assembly JAEEGL01 (sample SAMN16246548, study PRJNA631951) | gut metagenome | biome: gut microbiome; feature: rumen; material: fiber-attached | host: Bos | place: Iran: Karaj | collected 2018-10 | reverse complement strand
CTCTCGGCATCAAGATTATCCCGCAATGTGCGTTTGGAACGGGCTACCATGAGACCACTTCGCTACTTATAAACACGTTAGTTTCTTCGCATTTAACGGACAAAATCGTGCTTGACCATGGTACAGGAACCGGTGTGCTGGCTATTTTTGCCAAGCATCTCGGTGCCAAAGAGGTTATAGCCGTAGATATTGATGAGAAAAGTGTAGAGAATGCCAAAGAGAATGCGGCGCTCAATAACGAAACAATCGATGTCCGTTTGGGAGATACCGTGCCGGAAGGGCAATACGATTTAATACTCGCAAATATTCATCGTAATGTGCTATTGGCAAATATGAGCGCTTATGCGACTCAACTTACGCCGAACGGCGAATTATGGCTCAGCGGATTCTATGAATCCGATTGTGCAGCATTGCAAGAAGCAGCAGAAGTTAACGGCCTCACCCTCATTGACGTCCTTGCGAACGGCGAATGGAGGTTGATGAGATGTCGAAAAGCGGAGCGTCCTTGAGATAAAGAATATTCGGATTATTCAGAAATTCGGAATGAACCGGTTTAATCTGATTTCTCGGATAAACAAATATCCGATAGTTTTCTAAGATATACTTATATTCCCGCCATTGATTGAAGATGGCGAGATTGTCTTCGCCGATGACCAAAGTGAACTCGTGTTGGGGCTAGGCTTTTTGCAGTTCACGCAGCGTATTGGCCGTATAACTCGGGCGAGGAAGAGAGAACTCAAAATCAGAAGCTTTGAGACCGGGAATATCTTTGATGGCTTCGCGTACGGCGGCTAACCGTTCTTCCTCTGGTGCTAAGATTCCTACTGGTTTCAACGGATTATTCGGGCTCACGAGTAGCCATAGTTCATCGAGATCGGTGTTCTCGATCACCCATTTTGCTAATCCCACATGCCCGAAATGCACAGGATTGAAACTACCGCCGTAAATCCCTATTTTCATCGATAATTGCGTCTAATTGTTCGAATGCGTGGGGGAGATCATCATTGACGACGACACGATCAAAGAATTTCATATCTTCCATTTCGATGGAAGCCTTTGCAAGGCGTTTCTCAATCATCTCGGGCGAGGTGTCTCCGCGACCTTCGAGACGACGACGCAGTTCTTCTACAGATGGCGGGCAGATGAAGATAGAGGTTGCTTTATCGCCCAAGATACGTTTGAGGTTCAAGCCGCCTTTCACATCCACATCAAAGAGCACTTGCCGTCCTGCAGCTTCGATACGATCGATCTCTTCTTTGAGCGTACCATAATAGAGGCCTTCATAGACCTGCTCATACTCGATGAAATCATCGTTTTCTATACGTTTCTGGAATTCTTCCACAGAGATGAAGTAGTATTCCTTACCATGTACTTCCTGTCCGCGCGGAGGGCGCGTAGTACATGAAACGGACAACTCAAAGAGGTTCGGATGATTGGTGAGCAGATGCTTCACCATGGTCGATTTACCGCTGCCCGAAGGCGCACAAAAGATGTATATCATGGTTGATGTTTAATGTGTAATGTTTAAAGAACATTGAGGACCTGTTCCTTGATTTGCTCGAGGATATCTTTCATCTTGACAACGATGATCTGCATTTCGGATTGGTTGGATTTGGAACCGAGGGTATTGATCTCGCGTCCCATTTCTTGCGCGATGAATCCGAGTTTTTTACCTACCCCGCTGCCTTCACCGGCCATCGTCTCGTGGAAATACTTGATATGATTCGTAAGGCGCACTTTTTCTTCGGTGATATCGAGTTTTTCGAGGTAATAAATCATCTCTTGCTCAAGGCGATTTCGGTCTATCTGCGCTTGGGTCTCTGCGGATAACTGCGCGAGGTTAGCCTCGAGGCGCTCTTTGATCTTGGCCACACGTCCTTTTTCAAAGGGTTCTACCTGCGCCAAGAGATCTGCGATACCATCCAGTTTTTCCGTGAACATAGCCTGCAGCGCTGCTCCCTCTTGGGTACGGAAAGCGATAAAGGCATCAATCGCTTCGTTGAGCAATGTTTGTACCGCATTCCACTCCTCTTCCGTGAGGTCTGATGTATCTTCCTGTATTTTGAGCACATCCGGGAAGCGCAGGATAGCGGCCATCACTTCTGCCGGTACATTACCAAACTGCTCTTTGTACTGCTCGGCGTATGTTTTTGCAACGGTCCAATTGACGGTTGCAGGTGCGGTTGCACCTTGTTCCTCCTGGAAATACATCGCGAGGTCCACTTTGCCGCGCTCCAGACGTTGGGTAACAATCGTACGCATGTCCAGTTCGTGTGCACGGAGTTGCGATGCCAAACGAGTGGACAAGTCCATGGATTTGGAATTGAGCGAACGGATTTCGCAAATAAGTTTCTTTCCTCGTAATTGGCTTTCGGCTTTGCCGTAGCCGGTCATAGATAAAATCATTTCCCTATACAGAATTTACTGAATATATTTGCTAATACTTCCTGGTTGGTGATTTGTCCGGTTACTTCGCCGAGGGCAGCAAGGCAGTCCTGAAGATCAAGCGAGAGTAGTTCGCCGGACAAACCGTCTTGGAGTCCGTTTTGCACACGGACGATGGCATCGTGCGCGCGGGATATTGCTTCGTAATGGCGCGCATTGCTGAGCATCACAGCACTCGTTTGCATTGATTCCTTGGCAATGCGTACCAATTCCTGACGAAGGGGTTCTATATCGCCGTTCTTGGCAGAGATATAGAGTTCATTGTGCGTACTGATACGTTCCTCAGGTGGCAGGAGGTCTGCTTTATTGTACACCTTTATCACGTGTTTAGAGGGGTTAAAGTCTAGGATTGACTCGTGATTGCCCCGTTCCAGTACCGTTATTACTAGGTAAGCGTCCTGTGCCGCTTTGCGGCTTCGCTCAATGCCCATCGACTCGATGGTGTCGGTCGTTTCGCGGAGACCGGCGGTGTCGATGAGGCGGAAGAGGATTCCGTCAAGGATGAGTGTATCTTCGATCGTATCGCGCGTGGTGCCTTGGATATCACTGACGATAGCGCGATTCTCGCCGAGCAATGCATTGAGTAGCGTTGATTTGCCGACGTTTGGAGCGCCGACGATAGCGACGGGTATACCGTTTCGGATAGCATTGCCGGTACGGAAAGAGGACAAGAGTGATTGTAATTTCTGCTCGATTTCAACGGCTAAATTCGTCAGTTCAGAGCGATCAGCGAACTCCAGTTCCTCATGGTCGGCGAAGTCCAGTTCCAATTCGATAAGTGAGGTAAAATGCAGAAGTCGTTCGCGCAGAGAAGCCAGTTCATTGGAAACCGAACCGCGGAGTTGACTCAACGCCAGATCTTTCTCCGCTTTGGATTGCGCCGCGATGAGGTCGGCAACAGCTTCGGCTTGCGCCAGGTCCATTTTTCCATTAAGGAAAGCGCGCTGCGTGAACTCGCCCGCTTGCGCCATACGCGCGCCGGCGTCCACGAGCCATTGAAGCAGGGTCTGCTGAATATACAAACTACCGTGACAGGCTATTTCGACTGTATCTTCTCCTGTAAAGGAATGCGGCGCCCGAAAAACCGAGCACAGCACATCGTCCAACAATTCGCCGTTTCGCTCAATACGTCCGTGCCGAATCATGTTAGCAGGCGTGTCAGAAAGAGAGGTGCGAGCGATAAAGAGCGAGTCCACTATGGGAATGGCTCTCTCGCCGGAAACGCGTATGATAGCGATACCGCCTACCCCATACGCCGTAGATATAGCACAAATCGTTTGCATTTTGACTGCAAAGGTACTACTTTTTTCCCATATATGCAAAAAAATGAGGGGTAAAATGCATTTTTTTGCCAAAATATTTGGTCATATCAAAAAAAAGCAGTACCTTTGCACCCGCTTTCGTTCGAGAAAGCAATTTTTTACCTTGGTGCTATCGTCTAGTGGCCTAGGACAACGGCCTCTCACGCCGTAAACCCCGGTTCGAGTCCGGGTAGCACTACCAAAGAGTTGCAAATGCAGCTCTTTTTTTTTATTTTTTTTGAAAAATATGCAGAAATATTTGCATAATCCAAAAATTATTACTAATTTTGCAGTCGAATTTGTTTCGCCATGAGAAGATACCTCTATATAATACTATTCGCATTCTGCGCGCAGTTGGTGTTTACACCGGCTATTGAGGCGAAGAATTTCCGCAATGACAGGAATACGGTGTGGGGTAAAAAGCCGAGTAAAAAGAACGGTTTGTACACCACCAAGAACTTCTTCATCTCGCATGGTATCAGCGTCAATGTCAATGCCATGTATTATTTCGGCGATGTGGATAATGAGGGATTAGCTTTTCATGGAGGATTCAACCCGAAGAACCTGAGTTTCGGTGGCGGTATCATTTTTGCCTATACGATGCCGGCAAGCACGCACTGTAACTTACGTTACTCGCTGATGGGCGGAACGCTGAGCGGTAACAATGAGTTAAAGTTCCAGAGTCTGCCCGAGCCGCGCGATGACTACCGCAGTTTCAAGTCGTTTATGATTCAGCCGGCGTTCGGCGTGGAGATCTATCCGTTCAGCGTAGCCGGTTTCTATATCTACGCCGGTGTAGCCGTTACGGCCAGCATTATCACGGATTATCAGTTCTATTACTATAAGAAAGTGCCCGGTATGAGCGAAAAGCAGCGTACGTTGCTGCAGGGTAAGACCTTCGGTATTCTGCCGATGGCTCAGTTAGGTATCGGTTACAGTTGGAGGCTCTCGTCGAGTTGGGCACTGAGTGCAGAGATCATGCTGCAAGAGGGTTTGATTGACCAGCATTATATGAACTTGGACGGTTGGCCCATGGCCGGTTCTCAGAACAGTGATGGTGTTGATTTGGGAGGTTCAGGTCTGACGTACATCAACAAGAACGGCGGTAAGTCGCTCCACTGGAACGACGGTTGGTTTCAGGTTGGTATAACGATCTCGTATCGCTGGAATAACTGCGAGAATTGCGCAATTATCAATAATTATCACCGCATTCGCGGGCACCGCAGATAATTACATCCGCGGGCCGCGTTGCTTGGGTTGAACGGTGCCGGTCTCGGCATGCTCCACCAAATTTTCAAGAATAGTAGCAAAGCGCCACTCAATGGCGTTCTGCCATGTTTTGTCGGAGATAAAGGACGACAGCACTTTGCCGAATACTAATCCGAACTCATAGTGCACACGCGTCTGATGGTCATTGATGGGTTCGAGACGGATGATGAACGTACCCCCCTCGAGGATTGAACCGGAATAAGTAGCGGTCATCTTCGCAGTAAGCGGGAACTTAGATTTAGCCGGACGGGAGAGAACGTACTTCGTTCCCAGATGCTGATCTTTCCACCAACGCGTACCGAGGATGTAGATATCGATAGCCACATCGCCGGTTTTATTCTTTGCATCATAGGTACGGTCCTTGTAACGCAACTGAATAGCGTCACGACTCTCCTTGTTTTTTTTCGTCTCTTCTTTTTTGGGTTCGGGTGCTATTTCGTTGAGTCCGAGATAGGCCCAATCGAAGAGCGAATCCGGGCATGCCTGGAACTGATAGCAGAACTTATCGGCAGTGAGGAGCATAGATTGCCACGGCGCATTGCAGATAGTATCAATCACAACGGCGCGGGCTTGCGGGCGCCAAGCAAACATATTGGCAGAGATTGCCAAAAAGAGCACTAAGAATTTATATTTCATAATCTATCAGATGATATAATCCAAACAGGTACGTACTTCGGTATTGGGTCGCACAACGCCATTTGCAACCGCCAGGTGCGCAGGATGAGTCGCATAGGTTTTGAGTGCCTCGGGCGATTCGAGAGTCGAGTCCAACATAACATCGGCGTTACTGCTATCGAGTTGTCCGGTTGCCTGAACACGGATATCCACTAAGCCGGGCACTTGGCCTTTGAGTCCCTCGAGTCCTTGCTTGATAGCCAAGGCGGCTGCTTGCTTCTGTTCGGCAGTTAGGTCCGAACGCAATTTCCATAGAATAATGTGTTTTACCATTTTATCGCTGTATAAATAGTTGCTATTCCGAATGTGAGCGTGGTCCACTGTGCTTGCTCAAAGCCCGCCTCGTGCAGATGTTGCGCAAAGGTTTCACCCCAGCAGAAGGACTTGACGCTGCGATTGAGATAAGTATATGCTGTCTTATCGCGGCTCACTACCCTACCGATCCAAGGCAACACGCGCGTGAAATAGATGTCGTACATCGCGCACACGAGGCGGTTGGAGGGATAGGAGAACTCCAGGATGGTCACTTGTCCACCGGGTTTGAGGACGCGATACATCTCTCGCAAGCCCTCATCCAGGTCCTGAAAATTCCGGCACCCGAAGGCACATGTGACAGCATCAAAAGTATCTTTTTCAAAGGGCATTTGTTGGGCATTGGCATGGATGAACCGGACATTGGACATTTGATATTTGTCCGTCTTTTTTTGACCAATCGCCATCATTTGGTCCGATAGGTCGATGCCGGTTACCTGCTCTGCCTTCCCGCGACGCAACATCTCGATGGTCAAGTCGGCCGTACCGATTGCCACATCTAACACGTGCTGAGCCGGCTGCATCAGGCGCACCGTTTTTCGACGCCACAGACGGTCAATATTCAGGGACAAACCATGGTTGAGCCCATCGTACGTACCGGCTATTCGGTCGAATAACTGACCTATCTGCTGCTTCTGCTCCATAAATCGGGTACAAAGGTACTACAATTTTTGCATATATGCAAATTTTAGCGAGATTTTTTTAACTCATCAGAGATAATATGTCCCGGTAAGCGCCGCAGATTATACTGGGAAGCCATGATCTCACCATAGGCTCCTGCACTGCGCATAGCGAGCAAATCTCCCCGCTCGACTGCAGCAATGCGGTAGTCCTCCACAAACACGTCACTCGACTCGCAGATGGGTCCCACGATGTCATAGAGTTGTTCATCATGATTCGGCTGCGTGAGGTTCTCCACCCGATGGAAAGAACCGTACAAGGCCGGGCGAATGAGATCGGTCATGCCGGCATCGACGATAGCAAACTGTTTGTTCTCGCCTTTCTTGACGTATAGCACGCGGGTGATAAGACTACCGCATTGCGCCACTATCGACCGACCTAATTCGAAGTGAAGATGCTGGTCGTTCCGCAACGCTATATTCTCCCGCCATGTAGCGAAATAGGCCTTGAAATCCGGGATGGGGAAATGGTTCGGATGTTCATACAGGATACCTAACCCACCGCCTACGTTGATATGCGTCACACGAGCGCGCACCTCGGCTCCGTTCGCATCGCTGCAAACGAGTTGTTCCACCTCGCGTACGAGTTCGTTGATCCGTTGACTGAGTGCCTTAAACGGCGTCATATCCGTTATCTGCGAACCGATATGAAAATGCAGCCCCATGAATTCCACGGACGGTAGACGATAGCATAAGCGCACAGCGTCCGACAAGAAGCGGATTGGTATTCCGAACTTATTCTCGTTCAGGCCCGTAGTGATCTTGGCATGCGTATGGGCATCTATATTGGGGTTGACGCGCAGACAAACCCGCGCACAAAGGGACATCTCGGTAGCGATCGAACTGATGACCTCCAGTTCCTCTATCGACTCCACGTTAAAGCACAGGATTCCTTGTTCCAAGGCATAGCGGATCTCCCGGTCCGTTTTGGCGACGCCGGCGAAGACGATTGTCTCGGCTTTAAAACCCGTCTCAATCGCGGCACGCACCTCTCCGCCGCTTACGCAGTCCGCCCCTAAACCGCTATCCGCAATCGTGCGTAACAGCGCCGGCGTAGCACAGGCTTTGAGGGCATAATGGACATGCCAACGGTCGTCCTGCACCTCCCGATGCAACGCGTCCAGCGTGGTACGTAGCACGTCCATATCGTAGTAATAATAAGGGGTGTCGATCCGGTTCAATGCGTCCACCGGAAATGTGCCAACCATCATAGTTTCTGTGCGTTAAAAGAGGTTCTTACTTAGTGCCTGCAGGGCTTTTGTCTTATCGTCCGAACGGATCAGCAGGGATATATTATGCTCCGAACCGCCATAACTGATCATTCGAATCGGGATCTCTTTGAGTGCTGCCACGACGACCGACTCAAAGCCTTCATTCGACGGCCGCAGATCGCCCACCACGGAGATGATGGTCATATCCGTCTCAACGGTCACCGTACCCAGCGAACGAAGTTCGGACAGGATAGCCGGTAACTGCGCAGGATTATCGATGGACATAGATACGCCTACCTCCGAGGTCGTGATCAGGTCAATAGACGTGCGGTATTTCTCGAACACGCCGAAGATACGACTCAAGAAACCATAGGCCATGAGCATTCGGTCGGACTGAATACGCAGTGCGCAGATGCCATCTTTCGCGGCGACAGCTTTGATACCACCCGAGGGGGCACTGTCGTCGATATACGTACCCGGCGCAGAGGGCTCCATAGTGTTGAGCAGCCGAACCGGTACATTATGAATCTTAGCGGGCAGGATACAGGTCGGGTGCAGTATTTTCGCACCGAAATACGCCAACTCGGCTGCCTCATCAAAAGAGAGGTTTCGTACCGGTTTTGTGTCCGCCACATAACGCGGATCATTATTATGCATGCCGTCTATATCGGTCCAGATCTGGATCTCCTCCGCCTCGAGGATTGCACCGACAATAGACGCCGTATAATCGCTTCCTCCGCGGCGTAAGTTATCCACCTCCCCTTCGGCGTTACGGCAGATGAAACCCTGCGTGATGATATAGGTGTGCTCACCTGTCGCAGCCAGTTGGGCGCGTAAGAGCCGCTCCGTTTCCTCCAGATCCGGTTCTCCATCTGCGTTGATACGCATATAGTCGAGGGCCGGCAGCAGGACTGCGTCATAGCCCGCCTGCACCATGTACGTCGTGAACATCGTGGTGGAAATCAATTCGCCGTAACAGACGATCTCTTTCTCCGTTTGCGGCTTGTAAGGTTGCAGACAAAGTCTGCGCAGAGCGACAAAGAACGGTTCCAGCACTTCGAAACCGATGCCTAAGTCCGCACACTCCTGGCGGTACTTGTTCTTAAGGCTCTGCAAGGTATCGCTGGCACCGCCGGCATTACCCAGACGCAGGTAATCCGCGATCTGCAGCAACTGGTTCGTTGTACCCGACATTGCCGAGAGCACAACGATCTTCGGTTCATCGTTGGCAATCAAGTCCACGACGGCTTTCATACGCGACGCCGAGCCTACGCTGGTTCCGCCAAATTTCAGAATCTTCATATTTTCATTCAATTACGGCACAAAGGTACAATAAAAATTGCATATATGCAAATTTTTGCAGAAAAAAGCAGAAATACTTGCATAATTCAAAAAAATGTTGTACCTTTGCAGCGTTTTTGGGAAATATCTAAAAAAACATACCTATAATGAAAACAACAAGACCTATTTTAGTTTGTGCGCTGGCTATCGCGGCAGTAGTGATGGCGATCTTCTGCGTACAGAGCGTTACTACTCCTATCAAGTTCGAGGACACGCGTGCTCAGCGTGAAGTAACCGTTATCAAGCATCTGGTTGATCTGCGTACGGCAGAGGTGGAGTATCACCACCAAAAGGGTGTTTTCACCGCCAGCATGGACACGCTGCTTATGTTCCTCAAGACCGCCCCGAAGAAAGAGGTGATGAAAGAGGGAAGTCTGACCGACAAGCAGTTAGAGGCCGGTTTGACCGAGCACAAGGCTGTTAATATCCTGGCTGAAGCGAAGAAGAAAGCGCTGAAGAAAGGTACGTTCGAGGACATTGATGCACTCTATGCGTACATCTGGGAGAATGATGCCGATGTGAAGAAGAACGGTTTGGCCGGTTTCCGTCGTGATACGATTGAGCTGAACATGCTTCAATCGCTCTACAAAGGTGAGTACGACGAGAACACGATCGACGCGATTGTTGAGATCCCGTACAGCGAAGGCAAGCGCTTCGAGGTAGAGGTAAACAACGACTATAAGACGAGTCAGGGTATCCGCGTTCCGCTGTTTGAGGCACGCGCTCCGTTCGAGAGCTATCTGAGCGACCTGAACGAGCAGGAGTTGGTGAACCTCATTGACCGCGAGACGAAGTTGGACCACTACGCTGGTCTCAAAGTAGGTGACATCTACGCACCGAACAACAACGCAGGTAACTGGGAATAATGCGGATTATCTCTGGTAAATATGGGGGGCGGCGATTGTCGCCCCCTAAAAATATCACCGCGAGGCCGACGACCGACTTCGCGAAAGAGAGCCTGTTCAATCTGCTCAATAACCGCATAGATTTTGAGGGTATTGATGTGCTGGATCTGTTTGCCGGCACAGGCGGTATCGGGATCGAGTGCGTGAGTCGCGGTGCACGCGAGGTGACAGCCGTAGAAATAGCACACGTGCAGCAGAACTGGATCATCAGTTGTTGCAAACAACTCGGTATCCGAAACCTGAGTGTGATACGAGGGGACGTGTTTAAGTTCCTCAGCGCCTGCCGCACGAAGTATGACCTCATCTTTGCCGATCCTCCTTATGCTTTGGAGCAATTACCTACCCTGCCGGACCTTATCTTAGGGCAGGACATTCTCAAAGAAGACGGCTGGTTAGTGATTGAGCACGGTAAAGACACTAACTTCACCAATCATCTGCGGCATGTAGAAACACGTACGTACGGAAGTGTACACTTCAGTTTCTTCCAATAAAAAAGAGGCTCGCGCCTCTTTTTTTATAGTTCCATATAGATCTCTATGAGTTTACATTCGCCTTGCGGTTCAATGACGATATCATTGAGGCTTGCAGGGATCAGTACCGCTTCGCCTACACGCATCGTGACCGTATTATCTTCTTCCGCATCAAGCGCTTTGATAGCACATGCCCCTTCTACGCACATAAAGGCTACGAACGAGTCCAGCGGAGCATAGTCGCGTTGCACGGCATGGTTGAGGGTGAGCAGATTAGCCGTAAAATACGGCGTTTGCTGCAAGTTCACCGCTCCGTTGAGTACGGGTTCGGGATGTAACAACGTAGCCTCATTCTTCGGGGAATAGTCCATGACCTCCAGCGCTTTATCCAACTTCAGCGGACGCATTTTCCCGTCATTCCCGACGCGGTTATAATCATAGAGACGATAGGTGATATCGCTGTTCTCCTGAATCTCCGCTACGATAGTATCGCGCTGCATCGCATGCACCGTTCCGGCGGGGATATACGCTACATCGCCCGCGCGTACCTTATAATCGCGCAGGTAGCGCGCGAGGGAACCATCCGAAATAGTGGCATGGATAAGGGAGACGTTCATCTGTTGGTTCCAACCCAAATAGATAGATGACTCTTTCGGCGCCGGCAGCACATACCACATCTCGGTTTTTCCCAAGGACTCTTCGTTCTCCAGCGCATAGTCATCGTCCGGGTGCACCTGAATAGAAAGGTCATCCGTCGCATCGATGAACTTAAGCAAGAGCGGAAAATGATTGCCGAACACCTCGTACACTTTCTCCCCCACCAATTCGTCCATATAGACCTCGAGCAGATCCTGCAGCGAGTCACCGGCATGGGAACCGTTGATGACTTCCGTCGGATATTTCTCGACGTCGGACATGACCCACGCCTCGCCGACGTTCTCATAGTCAGCGGGTACATGGTCGTACCATTTGGCGATTGTCTGTCCTCCCCAGATCTTATGGAACAGCTGCGCCTTAAATTTCAACGGATACAGCATCAGTCAATCTTTCTTATATGTTTCTCCCAATTCCAAGCGGAAGCCAGCACGTCGCGAATAGGCGTGTCAGCCTTCCAGCCTAACACTTCGTTCGCTTTCTTCGGCGCAGCCCATACCTGCTCGATATCGCCTTCACGACGACCAACGATGGTATACGGGATCTTAACACCTGTTGCCGCTTCGAACTCATTGATCAGCGTGAGCACGGAGAGACCTGTTCCGGTACCGAGGTTGAAGACCTCCACCTGCTCGCGGTCCTTGGCCTTGAGCATGCGCTCAATCGCTTTGACGTGCGCCTTTGCGAGGTCCACGACATAGATATAATCGCGGATACAGGAACCATCCGGGGTGTTGTAATCATTGCCGAAGACCTTGAGTTCCGGACGAAGTCCGGCAGCAGTCTGCGTGATGAACGGCAGAAGGTTCTGCGGCACACCGTTGGGCAGTTCACCGATCTTAGCCGAAGGGTGCGCTCCGATGGGGTTGAAGTAACGCAGGATCGTGGCGTGCAGACCTTTGTCGGCATGCGCCTCATCGCAGATGATCTCCTCGTTGATCTGCTTGGTGTTGCCGTACGGCGAAAGCGCTTTCTGGATCGGTGCTGTCTCATCAACAGGCAGATGGGCCTCGTCGGGTTGACCGTAAACGGTACACGAAGAGGAGAAAACGAGGTTGGGCACTTGATGCAACTTCATCACCTCGAGCAACGTACAGAGGCTACCGAGGTTATTGCGGTAATAGAGCAACGGTTTTTCCACCGACTCGCCAACCGCCTTGCTGGCTGCAAAATGAATGACACCGACGATATCGGGATACTGCTTGAACACATTATCGAGGTCCACGAAATTACCGCAGTCAATATTCGCAAAGGCGGGTTTGCGGCCCACTATCTCCGTGATGCCGTCCAACACATCTACGGACGAGTTACTGAGATTATCGACGATGGTGACATCGTAGCCCTGCTGCATCAATTCGACTGTAGTGTGCGATCCTATATAACCGGTTCCACCGGTAACTAATATTCTAGCCATCAGTATTCAGTTTTCTGTTATCAGAATAATTTTGCGGGATACTCTCCCTTAGCGATTAGTTGATTGATTTTCATCACTACCTGCGGACGATCTTCCGCGTAAGTAACGCCGAACCATTTGGAAGGGGTGTCGAGCACTTTGCAGGTTGCCTTTCCGGCCGAGATGAGGTCGTTCACCAGCGTCGGGATGTAATACTCGGACTTGAGTTCCTGACCTTTAGCCGCAAGGAAAGCACGGAATCCGTCTTCGCTGTATTGGAAATATTCCGGTGTGAAGCCCCACATATTCATCGAAACAGGGGTATGAGGATCAAGCGGCGTGTCCACACCCTCTTCGGTGAAGACGATCTGTCCGTTCTTGTCCTCTATTTTCGTGCGCTCCACAACGTCCGTAAGCAAACCGTTAGCGTCCGTTGTACAAACACCGCGACTGACCGCACCGTTCTCGCTCAGCGTGTTACAAACGCGATAGCCGACCATGCAGTACTGCCCTTGTGTCCCTTCTACGGAGCGCAGGTAGTCCGCCAACACTTGGAACGACTCCTTGCCGTAGAAATCATCGGCATTGATGACTGCGAAAGGTTCGTTGATGCAGTCTTTTCCCATGAGTACGGCATGGTTTGTGCCCCATGGTTTGGCGCGCTCAGGGTTGTACGTGCAACCGGCCGGCACTTTGTCAATGGACTGGAAGCACACTTCGCATTGCACCTGGTCCTGATACTTGGACAGCACTTTCTCGCGGAAATCGGCTTCAAAATCCTTGCGGATCACAAAGACGATTTTTCCGAACCCTGCGCGCAAGGCATCAAAGACGCTGTAGTCCATGATGGTCTCGCCGTTAGGTCCGAGTCCATCCAACTGTTTAAGTCCTCCGTAACGGCTACCCATACCGGCAGCCAAGATAAATAAAGTGGGTTTCATATATATGATTTTATTCGTTTACAATAATCGTTTTGCCGTCTTTTTTCTTATGGCGGAGCCAGAGGCCGTACACCTCGGAGCAGTTACCGGCGGTGATGAAGGCTTTGATCTTATTATCGCGGATGAAGGCCATGAGATTCGAGAACTCATCCTGCGTCAGCAGCGTTTGGATCTCCACATGTTCCTCCTTGCTGTATCCGCCTTCAATCTTATACAGCGAGCACCCGCGCACAAGCGTGGACACAATATATTCGCGTACACGTTCGGGTTCGTTAGAGACGACGCACACGCGTTTGCGCTTATTGAGCGAAGCCGTGAAATAATCGATTGCCAGGCCGTTGATCCATGTACCGAGCAGACCGATTACTACTACGCGGAAATCATTGATCAGGAATGCTGTGCAGCAGATGATCACGCCGCCTATCGCTACAGACGAACCGATATCGAAATGCAGGTATTTATTCACGATCTTTCCGAGGATATCCAGTCCACCGGTAGAGGCATTGATGCGGAACATCGTCGCCTGACAAATACTGAGCAGCAGTACAAAACAGATGAGGTCGAACCAAAGGTCTCCCATGCCGAGTCCTCCGCTCATCACGCTGTCACGTACTTGCTCGAGCACCTCGCCCGAACGGCTGAGCAGATAAGGATTATTATGCGCATCGAGGACCGTCTGACCTGCCTGCAGTTGGGCAAGGACGTCCGGGTTCTCTATCACTTTATGCGTCAGGTTTGTATACGGATAGATGCGGTCCCAAACTTGTGTCAGCGGACCCAGGATCATCGCCGTATAGACGGTTTTGGCGCCGAACTCATTGCCGATCAGGATGAAGGCCAGGAGCAAGAGGAACGCGTTGATACCCATCACCCAATAGGAGAACGTGTCTGCCGTACCGCCCATCAAGGTATTGAGCACGATCGAGAGACCGGATATCGAACCAACGATCAGGTGACTCGGGATCAAGAAATAATAGACAGCCGCGGCGCCAAAACTCATACCGACTGTCATCATCAGTAACTCGCGCCAGAACTTAAGCGTGCCTAGCGCGTGCCAGAACGTGCGACCCAGATCACACCAATAATCAGCACTTATATATTGTTTAAGATGTTCCATGGAACCATTTACCATTTGGTCATTTACCATTTACTCTTTGACGACGAGTCGCGCTGTGCGGCGGGTGGTTTGACTCAGCATCACCGTACGGCCGGCTTTCGCGCGCTCGAGAATCTCGGGTGTTGTTCCGCGGATCGTAAGCAACGAGAGGTGGTCGTTATAGGTGACGTTGAAATGATGCTTCAGTTCTTCGATTGCCTCAGGCACAAAACGCGTGTCGTCTACACAGACGGATATCGTGACGGCCGAGGACTGGATCAACGACACTTTGAGACGATGCCGATGAATGATCTCAAAGATCTCGCTCAGACTCTCCTCCAGCACGAACGCAAAATCCTTGGCACGCATGGTGACGAGAATCTGGTTCTTCCGCCATATATAAACCGGCACATCGATGGGTCCTACCCCATCTTCGGCGATGCGACTACCGGCAGCGGTAGGGTCACCGAAAGGTTTGACCAGAAGCGGGATCCGTTTGTTCTCCAGCGGACGAATGGTCTTGGGGTGAATGATCTGCGCACCCGAATAACTCAGTTCGACCGCGTCCTGATAACGTAACGACGGGATCAACACCGTGTCGGGTTCGATACGCGGATCGGCGTTCAGAATACCCGGTACATCTTTCCAGATCGTAACGGACTCGGCGTCGAGGTAATTACCAAGCAACGCAGCCGTATAATCCGATCCCTCACGCCCCAGCGTCGTACGCTTGCCGTCCGCCGTTCCGCCGATGAATCCTTGTGCTACCACGATCTGTGGTCGGCTAGGCCGCTCCCACCCTGCTTTGATGATGGCAGCGCTCGTCGAATCATCGACCTTCGCCTCACGCCAGGTAGCGTCCGTGCGAAGCAGTTTGGGCATGTTCCACCATTCAACGGAAAGGCCCTGCTTAAGCAGATAAACGGCCACTATCTGGGTCGAGAGAAGTTCTCCCATCGAAACGACCTGGTCGTAGTTCTCGTCGAACGGCAGTTGAGGATCGTACGGAATCTCGCCTTGCAGCCGAATGTCTGTGCCGGGTTGAAGCCCCAGCTCTTTCATGATGGCTACATGAAAATCGATGACGTCTATCCATTGGTTCAGCGCCGCCTCTTCCTTACCGGCATCGAGGAACTCCACCACGCGCTCGAGCGCATTCGTGGTCTTGCCCATCGCCGATACAACGACCATGAGCCCGTCCTCCGTATTATTCATACGAATGATCCGCTCTACGTTCCGAACGCCGTTAGCGTCCTTTACCGAGGCTCCACCGAACTTATATACTTTCATAGATTGGCCATCCTGATGGCGGTATACGCACCTTCGATACCTTTGTTACCGAGACGTCCGCCGCATCGATCCAATGCCTGTTGCTGGTTGAGCACCGTAAGCACGGAGAAGATAACAGGCACCTTACCTTGCGCATTGAGCGCGGCTACACCTTGCGTCACGGACTGACAGACATAGTCGAAATGCGGGGTCTCACCTTGGATCACACATCCGATAACGACTACCGCATCAATACGTTCCTCGCGCATGATACGCGCTGCACCGTAGGTAAGTTCCACCGTACCGGGTACATGAATGACATCGATATTATCCTCCTGCACGCCGTGCTTGACGAAAGTATCGATCGCGCCCTGCGCCATCTTATAGGTGATCTCGCTGTTCCAATCCGCTACCACAATTGCATAGCGCTGACGTCCGAGGACATCAGCGCCAGGCAGTTGGTTTACGTCATATTTTGAAAGATCCGTTGTCATTACTCGGCAATCGCGATGTATTTGTCGATATCCTGAGCTTCAGCAGACTGCGGATAGTTCTCTTTGATTGCCTTGAAAGCTTTCAGTGCTTTAGCCTTGTTCTCCTCTTTGAGGTACACCAGACCTGCTTTCTTCAGACTCATCGGAGCGATGATCTCGTT
>JAEEGL011015704.1_pt1 | contig 16617 bp, 17 predicted proteins | sample 9134231 | NCBI WGS metagenome assembly JAEEGL01 (sample SAMN16246548, study PRJNA631951) | gut metagenome | biome: gut microbiome; feature: rumen; material: fiber-attached | host: Bos | place: Iran: Karaj | collected 2018-10 | reverse complement strand
GTTATGATTCACCGTGCACCATTTGGCTCTATGGAGCGTTTTGTGGCTGTGCTTATTGAGCATACCGGCGGTAAGTTCCCACTTTGGCTCACACCAGACCAAGTGGCTATCCTGCCTATCAGTGAGCGTTTTAATGATTACGCCCGCAAGGTGGCTGAGCAGCTTGAAATGGAGGACGTTCGTGTTATTGTGGATGACCGCAATGAGAAGATTGGCCGCAAGATTCGTGACAATGAGCTTAAACGCATACCTTACATGGTTATTGTGGGTGAGAAGGAAGAGCAGGAGGGCGCTGTGTCTGTACGTCGTCAGGGTGAGGGAGACAAAGGCACTATGAGTGTATCTGATTTTGCCAAGATGATTAACGCTGAGGTTGACCAGATGACAAAAAACTTTGTTAATTAAACTTTTTAATTTTTATATAGTCTAACAGACATTAAACTAAATTTGAAAGAAATGAAAAAGATTGCTATTTTAGTTGCTGCCGCTCTTATGTCAGTGGTTGCACTTGCAAGAGATCCGGAGCTTAAAATTCCTTATAGCCAGCTCCCAGAGCAGGCTCAGCAGTTCCTTACCCAGTATTTTGCAGCCAACCCTGTAAAGAATACCACACAAAAGTTTGATGATGGTGTGGCTGAGTACAAGGCATACCTTAAAGGTGGTATCATTGTTGAGTTTGACATGCTTGGCGGCTGGGATGAGATTTGGCTTACAAGAGGCGGTAACATGCCTCGCATGATTCTCCCTGATATTGTTCAAGAGACTCTTGACAGCCGTTTTGGTGACAAGAAAATCTACAAGATGGAGAACAACGGCTATGAGTACAAAATCAAGTTCACTGACAGAACTGAGGTTGAGATAAACGCCAACGGTCAGATAACTGAATTTGAGTACGACTAATAAAAGTTGAAATTTCTTTTTGCTGTTTCAAGAATAAGTTGTATATTTGCACGCTTATTTTTGAAGCAGCATTTTTAATTTTTAAAAATCAATTAATTAAACGCTTGGAGGGCGTAACCTATAGCACAAACTTTTGTACCGAGAAGTGGCAATAAACGGCCGGTAAAAGAGAACCCACACCGTATTAATGAATATATAAGAGGTGTGAATGAAGTCCGTTTAGTTGGTGACAATGTAGAACCCGGTATCTACAATATTAAAGACGCAATAAGAATTGCGGATGAGCAGGAACTTGATTTGGTTGAAATCTCACCATCGGCGGTTCCTCCGGTTTGTAAGGTTATAGATTACTCCAAGTTTCTGTACCAGCTCAAGAAAAAGGAGAAGGAGCAGAAACAGAAAGCAGCCAAGGTTGTGGTTAAGGAGATTAGGTTCGGACCTCAGACTGATGACCATGACTATAACTTCAAGCTCAAACACGCCCAGAACTTCCTTACTGAGGGGTCTAAGCTTAAAGCTTACGTGTTCTTCAAGGGTCGTTCAATTATGTTCAAAGAGCAGGGTGAGGTTTTGCTTCTGAGATTTGCAAATGATTTGGAGGAGTATGGTAAAGTTGATCAAATGCCTGTTCTTGAGGGCAAAAGAATGACCATACTGATGTCTCCAAAAAAGAAAAAGTAACTTTTTTATTAATTAAATATTTTAAGACAATGCCAAAAATGAAAACTAATTCCGGTGCCAAAAAAAGGTTCAGCCTTACCGGGTCAGGGAAAATCAAGAGAAAACACGCTTACAAGAGTCATATTCTGACTAAGAAGACAACCAAACAGAAACGTAACCTTACTTACGCAGGTCTGGTTGACAAAGCAGATAAGTCAAATGTAAAATTGTTGTTGGGTCTTAAATAGTTATTAACCGAATGTTCAGCCTTAAAGTTTATCTAAACAGATAACGCTGACAATCAAAATTTAAAGAAAATGCCAAGATCAGTAAATCACGTTGCTTCAAGAGCAAGAAGAAAGAAAGTATTAAAACTTACTCGTGGCTACTACGGAGCCAGAAAGAATGTTTGGACAGTTGCCAAAAACACATGGGAGAAGGGTCTTCAGTATGCTTATCGTGACAGAAAAGCTAAAAAGCGTAACTTCCGTGCACTTTGGATTCAGCGTATCAATGCTGCTGCACGCATAGAGGGTATGTCATACTCTAAGCTTATGGGTGCTCTTCACAAGGCTGGTATTGATATCAACCGTAAGGCTCTTGCAGAGCTTGCAATGAACGAGCCACAAGCATTCCAGGCTATAGTTGCTAAGGTAAAGTAAGTTAGTATATAACTGAAAAATAAGAGAGCGGCTTTGACATTTGGTCTTAGCCGCTCTCTTTTTGCCTCTTATTTAAGAATTTTGCTTGTCTTGGCGCCTTGACGCATTATGTATATTCCTTCTGTGGGTTGTGAAACTTTTCTTCCCATTAGGTCAAAGTAGGCAGGAGGAGTGGTGACGTCTTCATCTATGTGAGCCTCATCCGCGTCTGTGCTGCGGTCAAGGAAGTCTTTCATAATGTAGAGTCCTGGCAATGCTGTATGTGTGGAGTTGTTCCAGAACCCGCGGTTTATCCATCCCGTAAGCACTGAACTATCTGGTCCGTTCCCGTTCTCCTCTGGGAACCACCAATATAGAGCATCTACGTTAGTGTGTTTTTTTAGCTCATTAATAAGGTCTTTTATGAATTTTGACTGGCCTTCCGGGGTGTATGGCCAGATGTTTGAGAAATCATAAATAATGTCACTTGGGTATTGGTAGTAATAGGCGGTTTCCACTATATGAACTCTCTTTTCTGGAAAGTTTGTGGCCAAGGTTTCAAGTGAGTTTGACAGTACTGAAAGTGAATTGTGCCAGAAAGGGTAGTAGGAGAGCCCTATTATGTCATAATCAACTCCGCTTAGGCGTGTGTATATGTCTTGTAGCGCCTCAGGGTCTCCTGAGCGCTCCGTGTGAATTACCACTTGTGCGTCAGGGCATACTTCACGGCACGCCTTAGATGCTTGTCCCAAAAGGTTTATGAATCTTGTCCAGTATCTTGGGAATGAGTCACTATAGCAGCGGTTTTCTCTTGATGCTCGGTTATGATCCACGCTCCATAACATTCCGTAGGATATCTCGTTGCCTATTTGTATGAAGTCTGGTGTGGCGTCATTATCTACAAGTGTTTGAAGACATTCTTTTGTGTAGGTGTATATTTTTTCTTTAAGCTGTTCGTCTGTAAGTCCCGCCCATGATTCTGGTATCCACTGGTTTGAGGGGTCTGCCCATGTGTCGCTATAATGGAAGTCAAGCAGCAGTGAGTAGCCGGCGGCTTTGACTCTCTTGCAAAATCTTACTACGTAATTGAGGTCTTGGCAGACTTGTGCATCGGTGTGCCAGTCCCCGTCTTTTTGCTGAGGATTCACAAACAAGCGCACTCGTAAGGCGTTCCAGCCTACAATATCACTTTTTAGATATGTGAGCATATCGCTGATGGCATCCCCGTCTTTGTTAAAGTATGGTACGTTGTGGTCTTCATAACTTTGCAGGACGGAGACATCGCCGCCTACAAGAAGAGTGTTCTCTGCATTTGTGTTTAGAAACAATGATGCAATAAACAGGGCAAGTGCAAACTTTCTCATAGTGTTGATTGGATGGTTCTCTGCAAATTTAATGAAAAAAATGTAAATTTGCGATGTGTAAATATAATTAAGGTATGAAAAAACTGATTTTTATAATGGCGCTGTGTGGCGCTATGCTATTCTGCTCTTGTAAGAGCGGAAGCGGCTCTGCTACTGGAAGTAGTGTGAACTATACTGTTGCAAAGAACTATTTTTTCAAAAACAATGCTGAGATTCCTGCAAATCCAAAGATTAATTCTGCTGAAGAATTCCATAATTTGTTTGGAATGGCAGCTGTGATGGGGAAGGACGGTATGCCCACTGCCATAGATTTTAGCAAGCAGTTTGTCTTGGCTGTAGTTCTGCCTGTTACTGATGTGGCTACTGAGATTCAGCCTCTTGACGTAAAGGTGCAGGATGGTGAACTTGTATATGAGTACAGTGTGAAAACTGGAGAGAAGATGACCTACAGTATGCAGCCTATGAAGCTCATTGTCCTTGACCGTGAGTATGACGGGCTGAATGTGAAGATGGTGGAGAAGTAATTTTGTTATGAAGGACAGACCGAATCCAGATACAATAATCCCAAATCCAAAGATTCCAAGTCTTTGTTATATTAAGAACGTCATAAAGAATCCCAATATCATTGTGGGTGACTACACCTATTATGATGACGTTAATGGAGCGGAGCAATTCACTATTGCTGTGGGCAATCCGTGCCGTGTTATTAAAAAACGTTTTGATGATGAGTTGATTGATCTGCTCTTGAAACTGAAATGGTGGGATAGGAGCATTGAGGAGATTGAGGAGTTAATGCCTTTGCTTTCCTGCGGGGATTTGCAGATGGTGAAGAAGCGGCTTAGTGGTATGTTGGGGTGATATTCTAATATAAATTCGGCAATAAAGTTTGTTTATTGCCGAATTTATATTAACTTTGTACCAGTAAAGTGAAGCGTATGAATGTAAGTAGAACTCAAATATTGGATTATGCCTCGCAACATGGAATCGTTAATGCAGCGATTCTTATCTCTGCGTACGGAATGAAGCCGACAACTGCCAGACAATACCTCAGTTCATTATCCAGAGAGGATGTTTTGGTGCGTGTTGGTCAAGGAGAGTATGCTTTCTCACAAAAGCAAATGTTCTTATATTCACCTTCAGAAAAGGTTAAGTGTATATATGAAGGGTTAAAGTCGGAACTGCCGTTCACGGATTTTTGTGTTTATGAAGGTGGTATTATACGTTCCATTCAGCACAATCTTTCTATTAATAATGCTATTTATGTAGAGACAAACAGAGATGCTGTTGATTCTGTATTTTCTCGTCTTAAGGGGAAGCATAAGAATATCTTTAAAATGCCTGATGCTACTTTTGTGGCTGATTATATTGATCTACGTGAACAATGTATTATCGTAAAAACGTTGATTACAGAATCGCCTCTGATGACTGTTGAAAATATTCGTGTGCCGACATTGGAAAAACTTTTAGTTGATATCCAAAAAGATGCTGATTTCGATTATTTGCGAGGATCTGAAAGCCAGTATATGTTTCAGATGGCATTTGAACTCTATAATATTAATATTCGTCGACTGTTGCGTTATGCTAAACGCAGAGGCATTAGTGTTAAAGTTGAAGAACTCATTAATCAAGCAAAATGATTAGCAAAGATTGTTTTACGGCTACCTGGATTGACCAGAAATCTAAGGAGTTACAATATAATGACAAAAACATAATTGAGAAGGTTATTCGTGCTTTCTCTTTGTTGGACATGCTGTCTCAGTCTGGCTGCCCGTTTCACTTTAAGGGTGGCTCGTGCCTAATGCTTCTATTAAAAAATGGTCGTCATAGATTGTCAATAGATATAGATATTATTTGCCCTCCAGGTACGGATATTGAGAAGTATCTAAAGTCATATAGAGAATTTGGGTTTATTGAGTACAAATCGATAGAACGTGTTCAGCGTGGTACCGATATTCCCAAAACACACTCTAAATTCTTTTATCAGGTGTCATTTCTTGATGATGTGGACAGGCGTGAAAGTATTCTGTTGGATGTGCTTAACGAGAACTGCCATTATGAGGAGGTTGTGAATTTACCCATAGAAGGACCTTTTTTGAAGATTGATGGAATTCCAAATGTTGTAAATGTGCCTTCGGTGGGTGATGTTCTTGGCGATAAACTTACAGCTTATGCGCCAAATACAACTGGTATTCCTTACATTAAGAGGGGCAATGATTGTAGTATGGAGATTATTAAGCAGTTATATGATGTTGCACGACTCTTTGAGGAAGTGAAGAATCTTGAAGTCACTTCAAAGTCGTTTGGACGAATAGCTGAAGTTGAATTGTCATATCGTGGAATGGAGAATGATCCAAAGATAATTTTTGAAGATGTTCGCCAAACTTCAATTTGTCTTGCCACTCATGGTGCTGAGGGGAATGGAGATTTCCATATGTTGCAACGTGGTATTACACGTATTAAATCGTTCATGTTCCGTGGAGGCTATTTTATTGACGATGCCATCGTTGATGCTGCTCGTGCTGCGTACGTTGCAACATTGCTAGAAAAAGGTCAAACAGCGATTGAACGGTACAATGGTGATCCTATGTCAGTTGCATCGCTCGAGATCAAGCCATCTCTTCCCAACCGGCTACGTAGATTGAAAAGACAGTCACCTGAAGCATTTTTCTATTGGGCGAAAATTAGTGAATTGCTTTCTGAATGATGCTTTGGGAAACGGATCGGAATTACTCGCAAACTGTTTGTTTGCTCGTGATCCCTAATGAGGGAAGGCTGTTTAACACATATAAAGGTTTCAGTGTTGCTGAAACCTTTATTTTGTTTTATCTCCAAGAGCGGAATAATAAATTATCCCTCTCTCGGAGCCAAAAACAAAAAAGTTCGCGATATGCGAACTTTTTATGTGTTGGCGGAGAGAGAGGGATTCGAACCCCCGGTACCTCTCGGTACGGCGGTTTTCAAGACCGCTGTAATCGACCACTCTACCATCTCTCCGAAAGCGATGCAAAGGTAATACAATTTTTTGAATCGCAAAACACTTTTCAAAATTTTTTACTATCTTTACAAGATAATTGTAATTCTCAACCGTCAACTCTCAACTATTAACTATCAATTGTCCCCCGTAGAATACATATTGTCTTTCATGCTTGATTTTGGCAAGCCGGGCTCTATTGTGGGGTACACTGCAGATAAGTCTGAATGGAAAAATTACAAAGTTGTGATTATCCCTTCAAACTTTTTCAAGGATGGTGTGTATGGCACAGCGGCTTCAATGCCTAAGCTGCCGCTGAAGCAGGTTGAGGGTGTGCCATTCCTTTTTGGAGAGGACTCTGTTAGCAGGACAAACAGCCAGGTTTTTGTAAAGGCTGATTTGGTGGCGAGCGCCTATTTTCTTCTGTCAAGGTATGAGGAGCTTATTGTAAAGGAACGTGATGAGCATGGAAGGTTTGCGGCCAAGAGTTCGTTGCTTTTTAAGGCCGGACTCCTGGGTACGCCTGTTGTTGAGATGTACGGCAGGTTGCTCCGTAAATGGTTGGGAGAGTGTGGCGTTAAGATACCTGCACTAAAGTCTGGATATAAATTTGTTATGACCCACGATGTGGATGCCATTGCTCAATATCGTTCATTGCGCGGTCTGGCTGGCGGTTTGCTAAGAAATAAAGCGCTTACCGCCTTAAAGTCTTTCATTGGTGGGGTGGAGAATGATCCTCTATTCACATTTGACTGGATGAAGAATCAGGAGAAGCAGCTTAACCGTATAACAGTTAAGACGTTTATAAAAGTGGCTGGAAAAACACTACCACAGGATATTCCGTATTTTAATCCATACAGCGATGATGTGAAGAAAGTGCTTAAGCTTTACCCTGATGCAGGCTTGCACGTGAGCTATGAGGCGGCGCTTAATCCGCAGCTAATCAAGGGGGAACTTGAGATCCTTGAGAGTGTGACGGGCAGAAAAGTCACAAGTTCAAGACACCACTATCTGGCATCGTTGAAACCGTGTGACATGCGCTTTCTGATAGATGCCGGCATAACAGATGACTACACAATGGGATTTGCAGACTGTGCTGGTTTCAGACTTGGCACATGTCGCCCTGTGAGATGGATAGACCCAGAGCGGAAGGAGGTCACAACGCTTACGTTACATCCTCTTGTAGTTATGGACTGCACCCTTAGCAGTGACAAGTACATGGAACTGAACGTGGACGAGGCGTTTGACCTTTATAAAAAGTTGAGAATGGAGTCTATGAAGCATGGTGGAGAGTTTGTTACTTTGTGGCATAATACATCTGTGGCGCAGACTGACGGATTATACCACAGAGAACTGTTTGAAAAAATTCTAAATTATGAGGAACCTGCTGATAGTTTGTGACGCATTCCCGCCATCATTCGCTCCAAGGATGGGGGCTCTTAGCAAGTACCTGCAGGAGTTAGGGTGGTGTGTCTATGTCCTTACGGAGGAGCAGGACGCAGTAGGGTGCTCTGTTGAAGGTTGCACACAAAATGTTCTAAGACTTAAATACTACAAGCGCTCTGGCAAGCTGGCCTGGCTTGGCGGTTTCCTTCTTGACTATAGTTTTAATCGCAAAAACAAATTGCTTGTCTCTCTTTTCAGAAAACATTGGCGCGATGTCAAGTTTGATGCTGTTCTTTGCAGTACATATATGGCGTTCCCTATGCAGGCTGCGTATGACATTTCAAAAATGTGCGGCGCGCCTCTTGTGTATGATTTTAGAGATATTGTGGAGCAGTTTGTGGGTTTTGAATTTGCAAAACATAAAATTTTCAGACACGCAGGACTAAATAATTTTGCTCATAAAATAAGACGCCGTAAGATAATTGCCCAGCGTAACCGTCTTCTGGCCATGGCCGATGCGGTGACTACAGTATCGCCGTGGCATAAGGAGATGCTTGAAAAAATTCTTTCCAGCGGCGATTCAAAGTGCAAGAGCGTAACTGTAATTTACAACGGATTTGACCCTCAGTTCTTCTTTCCCAAAGATATAAAATCAGACAAGTTTGTTATTGAATACACCGGTCGCGTGCTTGATTTACGTTTGCAAAATCCACTGCTACTCTTTGAGGCTTTGCAAAAATTGAAATCTCAGGAGGTTATCAATGCGTCAGATTTTTTTGTAAATTGGCATACGGATACTTCATCTGCAAAAAAAATTGGAGAACTTGCATCCTCGTATAATGTATCAGAGTTTGTCAAAATAGAAACTTATGTGCCGCAGCAAAGCGTTCCTGATTTACTGAACAGGAGCAGCGTCATTCTTGTGCTGACTAACAAGATGGAGAAGGGTGGTCCGCAAGGTGTGCTCACAACAAAGTTCTTTGAGGCTCTGTCTGTAAGAAAGCCGGTGCTCTGCGTACGCAGTGATGAAGCCTATCTTGCAAAACTCATTGATGATACTCGGTCAGGAATTTCAGCCATTAACGCCGATGAGGTGGCCCATTTTATAAAAAAATACTATGCCGTTTGGAAATCAGACGGAATTGTAAAGATTGAATCCAATAATAAGCTGGTGGAGACATTCTCCAGAAAATATCAGGCAGGCCAGTTTGACCAATTGTTAAAAAAAATTGCCGTGCAGGATAACTCCAATTGATAAAAATAAGATACCTTTGTAAATGAGTTTCTGAACAAACCATTACTATGAAAACCATAGAGAACTACAGCCTTCTAAACAATAACACATTTGGTGTTGATGTCAACGCCAGATATTTCATTGAGTATGATTCTGTGGAGGAACTTCAATATCTGCTCAGAAGTGACCTTTTGCAGGAGAACAAGTTTTTCCATATAGGCGGAGGCAGCAATCTGCTCTTCATCAATGACTATGAGGGAGTCATCCTTCATTCAAAGATTACTGGAATTGACGCTATAGAGGGTACCAGATGTATGGCTGTGCTTAAGGTTGGAGCGGGTGAGAGATGGGACTCTTTTGTGGAGTACTGCGTTTCAAAGAATTATGGTGGGGTGGAGAACCTTTCTGGTATACCTGGAGAGGTGGGCGCCACACCAGTTCAGAATATAGGCGCATACGGAGCGGAAGCTGCTAATGTTATTTGCGCTGTGGAGTGCATCGATGTGAAGACTGGAGCGGAAAAAACTTTTACCGCTGCCGAGTGTGAGTTCGGTTACCGTGACAGTGTGTTCAAGCGTGCGCTGAAAGGTAAATACATAGTAACCTACGTTCACTTCAAACTTCAGAAGACAGGATGGACACCTAATGTAAACTACGGCTCTCTTAAAGATGAGTTTGCCAAATACCCAGAGCAGAACATTGCCGCTGTGCGTAGTGCTGTTCTTGCTATTAGAGGACGTAAACTACCTGAGCCTAAGGTGCTTGGAAATGCAGGCAGTTTCTTTATGAACCCTGTTGTGCCTATATCTCTCTATGAAAATCTGAAGAAATCATATCCAGACATACCTTGCTATCCGGTTTCTGACACTACTGTAAAAATTGCGGCAGGGTGGCTTATTGAGAAGTGCGGCTGGAAGGGCAAAAGCGTAGGCCCTGTGGCTGTTCACGGCTCACAGGCCCTTGTCCTTATAAATAAAGGTGGCGCAAATGGCCTTGACATTATCAATTTGTCAGACAGCATTCGCGCCAGCGTTAGGGAAAAGTTTGGTATTGAGCTTATACCAGAAGTGAATATTATATTCGGGTAAAAAAAAGGATGACACAAGTCATCCTTTTTTTGTGGAGCTGGTGGGACTTGAACCCACGTCCAAACGAGGAAACAAAATGCTTTCTACATGCTTATTCCAGCCTTCATTTTCGTGACACTTCAAGACCTGGACCACCAAAAGTACCCTTAGCTTCTAAAATTTAACTCCTTGCCCGAAGCCGGCTCAGAGCGAGTCCCGATATTACCGCACCTCCGTGTTCAAACATCCTCGTGACTTGGGCGTTTGGGAGATGTCTTGATCCAGCACCTTGTGCAGGAATAAAGCTAATCTACTATTATTCGATTAAGCAGCAAGAGCAAAGTTATTCTCGCCAGATATCTTTTGAAAGTTCAGATTATAGAGCCCCCTTACAACGCTCTGCATGCTTACATTCCGGTTCTGCCCGCTGTCAAAGCCAGTCAGCCCCTTTACGTAAAAAATAAGGCTGCAAAGATACAGCCTTATTTTATATTTACAAACAAAAGAGGGTAATTTATTTGCCGTTTATCACTTCATATACCTCCTTGCGATATGACAAACAAAGTGCCAGCAATAAGCCTACAACAACACATATTGCAATCCACTTCTTATATGTGAACACAAAGAAGTTCTCAGGCAGCTTGTTCACCATAAGGGGTGACACCACAGTAACTACATCAGTATTATACTCTAGAGCGTTAGTAGTACTTACTGACAGTTCATTAAGTCTGACAACCTCACGTGATATTGCTGCAGGGTCCATTAAAGGCTGCAGATCTCCACCTGAGAGCATTACACCCTTTGAAGAAGATCCCGTAACTCTTAACCCATCAAGTTTCTCTGCCTCATCCTTAGCCAGTTTTGAACTTGAGTCAAGCTCCTTTATTCTTGACTCCATCTGCTTGCTGAAAAATGGGTTGTTTGAATAGTATCTAATAAACCCATCCTGCAGATGTTCAAATGCATTCTTGCTATAAGCCTTAATTTCAATGGCGAAACGATTTTGATGCGCAACATATTCCATTGAAGCATCATCATTCATATCCACAAAATATGATGTTTGAAGTGTGTCACGGTAATATATGGCATGTGGTGCTATGCCAATTATGTCAATAGCCTCCTCAATAGGAATACCGAGCACCTCTGACATATATTCAGGCGTGGTACGAGAAAGCAGGCGTATCGAATTAACATAATCACTACTGCTGCCCACGTTGTTTTCATAAATGACGTTACCCAAATACTTTGGGTTATACGTAGAAATACAATATGATATTGCAAAACCAACGATAGCTGATATTAATATCACCCACCACTTTTTAATTGCAAACTTGAACAGGAAAAAGCATGGCTTGCATACAAATTTTACAAACCACCCCCAGCAAATTTTAATCAAATCAATAAGATCAAGCTCTCTCTGCGTGTTTTCTGTTTCCATATGATAATTAGTTTAATTTAATTTCAGCACTTGTCCAATCTTTGGCACGCTATTATAATCCATGCCGTTAAGATCATATAATTTAAGCAACTTTATGCCATAGCGTTGGGAGATGTCATGCATAGACTCACCACGCTCCACTGTATGCGTACTAAAAAGCTCGCTGCGGTCACCTTTTGACTGCAGAAAAACTATTTCACCCACGTATGGCTGGCGGTCACGGTTGTCAACATCGTTGTAGACATAGATAAGACCAAACGGGATGTGATATCGTTTGGCTAAAGTGTAATATGTCTCACCCTTCTGTGCGTACACATGCTTAATGTTCAGAGTGGAGTCTTTAACCGGTTTCTGCTTAACAGGATAAACCTTGGGAGTCATGCCGTCATACTGGTGAAGATTATGCTCCTCAATCAGGTTTATCAGCAGTCTGGGGTAACGTGGGTCGGTGGCATATCCCGCCTGTTTCAAGCCCTTGGCCCAACCTTTGTAATCTGTGCGGTCAAGTTCAAACAGAAATGAATAACGCGCCCTGTTCTTAAGTATCTGAGAGTGGTCTATATATGAGTCCTCTGGATTGTCATACTTGCGGAAGCACTCATGGCGCGCGTCATCATCATGGCGCATAGTGGCGCCCTTCCAGTCATTGTGGCACTTTATGCCAAAATGGTTGTTCGCGTACACTGCAAGATCACTTTTACCAAGGCCTGACTCTAGAATACCCTGAGCCAGAGTAATACTGGCGGGGATGCCGTAGTCATACATCTCTCTTATGGCGATATCTTTATACAGGGCTACATAATCATCATATTCATCCGCCTGCACGGAGAGTGATGAAACAATTATGAGAAATAAAAAGCCCAGTCTCTTCATTACAAATACTTTTAAAGTACAAAGATAGTAAAAACTTGATATTAGTCACTTGTATAGTGCCACAAATTTTGTATTTTTGTGGTTGTATATAAACATCATAAGAATGATACTACCATATACAGGCTCAGAAAAGAGGTATGACGAGTTGATTAGGGAGGCCAAGTACATGACTCAGAAGTCATACGCCCCGTATTCTCATTTTAATGTGGGTGCGGCTGTCCTGCTATCTGACGGCACTGTGGTTACAGGCGCCAACCAGGAGAACGCCGCCTACGGTGAGTGCGTATGCGCTGAGAGAGTGGCACTTCTTTATGCTACCGCCAATCACCCCGATGTCAGCCCTGTGGCAATTGCCATTGCGGCCCGTGCAAACGGAAGTTTCACTGATGAATGTATAAAACCGTGCGGCTCCTGCCGCCAGGTTCTTCTGGAAGCCGAACATCGCTACGGCTCAGATATAAAAATAATAATGTACGGAGAGAAGGAAATATATATTGCTGACAGCGTAAAGGATATGATGCCGCTCAGTTTTGGCTGCGGAATTCTAAGTGACAAATGATTCTCACAAAGATTCTACATAGATACATACTCAGGAACTTTTTAAGGACTTTCCTTATAACATTCTCAGTAAGTATATTTGTGCTGGTGATGCAGTTTATGTTTCACTACGCTGATGACTTCATAGGCAAGGGAATGGGGCTTGGTCCTATTACGGAGCTCTTTTTTCACGCCGCACTGTCACTGGTGCCACTCTCATTGCCGCTCTCTATCCTGCTCGGCTCCCTTATGACCTTTGGAAACTTGGGCGAGAAGCTTGAGTTGCTTTCAATGAAAGCCGCGGGAGTGTCACTCTTTAGAATAATGCTGCCGCTTATAATATTAGTGGGGGGCATATCTGTGGGCAGCTACTTTTTTGCTGATAACGTACTGCCAAAGGCTCAGGTAAGAATGTGGACTCTGATATTCTCAGTAAGAGAAAAATCACTCGAACTTAACATACCAGAGGGCTCATTTTACAGCGGCATTGAGGGATTGAACATATACGTGAGGGAGAAGAAGGACGGAATGCTCAACAATGTTGTGATATATGACTATTCACAAGGATTCGGCAATATGCTCATAATTCTTGCAGACAAAGGCAAGATGGAGATGTCAAAAGATAAGACATATCTGCTTTTGACATTGTATAACGGAGAGTCTTTTGAAAACATAAAGGAGGGGGCCGGCCCCGGAAGTGATAACAGTGATTCAAATGAAATAATACCTTACCGCCGTGAGACATTCTCAAAGAAAGAGATTATTATTGACTTTGATTCAAACTTCAATGAGATGAGCTCCTCATTTCTGGAGGGACAGTATGTTAGTAAGAACACACGCCAGCTTCAGCGCTCCATTGACTCCATAGCGGCAAAGGTGGATTCAGTAAAAATTGCAAACGCAACCAAGCAGGTTAACAGCGTGTACTTTGACTCTCAGACTGGTTCTGCCAACGCTACCAAAATGGCTGAAAATGATGCCATTAAGTATAGAGCAGAATCTTTGAGTAAAATTTACAATCAACTTGATTCTGTTCAAAAGACAAGAGTGCTGGAGAACGCCATATCAAGGTGCAGCACTGTCAGCAATGATATAAACTATGACGCAGCCATTACTGACTGGATGGACGGGGAGCTGCGCCGTCATGCCATAGAGTGGCACAAGAAGTTCACACTGGCGTTTGCCTGCTTCATATTCCTTTTCATAGGCGCACCGCTTGGCGCCATAATACGCAAGGGCGGTATGGGAATGCCAATAGTGATATCAACCGTAATGTTCATAGTGTATTACATTATTGACAACACCGGCTATAAAATGGCACGTGAAGGTCTCTGGCCTGTATGGCAGGGAATGTGGCTTAGTGCGGAGATTCTGCTCCCGCTTGGTGTTTTCCTCACGTACCTTGCCGCCACTGACAACACATTTGTAAGAGGCGAGGCATATCTGATGAAAGTTAAAGATTTGTTTAATAAAATTAAAAACATATTCCATGTACAAGCTAAACACAATTGAAGAGGCTATTGCAGACTTTAAAGAGGGTAAATTTCTTATCGTGGTTGATGATGAAGACCGTGAGAATGAAGGAGACTTCATTACAGCCGCCCAGACCATAACTCCTGAGAAAATCAACTTCATGCTAAAGAACGGAAGAGGCGTGCTCTGCGCTCCTATCACAGAGGAGAGATGCCTTGAACTGGAGCTTAAGCGTCAGGTTGATAACAACACCTCCATTCTTGGAACACCTTTCACCGTTACGGTTGACAAGATTGAAGGTTGCACAACAGGTGTGTCTGCCGCAGACCGTGCCGCAACCATACGTGCACTTGCTGACCCAGCCTCCACGCCTGCCACATTCGGACGCCCTGGCCATATTAATCCGCTGTATGCCAAGCAGAAAGGTGTGCTGCGTCGTCCGGGCCACACTGAAGCGGCAATTGACCTTGCCCGCCTGTCAGGTCTATATCCTGCCGCCGCCCTTATTGAGATAATGAACGAGGACGGCACCATGGCTCGTATGCCGGACCTGCAGAAGGTGGCTGAGAAATTTGGAATAAAAATTATAACAATAAAAGACCTTATCGCTTACCGTATTAAGGAGGAGTCAATAGTGGAGAAGGGCGAGGAGGTTCATCTGCCTACAAAATATGGCAACTTCATGCTAATTCCGTTCCGTCAGAAATCAAACGGTCTGGAGCATATTGTACTGATAAAAGGTACATGGAGTGAGGATGAACCAATACTTGTACGTGTACACTCATCATGCGCCACAGGTGACATCTTTGGCTCAATGCGCTGTGAGTGCGGAGAGCAGCTTCACAAAGCTATGGAGATGATTGAGAAAGAGGGCAAGGGAGTTGTGGTTTACATGAACCAGGAGGGGCGTGGCATAGGCCTCATGAACAAGATACGTGCATACAAGCTGCAGGAGGAGGGTCTTGACACCGTGGATGCAAATATTCATTTAGGGTTTGACCCCGATGAACGTGACTATGGCGTAGGTGCTAGCATTCTGCGTGAAATCGGAGTTCACCGTATGCGCCTGATTACAAATAACCCCGTAAAACGTGCCGGCCTTGAGGGCTACGGTCTGCAGATAGTGGAGAACGTACCAATTGAGGTGGGCATCAACCCATACAACGAGCGCTACATGCGAACTAAAAAAGAACGCATGGGGCACACATTGAAACTGTAGTTAGATATAACTTTAACGCAAATCGGGCAGGAGATTGCAATTGCAAATTCCTGCCCGATTACTTTATGGAGCGTTTTGCGTATTACTTCGCCACCGCTACGGAGCGGACCTCACGGATAACGGTTATCTTAACCTGTCCTGGGTATGTCATCTCATCCTGAATCTTCTTGGCTATCTCACCGCTGAGGCGTTCCGTCTCGGCATCGCTGACCTTGTCTGCGCCTACAATTACACGCAGCTCACGGCCGGCTTGGATGGCGTAGGTCTTCTGTACGCCTGGGTAGCTCATGGCAAGGTTCTCAAGGTCATTCAGACGCTTGATGTAGGCCTCTACAATCTCACGACGTGCACCTGGGCGTGCGCCGGAGATGGCATCGCAGGCTTGAACGATAGGGGAGATGAGGGACTGCATCTCAACCTCCTCATGGTGGGCGCCTATGGCGTTGCAAATATCAGGCTTCTCACCGCAGCGCTGGGCAATCTTCATACCAAGCAGTGCGTGTGGCAGCTCCTGATCTTCATCTTCAGCCACCTTGCCTATGTCATGGAGCAGACCTGCGCGGCGTGCCTTCTTAGGGTTGAGGCCAAGCTCAGAGGCCATTACTGCGCAGAGGTTTGCTGTCTCACGTGAGTGCTGTAGCAGGTTCTGTCCGTATGATGAACGGTATTTCATTTTACCAATGAGGCGGATAAGCTCTGGGTGCAGACCATGAATGCCAAGGTCAATGGTGGTGCGCTTGCCTATCTCTATGATTTCATCCTCAATCTGTTTTGTTACTTTTGCAACCACCTCCTCAATGCGTGCAGGGTGGATACGTCCGTCCTGTACAAGCTGGTGAAGTGAAAGTCTGGCT
>JAEEGL010922654.1_pt1 | contig 16617 bp, 24 predicted proteins | sample 9134231 | NCBI WGS metagenome assembly JAEEGL01 (sample SAMN16246548, study PRJNA631951) | gut metagenome | biome: gut microbiome; feature: rumen; material: fiber-attached | host: Bos | place: Iran: Karaj | collected 2018-10 | reverse complement strand
GTCCAATAACACTCTATCTCGAGGTGGAGTGGTATCTGGGGTTACAACATCCTCATCAGTATTTGAAGAAGTTGAAGTTGTTGTAGAAGCAATTGACTTAACAGGTTCTACAACTCGATTCAGGTTGCTTAGGAAAATAGTGATAATCATTGTAATCAATGGTGTAATCACAAAGCTGAGGAAAAAGTATCCCCAAAAGCTCCTGCCCTTCTTTTTGGCAATAAACCCAGGGATTAAGGCCCATAAGGCGATTCCTATCATTGGTGTCCAATCCATACGAGTTTCCTCTATTCTACCTTTGTGCCGCACTTGTGGCAAAATATGCTGTCAGCGTTTAATTCAGTTCCGCACTTTCTGCAGTATCGTACTTTTGGAGAGGTAGAATCATAAATCTGAACATCTGTTGAACCTGAGGATTCAGCATTTGATGATAACCCAGATTCTGAGCTCTTATTGGAAGCGGTCTCGGCAGGAATATCTCTTTCGATGTCAATATTCGTACTGTTATGCACAACATTTGACGACTCTGTTGATACACTGCTGTTCTCTGTATCAATGCTTGAATAAGGTACTGAGGAAGCTATGTCATTTAATGCTGAACTTGATGCATCTTGGGGAACTGTTAAACTCTCAACAAATCCTTTGGTGAGTGATGAATAGCAAACCCTGCTCCATAAAAGTACAGCAGCAATCGATATTCTACTGCCTTCGTTCATTGCAGTAATAGCAAACATTATTACCGCAACAACAATTGCGTCTATAATAACAATTCTTTTTGCTGCTTTTGGTGATACGGGCTTCTTCCTTATAACATATCGGTATATCCAGACAGGTGTCGGATGAATAAGAATGGTTATAAGTAAATTGATAAGCAACAGCCCAAACCAAGAATTGAAGAAACTTCTTTGAGCTTGGTGCAATGCTGGCACTTGATTATGATCGCTTGGAGCATTTGAGGCTATAGAGGGATACTCTACAGTGGATAAGAGAGCTTCAAAGTCCTTGTAATAGGGATTGGTATTGGTTCCGTTAAACTGAAAGGTGTATACAGATCCGTTATCAAAATAATATAGTTGAGTCATGGTGATATTTATAGAAATACCATTTGCCGATTGTGTGCTGGTTACAGTCCCTTTGAAGTATTCTTTTCCACCGTAAGTTACTGTCGATATGTCTTTTGCTTGTAAGCCCAACATATCTGCAATATCGGATTTGCTAAATGCAGAGTTATTTAAGTCGGTTCTTGACAATCCTTGCTTGTCTGTTGTTGATAATTCATTCCATAAATCATGCCCACCAAATAGAATAGTCAAACCGCTTTCGATATTTGATGAGAATTTTGCACTTATAAACTCCCGTTCTTTTGAAAGCTCAGCTTGTGACCAGTTCGCAGGAACGGTAAATTTTACTCCAGTATTTTTGTCTGTAAAAACAAAAGATGGCGTTTGAGTTGGTATACTGTTCTGAATAGGATCGGTATAAAACTGAACACTGTCAACGATCGATTTAATGACGCTTTCTTTGCCTGTGTCTATATCGCCAGAATATGACTGAAGAGTAATATTTATGGCCTTTCCGTCATATACGGTATAGTATTGTAATCCATATACGGTCATATCATTATTCGGCTGGCTGATGTAGATTTTTAAAAACTTTGCTTGTTGATGCTGATATATTTCCGATTTAATAAATGATATACCGACTTGTCTATACTGATCTGATAACGATGTTGCTAATGTCTCCAATACTGTGTCACTCAGTTGAGATAAATTGTTTATCGAGTTTTCCGTCATCGTAACAATGATCTCAAAGTTGACCTCCTCATCCCATGCATTGAGGTATATATTTCTCTCTTTCATCAGAGATTCCATACCATCTTTCGTTAATCCATATTCACTTAGATGAGGATCATTCGATTCGATGCTTCTTGTGAAAACTATGTAACTATCTGGAATAACGATAGAAAGGCCTAAGTCGTCTAGATCGTATGTTGTACTTCCAGCTGCTAATGCCAATAAAGGACTTGCCATGATAACTACTAAAAGAACGCTGAACAAGCTTACGAGTCGTCTCATATGTGAATCCTCTCTTTTTCGTTTCTCGGCGACATCTGGAACTCGTTATTTGAAGCACTTACTGCATTTCTTGGTGTAATAGTCCTTGGCCACACTATACGGCATTTCCGTATAGTGCACCATTCCAGAACAATTTGATTTCTTGTGCATCACGCCGTTACGGCTGACATAAACAGGAAAATCATCTGCTGGAGCATTTGTTGGAGCAGATGTCTCTGCCTGTGTCAGGTCTGGCAAAGAACGGTCTTCCGTTGTCTCCTCTGGCAAAGAACGATCTTCCGTTGTCTCTCCCGGCAAAGAACGAGAGCCTAGCTCTCCGCTTGCAGCCGCATATCCCGCTGCATAACCATCAGCAAATCCCTTGCTGTATCCGTTATCGGAGTATCCGCAAGAGCATAGAAGCAGAATAAGTATTACAATAATAACCAGAAGCCGACGCATGATTCTCTTTTCTCCGCATGAATGTTTTTCATAATTATACTTTACAGGTAAACCAAGTGCAACCATTTCCATTCCTTTTCATAAGCCTTTTCATTTGCTGAAATAGGATGTAGAAAAGGTGTGGAGGTGTAATACCATGGGAACCGAAACCAGCAGCAAGTGGGATAACCAAAAAGAATCTGACTTTTGGGAAGCCGTTAAGCCTTGAACTTGAAGGAGACAATCTTCCCATCCTTGATCTTCTCTTCGATAGCCGCCATGAGTACCGCCTTTCCTGCGGCGGCAGCGGTCAAAAGTCATAGAAAAGTCGTTAAAAAGTGGCTTAAAGTGTTGACCTATTTGTTGACCTGTTGTTTGAAGGTCGTTTCAAAGTGGTCCGAAAAGTACAAAAAATCACCGATTTTGTTAAAAATCGGTGCTTTTTTGGTCCGAGTGACTGGATTCGAACCGAGCAGCCCGCCGGGGGCGGAGCTGCTCGAAGCGGCTGGATCAAACGGCGCTTCGCGCCTGACGGCCGCTGGTTCGAATCCCATTTCAAACAAAGCGAAAAAACCGTCGGGGAAGTATCCCCGACGGTTATTTGGTCCGAGTGACTGGATTCGAACCAGCGGCCTCTTGAACCCCATTTATAATATTATCGTTTTTCATCGTTGCGGAAAGTATTGAAAACACTTGATTTTCTGGCACTTATCGTCTATAATCGTATCGAAAGGTACACAACTTTTTTGTAACTTTGTGTGCTTTTTTGTGTACCCTGATATGCCCCGCCGCAAAGGAGGCTTTGACTATGGCAACCGTCATTCAGAAGAAAGACAAAAGCGGGAACGTCACCAGCTATAAAATGCAATGCGTAGTAGGCCGCGACGATCAATATAAACAAGTCTGGCGCACTAAGACCATCAAGCGCCCGGAAGGATTTACCCCCGCCAAAGAGCGGAAGGAAGTCCAGCGCATAGCGGATGAATGGGAGGAACAGCAAAAGGCCGAATATCTGAAAAACCACGCCAAAGAGGACAAGGCAAAAATCACCCTGGCGGGCTTTATATCTGACCACTGGTGGACAGATCATGTTATGGACGGGACGCACACGCCCAGCACCATTGCTTTCTATCAGCACATGACCGACGATATTATCTCATATTTTGGCACGAAGAAACGGCTTTGCCAGATCGACGGCGAAAGCGTCAAGCGATATGTGAAGTATCTACGGAATGAAGCCACGACCAAAGGCGGCAAGCCCTTATCTGCATCGACGCAGAAAAGCCACTATGCCACGCTTGAAAGCATTATGGCGTATGCGCGGCGCTTTCACTATATCCAGGCCGACCCGTGCCAAGACCTCAGCCCGAAAGAGAAGCCCCGCAAGGATAATAAGAAAATCGACTTTCTGACCTCCGACCAGGCGCGGCAGTTCATACAAGCCCTTGAAACAGAGCCACTTTACTGGCGTACCTTGATGAATGTGCTTATCACAACCGGCTTGCGCCGTGGTGAAGCTGTCGGCTTGCAATGGGGAGATATAGACAGCGCCAAGCTCACTTTGAAGGTACAGCGCAATGTTACCCCGGACAAAAACAGCCCTGACAAGCTGCATATCGGCACGACTAAGACAAAGGAAGATCGCATAGTACCGCTTTCGCCCCGTGTGCATCGTATGTTGATGGAGCTAAAGGCCGAACAGCAAAAGAAATATGGCGGCGTACTTCTGCCCGCTGCCTTTATCTTCTGCACCGAAGCAAACCCGTTTTTGCCGGTATATCCGACTGAGCCGACGCGCTTTCAACGGAAGTTTGTGAAGCGCCACAAGCTGCCGAATGTCAGCCCGCACGATCTCAGGCACACGGCGGCGACCCTGGCACTTGAAAGCGGCGCGAATTTGAAAGAAGTGCAAGAATTGCTCGGACATTCTGACCCCGCAACGACGATGGCCTTTTACACCGGCGTTTCGGAAGAAGCCCAGCGCCGCACCGTGGAAGGAATTGAAAGCCTTATCGGGTGAAGCATTTACATTTACCCGATTAAATGTAAATCGGATAATCGTTTGCTTTTATATCTTTTCGTTTGACTTTCTATGAGAATGTGCTATAATATCAAGTGTAAAAGGCGCTATCCAAGTGTGCAATTCGTAGAGAAATGCATCAGAGCATAGCCCCGTGCGATTTGTGGCGTAAAATGAACGGAACACTAATGAGTCACCTCACGTTCACTCTAACGCTTGATCGAGTCTAAAGAGATGTTGAGACTCGCACAGATCAGTAAGACCCCGAAAGGGAGCTTTACGGTCTGGCGAGTCTTTCTTTATGCGTCAGCCGTAAAGGTTGACGCTTTTCTTTTAGACATTACGGGAGGTAAAAATATGTGTTATCCGACGATCAGAGAGTTTGCAAAAGACCCCGCTTGCCCCGTGTCCGAATACGCCTTGCGGGGAATGGTGAAGCGAAACGAAATCCCCGGCTTTGTGTCTGGTAATCGCTTTCGCATCAACAAGGAGGCGACGCTTGCAATGTTTCAGCACCTCAGCATGGAACGCTTGCAAGAGAACGACACCCCCACAGAAGAATAAAAGTGTCCCGCTCCCAGCGAGAAACCGGGAACGGGACAGGCGGCGCGGAGCTATGACAACGGAGGAAAGCGAAACCGTGAGCATAAGCGGTTTACATAATTCCTTATGCCTCCATTGTATGCGATATTGCGCCGAAAGTCAAGAAAAATCGCAAACATGAGGTGATGAAACCATGAGCAAAGAGGTTTTGAAAGAAAGACCAAAGCCGACCATAGATATAAATACCATCCTCGGCAGCGGCGACGAAAGCACACCCGCCGCCGAAACAACCAACGAACAGCCCACAGAAATGGAATTGCCCGGCATTGTATGGCTGTCTGATATATGGGGTAAAAAAATTGAGCTGAGTCCTGAAATCATATGCGGCGTACTGAGACAGGGACATAAAATGATACTCACATCATCCAGTAAAGCCGGTAAGACGTTCTGTCTCATAGAACTTGCCCTTGCTGTTGCGAGTGGTGGAAAATGGCTCGGTTTTCAATGTAATCGCGGAAAAGTGCTTTATATCAATCTGGAATTAGAGGACAAGAGCTGCTTTGTTCGATTTCAGAAAGTCGGCGCGGCACTCAAAGTAAAACCGGAGGATGTACGGAAAATAATGATTTGCAATTTGCGCGGGCAAGCTGAGACTTTTGATATTCTTGCTCCCAAAATTGTAAACCTTGTGAAAAGCAAGAGCTTTGATCTTGTTATTATTGACCCGATCTATAAGGTTTTACCAGGGGACGAATGTAAACAGGAGAACATAACGGCATTTTGCAACGGTTTAGACTTAATCGCACAAGCAAGGGCAAGCGTTGTCTACTGCCACCATCACAGCAAAGGCGCACAAGGGAATAAAGACCCGATGGACAGAGGTAGCGGCTCGGGCGTATTTGCCCGTGATGCTGACGCTATTCTTGATATGACGCAGATTTTCCAGCCTGACGGCGAACCCGCTGACCCGGAAAACCCTAATGTTACAGCGTGGACGCTTGAAGGAGTTTTGCGAGAGTTTACACCATTCACGCCGAAAAATATCTATTTCCGTTATCCGCTCCATGAAGTTTGCGAAGATGGCTCACTCGACAACGCAAAGCCCCGGACACCTAACCAGAAGGGCGGTAAAAGCCGGGGACAGCAAAGAGAAACTGAGTCAATCGGTAATTATAAGCGTTTCATCATCGCTTATGATGAAATGAGCACGGGCGGGGAATGGGTACGCATAAAAGACCTTGCCGAAAAAATAGGTATGAGCGAGAAAACAATCAGATCATACGCCAGCAACGGCGGCTTTGAAATCTCAAAGGGGAAAATCAAAAAAGAGGGAAACACGGAAACAAGGTAATTTTTCCTTATTTCCTTTTTTTCCAAACTCAAAGGCGGCTTTGCCCGATGGGACATAAAGACACATAATCTTATGTCCCGATTGTCCGAAAACGGCGGCGCTCCATTCCACGATTGAAACGAAAGAAAGCCGCCCCGTGTAAAAAGGAAAGGGAAATAAGGTCTATATATATTTTATTTCCTTCCTTCCCAAAGGAGAGAAGCACGGGGGTAATGAAAAATAGCCCTGACGGGCGCTATTTTCCATCATGCCCCCCACCCCCTTTATCCCCCAACGACACACTAAAGGGTAATTTCCCGATTTCCCATTTTTCCAGATCATGAAAGGAGAAACGACCATGACCGACCTTGCATATATCATTGAGAAGATCGAAGCAGCGGGCTACCATGTGAATAGAGCGCCGCAAGGTATACCTCACCCCTCCGACGTGAACCACGGCGGCTTTGAGATCACCCAGCCCGGGCGCGGAGTTGTCGCCGGTTTACTGTATGACTTCACGCCCGCCGACCTTGAAGCCTGGGCGCGGGAAAAGGGCTTGCTTTGAGCTGCCCGCCGTCCCGCTCCACCACGAAAGGCGGTTGACATAATACGCCTTTTTTTATCGTGTATAGATTGCGACCACTCTACACCACACAGAAGGAGGCTTTATCGTGCATAAATACACCTATTACGGAAATCAGAAATGGCGCATGAAGCGCAAGCGTATTACATACGCCGACATTGCCGCCGTACTCGGCTATTCCCCCGGCTACGTCAGGAAGCTATTGTGTCACCCCGAAAGGCCGGGGCGGGTGGAGCAGTTTGAACAGGCCATAGAGGAAGTGATACGACAGCGGGAGAGGGATAACCCCCCGCAGAGATCGACAGCGGAGCTTTACGCCCTCTGGACGCGCTTTGCAGACGACCCGCAAGCCGTTGACAAACTGGCGGCATACCTGGACGGCGACCGGCAGAAAGCAGCTCGGCTTGTCCGCGACTTTGACGCACACAGGGAGGCCGCAAGTCTCGGATATGAGGAACGGGGGAAAGCTGGCCGGGAGCGCCGCCACATTTGACGTGCTCCAATGCTATCCACAGCGCCGCCGCGCACAATACCATAGGCGACAAGACGACCTGGACACCCCGTCCAAGTCGTCTTTTTATCGTGTCTACTCCCGCTCCACAGGCCACCAGACGCGCCACAGAGCGCAAACAGGCCGGGGAGGGTAACAATACCCTGTTTCAAGCGAAGCCCCAGAGCAAGCCGCCCAGCGGCGCACAGCGCGGAAATCAATCATCATCGAAAGCAACGGCGATTTCCAAAGCCCGGTTGATCGCCTCTTGCTTTGCTTTCTCTATTGCCTTTGCCTGTTTCTTCCGTTGTGCCTTTGCAGCTCGGCGGGCTTTTTCTTTGTCTGTACCGGCTGAACAGATCATCAAAACGAGAATGACCAGCCCGATAAACACTTTCATGCTGACACCGCCTTTTTCTTTTTGCGCGGGATTTTGAAAAAACCTATTCTTCGACCGGCTGACCGTTTTCCCGCTCCATCTTCTCTTTGATCGCTGTACGGATGAAGCCCGCTTTTGTATATCCATGCTCGGCACAGAAAGCATCAAGCCGCTGCGCTTCATCGTTTGGCATAGCAAGTTTTACCTGGCTATATGCCTTAGCAAAATACTTTTCGTGTGCTTTGCGTTGTGCCTCAGATACAGCCATATTAACACCTCCCACGATATATTAGCACCACTATAATAGCATCACGGCGGGAGCGTGTCAAGATATATTTGTACCAATAAATAACCCTTTTTGATTTTTGCGGTATTTTACGCCCTCACCCCGCCCCCGCTGCCGTGCCTATATCCCCCACCCACCCCCGCAGAGCCGACCGCCGCAGAGCTGGACTGACAGCCGGGGGAGATCACCCAGGGACACAGGCACAGGACAGCACCCACCCACACAATACAGGCACGGCGGGCGCACAGATCAGAACAGGCCGCAGAGCTGCCGACCGTGAAAGCTCCGGGGAGATCACCCATGACAGCCGCCGCCCAGATCATCTCGCAAGCCTGGAAGGACAGCCCCGGCAAGGTGTAGCAAATTGCATATGTTAGTACTAATACTTTTGTGCATTATCCCATCTTGATATGTTAGTACTAATATGCTATCATATAATCACAGAGGGAGAGCGGGAAACGCATTCCCCGAGTAGGCAGAGGCGCGAAACGGACTCACGCCCCGCGCTCCCTCCGAAAATCGAAAGGAGATTGAACACAATGACAAACGCCGATATGAACAAGATCGCCCATGATCTCATGGAAACCCGCGCAATGATCGCGGAGCTGGAACAGGAGGCCGAAGCCCTGACCGACTGGCTCAAAGAGGAAATGACCAGCCGGGGAGAAGATCAGTTAATCGGGGATTGCTGGAAATGCAGCTATAAGACCGTGACAAGCTCCCGCCTGGACACGAAAGCCCTGAAAGCCGCGCTGCCTGAGATCGTCCAGCAGTACACCAAGACCACCGTTGCCAGCCGCTTCACCATCACCGCATAAAGAAAGGCCGCTTGCCTGACAGCCGACCAAAGCACCAGACAAACGACCCCAGCCCGCCCAGCATGGGAGGCTATGCAGAGTATAGCACAGCCTCCCACACATAACAAGGAGGTTTGACCGATGTTTTTCAACGATTGCCGCTCCCTTGATGAACTGAAAAAGAGATATTACACCCTGGCGAAACAGCACCACCCCGACGCCGGGGGAGATACCCGCACAATGCAGCGCATCAATGATGAATACGAAGCCGCCTTTAACCGGCTGAAAATGGAGCAGAACACCCGCGCCGCCCAGGACTGCACCGGCCAGACCGCCGCCACGACGGAAAGCGCCGCCGACTTCATCCAGATCATAGCCCAGCTTTTGAAGCTGGACGGCCTGACGGTGGAGCTTTGCGGGCGCTGGCTTTGGATAGGCGGGGACACCATGAAACACCGGGACGCGCTAAAAGCCCACGGGTGCAAATGGTGCAGTAAAAAGCGCCTTTGGAGCTGGCACTATGCAGAGGACAGCACCCGCCCCCACAAGAAAACGCTTGATATGCAACAGATCAGAAGCAAATACGGCAGCGCGGTTTTCACCAGATCGACCGCCGCCGAAGCCCTCCCCGCCTAAGCGCGGGGAAGGGCGCAAAGATCAGAAGGAAAAGAGGTTTTCACCGTGAAAGAAAGCACCTATAACACCCCCAGCGGGGAACGCTTCAAGCTCTATGCTGATATGCTCAGACAGCCGCACTTGCTCATAGCTGGCGCAACCGGCAGCGGGAAAAGCGTTGTTATAAATGCCCTTGTTTATACTGCCCTGTATCAGATGCCCGGGGATGGAGCGGGCGCGGCCTCTTTCATCCTGATTGACCCCAAGCGCGTAGAGCTGGCGCAGTATAAGGAGCTGCCGCACGTCTTGCGCTATGCAAGTGAGCCTGACACCATGCGCGAAGCCCTTCGCTATGCTATGCGCTTATGTGAAAGCCGCTATGTGTCTATGCAGCGGAACGGCCTGAGAAAGTACCCAGGCGGGGACGTGTATATCATCATTGATGAATTTGCCGACTTAATGACCACGCAGAAAAAGGCGGTTATGCCCCTTGTTCAACGCCTGGCACAGATAGGCCGCGCCGCCCGGGTGCATATCATTCTTGCCACACAGACACCCATTGCAAAGGTATTGCCGACTGAAATCAAATGCAATTTTGATGCAAGAGTTGCCCTCCGTACCAGATCAGCCCAGGACAGCCGCAACATTACAGGGATAAACGGTTGTGAAGCCCTCCCGCGCTTTGGATATGGCTATTATATGACCCCTGACCACGAGGGAACCGTACAACTCCCCATGTACTCAGACGCAGACCTTGCCGCCCGTGTTAGATGGTGGACAGATCAGCAGACCCCAGCCCCGGCGCGGCGCTTTAGATTGTTCGGGCGCAGATAACGACAGCTCCCGCCGCCGAAGCCCTCCCCGCGCCCATGCGGGGAGCGGCAGCGCCCAGCCCAGCAGAAAAGGAGTTGACCGCCGCGCACTAAAGATATTTCATTCCGTTTCGGGAGAAACAAAAGCGCCCTTCTGCACCGTCAGCAGAAAATCACATGAAAGGAAAAGAAGATCAGACCATGAAGAAAGCAAAGACCCTTGACGAAGTGAAAACCCGCATGAAAGAGCTTGCGAAAACCCTTGATTTTGTAGACGATGCCTATTTAGCGGAGATCGTCAGCAAAGAAGCCCCGGCGCTCTTTCCCATCGGCGCAGACCGTTTTCAAAAGCTATGCGCTATGCTTCGCGTAGCGTATGCGCTCGGATTTGTGGAGGCAGAAAGCGAATGGGTACACAAAGCCGGATAAGCGCATTTCCCCCGGAGAAACAAGCCCAGCTCAAAGCCCTTTGCATGACAGTTGCAGAGAAAACCCGGGAATACTTCAAAGACCCACAGCACCGCGCACAGTTTGAAGCCTGGTATTTTCAGAAATACGGGACGCGCTACAAATGGAAACCGATAGACGAAAGGAGCTTTTCAAAATGACAGAAACCGAAATCAAGCGGAACGCTGAAAGCATTATCACGTCGGCGCTGATTGCCGCCGCTATGGACTTCATCAGGAACGGCGACCTTGCCGAAACGGAGGACGGGAAAACCCTTCTGCATATCCTCAGCGCCGCCTCTGCCGCCTCTTGTGAGTGACAGCCCAGCGGAGCGGGCAAGCCCAGGCAGAAAGCCCCAGCAACAGCCCGGAGAGCTTGACCCGCTCCCGCTCCCATGCGAGTATATCCCCCGCGCACAATAGCGCGAAAAACCACAGTAATTACTTCACTAATTCCGCTCAGATTGAAAGGACGGGACACCATGAAAGACCGCGCTTTGACTTCTAAGCTCCCGCAGTATTTAGAGCAGCTTTCCCAGCTTGCCCGGAATGTGACCGAAACAAACTTTGTCCAGCTCCAACGGGTGCAAGCCGCCCTGACAGATCAGAGCCGCGCCGGGGAGATCAGCCCCGCAGAATACAAGGCGCTTTCTTCTGCCGCCGCCGTTCTCCGTGATGAAATGCAGGACGCGCTCAGAGCATAAGGCCAACCCCGGCAGCTCGGCGCTTTTCCCATCGTGAAGGGAGGGAGAGAAAGACCGCTTGCGCGGGAGATCGTGCAAGCGGCTTTCTGACTAATTAGATTTGATTTGTCCCGGCTGGGACTATGGTTATTATATCGCCCCTTGTCCCGTTGTCAAGCCGCCCGCTCCACTCTGGCAGAATGGGGAAAAATCGAAAACAAAAGCAAATTGTGTACCTTTTTTGTGTACCTTTTCGATTTTTCGGCAGAAGATAGAAAAAGAGAAAACCCCGCAATCCATTGATATTGCAAGGTTTTCTCATGGTCCGAGTGACTGGATTCGAACCAGCGGCCTCTTGAACCCCATTCAAGCGCGATACCAAACTTCGCCACACCCGGATTTGCCTGAGCTTTCGTATATTAGCATACCGTCCGTTAGAATGCAAGTCTTTTTTTGCTTTTTTCGCAATTTGCCCTGCGGGGCGGCGGGCCGGGAGGCCGCTCAGCTCTCCTGTGTCTCCCCCGGTCCCCCCTTGGCCTCCGGCTCGCCCTGCCGGGCGGCCTTCGCCTTTTCCTTCAGCTTTTTCAGGCGGCGCAGGGATTCCTGCTGCTTCTGCAGCTTTTTCTGATAAAAGCTCTCCGCCTCCTCCGTCAGCCCGTATACCAGGCGCAGGGCGCTGTACAGGCCGTTGGGACGGCGGCTGAAGCGCACCCGCAGGAACGCGCCGTGGCCCCGGCTGCATTTCAGCACGGCGATCTGCCGGTCCTTGTTCTGGGGCACCCAGGCGCGGCAGCGCAGCGCCTCCCCGCAGACCGGGCAGACGCAGCTGCACAGGCGGGGGTGATACAGCCCGTCGCCGGGCTCCGCAAAGCCCGTCTCATACCGGCGCTGCTCCCCCCCGGACAGGGCCGGTCCCGGCCCCAGCTCCTCATACTCCTCCACGCCCCGGCGGATGTCCGTGGCGGCGCAGACCGCCGCGGCGTATCTTGCGTCGTTCAGGGAGTCGTGCTGCTCCAGGTCCAGATCGCAGCCCAGGGCAGCCGCCGCGTCCGTCAGGGACGTGCTGGTCTCGGTCCGGCCCCGGAAGCTGTCGAAGATGAGCCGCAGGTCGTAGATCTGCCGGGGCACCCAGGCCGGGTCCAGGCCCCAGGCCTCCAGATTGCCGCAGAGCACCCGCTCGTCCTCGCCGCCCCATGCAAACATGTCAAAATCCCCGCCGCCGGTCCGGCACCACTCCCCGAAGCGCTGTACGGCCTCCGGGAAGGGCACGCCGTCCAGCATGTCCGCTTCGCTGATATGGGTGAGCTTCTTCACCTTCCAGTGCACCTGCCTGAAATACTTCGGACGCACGGAAATGCTGAACTCCCCCATGCTCTTTCCCGCCGCGTCCAGCATCACGGCGCCGATCTGGATGATCTCGCCGGGCATCAGGGACTTGGGCACATGGGGATACTGCTTCCAGGGCAGAGGCTGGTTCCACTCCATATCAAAGACGACGGCGCGGCGGCCAGGGGTATTGGGTATATCCATATCGTCCTTCCGATCCTTTGTATATTTCCGCATCCGGGCCCCGCTCAGAAGAACAGCAGGCCCGCTCCCGCGGACAGGAGGATCCATACCAGGGGATGCAGCTTCCTGGTCTGGGGGATGAATCTGGTGAGCGCCACCAGCAGCGCCGCCATGACCACGGCCCGCCAGTCCACCCGGCCCAGCAGGGTCTCGGCCGGCCTCAGCAGCACCAGGGCCGCCACGGACAGGCCCGCGGCGGTGATGAGGGCCGTGGATACGGGCCGCAGGCAGGTGAACACGGAATCCACCCAGGGATTGTTCCGGGTCTTTTCCAGCACCCGGCACACCAGCAGGATGACCAGGTATGAGGGGGCGACGAGCCCCAGGGTGGCGATCACGGCCCCGGGTATGCCCCCCGCCGTGAAGCCCACGTAGGTGGCCATGTTCACGCCGATGGGGCCGGGCGTGGACTCCGCCACGGCGATCATGTCCGTGAGGGCGGCCCTGTCGAACAGGCCCGTGCGGTCCGCCATATCCGCCAGGAAGGGCAGCGTGGCCAGACCTCCGCCCACGGCGAAAAGGCCGGTCTTGAAAAATTCCCAGAACAGGGTGAGGTACAGCGTCACGTCCTGCCGCCTCCCCCCTGCTTCCGCCGCCGGAGCTCCAGGCCCAGGCCCAGAAGGGCGGCTGCCGCCACGAACACCACGGGGGTCAGGTCCAGGAACAGCGCCCCCGCCAGGGCAGCCAGGTAGATGAGCAGGGTGAGCCTGCCCTTCACGGCGCTCTTCCACAGCTTGACCACCGAATTGAAGATGAGCACGCAGACGCAGACCCGTATGCCCGCAAAGGCCCTCTGCACATACACATTGTCCGCAAAGGCGGTGATGAGCCCCGCCAGCAGGGTGATGATGACCACGGAGGGGAAAACGACCCCCAGGGTCGCCGTCAGGCCCCCCAGCCAGCCCCGCTGCTTATAGCCGATGAAGGTGGCCGTGTTCACGGCGATGACCCCCGGCGTGCACTGGCCCACGGCGAAATAGTCCGCCAGCTCCTCCTCCGTCGCCCAGCCCCGGTTCTCCACCACTTCCCGCTGGAGCATGGGAAGCATGGCGTATCCGCCGCCGAAGGTCATGACCCCCACCTTGCTGAAGGTGAGGAACAGTCTGCCCAGTGAGGTCACGCCGCCGTCCGCCTCCTTCCCCGCTGATGCATTGTGTTACAGTATATCGTATCACATATCCCGATGCTTGTGTAGTGCCCGCGGGCAAAAATGCGCAAAAAACGGCGGCGCGATGTGATTCGCGCCGCCGGCGGGCCATACGCTGCGGTGGTTCCCGCGGGACTCAGAGCTTCTTCAGCTCCGCCAGACAGTCCGGGCAGATGTTCCGCCCCTTGTACTGGACGACGTCCTTGGTGTTGCTGCAGAAAGCGCAGGTGGGCTCGTACTTCTTCAGCACGATCTGGTTGCCTTCCACGAAGATCTCCAGGGAATCCTTGCGGGCGATCTCCAGCGTTCTGCGGAGCTCAATGGGCAGTACGATGCGGCCCAGACTATCCATCTGCCTGACGATACCTGTCGTCTTCATTCTGTGTTCCTCCCAAAAAAATCCACTTTATGACAATCGTTGATATTATAACAATGAATCCCTGTAAAGTCAAGCATATACCAACGTAATTTTTACTTATTTCGTCTTAACACATTTCCATGCTCCGGATCTGCCCTCGGGGCAGGCCGGAATGGACGGCCGTGCCCTGCGCATATCCTTGTCCGAAGGGAGGCGAAGGATATGCTGGACCGGATCTGGTGCGCCATGATCCTGCTGAGCTGTGTATGGGGCCTGCTGGAGGGCAGGCTGGAGGAGGTATCCGCCGCGGCGCTGGAGGGGGCGCAGAGCGCCGTTGAGCTCTGCCTCAGCCTCTGCGCCGGGATCTGCCTGTGGTCCGGCCTGCTGCGGCTGCTGGAGAAGGCCGGAGCGGCGGGAATGCTGGGCAGGCTGCTGCGCCCCCTCCTGCGGCGGCTCTATCCCCGGGGCTCCCGGGACCCGGATACCCTGGAGGCCCTGACGGAGAACCTGACGGCGAATCTGCTGGGGCTGGGCAACGCCGCCACCCCCGCGGGGATCCGGGCTGCCGGGCGTCTGGGCCGGATGGGCCGGGAGGACGGGCCGGGGCCGGAGCTCTGCCGCCTTGCGGTGCTGAACAGCGCCTCCCTGCAGCTCGTGCCCACCACCGTCTGCGCCCTGCGGGCCGCCGCGGGCAGCGCCGCCCCCTTTGCGATCCTCCCCGCCGTATGGCTCAGCTCCGGCGTCTCCCTGGCGGCGGGACTGGGGGTGCTGGGGCTCCTGCGTCTGGGGGACCGGCGGAGGGGCGGAGCATGACCGGGAGCCTCACCGCCCTGCTCCTGGTCCTGGCCGCCGTGCTGGGCCTGCGCAGGCGCGTGCCCCTGGTATCCGAAATGGGGGAAGGGCTCCGGGAGGGGCTGGGCACGGTGCTGCGCATCTTTCCCCCGGCGGCGGCCATGCTCATCGCCGCCTCCATGCTCCGGGCCTCCGGGGCGGTGGAGGCCTTCGCCCGTCTGCTGGAGCCGGTGCTGGGCAGGCTGGGCCTTCCCGGGGAGACCGTGGGGCTCATGCTGCTCCGGCCTCTCAGCGGCAGCGGCGCCCTGGCCCTGGGGTCCGCCCTCATCCGGGAGCACGGCCCGGACTCCCTCATCGGCCGCACCGCCTCCGTGATGCTGGGCAGCACGGAGACGACCTTCTACGTGCTGAGCGTGTATTTCGGCGCCGCCGGGGTGAAGCGGAGCGGCCATGCCCTCCCCGCCGCCCTGGCCGCCGACCTGGCCGGTTTCCTGGCGGCGGGCCTCAGCGTGCGGCTGTTTTTCCCCCCGTGAACCCCGCCCGGTCCGCAAAATGCACAAATTTCCCATGTTTACCGTTGCATTTTCTTTGCAGACCATATATAATGCACAGCAAAGGAGGAGATGTACATATGTCTGGCACATCCACCAATGTATGCATCCGCATCGATACCGAGCTGAAGGCCCAGGCCGAGGCCCTGTTCAGCGAATTGGGCATGAATCTGACCACCGCGTTCAATATCTTTCTCCGCCAGGCGGTGCGGGAAAGCCGGATCCCCTTTGAGATCACCCTGGACCGCCCGAACCGGGACACTGCCGCGGCCATGCGGGACGCCGCCCGCATCGCCCGGAACCCGGAGGTCAAGGGCTATGCGGACCCGGAGGAGCTGTTCCGGGATCTGACAAAGTGACCCTTCTGCCGTGCGGCTTCGCCGCAGTGATATTTTGCCTGCGGCAAAGTGAAATTGCTTCGCAGTGAAATTTTCGCTGCGCGAAAGTGAAATTTGCCGCGCAAAGCGCGGCAAGTGTTGGACGCGGGGCGAAGAACGGATTGCCGCGACCAGTTTGCGAACTGGTCTCGCAATGACAGAGTTCTCTACTCTGTTGTTTATAATATACGTATAAGTGTAACGATACCTGTCATTGCGAGGAGCCGCTTGCGGAGACGCGGCAATCCGTAACCCCCGTCCTTCGTCCTTCGTCTTTCTTCCTTCGTAAGGCCCCCGTCCACGGAAGGGGGATCCAATGGGGGGAACCGCCGCAGCGGGTCCCC
>JAEEGL015881665.1_pt1 | contig 16618 bp, 12 predicted proteins | sample 9134231 | NCBI WGS metagenome assembly JAEEGL01 (sample SAMN16246548, study PRJNA631951) | gut metagenome | biome: gut microbiome; feature: rumen; material: fiber-attached | host: Bos | place: Iran: Karaj | collected 2018-10 | reverse complement strand
TTATGGGAGAGGTTGCATAATAGATAAAAGCCTTCCATTTATGGGAGAGGTTGCATAATAGATAAAAGCCTTCCGTTTATGGGAGAGGTTGCATAATAGGTAAAAGCCTTCCCCCTGGGGGGAAGGTGGCGCGCCGCGCCGGATGAGGGGATGCAAATGACAAAATTTCCTCCTTTCACTAAGGAAGACATGAAAGAACGCGGCATAGACCAACTTGACTTCGTCTACATTTGCGGAGATGCATATGTAGACCACTCGAGCTTTGGGGCTGCCATAATAACAAGAACACTTGAGGCTCACGGTTACAGCGTGGGCCTTATTTGTCAGCCGGATTTTAGAGATGAAAAGAGCATAACAGTTCTCGGAACTCCCAGGCTGGGTTTTCTGGTAACAGCAGGTAACATGGACTCCATGGTAAATCACTATACCGTTGCCTTAAAGAAAAGAAAGACAGACGCCTACAGTCCCGGAGGAGAAATGGGAAGGCGTCCTGACTATGCGTCTATAGTCTATTGCAATCTCATAAGAAAGGTGTATAAGCATGAGCCTATAATCATTGGTGGAATAGAGGCCAGTCTTCGAAGACTTGGACACTACGATTATTGGTCAAATAAGGTAAGAAGATCTATTCTACTGGACTCAGGAGCTGATCTTATTTCCTATGGTATGGGCGAAGTCAGCATTGTCGAGATCGCAGATGCGCTTTCGTCAGGTCTTTCTGTCTCTGATATTACTTTCATTAATGGGACGGTTTTTAAGACCAGAAATGAAGAAAACATTTATGAAGCAATTAAGCTTCCTTCTTTTGAAGAAATAAAAGCTGACAAGAAAAAATATGCTGAGAGCTTTAGAATTCAGTATAAAAATACAGATCCATTTAATGGAAAGCGCCTGTATGAAACCTATGATGGAAGCCTTTTTGTGGTTCAAAATCCACCATCAAGGCCTCTTACTCAGCAGGAATTTGATGATGTATACGAGAGAGATTATCTGAGAGCCTGGCATCCATCATACGATGCAGCAGGTGGGATACCGGCATTTAATGAGATTAAGTACTCAATTACTTCTAACAGAGGCTGTTTTGGTGAATGCAATTTCTGTGCACTGACTTTTCATCAGGGCAGAATTATTCAGAGCAGAAGTCATGATTCCATTATTCGTGAGGCCAAAGTATTTCTTGAGGAAAAAGACTTCAAGGGTTACATCCATGATGTAGGAGGTCCGACTGCGCAGTTCAGAAGACCTGCCTGTAAAAAGCAGATGAAGTTTGGAGCGTGTCCCGATAAAAAATGTCTGCATCCCGAGGTTTGTAAAAACATGGATGTGGATCACAGTGATTATCTGAGCATTCTGAAAAAATTACGTGCATTACCGGGAGTTAAGAAGGTATTTGTCCGGTCGGGTATCAGGTTCGACTATCTTCTTGCTGATAAGGATGATTCATTTCTTCGCGAGCTTTGTAAGCATCATATAAGCGGGCAGCTTCGTGTTGCTCCGGAACATATATCGGATAATGTTCTGGAAAAAATGGGCAAGCCCAAGGTAAAGGTTTACGATCGTTTTATAGAAAAATTTGAGAAAGTAAATAAGCAGCTTGGAATGCAGCAATATGCAGTTCCATATCTTATGTCTTCCCATCCCGGAAGTACACTTAAGGATGCAATTGCCCTCGCCGAATATCTGTGCAAGCATAAGCTTAGTCCGGAGCAGGTTCAGGATTTTTATCCGACACCCGGAACGGTATCAACCTGTATGTATTATACAGGCCTTGATCCAATAACAATGGAGCCTGTTTATGTTGCAAGGGATCCTCACGAGAAGGCCATGCAGAGAGCACTTATTCAATTCAGACGGCCTGAGAATTATGATCTTGTGAAGGAAGCGTTACTTAGAGAACACAGAGAGGATCTGATTGGCTTTGGCCCTCAGTTCCTCATTCCACCAAGAAAACCATCCGCCAAGCCTTCTTCCAAAACAGGAAGTGGCGCGAAGGGTAAAACTCAAAGTCTTCAAAAGGGTGGCGCGAAGGGAAAAACTCAAAGTCTTCAAAAGGGTGGCGCGAAGGGAATTACTCAAAGTCTTCAAAAGGGTGGCGCGAAGGGAATTACTCAAAGCCTTCCCCCTCAGGGGGAAGGTGGCGCGAAGCGCCGGATGAGGGGCGATAAAAGAGCCAGGAGGAAACATTAAAAGTTTCCTCTTGGCTCAAAATTTTCAAAAATACCCCTAAACGGAGGAGGAGCTGTCAGATGGGGAATCTGACAGCTCTGGTATGAAAAAAGTTTTGTTGGGGGAGTCAGAAGTTCTCACTTCTGATAAGTTTATGATAGCGTTTATATTTGTCTAAAGTATGTCCGAAGACTAAAAGAAGAATAATAATTATAAGGAAAGTTTGAACTAAATATTATAAAATCATAAACACTACTCATAATGCAAACAATAAATAAAATATGATTGAATTGCACGATTAACTGATGCTATTAAAACAATATTTTTTTATTAGTAACCCCCTGGGGGGCTTGTGAGCCTTAGCATCTGAGCATATACTAATCCGTGAAACTAATGCATGTAGTCTTGGTTTCTGTTGTAAATTAAATTTTATACAAATAAAATATGTTGTGGAGGATTTGTATTATGCACATGGCTGATGCTTTGGTATCACCTGCTGTTGCGGGGACAATGTATGTTTTATCTACAGGGGCTGCTGCTTATTCTATTAAGCAGGTCAGAGAGGAAAATGATCCTAAAAAGATTCCCGTAATGGGAGTTATGGGAGCATTTGTTTTTGCTACTCAGATGCTTAATTTCACAATACCCGGAACAGGATCATCGGGGCATCTTTGTGGAGGAATGATGCTTTCGGCACTTCTTGGTCCTTACGCAGGATTCTTAACCATGATAGGAGTATTACTTGTCCAGTGTCTGTTATTTGCTGACGGAGGACTCCTGGCTCTAGGGTGTAATATATGGAATATGGCGTTTTATGGGTGCTTTATAGGGGCACTTCTTATATGGAAACCCATTATGAAGAAAGGAGCTTCAAGAGGGAAAATACTTCTGGCATCTATTCTGGGATGTGTATTGACACTACAGCTGGGAGCATTTACAGTAACGATTGAAACACTTGCTTCAGGTATAACAGAGCTTCCTTTTGCAGTATTTTTGGCTACCATGCAGCCTATTCATCTTGCTATCGGTGCAGTTGAGGGGCTGATTACAGCTGCTGTACTTATTTTTGTAAATGAAGCAAGACCTGAATTATTATGGGGAATAGGTGAAAAGCAGAGTGATGCAAAGCTCTCACTCAAAACAACAGTGACTATCCTTGCTGTCGCAGCAGCAATTTGTGGCGGGATTATTTCTCTATTTGCATCTGCGTTCCCGGATGGTCTTGAATGGTCCATGGAAAAGGTTGCAGGCACAGCCGAGCTTGAAGCAGAAGGCGGCGCGTATGCTGTAGCAGACAGTATTCAAAGTGCTACATCACTTTTACCTGATTATGCATTTAAAAACAGTGAAGCAGCTATAGGAACCAGTTTCTCAGGAATAGTAGGTGCACTGGTTGTAGTAGTTATTCTGATCGGTGCATGCTATGCTTTCAGATTTTTCAAAAAGAAAGGCTCTGATCATCAGGCAGCATAAAGACTGATCTGAGCGAGGTTTTATGGATTCAATAGAAAAAAAGCTCCACGAATTTCAGAAGATACAGGAATTATGGCAGCGTTCCCACTGGATGAACGATCTTCATCCTTTGGGAAAGCTGCTTATTAGCGTTTTGTATATTTTTACAGTGGTTTCATTTGGAAAATATGAAATGGCACCACTTATTTTAATGTCCGCTTATCCTATTTTTGGCTTTATTGTGGGAGAACTTTCGATTCGCACAGGCTTATATCGAATGCGACTGATACTTCCGCTTGTTATATTTGTTGGTATACTTAATCCTTTTTATGACAAGGATATTATTTTCTATGTAGGAAAAGTAGGTGTGTCAGGTGGAGTTATCTCCATGCTGACACTGATGCTGAAAGGTTTTTATTCAGTACTTGCAGCTTATATTCTGATAGCAACTACATCGATAGAAAAGCTGTGCCAGGCTTTGAGGATCATCCATGTGCCCAGAATTATCGTTATCGTTATTCTTCTGATAGAGAGATATTTTTTCATAATGGGTGAAGAGGCTGACAGAATAGTAACTGCTTACAAATTGCGAGCTCCAAGGCAGAAAGGGATTCATTACAGCGCATGGGGAACACTTGTCGGCATGTGGCTTATTCGAAGTATGGATCGTGCAGGTGTAGTCTATGAGAGCATGCTCCTTCGCGGATTCAAGGGCGATTTTGATCAGGAAAAAATAGCGGTAAAACCGTTTGATATAGTATATACTGTTATCTGGATTTTGATATTTATTTTTATTTTTATTAGAAATGTATTATAAAGCTTTTTTCAGAAGAATAGAGATTATTAAATATTTTTTAGAAGAATAGAGATTATTAAACATTTTTTAGAAGAATAGAGATTATTAAACATTTTTCAGAAGAATAGAGATTATTAAACATTTTTGCAAAAGAACAGATAATCTTTAAGCCTTCCCCCCAGGGGGGAAGGTGGCGCGAAGCGCCGGATGAGGGAAACCATGCACACTGGAGTTCACGGAGAACTAATTACAATTGAACATCTCAATTTTTCCTATGAAAAGAACCAGCAGGTGTTGTATGATATAAATCTGCATGCCGGTGATGGTGAGAAAATCGGACTCATAGGTGCAAACGGAATAGGAAAATCCACATTGCTAAAACTTCTTGTGGGACTTTACCTTGATTACGATGGAAAGCTTGAGATTGCGGGACATGCTGTAAATAAAGCTAACCTTAATCATATAAGAGAGCATATAGGATATGTTTTTCAGGACTCTGACAGTCAGCTGTTTATGGCAACTGTAGAAGAGGACGTAGCATTTGGACCAAGGAACTATGGCCTATCGCAGGAAGAAGTTGAGAAACGTGTTACCACAGCTCTTAAAAGAGTCCATATAGAAAATCTTAGAAAAAAGCAAAATTATAAGCTTTCAGGTGGTGAGAAAAAGCTTTCTGCAATCGCTACCATTTTATCAATGGAGCCTGATATAATACTAATGGATGAGCCTTCAATAGCGCTTGATCCCAGAAACAGGCGTAATCTCATTGGGATTCTGGGTGAACTAACCTGTCTGAAAATAGTGGCGTCCCATGATCTGGATTTCATCATGGACACCTGCGACAGAGTAATATTACTTCATGATGGAAGAATTGCAGCAGACGATACTGCAGATGTTATACTAAAAAACAAGGAGCTCCTTGAAGCCCATGGGCTTGAGCTTCCGCTTAGGTATCAGCGGTAATGAAATAAAAAAACCTATTTGCAGGAGAAGATAGAATAAAAAAGCCTATTGGCATGAGAAGATAGAATAAAAAAGTCTTTTGGCAGACGAAGATAGAATAATAAAGCCTTCCCCTTTTTAAGGGGAAGGTGTCAGCGAAGCTGACGGATGAGGTTATATGAACAAGCACGAACACACTCACGAGGATGGCGTTATCCACAGCCATGCTCATTATCACTCCCCTGAGGAAAAGAAAAAACAGATAAACAGATTAAGCAAAGCTATAGGGCACCTTAATCACGTAAAGACTATGATAGAAGACGATGAAGACTGCGCAGATGTATTGATGCAGTTATCGGCGGTTAATTCTGCTCTTAAAAGCCTTGGGAAAGAAATTATAAACGAGCACATGTCCCACTGCATAGTTCATGCACTCGAGGATGGAGACATGACTGCAGTGGAGGAATTCCAAAAGGCCGTACAAAAATTTATATAAGAGGTTTTATATGACTAAGACAGCACTTATCGCCATGAGTGGTGGCGTTGACAGTAGCGTTGCTGCAGAGCTTATGAAGGAAAAGGGTTTTTCATGCATAGGCTGCACAATGCGATTATATGAAAATGATATGATAGGTGAGGATCTTTTCGGAACCTGCTGCAGTAAGAAGGATACGGATGATGCCCGTGCAGTTACAGAGAAGATAGGAATACCCTATCATATTTTTCATTATGAAAAAGAGTTCATTGATAACGTAATCGAGCCATTTGTATGTAGCTATGAAAAGGGAGAGACACCGAACCCTTGTATAAGATGCAACAAGTATCTGAAGTTCGACATCCTTTATAAAAAGGCAAAGGAACTTAACTGCGAATATATCGTGACAGGTCATTATGCCAGAATTGAAGAGAGGGACGGTCATTTTTATCTGAAAAAAGCAGCAGACCTTAACAAGGATCAAAGCTACGTTCTCTATGATCTTACAGAGGAACAGCTCTCGCATACCATGTTCCCGCTTGGAGAATTCACAAAGACAGAGGCCAGACAGATAGCGGAAGACAAAGAGTTTGTTACATCACATAAAAGCGATTCACAGGACATCTGTTTTGTTCCGGATGGTGACTATGCTTCTATGATAAAACGATATCGGGGAAGAGAGTATCCCGGTGGTGACATTGTTGATAAGGATGGTAACATTCTGGGACATCACTACGGAATAATTAATTATACTATCGGACAGCGACGTGGCCTTGGAGTTCCTGCGGACAGACGACTCTACGTCACAAAGCTTGATATAAAGAACAACAGAGTAGTTCTTTCGGATAATGAGGATCTTTTTGAACGAGAAGTTATAGTAAGAGATTTTCATTGGATTACCGGGGAAATGCCGGAGGGCGACATCAGATGTAGCGCCAAAATCAGGTATAAGCACAAAGAACAACCTGCAACGGTTACGCTTCCTTCCGAAGAAGGGGGTATAGCACGCATACTCTTTGATGAGCCTCAGCGTGCAATTACTGCAGGCCAGTCAGCAGTATTATATGATGGCGATATTGTCCTTGGCGGTGGGATAATACAAAAACAGAATTAAATATAGGTTTTAGACTCGAAAAGGCTCCCGCGGGAGCCTTTTCTGCATAGAAATTTAATACTCTTTTCATAGCAGATTCTTTGAAAATAATCATAGATATAAAATATAATGTAAGAGAAACTATATATAATGATTTGAACTATTAAGTAATCTTTATTATGAAACATGTCACTTACTTATATCTGGGGAAAGTGAGGTATAGCTATGAGGAAAATAAAGAGAGTAGCATCAATAATTGTAAGTATGATGATGGTGACAATTTCATTATCTGCTATGCAGGTTAGTGCGGTGTCTGGAGATTTGTCTTTAGAACAGACTGATGAGCCAATAGCAGATATTACCGGTCTTGCTGCTATCCTGGGTAGCAGTTCGGGAAATGTATACGAAAACTACTTTATGGGACTTAGAGTGATATTGCCTGAATCATTTCAGTTTGCTGATGACAAGACACTTGCTGAAGAAACAGGTAATCCGGAAGCTTACATAGTTGATGGTAAATTCACTGTGCAAAGTGAGAGCGATATTAATGGGCTCATGGTAGCTGAAGCTCATGATAAGGGCAGTAGTGATAATGTAAATATAACCATCACTAATCTAAATGGATACAAACTATCTGAAAAGGAATTGGCAGATATAATTAAAGAACAAACAAGATCGACATATGACGATTTGGGATTAACTACTGCTGAACATGAAGTGAGAGAAGTAGAGTTTGCAGGTGAAAAGCACTATGAAGTTTGGTACACTGGTGAACTTATGGGCTACAATATGTATCAGCGAAGTCTTCTAATGATAAAGGACGGATATGCTATGTGCATTGCAATTACTTGCCTGTCACAGGAAACTGTCGACCGGATAGTTGGTGATATAGAAGCAATAGAGTAATAGAAAAGAAGCTTGGGTTATACAATGAAGGAAGATAAAAATGACCTCAACATATCATATCAGAGTTGAGGTCATTTTTTGATGTGTATTTTTAACTAATTCTTGCGAGCTTTTTTCGCGTATTCTTCAAGTTGGGATTGGAGCATAGCGATTTGGGCATCTTTATCGGAAATAGTTTCATTAGCTATATCAAGCTCAGACTTAGTGGTATCAAGCTGAGATTTAGTGGTATCAAGCTCAGACTTAGTGTTATCAAGCTCAGATTTAGCAGCATCAAGTTCTGATATTGTTGTATCAAGCTCCTCTTGAAGTTCATCAATCATATATTTAACGGTATTGCGATCTAATATCTGCAGCTCCTTTGAGAACATATCCATCACCCTTTCCGTATTGAGGCATAAATCATAAAGGTCTTCATACAAGGGCTTGAACTGTGGATATTCCTGGATAAGATTAGCAATATAATCCGGCTCGTCACATCCAAGAAATGTAAGCCACGCTTCAAGTTCGCTCTGTATACCTTCATTATGGAGTTTTTTAATAAAAATATCAACCGGTATAAAAATGAAATTTTGTAGCATATTCAGCTGCAGACCTGTATCTGAAGTGACTTTGAATTTATGTATATAGTTGTCTGAGAAATGCTTGAAATCCGATGGGCTGCTTTCAAGAAAAACAATAGTATATACAGGCGCAACGTCTTTGTATGTGAATTTTTTCTTCTTTAAACCTTTGACGCGTTTGTATTGACGAAGTAGAAGGTCAGCAGAGTAGCAGGATGAACGCTCACCGGTGAAGGCATAGCCTAGCTTTTGTACTTCAACATTTGCAATAGTGCCATCTTCAAGTTCTACAACTATGTCAGTTATTACCAGTGATGACTCATCTCCAAGTCTGGTATTGTCATTAGGCAGAACCGTTTTGACAGTCACTTTTTTGCCTATTATTTGAGAAAGAAGACTTGATAAGCGTTCAGGATAGTATTCGGCGTTCAGTATTTCTTTGAAGAAGCTGTCGTAAAGCATTTTTGCGCCTTTGTTTCCCGTACAGATGGAAAGGAATTCTTCCCTTTGGTCTTCCTCCCAGCTATTAAAAATATTTAAAAGGACAGGATTGCTATCAATTTCTGAAAGTATCAATTCTCTTGCCCTAATGGATGGGAAGAACTGAGAGAGTTTTGTATGTTCTATATTCAAATAATGTACCTCTTTCTTTTATTTATTTTATCCATGTTGGCCGTTGATTATATGTGCTGCACAAAAATAATGGATTATTCCGAGAGATGAATTCAATCGGAGCATCGAATAGATGCGATATTTTTTTAAACCCAACAGAGTGAATAATAACATAAAAACTAAATGCAAACAAGATATAATATATGATTCGGGTGCAACCTTAAGAAAAGCTTAAGAACTACGAGTCACAGAGAAATCATAAATTTCAGCATTATTTTTTCATTAAAATAATGCTTTCTTTACGTGGTTTTAAGATTTGTATGAGAGAATGGATATATGAAAAAGGCATGGGGTAAGGGGCTCTATGCCTTTTTGTACTAAAAAAACCTTTTATTATAGTCCCCGGAGGTAGGACGTGCTGGAGATAATCTCTTATTATTGGCCAAGACTGATAGTCGCATTGTTCTTTGCCTGCGTATTCACACGTTTTTCATTAAAAAAACGCGAGGGTATAAGCAGGATACTGTGCTTTGCGGCATTTTTCTTTTTATCCTGCACGGTTATATCCATTGCCTCGGAGATTCTTTTGGTTGTTCCGATTAGAAATATACTACTGAGACCAATAATATCAGATCAGGTTACGTTTAATGCAGTATATGGATTGGTCAGGATAGTTATTGACCTTTTTATTTACGTAATTCCAAGCTTTCTGTGCGCTAAACTTGTTCATGAAGAACCTCTCATTGTAGGAACGGTTTACATGGAATTTATATTGCAGGACAGATTTGCACAGATTATTTCGTTTTCACCGTTGTCATACATGATTGTTTATATAGCTGAGCAGATTGTACTGGGGCTTATTCATCATAAAGAAATGGATTATATTTTCGGGCATAAGGACTCGGTCAGCTGGAAGCCGGTATTTTACTATAATCTTTCGCTTTTCATAACCATGGACGCATGTTATGTCGCATACCTGTTTGTACCGGACATTGGAGCGGGCGGGATATCAATCCCCATCATATGGATAGATGCCCTTGTGATAATGTCCGTATTAGCTGCTGCTGGTTTTTCAAAGCTGAATATAACCTTGTCACAGGAGCAGGAAGATAAAATTGAATACATGCGTAAATTCCAGGATAACCAGACTGATATCATCAGGGATTTTGCAACTATTTCAGAGGCTAAATCCGGCGAAACCGGACAACACGTCAGAAGAGTATCTGAATATACAGCCATTTTGGCAAGAGGAGCTGGCCTAAATGAGCTCGAAGTCTCATATATCAAGGTCGCAGCCATGATGCATGATATAGGAAAACTCATGATCCCCAATGAGATAATTGAAAAGCCCGGAAAGCTTACACCCGAAGAATATGAGACTATTAAGATGCATTCAGGCTATGGAGATTATCTTCTTTCACACAGCAGGGGTGAAATCATGTCGATGGCAAAAACAATAGCTTATGAGCATCATGAGAGATGGGATGGAACCGGTTATCCAAGAGGCCTAAAGGGCGAAGAAATATCTCTCTATGCGAGGATAGTATCTGTTGCAGATGTCTACGATGCGCTTACAAGTGCACGATCCTATAAAGAACCCTGGTCGCCTGAGGAGGCAAAAGCAGAAATAGTTAATCAGAGAGGCGGGCAGTTTGCACCGGAGATTGTTGACGTATTTGTGGCACATTATGACGAAATAGAAGCAATACGAAATAAATATACTGATTCATATGTGGATGAGGACTAAATCTGATAGGTACCATTTTCTCTGATAGAAACATCGAAAACTATAGATCCTTGTTTCTCAGAAGAAATACGGAAAACTATCAGTATCGGAAAGGAGGCTGACATGCGAAGAAGAAATCATTTAGGAACACTAATAATTACTGGTATCGCACTTTTGACGATATCCTTCTTATCAAAATTCGGTATGAAAAGCCTTGCCGGACCTTCTGAAGATGCAGATGGACAGAATGGTAACACGGGGAATGCTCCGTCAACTTATAGCGTCACCGGAAATGACGGACCGACCTTATCTGATTTCGAGTGGTTCCTGAATTCTATGAGCTATGATGCTTTCGAGGGAATCTATTACTATAGTATGCATCCTTTGGCTCAGGAGGTTACTGACAGGAGTAAGCTTGAGGGCACATGGGATCTGGTCATCTATCATCATCCGGATCAGACATCATTGGCGCCTGCACCGCTTTTCCTTGGAAAAGAGATAGGAAAACTTTATATAGAAAATGTTGGTGGGGATAACCTGAGAATAAGAATTGAAATTACCGAAGCTATTCCTGACAGACCCGGTGATGCGAATCCTGTTAATGAGAATAATCTTGTGATAAACGGCTTTTGGAATAACAGTGGCATTATAAATGCAAATATAGAGGGCGGTGGAGGGCTGGATATATACAGTTTCTTCACGCTTCCTGACGAAAGGATACATGCCACCGGTAAGATGGATATCATGACAGCTGATAAAAATATATATTGGGCATACCTGGGACTAAATAAGGTTGAAGAGAGACAGCTTAGAGGTGATGCAGGAAATCAGGGGCAGAACCAGAGTGGTCAGGGACCTGCAGGACCGGGAATGGCAAACTCATTAGATTCAGGCCAGGGCTACAACAATACCGGAGCTGGTGGAAGTATTAGCAACGATGAAATAGTCGAACGTGCGAAAAAGCACAGCAGAGCGCCTTTTGCAGAGCTTGACAGTATAGATCCGGACGGGACACTTAATATCCACCTGTATGAACAGACAGGTGGTCATATAGCCACCTGGGACTGGTATTACATTAACCCGAACACACTTAAAGGTACTAATATACTTGGAAATGATATTGATCTAAGTAACGTGTATTGATTTTTCTATAGTTTTTTGGGGAACTTGTTTCCTAAATCTTGTTTTAGGAGGGTTTGGATATGGCTATTTATTGTAACAACTGTGGAACAGAATTACCGGATGGGGCCGCCTTCTGCGATAATTGCGGACAGACTTTGCAGATAATTGCAAAATCAGGAATTCCTGAGATTAAGAATCCATTCAAGAACATATTTGATAAGAAAAAAGAAGAGCCTCCAAAGGAAGATACACCAATGACGGAGGTTTCAAAGGTAGAAGTATCCGAAACACCAATACCTGAACCGCATAAAGCTGCAGCTCCGGAGCCAATCCCTGCACCATCTGTTTCTGTGCCGCAACCTACAGCACCTGCCTCTAATTTCCCTGTAATACCTATTGTGATTGCAGCAGTGGCTATCCTTGTTATTGGAATAGGTGTTGGAGCATTTTTCCTGCTAAGAGGTAAAGTCGGTGAAATTGTTGCGGATGGTAAAGAAGTTATAACTGACAAGGAGAAGGCAGAAACAACAACTGAAGCAAAAAAAGGACTTAGCTTGTTTAGTAGTGGCGCCGACGTCACCCAAACAGATGGTGGAAAGATTAAGTGGGATCAAAGAGACACTGAGACTATGGACACAATAAATGTTTCAACGGAGGAAGATCCTCTTCCGGAAAATTATATGGTTGGGACATGGCTTAAATGTTATGAAAATATAGATGACACTCCCAATATGTTCAGAACGCTTTCTGACAATCAGTCAGAATGGAAAACCAACACCGGGGGACGTGTAACTTTTGCTGATGATGGCACTTATATAGCTGAGAGGTGGTACTTGGATAATCCGAATGCAAAGACGACAGTATCAGGGAAGTATTACTTTGATGATTTAAATAATTATGAAGATAATAAATTACAAACTTACGTAATTATACTCTATGCAGAGATAGATGAATATCGTGTAGATCCCGGTGCACCTGAAATCATGGATGAAAGGCTTGAGCGGGGATGGTATGAGACTGGACTTGCGAATGATAAAGCTCTGAAAGATGAACTCCTTTTGACATTTGGCAGTTGGACACCTGAGTATGAGGGTGGTCAGTATTACAGAAAAATAACTAATGAGTACCATCCGGAATTATTTAATGTGGCTGATCTTCAAGCCAATACTAAGAGTAAGCTTGAACAGAATAAGAATGCAAATGAGGAGGAAGTCACACTTGCTTTAAATAATAGCGGAAGTACAGAAGAAAATGATAGGGATGGGACAGAGGAATCCGGTAACGGAACAGCTTCAATATCCTTTGGTTCTACTGAAGAAGATAAGCAGGAAGAAATTGATATAGCATCTGATAAAGGAACTTCAGATGATTCCACGATTGGTACTACCTCAGATACTAATTCAGGTGGGATTACCTTTGGCGAGTCTAAGGATAACAAGCAGGATGATTCAGCAATCGGTAATTCATCAAGCGGTAACACAGAGACTAACTCACAGAGTTCCATGACCTTTGGAGATGAAAACACAACTGAGGATAGTAGCATTGGAAGCACAACATCTTCAACAACTGACAATACTACAATTTCTACCGATAGTCCTGACTCAAATGAAGTGACAGAAACGAATAATGGGACCGGTACAGGTAATGGACCCGCCACTAATAATGGAACAGGCCCTGCAGCTGATAACAGTGGGGCTAATAATGACTCAAATGTAAACAGCCCTGCAGGTGATGATGCAGCACCTCCATCCAAAGCAATTACAGGTGGAAAATTTGATGTACTTCAGAGTGGTGAGACCATCTACTACATGATGAATGGGCAGCAGGCTCAGGATATGTGGGTTAAGGAGATGGATAAGTATTATTACATAGGATTCGATAAGTGCCTTATGTATAACAACTATGCATCGGACGGATATTATGTCGGAGCTGACGGAGCCTGGGATAAGTACATTCCGAGACTCACCACGACGGATAAACTTCAGACCGGTACCTATGTATATGAAAATGGTTCAGATAGTGTTGCATGGAAATTTACCATGTCACCAAGCGGAACCTATGATGGAACTGCTGAGAGAGTATACAGCTTTGGCTATTCCGAAAACTATGGTGTCATCTATAAAGGAGGCTCCTGTTATATGCTTGAGGGAAATGGAATATATGGCAGTGGACCTCAGATTACGGTTCTTAATGGCGGTGAAAGATTTATTATCACGGACTATGGATATTCGGACAGATTTACTTTAAAGAGGTAAGATTTCTTGTGAAACGGAGGTAGTCACCATGATACGTTATGGAAAGATTATTGCATCATTTTTTATGACAGGCATGATATTGATAACAGGAATGCTCCCTGCAAATGCTTATACCGGAAAACAGGATATGTCAACGGTTATGAGCATAAGCAGCCGTGGTGAAAATGGCACTGACAGTCCACGAATGTATGCAATGAGTGATGGAACCTGGGAGAAAAATCAGGATGGTGTATGGACCTATAAAGACCGTACAAATCAGCTTGTCAGAAACTGCTGGGTGCTGGATGGAGATATGCTGTTTTTTGTAGGATATGATGGCTGCCTTGTAAAGGACAACTATTCCTCTGATGGATTTTACTGTGGTTCGGACGGAGCCTGGGACAGTACGAAGACACAGAGAACCTGGGATGTTAATCCCTATGAAGGAGCCTATGAAGGTGAGGGTAACATCTGGATTTTTAAACTTACTAATACCGATGGATTGCAGAAGGTAAAAATTGCATACATGCAGACAGGTGAAGTTTACATGACCTGCACACTTACTCCGGTGGGACATGGCTGCTATATGGCCTGGCCTGAGTACAGTGATGATGTAACAACACAGATGCTTATTTCGGTCTCTGATGATAAGAATACCGTAAGGATAAGTGCCTGCGGTCAGACTCATGTCTGCACCTATACACCGAACTCGTATTATTATGATCCTCATGATCCATCAGGCGCACAGACCAATAATGGTTATTCCAATGATCAATACGTAAATAATTCTAATAACCAGTACAACAATAATAACCAGTACAATAATAATCAATACGACACGAATAATCAGTACAATACTAACGATCAGTACAATAACAATTACAACTACAACAACAATTACAATAGCGGATATAGTGACGGCTATAATGATGGCTATAACAGCGGCTACAATAATTCCATACAGCAAAATCAGGCGTATCAGGCAGCTTATGAGTTTGTTTTCCCGTATTCAGCAACTAGCCTGCTATCAGATTACGATGCTCAGATTTTGTCGGACTATGAATTAAGGATTGCCATAAACGAAATTTATGCAAGACATGGAAGACGTTTTAAGGATAAGGAACTGCAGAACTATTTCAATAGTACATCCTGGTATGTGGGATTGTATGACCCGGCGGAATTCGATAAGATTCAGGACGGCCTTCTTAATGATATCGAAAAAAAGAATATAAATGTCCTTGTAAAAGAGAGAAATAGAAGAAAGTAATTATAGCAGAATGTTAGAATAGTCGATTCTTTTGTGGCCTGCTTTGGGGCAGAAAGGATGACCTATGAAAAGACAGAGAGTTAGTCGTATACATTTATCGCGTATAATTATCACAACGCTTTTGCTGTTGGGTGTGTTTACTGTGGCCAATTTCCGTGGCAGTACATCGGTAGCAAGCTCTACAAAGGAATCGACAGAGGACTACTATGTGTATCTCGCTGAGCAGGCTATGGCAGAGGGTGACCTTACGACAGCAGATAGCTACATTGATTCTCTGTATTCTTCCTGCGGGCAGACAGCACAGGGAACCCTTCTTTGCGCCCGTCTCTGCGTATTAAAAGAAGACTACGTTGGTGCAAAGCTCCTTTATGAAAAACTGGATTTAACCGGAAATTCTTCCGTAATGACAGACACGGAATCTGCGCTTTTATCTAAGCTTCAGAATAATGAAGTGATGGATATCTATACAGCTTCTAATTTGGCTTCCCAGATAAAATATTTACAAGGCCAGGGTTCTAATCCTGTTGACTATGGCTATACAAGCGAGCAGGTAGACGTTGCTAACAAAGTTCTGAACGGCTCCCTGGATCCTGTATCGGATATAACACAGATAGTAAAAGATGATATTGCTGAAAAGACAAGCGCTGATGCTCATATTGAGGGGCTTGCGGAAGCTATAGAGGCAGCAGACCTTATAGCAACGGAATACAATAATTACATTGAACAAAACAGCGCAGATACCTATTATCTGAAGAGATATCTTGACAGTTTTGCGGATCTCTATGCCAATAGTAAGGACGCTTTTAAGATATCCAGGGTTGACGAAGCCTATGTGCGCCTTCTTATTATGCTGGGAGAAAGGGAGTCTCTGGCAAAGTATGCGGATGAATCCGGTTCACAGTTGGCACTTGTTGCGGTAGGTCAGATGCTGATAGATCATCATATGAAGAGAAGTGATCTGCCAAAAGGCTTTTCCTCGTTAAATGATGATGAGGTTGAGGCTGTTAATAAGCAGTGCGAAGAAGCGTTGAAAAAGGTTAAGAAGAGAAAAGAAGGAGTTGAACTAAGAAGCTACGAAAACAAAGTAAAGAATGTGGGAAAAGCTTCTGATAATGCTGCTCTGATTGAAATAGAGGAAAGAATAAAACCCGGTAAGGAAGATATTAAGGATCAGAGTCCTCTATACATGGGAAAAGCTGCAATAAATTATGCCCTTGGAAATACTGAAAAGGGTGATAAGTGCATGGATAAAAGTATGGATACC
>JAEEGL014470969.1_pt1 | contig 16618 bp, 17 predicted proteins | sample 9134231 | NCBI WGS metagenome assembly JAEEGL01 (sample SAMN16246548, study PRJNA631951) | gut metagenome | biome: gut microbiome; feature: rumen; material: fiber-attached | host: Bos | place: Iran: Karaj | collected 2018-10 | reverse complement strand
TCTGGCACGCTCGGGTTGTTGGAAGTCGATGGAAGGCAAAGGTGACTTCTGGACTGTTTCTTGTGGGAATCATTGGATCGGTGGCGGTAGTGACGGTTCCTAGTGTTCGAGACCGTGTACTTTCGTTTGTGCTGAAGATTAATGCAAACAGTACGAATGTCGCCACTTCCGACGTGACATTTGAGCGCGTGACGTCGTCCCGCCAACGTTTGGTAGATATTTCAATGTACAATTTCAGAAAGAAACCGCTTACAGGCAATGGATTCCAAGTAAGCGAGGAGATGAAGTATGTTCAACGAAAGGGGTTTATGGATTATTTAGTTGCGCCGATCGAGAAGGGGTTTTGGCCGACCGCTATTTTGGAGGAGGGTGGCGTGCCAGGATTATTATTTTTTGGCGGATTTCTGCTTGTGGCGATGATCTTGTTGATTGTACGACATGCGTACATAGGGGCGGCAACATTCTGGACGTTTATCGTGGTGAACATGGGCGAGTTCAACTTCTTTTCGATGTCATACACAGGAGGCTTCGAATGGGCACTCGTGTATGCGGCGGTAATCCTTGACGGCCAACGAATGAAGAACGTGGGACTTCAGGTCTGGACAGTGCCGATAGAAGTTATAATGGAAGAGGTCGGCATGGAAGAATGGCGGAGAAGGCGCGCATAGTGAAGATCGCGTATTGGACCAGTAGCCTTTCCCCGCACCAACTTTCGCTTGCAAAAGCAATTGCAAAGCGGATTGGGGACGGAACTATCGCTATGTGTATCGGGACGTAATGTCCCAAGAACGCAAAGACATAGATAGGAAAGGGATGGAGGCTCCCCAATGGTGCGTGCAAGGTTGCGAGGACTCGCCGGAAGTGATGGAGGTTTATCTCGTATATACCGGCGGGCTGCGGCAACTTGACCTGATCGCAAGGAGAATCGCGTTTGGCAAGAAGAAAGGACATATGATATGAAAGAATTGGTAAAAAAAATCCTCAAAAGTTCGGCGGTAGGTAGATGCCTATATGGACCGATTCATAAAGCGTACAGGCTGTGGGCGATACCGAGACGACGTCGCATTCTTAAGAATAATGGTGTAAAGGTATTGAAGGACCTTTCGGCACTCTTCAAAAAGTATGATATACCGGCATTTGCTGCATACGGAACTATGCTTGGCTTCGTTAGAGATCATGGATTTATTGCTCACGATGAAGACATTGATATAGGTGTAATGCCTGGCACGTGGACACCACAGAAGTTGTTACGGGTACTACTTGCGCAGGAGATGGGTTTTAAGGTTTTGTTTGTGTTTAAGTTTCACGACAAAGTAACAGAGTTCAAAGTTGAATACAAGAAGATTCCAATAGATTTCTTTTTCTATGAGGAGACAAATACAGAGTTTCTTTCGCATCTTTATTTCTTTGTGGAAGGTGTAAAGTATCCTGCACCGAACGCTAATTCAATGAAAGTGGTACATACGCCGAAGTTCGCTGGGATTGAATGGATAAAGGTATTTGATAGTGAGTTTCCCGTCCTGAAACATCCAGAATATATATTATCTGCATTATACGGGGAAGGATGGCGAGTCCCAGACAAGGGCTGGCATGATGACAAGCGCCCACATATTGAGACAATTGATGAATTGGGGTACTCGATTTCGCTCAAAGAGGCACTGGAAATAAGGCAATAGATATGTCTCGTTTCTCGTCTGGCTGGTGGCCTCAACAGAATTATGTAGATGCCTTTCACACCCATAATGAGATTTGTTCTTTATACTAACACTCTGTCGGCTCATCAGATTCCGCTTGCACGAGAAATTGTTGCGCGTGTTGGAGCTGATAATTTTAGATATATCTACACCAGCAAGAATGGGCAGAAACTGCAGGAGAGCAATGCGACTTATGGGTGGATACGTTATGCCCCAGACGGCAATCAAGAGGACTGGCTGGCGAATGCGGATGTAATGCTTGTTGGTGGCATCAGGCCGATAGATCTGATGGAGAGGCGGCTGGCGAATGGAAAAATGACTTTGTATATGAGCGAGAGGTGGTTCAAGCCAATTCATGTGATTGGGCAGGTATATGTGCCAGGTTGGTTGCGGCTGATATTTCCAAATTATAGAAGAATGGCCAAAAGATTTACGCGATTGTTTGAGAATCGTACCTACCGATTTCTTCCGATTGGGCCATGGTCTTTGAAAGATATGCGCTTGGTTTGCCATGTAATGGGAGCAAAATTCCCTGACAAACATGTCATTAGGTGGGGGGATTATGTGGAGGCAGGGAAGTCGTCGGTCGTTAGTGACCAGTCATTAGTAGATGAAGCCCCTACGACAACCGATAATCGACAATCGGCTATCAAGGTGCTCTGGGTAGGAAGATTGCTGAAGTGGAAGCGAGTTGATACAATCATCCGTGCCATCTGCGAACTTTCTACATGTCCTACACGATTAAAGATATCTATGGATATTTACGGTACGGGCCCAGAGGAGATACACCTCAAGAAAATGGCGATGAAATGTGGCGATGCCGTCAAGTTTTATCCTCCTGTTTCTATCGCTGAAGTGCGTAAACTGATGCGGGAACACGATGTTTATGTCTTGGCCAGTAATGCCTGCGAGGGTTGGGGAGCGGTTGTGAACGAAGCTTTGGAAGAGGGCATGAAAGTAATAGGGACATATGAGGCAGGTGCCAGCGCGGCGATATTACCAGAATCAAATCTTTTTTATGCAGGTGATTGGCGTTCGTTGGTTGATAGGTTGTCAAACACGATCCCGTATGTTCCGATAGGCGACTGGTCGGCGAAAAGGGCAGTAGAACGATTATTTCAAGAGCTTGACATATGATTACAGAGTGCTCCTTTCTGCATTGATGGCAGGAGATCTCGTTCAATTAAGGTGATGTCCATGTCTTTTCTATCATTCATAAAAGCTGATTTGTCATGCATTGCGAAGCCTACCTTTGCGAATGCGGTGAAGTATTATTTCCTTCCGCGCGGGGAGTGTTTCCCGTTTGTTGTTTGGTTCAGGATATTACAGAGTGTCAGACGGAATAAGTTTTCAAGGCTGATATTAGGCCCAGTTGCGTATTGGAGGTATCGACACTTCGAGTTTAAATACGGTATTCACGCCAATGTAAACATTGATGTAGGGTATGGGTTTCACCCTGTTCACGGACCGAACAATCTCAATGCGGAGAAAATTGGCAGGAACTTTACTGTCAGGCAGTTTGTCACCATCGGTGAGCATCGTGGCGGAAGGCCGACAATTGGGAATGACGTGACAATAAATCCAAGTGCAGTAGTTGTAGGACCCATAACATTAGGCGATGGTTGTACAATCGGCGCGCTCAGTTATGTTAGTCACGATGTGCCGCCTGGCAAAATCGTGAAGGGGGTTTGGTAATGAAAATTCTTCATGTTGTCTCAGGACTTGATAAATCAGGGGGTGGAACGAGTGAAGTCATTCCAAGGCTCGCTTTGGAACAACATAAATTGGGGCATGATGTTACAATCGCTGCGTTGAACCGACAACAGATATCCTGTAGTGCTTATGCTGCTGTTTCTGCGGGCGTGGCTTATGAAGACAAAGCAACAAAATCCTTTCTTTTCCCTAAAGCGCTTGGCTTTTCCTTTGACTTCAAAGGTCGTGTTGAGCCGTTAGTTCGGGCATCAGATATAATCCACTTGCATGGACATTGGATGTATCCGCCTTGGTGCGCGGGATGGTTGGCGCAGAAGTACAGCAAACCTTATGTTATGATGCCACATGGTTTTCTATCACCAGAGCGGCTTAATATTTCGCGGTTAAAAAAGCAAATCGTCGGTTGGCTGATTGAAAAACCGCTTTTGAGGGAAGCTAAAGCGGTAGTTGCAACATCACAAAGCGAAGCGGAGGGTTTGAGGGCGTATGGGGTAGCAAATCAAGTATATGTTATGCCAATTGGTCTTGATTTGGATGAAATTGACAGTGGAAAAAGAAATAATGAACTTCTTGCGCAATTAGGCTGTGACCCGTCTAAAAAACACTTGTTGTATTTTTCGCGAATTACACCAATAAAGGGGTTGGATTTATTGGCAGAAGCATGGCGTAATGTAAATAATCAAGAATGGCAGTTGCTAATCGTTGGGCCAGATGATAGGGGATACTCAAGGGAGGTTAGAAGAATTTATGCGGATTGCATTTCCGATGGCTCCGTAGTGGTGCATGATGCTGTATTTGGACGGGACAAATTTGATCTATTGAAATCAGTCGATGCATTTGTATTGCCGACGAGAAGCGAGAACTGGAGTATTGCGGTAGCAGAGGCAATGGCGGCGAAGTTGCCTGTTGTATGCACTAAGGGGGCTCCATGGGGATGCATCTCCAGTGTGAATGCTGGCTGTTGGGTCGATGTAAGTGCTGAAGGAGTCGCGAATGGCGTGAATACGATTTTTTCCATGAGCGCTGGAGACCGTGCTTATGCGGGAAGAAATGGGAGAAGATGGGTAGAGGAAAATCTTGATTGGCGAAAAATTGCGGGAAATATGGTTGATTTTTATTTTCAGGTTTGTGGGAGATAGGTTTTATGCCAGCCAGCAAAACAACAGCGACCGATTTGGCCGTAATAATTCTTACGAAGGACGAGAAACTCCACATCGGACGATGTCTGGAACGGCTTGCTGCATTGGGGCCGAGTCAGGTGTTCGTCGTTGACTGCTTCTCCACCGACGGGACGCAGAAGACAATACAGGATGTCGCCGCTTCCCTGCGGCTTCCTGTAGAAATCGTCGAGCGCAAATGGCCAGGGAACCAGGCGGCACAGTTCAATTGGGCGTTGGACAACCTCCCGATCAAGTCGAGCTGGGTGCTGCGACTCGATGCAGACGAGTACCTTTATCCCGATACCATAGAAGAAGTCAAGGGACTGTTGCCGGAATGGGATGGCGAAAAAAAGGTGGGGGGCAACCTGCCGCCGGACGTGACTTCTCTCTCTCTCTCTCTCGCGCGATATTTTCTTGGACGAAAAATACGATTTGGCAATCCTGACGTCGTTTTGCTTCGCTTGTTTAAGTTTGGCTACGGACGCAGTACGCAAAGCGAGATGGACGAACATATTGTTGTTACGGGCGGACGGAATCAGAGATTGGCGGGCAAGTTTGTGGACGACTCGTTGATGTCGATGGATGAATGGCGGGAAAAGCACCGTGGCTATGCAAAGCGTGAAGCAAGGATGGCCGTCTCTGGCCATGTCAACAGCAACAAGCGCCTGTATTATAAATTCCCGCCCTATTTTCGTGCCTTTGCCTACTTCTCCTATCGATACTTTCTGCACCTTGGCTTCCTCGATGGTTATGCCGGATGGATGTGGCATTTCTGGCAGGCGCTTTGGTACAGATGCCTTGTTGACCAGACAATTTTGCGCATGAAGCGACATTCTGCACTTTCCACCGTCGATTGCGTACTTTGGATGTTCTGGATGATATAGCGGCAAGCGGCTGGCTTTTTCATGAGGAGGCGAACAGAGAGCGCGGATTTTGCCGAGATGCGCGGGCACATTGTAGTATTTCAGATTGTCAAGACACTTGTAACCCAATATGAGGCTCGCGGACGGATATCAGGCGCAGGTCGAGAAGCGGGTCGCGGAGCTTTGCATAGGGGGCAAGGTCGTATTTTCCGGCCCGGTGATGGACAGGGACAAGTGGCGCAAGTACGTCGATGCCGATCTGTTCGTCCATCCGACGTTCACGGAGAACTTCGGCATAGTCGTTGCGGAAGCTCTTTACGCGGGCCTGCCCGTCATCACGACGAAGGGGGCTCCGTGGCAGGCACTTGAAGACGAGCGGTGCGGCTGGTGGATAGACATCGGTGTGAAGCCGTTGGAGGAGGCATTGCGCATTGCGTTCGCGACTTCTGAGCAAGAGCGGGAAGAAATGGGCACTCGCGGGCACGAGCTGATCTTGCGCAAGTATTCCTGGGGAGAGCTGGGCAAGAAGATGAAGCACGAATACGAGAAGATACTGGCACGCGTCAGGCGAGGGAAATGCTAAACGGTGCGGAACATATGAGACGAATTGCTGTATTGATGACCTGCTACAACCGCGCAGATACTACGTTGGAGTGTCTGCGACGATTGTTTTCACAGGAGTTGCCTGAAGGGACGACATTTGACGTGTGGCTGGTGGACGACAAGTCGCCTGACGGCACTGGCGATAAGGTCAAAGCCGCGTATCCGCAGGTGAATGTAGTCGTTGGTACGGGAAACCTTTTCTGGTGCAAGGGTATGCGCCTTGCGTGGGAGAGAGCCGCCGCTTCATGCGATTACGACGGTTATCTGTGGCTGAACGACGATGTGTCGCTGGCGGACGGGGCGATCAAGGCGATGCTCGTCGATGCGAAGGAACATGCGGGAGCGTTGATCGCCGGGGCCGTGTCGGATCCGGCGACGGGCCGGGTATGCTACGGGGCAAAGGACAAAAATGGATTTGTCGTGCCTAACGGGACTGCACAGAAGGCGGACAGGGAATTGAACGGCAATGTTCTTCTTGTTCCGAAGGACGTCTATGCCAAGCTCGGGATGATTGACGACGTGTATCTACATGGTTTTGGCGACTATGATTACGGTAGGATGGCCCAAAATGCAGGCATGGATATATACGTTGCTTCCCACATTGCTGGGGAGTGTCGGTTCAACAAGGGCAAGGTCGGTAGCACTTCGCGCCTTGGACTTGTCGAAAGGTGGCGGCTTTTGTTTTCCCCACTTGGATTCCCCCTTGCGGATACATGGTATTATCACTTGAAATTCGATGGCTTCTTGAGGGCGATCGCATCTTGTATGCATGTCATGTTCCTGGTGATGTCCGGGAAGAGATGAGTCATGATACGAATCGCCGTATTGAAGACCTGTTACAACGGCGTTGATACAACATTGGAATGTTTGTTTAGGCATTGAAAGCAAGGGAAATAGTCATCTGGGCGCATAGCGAATGTGGATCCAACATGGCGCTTTACCGCGAGATCAAGCGACAGGTTGGGATGCCCGTCACGGTCGCGTTGTGGAAGCACGGCGACGATGACGAAGTGAGGGCGAGACGCGAGGCGCAGGGACAGACGGCGGGTGAGTATGCGGACCTCGGGCTTGTGCCGGTAGGGGACAATCTTGAGGCGGGAAGGCGGCTGCTTGCAGTACATGGCGGGGAAGGCTCCGTGCATGTGTTCTGCGTCTATCAGAATTCGTCCGTGTGGCGCAAGCTGATATTGGAGGCGAAGCAGGGCGGGGCGAGGGTCGTGGTCAGCGCGGAAGCCCCTTGTGAAATGTGCGTCGGCCTAAAGGCGCTGGCAAAACGGATGTACTACAGGTGGATACTGCCTTGGCGTGTGGGGAATGTCGCAAGGTCGGCCGACCTGTTTCTGAACGCAAGTGGAATGGATGGGGTCGATCGGCTGGTGTGTCTCGGATGGGCGAGGGAGAAGATCGTGCCGTTCGGGTATGCGAGCGAGGTTGTGCATGGGACGGGGGTGCGTATTCCGCGTGCCTGCGTCCCGCTTCGGGTATTACATTCGGGTATCGAGGAGAGGTACAGGGGCGTGGATACGCTCACGAAGGCCGTTCACAAGTTGAAGGGAAGGGGCATCGATGTCGAGGTGATGCGCACTGGAGGATGCGTCCCGAAGGAAGAACTTGTGAAGCTTTATGGCTGGGCGGACGTCTTCGTCGCATGCGGATTGTGCGAGCCGTGGGGAATGCGCGTCAACGATGCAATTCATGCTGGACTCCCGGTTGTGGTGTCCGAAGGGATGGGGGCGAAGTGGCTTGTCGAGCAGTTCAACTGCGGCGGAATCTTCAGGAAGGGCGATGTGGATGGTCTTGCGTCGATCCTTGAACGCATTGCGAGAGACGACGAGTTCATGGAACGCATAAGGTCGGGCGTAATGCGTGCGCATGAGGCGTGGACGCCAGAAGCGCGTGCGCGGGTCTGGATAGAAGCGGTATTGGGACAACCAATGGAAACGAGGGAGGGATAAAAATGTATTACCTGAACAGGATAGTTGGATGGGTGTTGAGTCCGTTTGGCATATTGTTCATCGGATTCGGCGTTGCCTGGGGGCTTCGCGTTTGGAGTTGTCGCTCCGAACGCAAGGCGATATTGCTGAAACGGCTTTCAAATGTCGTTGTCGTTGGCGTGCTGATTTTCACATGGCTGATTGGTTGTGGCATTACCACACACTTTATTGGTGCGTCCCTCGAGAAGGCTTGGGAGGTCGAGGGCCGGCCTCATGGCGACATCGCCGGACTTCCAGACGCTGACGCCATTGTCGTGCTTGGAGGCGGAATGGGCGTCCATTACAAGTGCGGTGCCCCGGAGATGTTCGGTTCCGCAGACAGGGTATGGCAAGGTGCAAGGCTCTACAAGTCGGGAAAATCGAAGATCGTGACGTTGTCCGGGCCGCATGTTGAGTCCAGCACCGTTCCTCTCATGGTCGATTTCGGTGTCCCGCGCGAGGCGATGATGTATTTTCCCGATGCGAGGAACACCGAGGAGGAGGCAAAGCTCATATATGCGAAATTGAGCGAGTCTTCAGGTCAGAAGAAGCCGAAGATTCTTCTCGTGACGAGCGCCTGGCACATGAGCAGGGCCAAGTTGCTGTTCGACAGGGTGGGGTTTGACGTCGTGCCTGCGCCGACCGATTTTGAGATGAGCTGTTGTTTGGAGCATCCTGTCGAGGTTGTGGATCTCTTCCCGTCGGCGGAAGCGATGTCGCGGAATGCCTATGCATTGAAGGAATTGGTTGGCAATGTCGGGTATCGCCTGCTCAGGCGTTAATAAATGTGCCTGTATAGTTTGCAAAAGATGAAGATTTCACTTATAACGGCTTGCTACAACAACGCGGAGACAATCCGTACCGCGCTGGAGAGCGTCTTTACACAGAAGGGTGCGGACATCGAGTACATCGTTGTCGATGGCGGTTCGACCGATGGAACGGTTGAGATAATCAAGGAATACGCTGCCCGTCCCGCCGATCTGTCGTTCAAATGGCTCTCCGAACGAGACCACGGAATGTACGACGCCATAAACAAAGGAATCAAGATGGCGACAGGCGACGTGGTGGGAATACTGAACGCAGACGATGTGCTTGCGAGCGATATGACATTGGCGCATATTGCTGATCTGTTTAACAGTGTAGATTGTGTCTATGCAGACATTCGATTTGTGAAGGAAGGGGATACGGTGGAGGCGCTGCGAGAGGCAAAAACAGTGCGATATTGTTTGGCGAAGTGGTGGCGTCCGTGGATGGTCCGTTTCGCGACGATGGTTCCGCATCCGTCGTTCTATGTGAGGCGTGAATGTTTTGATCGGCTTGGTATGTATTCGCTTGATTACCGCATTTGCGCCGATTTCGAACTCGGCATCAGGTACCTTTACCTCGCGAAGCTCAAGGCGGCGTACCTTCCCGAATGTGTTGTCGTGATGCGTATTGGCGGTGTATCGACTGCGGGCTGGCGGTCAACCGTCGAGATTAACCGTGAGGACCTTCGTGCGCTACGCACGCATGGTATCTGGTCCTGTCTGCCGTTAATATACCTCAAGTACCTCTTCAAGGTTTGGGGTTTCGTCTTCGGTGAGCAAATGCAAAGGAGAAGGAGATGATAAATGTCCATTCCCGTGGGGGTGAGGAACACATCTAAGTCTGTTTGCATGGGAAGGGTGCTGGGCGCGGGACTGGTGACGCTGTTTGCCGCATGGGCGGTGGCGGCGTTGCTTGGTCTTATGGGGCAGAGGAAGCTCTTCTACGAGGAGGGTAAGGAGGAGCTGTACGACTTCTGGATGCCCCGAATGTGCATAGAGCAGGGCTATATCGGCCATCCAGAAAGATTTGCGGGCCTTGTCGATGTGAGGAACCGCAGGCCTATCGAAATCAGCCGGGGAGATGTCGAGTGGAGCGACTGGTACACGGATGGCGAACGAACGCTCTTCGTTACTGGATGGCGGGACAAGGTGTATCCGGTGTTCGCAGTGCTGCCGATGAAGATGTTCCCCGCGAGCAGGTTTGGCGGATACCTTTGGAGCGCGCTCGCCGGAATCATCTTGCTTGCGTCGATGTGCATGGTTGCGCGGTCGTGGTGGCCGGTTCTCCTTGCGCTTTCGATGCCGTTCCTCTTCAATGTCGAGCGGGGGAACCCCGTATGGATATCGGCTGCGTGTGCAGGCGTGTTCCTCGCATGGTGGGATGACGAGAAGGAGTGGAAGCGGCTTGTCGCGGCGGCGTGCCTTGCCGTCGCCGGGGTGATGAAGATAGCGCCGTTTGCGTTGGGCGCAGTATATCTGACGAAGTGGATGTGGCGCCCCGTGATCCTTTGCGGTGTCCTGTCGCTCGCATTCGTGTTCGTTCCGTGGCTTTTCGTGTCCGATGGGTTCGCTGCGCTTCCCGTCATGTTCCGGAACGCCTCGGAGCATGCGAAGTACGTACAGCGGGCAAGTGACTTCGGGCTGGTGCAGCTCTGGCGGACGGTGAGGATAGTACAGGGCGCGTATGTCCATGAGATCTGGCCCGGCATGAAGGCTGTCGCTATAGCGAGCCAGCTGATAGGCGCATGCGTGCTGATTGTGGGTGTCCGCAGGCGTGACAACCTGCTCCTTGTCGGAGGGATGATGTGGGCGGCGGGGAACATGTACTACTATGCGATGCTGTACTTGTTGCCGGTCCTTGCGCTTGAGGTGATGCGCGATGACGGTCGGTCTTGGGGCGCATGGCGGTGGATCAGGGCTGGAGTGTGGCTTGCGCTGCTTTCGCCGCTGCAGCTTATCGTGCTTGGGCATAGCGCTAACCAGGTCATCGGTAACGTGATGCTGATGATGCTTGTCGCGCTGACGATGCTTGAACATAGGAGGCAATTGTAAGATGGTTGTCGATCCGTGGGAAGACCATTGCGTAGAGTGCGGCGAGCCCGAATGCTTCAAGACGTGCCCTAAGTTCCGTCGCGGGGCGCATGGAAGATGCGAGCGGGTCCTCATGCGCGGCGAGGACGGCATAAAGTTCCTCGAGTGGGGCAAGCTGGAACTACTTTGGCACGGGAAGCTCGCCACGCGACGCAGGGCGGAATGGATCAGGAAATGGAATCGTCGCCTGGAGCCGTTGGCGAGGTTCTTCCAGCGGATGCTTGGATGGATTCCGCTGCCTTACGGCAAAGGGCCGTACGGAATATTCAGAAGCATAAGGTGGCGGGCATGGAGAATGCTTGCGGACGTACAGACCGCCCCCACGACGTGGCGCGTCGAGGCGAAGTCCGAAGAACGCGATGTCGCGTTGGCATTCGAGGTCCGCGATGCTGATCTAAATATTCTCGTATCGTATGTGACGACGGTGGGTTCTGGATTGCGCATGATCGAGATCGAATTGCCGAAGGTCCCTGAAGGCGCCCTCTTTTCAATCCGACCGGTCGATGGTTCAGCGACGGACTGGATTAGTCTTGTGAGAAACGAGCTTGTAGCCGAGCAGCGTAAGAACGTCAAGTGCGTCGCATGGGATCTCGACGGCGTCCTGTGGAGCGGGACATTGAGCGAGGGCGACGACGTGAAGATCGATGATTCCGTGATGGCGGTCGTGAAGGAGCTGGACGCAAGGGGAATCGTGAATTCGATATGCAGCAAGAACGACGCGACGGAGGCGATTGAAAAGCTAAAAGCGCTCGGCGTGGAGGAGTGGTTCGTGTTCCCGCAGATCAACTGGGGTCCGAAGAGCGAGTCGCTCAGGCGGCTTGCCGCCGAGATGAACATAGGGCTGGACGCCATCGCGTTTGTAGATGACCGCGAGGAGAACCGCAACGAGGTGAGGCAGGCGCTCCCCGAGGTCATGGTGATCTCCGAATCCGATGTCTCGTCTCTCGTCTCTCGTCTTGTGTCCTCCGCTTCCATCGGCCCCGGCGCGCTCGGAAGCGACCGCCGGCGGATGTACCGCGAGGAGATGGCCCGCCGTGGCGCGGCGGCCGCGTTCGATGGAGACGCAGAGGCGTTCTCCGCCGCGAGCGGACTTGAGATCGAACTGCTCACAGTTGGGGACGACTTGAAGGATCGCTGCGTTGAATTGTTGCAACGTACGAACCAGCTCAACCTTACGGCGAGGAGATACGACCGCGCGGCGTTTGAGGAGCTGCTCAAATCATCGGAGTGCCGCGCCGTGCGCGTACACGACAGGTACGGCGACTATGGCATCGTGGGTTTCGTGTCGTGGCGCGGGACGCATCTCGTGGAATGTTGCTTCAGCTGCCGTGTGGCGAAACGCGGCGTAGAGCGCAAGGTGCTAGACGCGATTTCAGGAGGGGCGAAGTTCACTGCGGACGTCGTCGAGACGAAGAGGAATGCTCCGATCAGGGAGATAGTAGAGGAGTGGTTAGTCGTTAGTCGTTAGTGGTTAGTCGTTAGTGGTTAGTGGTTAGTCGTTAGTCGTTAGTCGTTAGTGGTTAGTCGTTAGTGGTTAGTGGTTAGTCGTTAGTCGTTAGGTGCTAGTTGTTAGTTGTTAGTTGTTAGTTGTTAGTTGTTAGTCGATAGTCGTTAGTTGTTAGTGATATGAGAAATGTTATCGGGTGGTTGGTCGCTGTTGCATATGCGGCGGTAGGTGCGAGAAGACAGGTCGTGAGACGGCTTAAGGCGGGGGCGTCGCTTCCCGTCGTGGTGCATGCGCTGCCGGCTGCGGACTTGGAGAAGATTCTTGCATGGCTGAAGAAACATGACGTCCTCGGCCGACTGTGGCTCACCTTCGACGACGCATGGACGACGTTGAAGGATAGCCTGCCTGTTCTTGAAAAATACAATGTCAAGGCCAAGGTGTTTGTCGCTCCTGGACAGACCCTGCGCGGAAATGTCTGGACTGAAGAGGCAAGTCAACTGGGCGTCCCGGCGTCAACCTGGCGCACATGGTATTCCCTCCCCGAATCGGAGAGGAATGAAAGGCTTGAGCAATGTTCTGCACGATCCACATGTCCTGCTCGGATCAAGACTCTCTTCTCTCGTGAAGAAATAATCCAGTTGTCCAGGCATCCCCTGATCTCGGTCGAAAATCACACATGGAGCCATCTCTCCGCCACGCACCGTCCTGTCGAGGAGGTAGTCGAAGAGGTGCGGCGGACGCAGGAGACGCTGGCCGAGTGGACGGGGCGGCGTCCCGAATGGATTGCATGGCCGTTCGGACGCGGCTCTGCCGAACTTGATGCCTGCATGGAACGCCTTGGGCTGAAGACCGTCTATACGAAGCAGGGATACGAGATAGGACCTTGCCGCAACATGGCGATCGAAGGTGTGTCGTTCCAGGAGAACCTCGGGCGTGTGCTTGGCGCGTGGCCGAAAGTCGGGGAGACGCTGTAGGAGTTGTTAGTCGTTAGTTGTTAGTCGTTAGTTGTTAGTCGTTAGTGGGGTTAGTCGGTAGTCGTTAGTGGTTAGTCACGGTTTTAGATCATCCTATCGACTATCGACTAATGACTAATGACCAAAGACTAAAGACTAGCGACTAGTGACTAAGATTAGTTGGGAGTTGGAGTTGAGAGTTGTTCATGTAGTCTCGGGAGTTGATGATACGGCCAACGGAATGGTGGTCGTCGCCCGGCTTATCGCGAAGGAGCAGGGGGATGCCGAGGTTGTTGACCTTAACCACGGAATACACAAAATACACGGAAGCGACGTGGAAGAAGTCTGGGTGCATGGGATGTGGCTTCCGAGGGAATGGGCTGTGTGCCGGGCGGCGCTGAAAGCGGGGAAACGGCTTGTCAGGATGACGCACGGGAGTTTGAGTCCCGTGTATCTCGAACATCAGGGCAAGTGGAAGAAGCGGCTTGTCGGGCCCGTCGAGAGGCATTTCTTGCGGCGGGCGGACAGGATCATTGCGACATGCGCGGCGGAGAAGGAATGGATCGAGGCTTATCTCGGTGATCGCTGTCCGCCGATAGAGACGACGGACCTCAAGCGGTTTTTTAATTTGAGCCGTGTAGAACATTTAGAACGTGTAGAGAAGAGGGGTGGGGGATTACACTTGTTGTATCTTGGCCGGCGCCATCCGCTGAAAGGGATTGAGTATCTTGAAGAAGCCGTCCGGCAATTGGAAGTCCGCCGTCCGAAGTCTGAAGTCCTGCTCCGCGTCGTGTCCAGCGCCTTCGGCGAGAAGAAGGCGAAGGTCTGGGAATGGTGCGATGTGCTGGTCTTGCCGACGCTGAGCGAGAACTTCGGACTTGTTGTGGCGGAAGCGCTCGAGCGCGGCAAGATGGTAATCACCACAGATGGCGCACCTGCATGGGGGGAAGATGTTGGCTGTGTAGAACATGTAGAAAGTGTAGGGGATTTTGATGGTGAGGTTTTGTCTGCATATGGTGGACGGTTGGTATATCTGAAGGGATACAGGGATGGGACGAAGGAGAGGCGAATTGAATTGCTGAAGACGGCGATTGAAGGATGTCTTTGATATTGTTCCGTCCATGAACGGCAAGAGGCCCGCTCCAATAGGAGTCGGGCCTCTTTGCGTATTCAGGGTTCATGCCGCGCGCCAGAACTCGTGACGCACGGTGTACGTGTGGTAACGTCAGGCGCCGTACTAAGCGGCAGCATGACGGTGAATGTCGTGCCGCTCCCGATTTTTGAACGGCAGGTTATGCGTCCCCTGTATCGGTTCACGACGATGTCGTGGACAGTTGCGAGGCCGAGTCCGCTTCCGGGTTTGTCGGCGGTGGACGGTGCGCGGTAGAACCGTTCGAACATGTGCTTGCGGTCTGTGGGGGAGATGCCGCATCCCGTATCCAACACCTCGATCATGGCCTTCCCGTGATCCTTCGCCACGGATAGGGTCACGACGCCGGATTCCGTGTACTTGACGGCGTTGTCCATTAGGTTGCCGATTATCTCGGAAACGAGGAACGGGTGCGCGCGCACGATGACATCCTCGGCGGGAGGGGTGTACCTAACATCCACACGGTCGATTGTCGCTTTCATCTCCGACGCGATGCGCCAAGCCGCGTCGGAGAGGTTGACGCTCTCGGCGTTCGACTTGTCGTATCCCGTGAAATTCCGCGCAAGGCGCATGTAGGCGGCGATCTTTTTTCTTTCCGCCGTGCAGATGGTTTCGATTCTCCGGGCTGCGGTGGTCGGCGAGCCTTCCTTTGAAACAAGGGAACCGGCCTCCTTTCCGATGTCGCCGAATGCTCGGGACTGGTTGTGGAGAACCTTTGTCGTCAGGTCCTCCAGCTCGTCTCCCATGCGTTCCATCCTGCGGATAGCCCTGAACGCGACGATGCCAAGGATGGCAGCAAGCGCCAGCGCGGCGTAGAAGAACTTTGCCTCGCGCTCCGAGACGGACAGGAGGATGTCCGCCGACGAGGATTGCGCGCCCATGTTGCGCGAACGCTCGATCTTGGCGGTGTCGATCCACCTCGCATAGACGAATCCGGACGCCAGGAGCAGTAACGCGAGCGGCACGAGGCCCTTCAGGAATACGGCGGCGATACGCCTTCCGAACCTCTTCTCAACATTCGCGCAGGACATAGCCCATCCCCCTGTTCGTGTCGATGATGTCGCGCGGGGCGCCAAGCGCCTCGAACTTGTTGCGAAGCGTCTTTATCTTGTTCGCCAGTCGCATGGAGAAGCGCTCCACGTCCCCCCACGTCGTCCTCTCGAGAGCATTGGCCTCGACGACCTGTCCCTGAGCCCGGACGAGCTGGAGGAGGATGTTGAACTCTAATTCCGACAAGTCAAGGTGTACGCCACGGTATGTGGCGGAACGCGTGTCGACGTTCATCCTGACATGACCCCAGGACGACTCCTTGTCGATCGTGGCGAGGCTTCCGTGCCAGAGCGCCTTTTTGACGCGGGCGTGGAACGTCCTCTCGCTGAACGGCTTTGAGAGGAAGTCGTCGGCGCCTTCGTTCAGCGTATCCGCTTCGCCGATGTCGCCTTGGAAGGAGCTCACGGCGACAATCGGCAGAAATGGCTTCTGCCGGCGGATGCTCTTCAGGATTGCGTGTCCGTCCATGTGCGGAAGGCACACGTCGAGTATGACGAGCGCAAAGTCTTCGTCCCTCATGAGTGAAAACGCCTTCTGCCCGTCGTTCGTCCTGACGACCTCCACTTTGCATCCTTCGACATGCAGGGACATGAGATAGTCACGAATCGTGGCGAATTCGCTCGCCGTGTCCTCTGCGACAAGTACCTTCAATGTTTTCATGGCGTTAAGTATAGCATTTTTTTTGCGTGTGTGGGCAAGAAGGAAGAAGAAAGTTGTCAGCTTTGACAACTTAAAGTTCATTTTTTTTGCACTTGACAAGTTCGTGACAAGTTGCACAAAGGCGAAAATTGCTATAATAATGGCAACCCACACGGAGAAGGGAGAGAAGGAGCGTGAACATGGAGAAACATATCGTCGCGGTACTTGCCGCATGGCTGGCTTTGGGCGCGTGCGCGGCCAAGGTGTATGAGTGGCCACAGCTTCCGCCCGGCGCCATGCCGAATACGGAGGTCTCTACGAACGTTTTCCTCCACGTGAATGCCAAGAGCATGGAGAGCTTTGGTCTGAGCATTCAGGTCGAGGGAGGCGCAACGAACGAGGTGCTGGTCGCGGTGGGTCACGACACGGACGGGGATGGCGACCTGTCGTTTGGCGAAACGGCGTTTGTCTTCGGG
>JAEEGL010421376.1_pt1 | contig 16618 bp, 13 predicted proteins | sample 9134231 | NCBI WGS metagenome assembly JAEEGL01 (sample SAMN16246548, study PRJNA631951) | gut metagenome | biome: gut microbiome; feature: rumen; material: fiber-attached | host: Bos | place: Iran: Karaj | collected 2018-10 | reverse complement strand
CCCTGCTCAAGGAATTTGCTCTTTGCAACAGCTTTCTCCATGATATCCTTGTGCTCTGCAAAAGCAATGTCAGCATCGCCGTTGCAGCAGAACATATAATCAAGGTTATAACCCTTCTCGTTTTCCTTTTCGAGAGTCTCGCAGATGCGTTCAACCTCTTTGTCATGGTCACCGAAAGGTCCACAACAGCCGGAGAATGGTCCGAACCATGAGATAATGTCGAAGTTATTGTAAAAAGCAGCTCTGTAAGTAGTCATAGAGCCGAGAGAAAGACCTGCAAAAGCTCTGTGATTTCTGGTCTTTATAAGGTTCTCCTCAGAAACATCACCCTCTGCGTAGGTTGAATATTTTTTCTCAACAAAAGGAATCAGGTCCTTGCGCAGCTCATTCTTAAAGTTCTCGCAGCGTGACTCGTCATGAACATTCTTATCCTCTTCGCTGTGATAGAAAGTAGGAGTAACAACGATACATGGCTCGCAGAGGCCGTCCTTAACCATATTGTCGAGGATTGTCACTGTATCAGGGAAAAGTTTAAGCCACCAGTCCTGAGTGAATCCGCCGCCATGAAGAAGATAAAGCACATTGTACTTTTTAGATGCATCATATCCGTAAGGCAGGTATACCCAAGCCTGCTTGTGTAAAGGAAGACTCTCAGTTTCCCCATATGTCTGTGAGTCATATTCCATTTTTTCAACAGTCCCCTTTTTGTCTGTCTCCTGTAGCATCTGTGCAGGCATTTCAAATACAAATTCCATACCAAAACACCTCTCTTGATTTTGTAATCTCAAATCAATATTCTACATGATTTTAGGTATTATGTGCCATATCTTGATAAAAAGAAAAGACGTACGCAATAATCTACGTACGTCTTCTAATCAGCTAGAAACTTATAACCCATGTATAAGGGTATATCAGCTCAACCTGTCAGTGCTTGGTGCATCAACAGTTCCGCCCTCGCTGCCACCACCACAGGTAGGCGGCTCAGGTGGACGACACTGACCACCTTGAGTTCCGATCGCCTCACTGATTTCCGACAAAATCGGACAAAGTGGAATTCCAGCAATGGTCTCAATATAACTACCATCGCTATAGCATCCAAAGTAATCATGTTCTGTCTCTGATAATGCTATAACTGCAATATCAGGAATCTCCCAACACTTCATTCCCCATACCTCCGTTAAAATATTTCTAATATAGCAATTATGTTATCTCAGTATGGTTCCAAAGTAAATCAATCTATCATAACTGTAATAATTAAATTGCGTTAATCACGAGTTACTGATTAAAAACAAATTTGCAACAATAGTGTGGAAAAAAAATAGGTATTTTTGACTATTATTTTCAGTAAATTCCGGCTTTTTTTTCAAAAAATCCTCTATTTTATTTTTATCTAAAAATTCAGAATTTACATTCAATTTTTCCCCGATCAACTCATCAAGTCTTTTGTTCACGCTCTCCGAATTAGCAGCAAGCCTCTGTAACCAGTCTGCACTTTGTAGTCCGCGTCTCGAAATAGGAAATCTGAGCTCATAGGGCACGTAATCTTCCATACAATAGCGGATCAGCGCCCTTGGCGTTCCATCTATGCAGAAGTACTCAAAAGGTATTGAATTACAAAAATTCAACACATCGATATTCCTTGTCGCGTCACGAATAACTGTTCCCGTGTACAGCCCCGTCTTTGTCTCTGAAACGCCAATATATGCATATGCAGGAGTATAGTACAGCTTCTTGATATATTGAGATTCTGTAGTTAACACATGATTAAAAAGATCTGCAAACTCGCTTCTCACATTCCTGTCAAATGATTGTAAAATATCCTGATTAACAAAAGGATTATTCTCACTCTCTGAATCAGGCGCCTGACTACTCCTGTCATTTTGGAACTTCAGGTAAAACTTCAGATTCTCAACAAAAAATCTTTTTCTGCTGGCACCTACAAGCTTACAGTAATTACTAAAATATCGAATATAGGTAACATACTTATGCTTCTTTATAAGATGATAAAAAACCTCGTCAATCTTCCCATAAGAAATAGTCGTATTGCCACACTGACCATTTATCATCACCCTGCAGCCCTCATTATAAGCACGCTCGAAAATTCTTATGATCACCGGAAGGTTGATGTAGGATTTGTATGGTATCTCCAAAACATCAAGCAGTTCCTCAAAATACAGTGTAAGGTCCCTGCCATCATTGTTTTCAAAATGTGTTTCGATATTGGGGTAACGCTTTGCGAGGAGTTTTACAAGTTCAGTTTCATCTGTTATGAGATTCGCCGGGACTTTTAACCCATCTTTGTAATAAGGAGTGTATGTGTAGGATTTAATCTTCTTCCCCTGTTCAGCCAACATTGGCGCCGCCAGTGAACAAACAGATGACGAATCCAGTCCACTGCTAAGACAAATAGCTATATCTTTATTAGACCTGATTAAAGCTTTAGTAGCCGCTTTATATACAGAAACAAACTGGTTCTTGAACTCATTTTTGTTCCTTGAGACCTTCACTTTTCTTGGATAGTAATATCTTTCTATATTAGCAGTATCAGAAGATATTACTATATATGTTCCCGCCTCAACAAGAAATACATTTTCCCAAGGCGTTTCTGTTGCAGATAGAGAAGGCGTAAGATCGGGCACAGCAAGAAAATCTTGAATATACAGTTTATTGATTCTTAAATCCGCAACTTCTTTAATCGGAGATGCAAGCGTCGAAAATGTGCAGCCCTTCTCATCCTTGTAGTAATACAAGCATCTGCTGGCTGTCTGATCTGTGCAGATAAACAATTCCTCTTTTCCCGCATTATAAATAGCGATGCTGAAAATCCCTTTGAAGTGCCTTGCCAGATCATACCCCCACTTTTCATACGCAAGGCAAATAAGCCTTCCATCAGGAATTTTCTTGGCAGCATCATCTGCCGCCTTCTTCGCATCATCACCTGATAGAAGCTCTTCGATAAGCTCATCTCTGTTATCCAAAATAACATCCGCAGTTACTATCACGTTACCATTATCAATGATGTAAGGCATCTCCTCAAACTCATCCTCATCATTGATGATCTGAAGCCCGGACCCGAAAATAGCATTCTTAAACGGCGTCTCTGTGATCCGATCCAGCTTGCATTTTCTCCTGTATTCCGACGCCATGGACGTAACATGACACTCTTTTTCCCCAAAATCAATGTGACCCCAAATTGCAGACATAACTCCCTCCTGTTTTGTCTTACACTTCTCTTGACCTCTTAACTAAAAGCTGCGCCTGGATGCAGGATAGCACGGCAGTTAGTATCGGAGCCTCGTCCTCTGCCTTACATTTTCCTTCGGACCAATCATCCAGGACCTCAAAATCAAGGCAGTCCTTCCAATACTCTCTGTCGAGCATCGCTGCATATCGCTTTTTCATCTTGGCAATCTCTGCCTCATCAGGAATCTGCTGCCCTTCTTTCTTCTGCAGATTCTTGTAGCTGTTGTCCTCTTTTACCCTCAGCTTGTAAAGAGAATGCGGAATAATATCCTTAAACGCCTCTCTGAAAATGAAGCGGTCATAATACCAGTTGTGATAAAGATATCTCGGAATGCCAAGCGCGAATTCCACAACCCTGTAGTCAAGGAGCGGCGCGAAATACCTGACTCCCGTGCAGGCAGAATAAAAAGCAAGCACATCCAGCCTGTTCCTGCTGCCTCCGCCGTTTATGTATTTCACAGGATCATAGGCAAAATAAAGCGGCTGCATCTCTGAGTTCTTAAAGCGCTCCGAGAGTGACTTTTTTATCAACGGATTTGTACCGTTTCCCATAGAAAAAGGCTTTGTCAGATTCTCTTTTGCCACCTTAAGATTATCTCTGATAAGTATCGCGGTAGTCAGAACTCTTGGCTTTTTGATACTACTCCTAGAGTACATAAGTCGCAGATATCTGTAATACTCATGGTTGTAAAAAAGCTCGTATGGGTTTGATCTGTGGCTCGCGCCCTCGTCTCCGCCGTGTCCTGTAAAGATTATCTTCACGCCCTTTTCTCTCATAAAAGAAGCGGTCTCATAGATCTGCGTCGTGTTCAGGTAACATGGGAAAAGATATCTGATGGAAAAAAACATGTCGCTATAATCATCGCTGACCGGCAGCCTTTCCTTAAGCAGCGGCAGCTTTTCAAAATCAACCGAAAGCTCTCCAAAGTTACACTTTATTCCAGCTTTATCGCAGATATCGTTTATCACGAAACGCTCATCATTCTCGGCGTACGCCAGCTCCTCCACCTTCGGTGTCCAGGAAAAGAAATAGCAATCTTTTTTCAGCTGCGACAAAAGGACATCAACCACTCCTGAATCAAGGCCGCCTGAGAGCTCGCCTCCAAGCTTGTACTCTGTCGCCATGGCGCGGACCTTAACCGCATCTTCAACCAGCCTTCTGAGCTCTTTTGTGTACTCCTCGCGACTTCCCATGCGGACTTTTTTCTCTCCGGGAACCCAGTAATGGCCTTCGCTTTTCTCTATTTTTCCTGATCCAAGCGAAAAAGAAATGTAGCCTCCAAAAGGCACACACTTAATATGCTCGTACTCTGTATCCGTAGCGCTCAATGTCGAGAACTTAGACACCTTCTCATATAGCCACGTCTGATCGATTGATGCATCAACGCTCTTAACCGACGTTATTCCGCGAATATCTGTCGAGAACACAATCTTCTCTTCATCGCAGTAGTAAAAAAGAGGTCTGACTCCCATGTGGTCTCTGAAAAGCAGAAGCTCTTTTGTCTTCGCATCCCATATCGCACCTGCATAATCGCCATTAATGCTTTTTAACGAATCAGTACCGCCATTTTGAATCTCTGTAAAAAGAAATTCCTCATCCCTTAAGTTGCACTTTTTATCCGAAAATATGACGCTGTCGAAAACTCCTGTTTTACCATTCTTCTGGCAAAGTGCACCGCTGCCTTCGCTGTTATAAGACTTCATTAGTTCCGGCTTTACTCCGAGATACACACCTTCATCAGAAAACTCCAGCGTATCAAGGTCGCCATAATTTTCGTTCCATATCCTTAAGCCCGCACAATCTTTGGGGGCAATTTTTTCTCTAGAAATTATTCCAAATATTCCACTCATAACGTACCAAAACAATTTAAATCTTGAATCGAAAATTCAAGTTTTTTACATTCAATCTAATTTAAATCTATATTAAAAGCATTTTACAGAATCAGGATACTCATTTCAATAATCTATAGGATTCTGTGCACAAGCCTAATCCATAACGGCGTGTTTTTGTTAAATAGAAAATAGTGAGAAAATTTCTACATAACAAAAAAAGAAGCCCATCAAAAGATGAGCTTCTGAGGTCGTTGTGTAATTATGAGAGTCTGTCTGTAAGGCCAGCATCAAGAGAATTTCTATCCTCTGTGTTAGGTGTAACATCGTCACCCTTGTCAGAAGATGTAATGCTATTGATGATCTCTGTAGCAATAGAAACAGCTGCCTCAGTTAAATCATCATTGAACAATCTACCAGTCTCGAAAAATGCAGGTACCCAACCATTTGCAGTCTCATTGATTTCTAAAACCTCAATTTCAGGTGCGTTCCACTTCTTCATGATAAATACCATCTCCTTAATACATCATAATTTTACACAGCAAAGTCAATTATATTTATCGATTATGATTAGGTCAACACCTATCAAAATATGTAACAATAATGTTAGAATTGTTATTTTTTATGATTGCGTTTGTTATTCTAAATCGCGTGCATTTAAGATTTTATCTGCATTTGCCACTCGTTCAGATGTTGGTGATTTAACGTCAACAAGTGGATATGGAATTCCAAGTGCTTCAAATTTATGTTGTCCCATTGTGTGATATGGAAGCACCTCAATTCTCTCTACATTTGATAATGTTTCAATGAATTTTCGTGTCTTTTTAAGGTATTCATCATTATCGGTAATTCCCGGAACAAGCACGTGGCGAATCCAGATTGGCTTTCCTATCTCAGAGAGATATCCCATTCCATCCAAGATGTTGTCATTTGGGAGTCCTGTAAGCTTAATATGCTCCTCTCTGTCGATGTGCTTGATGTCCACCAGCAAAAGATCTGTATACTCCATCAGCTTTTTAAACTTAGAAAAGAAAGGCTCCTCTCTCGTAAACGGCTGAAGTGCTGTATCTATACAGGTGTTAATTCCGCGCTCTTTTGCCTTCATAAAAAGCTCAGTCAAAAAGTCTATCTGAAGAAGAGGCTCTCCGCCACTTACTGTAATACCGCCGTCTTCGCCCCAGTATCCTCTGTATCTCTCAGCGAAATCCAGAATCTCGTCCGCTGAACGCATATCCTCAGACTTGGGATCCCATGTATCTGCATTGTGGCAGTACTTACATCTGAGCTTGCAGCCCTTCAAAAATACTATGAATCTGATTCCAGGTCCGTCAACCGAACCAAATGTCTCTATTGAGTGAATTGCACCTTTTAACAATATTTCTTTTCCCTTCTGAAATCTTTACTGCGATATATAAATCTCTCTCAGCGCATCTCTGTCCAGGACCTTGATCTTGCCATGTCCTGTTCTGGTGATAAGCTTCATCTTCTCTAGTTCCCGCAGCTTCCTGCTCACAGTCTCAGTACGAAGACTTACACTTGCTGCAATATCGTCGAGTTTTAATACTATATCATCGGTAGCACTTCTGTCTACCCTGTACATCAAAAATCCTGCAAGCCGCGCCATTGGGTCTTTTGTTGAAAGCAGCATGTTCCTCTCGTTGGCGTCATGCAGCTTTTTACTAAGAAGAATTATCGTATTCATGGCAGCTGTCGGATCATCCACAACTTTTATGAAATCATCTCTGTGTATCTGGCATATTGAAGCATTCGTAAGGCATACCGCCGAGTACGGATAGATACTGCCGTCAAGGAACATTCCTTCCCAAATGATATCGTGGTCTGCAAGAATCGTGATGATCTGCTCTCTTCCGAGGGAGTCATAGCGACAAAGCTTAACTCTGCCTTTCCTGATGATACATATAGAATCAACCGGCTCGCCCTCTCTGAAGAGATAGCTGTTTTTCTTCAAGGTCTCATGAATCGAATGCTCCATCAGACTAACCTGCGCATTAACAGGAAGTCCCTCGATCAGCGGAACGCTCTCTGTGCAAAATCCACCGCACTCCTCACAAATATTGAGTCCTACGATTCCTCTCTTCAGCTCCTGCGCCTGCCGGCCGCCATCCTCGTGATATATTCCGTTATTTGCTGTTTTTCTCATTCACTCTCTGCTCCACAAATAGCAATAGGCCTGTGTTCTGGCTGCGAAGGGTTCAGTTTTGAGCAGCTCTCTAACCTGCTCCTTGGTGTACCAGCCGGGCTCGATTTCCTCGAGGGTTGAGCTGCTGCGTGCAAAAGTGCCTCCGGCTCTGCCTACGCAGCAAACATTCTTCTCGTTAGAGAATCCAACTGCGCTGTAGCTCTCGCCAATCCAGTCATCTATAGCGATAAGGTCAAGGCCTGTCTCTTCCTTAAGTTCACGTCTTGCGCTGTCCTCAGGCTTCTCGCCTGGATCAATAAGGCCTGCGGGGAAGTTATAAACCCACGCGCCGGGAGCCATCCTGAACTCCTTGCTGATAAGGATTTTCTCGCCGGTCTCATCGTGCATGATGAGAACTACTGCATCCACCTTCTTATTGTGAATATCATCAAATCCCTTCAGATCAGGATTACGGCTTATGATCTCATAAACCTTCTCCTTATTATCTACTGTTCTGTAATGCAGGTCGTAGCGCGTTATAAACGCTCCCTGCTCTTTCTTCTCAAGATATTCGAATTCCATAAAATCTCTTTCTCCGACCTGGCAAACTAAATACCCTTAGCACGCCCCATACACAATCTGTCTCATGCCGCGGATGAAGCTGTAGTCATTGCCACCCTCAATCTGCTGCATATAGATAAAGATGAGTTCCTCTGTAGGATCAACAAAAAAGTACGTTCCAGCCATTCCGTCCCAGCCGTACTCGCCGATGCTTCCATTGGAGGTCGCAAGTGAAGGATCTGTAAGGATTCTGAAATAGTTGCCGTAGTTGTAGCCCTTGCAGCTCTCAAGATCAAAGGCATCGAACTGCTGAGGTGTGAGCTGTGGCATGGTCATGAACTCAAGTGTCTTCTTGCCGATAAGCTCTTTGCCATGATAGGAGCCTCTGTTAAGTAGCATCTGTGCAAAATGAGCGTAGTCATTAGCTGTGGAATAGAGGCCGTCTCCGCCCTTCTCAAACCATGGCATCTGAGTTGGTGTTTCCATCTCCATGCGCCTTTTAACATCGTCCTCAGCTCTTACAACCTTGCCTGTCTTATTTCTTCTGTAAAGAACTGCCTGTCTGAAGGCCTTGCTCTCGTCAATCCAGAAGCCTGTATCCTCCATGTTAAGAGGGGTAAAAATCTCTTTCTTCAAAAACTCTGAGAATTTCTTCTGTGTAATAACTTCGATAACACCACCGAGGATGTCAGCAGAATGGCCATATCTGTAACCGCAGCCCGGCTCAAAAGCAAGATATCCTTCTGCAAGCTTGTTGCAGACATCGACATTGCTCTTAAGGATGCCTGACTGTCTCTGGGTTCTGGCCTCCTTGTAGATCTTAGTCATTGATCTCTCAGCTTCGCCGAAATCGCCGGAATATACAATACCTGAAGTCATATTCAGGAGGTCTTTGATCGTGATAGGATTTGTAGCCTTTCTGATACCGCCACCGGAAGCCACTTTGCACTCGGCAAAAGCGGGAAGGTAGTCAGAGACCTTGCTCATAAGATCCAGCTGGCCTCTCTCATAGAGGATCATGGCCGCCATCGCTGTGATAGGCTTGGTCATGCTGAAAATCTTGTAGATACTGTCCTCTCTGTCAGGCTCGTAATGGTTCTCGTAAACTCTTTTTCCCTTATGCTCAACAACAATAGTTGCTCCCTGTAGTCTTCCGCTTTCACGCTGGCTCTCGATAAGAGTATCCAATCTGCTAAGCTTCCTGATATTCATAACACTTTTTCCCTTTCAAAAAACATATATAAAACCACATTAGCTGTGAGAGCAAAACACCCCCACAGCCAATAACACTAAGCCAATTAAAGACAGATCACACAGCCCAATCGACTTATCTATCCACATTTTAGAATTTAACAGCCGGCAGCTCGTACTTGCGCTCGTAGTAGTCCACTGCCTGCTCGAAGCCTTCGTTTCTCTCTGCCTTCAATGCTTCCATGTACTCATGTGCATCGTACTCGTCATCGTTTACTTCGATGATACCAACTGCGATGTTACTGCAGTGGTCGGCAATTCTCTCATAATCAGTGCCGATATCGGAGAGGTCAAAGCCCTGCTCGATTGTGCACTTGCCCTTTCTAAGCCTTCTGATATGACGTCTCTTAACCTCCATGTTGATGCCGTCGATGGTCTCCTCAAGAGGCTCGATTGTCTTAGCCAGATCTACGTCCTGGTTTTCAAAAGATCTGAGGGCTAAATCCATGATCTCTTTTACCGCAGCTGCAAAGATGTCCATCTCTGTCTGCGCCTTTGGCGAGAAGGTTCTGTTATTGTCAGCCATGCCCTTTGCTTTTTCCATAATATTGAGGGCGTGGTCGGAAATACGCTCGTAGTCAGTGATGCAGTGAAGAAGAAGCGACAATGTATGGCTATCTTCAGGAGAAAGATGATGTGAATTTATCTTCATAAGATAAGTTCCAAGCTGATCCTCGTAGGAGTCGATCTTTCTCTCGAGGTACTCGACCTCGTCTGCTATCTCACGATCGAAGTTTGTGATAAGCCCGATGGCCTTATCAAGTGAATCCTTGGACATTGTAGCCATTGCGATCGCGGCCTGTCTTGCCTGCTCAAGAGCAAATGGCGGGTTGGACAAAAAGCGAGGGTCCAGAGTGCGGATACCCTGCTGCTCCTCCTGCTCTTTTTTCTCCTTATCATCGATAGGAATAGTCTTAAGTGCAAGAGTTACAAGGAGCTGTGCAAAAGGCAGCATAAGCGGTGTTGCCACAAGGTTGATCAGTGTGTGGATTCCGGCGATGCCCACCATTCCGATCTTGTCATCCATAAATGCAAAGTGAAGAAATGCATTTAAGATATAGAAGATGATCATGAATGATGTTGCCTTGATCACGTTGAAATACAGATGCATAAGAGCTGTTCTCTTACCATTCTTGTTGGCACCGAGGGATGAGAGAATAGCTGTGATACAGGTTCCAACCTCTGCACCTACGACAACAGGAATTGCCATGCTGTATTTGATACCAACTGTAAGTGAAAGAGCCTGCAGTACACCGATGGTTCCGGCGGAGCTCTGAATTATCATTGTAAAACCAATGCCGATAACAAAGCCGATGATCGGATTCGAGAAGGTTGTAAGGAATGCCTTGAAGGACTCAACCTCTTTTAAAGGAGAAACCGCACTCGACATTGTTGTCATACCAAACATGAGGACTGAGAATCCCAGGAGGATTGTTCCTATATTTTTCTTCTTCTCGCTCTTGGCAAACATATAGAAGCTGATACCGATGAGTGCCAAAAAAGGTGTGAAAGAAGCCGGTTTTAACAGATTAATAATGAAATTATCACTGCTGATTGCATTTAATGAAAGAAGCCAGGCTGTGAAAGTAGTACCGAGGTTAGCACCAAGGATTATGCTAACTGCCTGCTTAAGTGTCATGATCCCTGAGTTAACGAGACCCACGACCATTACTGTAGAAGCCGATGACGACTGGACCAGCGCTGTTACACCAACGCCGAAAAGATACGCTATAAAAGGGTGCTTAGTCACCTTGGCAAGGACACTCTCAAGCTTTCCTCCCGCCATCTTGGTAAGACCGCCGCTCATGACATTCATTCCATAAAGGAACATCGCGAGGCCTCCAACCAAACCTGCAACTAAGCTAAACATTTCAATTGGACTCATTTTTCCTCCATTTAGGCACCCTACCCTAGAAGCTCCCTTGCTCCATGTGCCTATTTTCCTAAGTTTTTCTCACTCTGCTACGACTATATATTACAGTATTAACCTAAAAAAAACCATAAAAAATTAGAAATCCAATGAATATTGAATATATTCCCCATATTTTGACTCTGAAAGTCTCACTGAATCCTCGCCGCTGTAGCTGCGGCCGTAGATGTTTTCCTCAACATTGGTAACGCCAACTTCCTTAAATCCAAGCTTCTCGCAAAGATGTCTTGAAACCGCGTTATCTTTTTTAACAAGCGTCTGCACATGCTCGAGCATAAGTACACGCTTCCCATACTCAAGGATTGCTTTGCAGGCTTCGAAAGCGTAGCCCTGATTCTGGAACTCTTTTCCTATAAGAAAGCCAAGCTCGATCTGGTCAAAGCCGTTCCTCATGGAGTAACCCGCGCGCCCGATGATCCTGCCATCCTCGCGCCTTATGATGGTCCAGACGCCAAAGCCGTAAAATCCGTAAACCTTCTTAATATAATCCCTTTGGTAGCGCTTCTCGTCCTCCGGGTTCTCAAAAAGCCCCTCCATGTACTTCGTCATCTCAGTGTCCTTGTACAATTCGTAAAAAACATCCACATCTTCCACTGTGGTCTCGCGAATAAGGAGCCTGTTCGTCATCAAAATCTCCCAGGGCTCGCCGGTGTAGCGCTGATAGCTCTTCACATAAGAATCGATGTCAACCTGATCAATTCCCGTAAAAACGTATTTGGTTCCCTCAAACTTCTCATTCGCGTTGAGGTCGTGGATATATCCAACAACAAAGAAACCATTCTCAAGGAGCCCTTCCGACATCTCCCCGTTATCTGTCACGATAAGCGCAGACTCCTTCTCAATCTTTTTTCTCCCGTCAAAAGAGTTATCGCCTATAGCAGAAACATGCGCTTCATAGCCACATTCCATGATGTAGCCGACTGCGCTCTGCACCTGTCCTCTAAGCTCCTTGTTCTCAAGAGTTTTTTGATTTAGTAAAAAAAGAATCTGCCTCAGCAAACTGCCGCCTCCGTCTAAGTGAAAAAGTTTCTATTTTTAGTATAATCCCATGCGCATAAAGTTGTCATTATCCACGCAGCGCATCTGTAATTTCCAACAAGTCAGGCTCAACATGGCACTTCAAAAACAATACCTCTACCCCCGCTTCTTTTGCCTCCTGCAGTGCATCTCCAAACTCCTTGTGAGTATCATTGTTAGGTCTGACCTCTGAGACACCGTCCATCTGTATCACAAAAGCCAGTACCGCTTTATAGCCATTTCCGGCCGCACGGGCAAGTTCACGCAAATGCTTCACCCCTCTCTCCGTCGGCGCATCAGGAAAGTATCCGATTCCATCAATTTCCAGTGTGCACCCTTTTACTTCCATCAGGAAACGCTCCTCTTCGCGTTCCATATAGAAATCAATTCTTGATTCACCATAGGTGAACTCAGGCACCACCTTATCGTATCCTTCGCCTTCCAGCCACTCTTTTACAACCTTGTTTGGCGCCTGGCTGTCTATATTAAAAAGAATGCCTGTACTCTTCCTGACTGCCACCAGATCATACTTTGTTTTTCTATCCGGTGTTCCCGGTGCGGTAAGCCACACTTCACATCCCGGTATAAGCAGTTCCTTGCAACTTCCGGTATTTTTTACGTGAACAATCTCCCGATGCCCATCAATATCTACCTGAGCGATAAATCTGTTAGGCCGATTCAGAAAAACTGCTTTTGTTATATTCTCGTACTTCATTTCCATACTGCTCACGCACCAGCCTTCTCCCTATTAACCACAATAATTCCCGCAACAACCAGTAGCAGCGCTACAATTCCGGTAAAAGAGAATGCTTCCTGATTCTCGCCAAGGAACAGCGCGGACAGCAGAACTCCCATCACCGGATTCATGAATCCAAGAATGGATACGCGGCTCACCGGATTGTGCTTTAGGAGCACGCCCCACATCGTATATGCTCCGGCGGATATAAATCCCATGTAGACCAGATTGAGCACGCAGGCTGTACTTCCAAACATAAGGCTTCCGCCCATACACGCGCCGATGATATACAAAACGGCTCCGCCCAGCATGAACTGATAGCCGCTTAGCGTAACCGGATTCTCACTTCGGGAAAAGATCTTGATGCAGCAGGAAGAAAGCGCATAAAACAGTGCTGCCAGAAGCATTGCGCCCTCTCCGGAAAAAGATATTGCTTCTACCCCGCTAAGCGCCTTCGCACCTCCAAGGATCATCACTATTCCCGCAAATCCTATGATGCAGCCTACAAACTTCCTTACTGAAAATTTCTCAAAATGGAAAAGATACACCGCAAAAAGAATGGCAAAAAAGTTGCCCGATGCGTTGATGATCGATCCACGAACTCCTGTTATATGGGCCAGTGCCATGAAAAAGAAAAAGTACTGCCCGATAGTCTGGAAAAGAGAAAGAATCGCAATATACTTAATCGACTCCTTTGCCGGAATCAAAAGTTTTTTCGAAAGTATAGATCCAAATCCGATTGTCATTATACCTGCAAGAAAAAATCTCGCTCCAGCCAGCATAATTCTCGATGCCGTATCGTCAGGGCTTATCCCAAACAGTTCATAAGCTATCTTTATCGCTGGGCTTGCACTTCCCCATAATACGCAGCAGAACAGAGCTGTCGCGAAGGTTACAGGAAACCACGCCCATATATTTGATTTTTTATCGCTCTTATTTGTAGTCTCCATAAAACCTCCATTCACTAGTCCACTTAAACAATATTCCGCAAGATATCCACGTGCAATCGATATCTTGCGGATAAATGTCAATCATCCCTTTGTTTTATACTTGTTTCACTCACTTTCAGCCTGCTTCAGTACCGCTTTTCTCGCACTTCTCTCATACCCGCAGATCACAACCAGTCCCACCAGTGCGATCACGCTGACAATGATTCCTACTGTCAATCCTGGCGGCCAGAACTTAAGCTCATACACATGCGCACCAGCGGTGATCGGTGTCGACATAAACAGATTGCAGGTTTTCTCCAGAGGCGCCTCTTTTCCATCAACGTAGAGCGTCCACCCCTTCTGATAAGGGATTGTGAAAAACAGCCTCTCATCCTTCTCGGCGTTCACTGTACCTGTCAAATGATGGTCAATGATCTTCTCAATAGTCACCTCTTTGGAGTTCAAAAGCTTTGAATACTCAGCCAGCGCATCCATATCCGCATAGGCTATGTGAAGGCCCTGCCCGGTAGCCACAAATACCGGCGTAGTCAATGTGTAGCCAATTAGCAGCCTTCCAACAACTGTATCTCCCTCATGGAAATACCCAACATACTGCAAAATATCATCCGTAGTGCCGCTTCCCTCAACGAAAGCCGCGCTGTCATACAAATAAATCGGCCCGGTCTTCTTGGCAACAAACTCGTACTCCACATAAGAATTATAAAGATATTCCTCAGTTTTAAGCTCCCCGCTATTCCTCTTCCCATAGGAACTTGCGCTGCTGCTTTCTGCTGATTTATCATCTTCCTTCTTTGTCACGTTTAAATCCGGTAGCTTTAACAGCTCTTCTTTGTCAAAAGAAATCTCGTCGGTCGGATTGTGCATCGACAGCTTAAGGTCCGTCTCTTCCGTAAACATATCCATGCTACCGCCTGTAAGTGCCTTCCAAACCTTGTTCTGCACTTCAAAAACATTCTTCTCATTAGAAATATCCACCTTCGATATTCCCTCTTCAGAAAGCATTGCAATTGAAAGCGCATACGGATTCTGATAAATATTGCCCTCATCCGGGTAAAGACCTTGAATCCGTCTGTCGTAATTTTTCTCAGTCGCGAGGTCTCTAGGCGTGATCACATACTTAAGTCCTAGTAGCGAATCCATAGCCGCTGGAACTCCGGCATCGTATGCGCATGCCATCTCATTTGCAACGGAGATTCCAAACTTCGCCTCTGTTAGTGCCATTTCCTTATCTACATACAAATTGGTCTGTCCCAAACCATCGTAGTTAAATAGCGTTGCGTCATTACCTATAGTTGCTCCTGTAAACTGGAATTCATCCTCCATACGGAAAAAACTCTTGTCTGCTGTATTGATTGCCTGAACAATTGGAAGCTTCTTGTTAATTGCTTCCTGAAATTCTGATTCAGAACGTATAATATCTTTCCAGTCACCATTATAGACACGGTACATGGAGATATAGTAATTAACATAGAGCTGTAGGCAGGTGCATACAAGCATCAATAGCGTTAGAGATGTCGCAGTAGCCCTCTCAGGATGCCTTTTAAAAAACAGAATCCCTCCGATCATAATTCCAAGCAGACATAAATCCAGCACTACATTTCCACCACTTACAAACTCATAGCTTTGCGAAAAAATCAATACCGTAGAAGTAATAAGGATTATTAGTGATATCTTAATAACATTTTCCCTAATTTTACCTATCCTTTCATATTCACATGCAGCTATCAAAATGAGTACAAAAGAAAAGACAAAGGAATTTCTGAAATTAAACCAATTAGTATGACTTCCGTGTACTAATGTAGAGAAGAATCGAATATAAAAAGTAAGAAAAATCGCTAAGAGAGTAATTCCTAATGCCATTCGATGTTTCTTTGCATTTTCCTTATCTATAAGAAACATGATTGCAAGGGCTACTGTCAGTATCCCGCAGAAAATTGCCGGTAATCCATTAACAATCTGTGCAGTAGATGCTGCACCCGAAAATAATCTGGAAAACATCGGAATAATTGGTGCATTTTCAACGAAAGTGTAATCCTCCAAACCATTCTGACTAGCCCGGCCTCCTACAAGAGAAAGTAATGCCGGATTCCAAAAAGCCATGGATAAAAGCCCGCCAATAGCAGAATATAATACATACTTGATTGTCACTTTTTTTCTGTCTATGTTTTCTCCAAGAACAATCTTTACAACAAAGAATAAAACGGATGAAATGCAAAGAATCAATCCGATTTGAATAAGACAAGCCGCACTATACGCGATAGAAATCGAATACCAAATGCCCGATTCTCCCCGAAAGATTTTTCGAATTCCGAGAACCATTAGAGGTAAAAAGAGTGGCCCACTGAAAAATACGACACAAAAATTGTAAACAACACTATATCCCATTAGTGCATAACAAGTGGAAAAAATGAGATGAGAAAGCTTAGGCTCCCAGATATCACATAGTAGAAGCATCATAGATACGCCATATAGTGACGTTACAAGAATAACACCTATAGCAAAACATAATTCAATATGATCCCATCCGGCTAGAAGCATGACCCAGCTAAATGGTGATAATATAGACGATAGGGAATATACATTTATTCCACCAATTCCATTTGAAAAAGAATACAGGAAACTTCTATTTCCAATTATTCTCTCCCGAAAACTTATGAAGTCCTTCAGAAAGTATGCGGATGCATCACTAAAAATCAATCCTCGATCACCAAACGGTGTAATTCTTAGAGCTGCAAAAACAGCAAGCTGTATCAGAAGGGGAAGCAAAAAAGAAAAAAGCAGCATTTTCTTTCTAGTAAGAGGACTACGCATTATAACTTATTCCTTTCAAGTTAAATTATTCTCGTCATAACGTATATAATAAGTATAATACTTTTTCCGCCCACTGTAACGCTTAGTCGTCACCCTCCTAGTTCCGCCAAGCGGGCTAGAAGGGTGATATCTAAATTTGGTCAGGATAT
>JAEEGL016462392.1_pt1 | contig 16619 bp, 9 predicted proteins | sample 9134231 | NCBI WGS metagenome assembly JAEEGL01 (sample SAMN16246548, study PRJNA631951) | gut metagenome | biome: gut microbiome; feature: rumen; material: fiber-attached | host: Bos | place: Iran: Karaj | collected 2018-10 | reverse complement strand
ATAGGTGATTTTCGCAGATGACATTATACCAAAAAAAGGAGGTCAATGCTCTTTTTATTTGCAAACCTCCAGAAAATATTGAAAATAAAAGCTTTAAAAGCTTTTAAATATTAAAAAAGGAGTGTCAGACTTGACACTACCCTAATTAACAGGAGGGAAAAATTATGGAAAAACAAAACGTACCGGAGCTCTTTGGATCAAATGTATTTGATGACAGAGAGATGAGATCAAGACTTTCAGCAAAGGTTTACAGCTCACTTAGAAAGACAATTGATGAAAATGTAAAGCTTGAAAGTGATGTTGCAGAAGCTGTAGCTCAGCAGATGAAAGAATGGGCTATTGAAAAAGGAGCAACACATTTTACACATTGGTTTCAACCTCTTACAGGTGTTACAGCTGAGAAGCATGATAGTTTTATATCACCTTCACCTGATGGCGGTGTAATTATGGAGTTCTCAGGTAAGGAGCTTATAAAGGGTGAACCGGATGCATCCTCATTTCCTTCCGGTGGACTTAGAGCTACCTTTGAGGCAAGAGGTTATACAGCATGGGATCCTACATCTTATGCATTTATCAAGGATCATACACTTTGCATACCTACAGCATTTTGCTCATATGCAGGTGATGCACTTGATAAAAAGACTCCACTTTTGAGGTCTATGCAGGCACTTAACAGACAGGCAAAAAGAATTCTTAAGCTTTTCGGAAAGGAAGTAAAGTATGTAAGAACCAGCGTAGGACCGGAGCAGGAGTATTTCCTTATCGATAAAGAAATGTTTGAAAAGCGTCCTGATCTTGTGTACACAGGAAGAACACTTTTTGGTGCTATGCCACCTAAAGGTCAGGAGCTGGATGATCACTATTTCGGTGTTATAAAGCCAAGAGTTACAGCATTTATGGAGGACTTAAATCAAGAGCTTTGGAAGCTAGGTATCCTTGCAAAGACAGAGCATAATGAGGTTGCACCGGCTCAGCATGAATTAGCACCGATTTTCTCAACAACTAACGTTGCTACTGATACTAACCAGTTGACAATGGAAATCATGCAGAGAGTTGCGAGAAAGCATGATATGGTTTGTCTTCTTCATGAAAAACCATTTGCAGGAGTTAACGGTTCAGGAAAGCATAACAACTGGTCTATGGCTACGGATAATGGTACAAACCTTCTTTCTCCGGGCGAAACACCTTACGATAATGCACAGTTTCTCCTTTTCTTGTGCGCAGTTATTCAGGCTGTTGATGATTATCAGGATCTTATCAGACTTTCTGTTGCAACAGCAGGAAACGATCACAGACTCGGAGCAAACGAAGCTCCACCCGCTATCATTTCTGTATTCCTTGGAGATGAGCTTTCAGCTATTCTGGATGCAATTAAAAATGATACTCCTTATGAAGGTAAGGAGAAAGAGATTATGAAGCTCGGTGTACATGCACTTCCTAGATTTTCTAAGGATACTACCGACAGAAACCGTACTTCACCATTTGCATTTACAGGTAATAAGTTTGAGTTAAGATCTCTTGGCTCATCTAACAGTATTGCATGCTGTAACATCATGTTAAATGCCGCGGTTGCTGAAAGTCTCAAGCAGTATGCAGACAGACTGGAAGGAGTAGCTAACTTTGAAGATGAACTTCATGATCTTATCAAGGAAACCATTAAGAAACATGAAAGAATTATCTTTAATGGAAACGGATATTCTGATGAGTGGGTTAAGGAAGCAACTACAGTCAGAGGACTTTCAAATCTTAAGACAACAGCTGATGCTATGCCACATCTCCTTGATCAGAAAAATGTAGATATGCTTATTGCTCACAAGGTATTTACCGAAACAGAGCTTCATTCAAGATGTGAGATAATGCTTGAAAACTATTGTAAGACAGTAAATATCGAAGGTCATACCATGGTGGACATGGTCAGAAAGAATTATCTTCCTGCTATTGAGAATAACCTTTACAGCTTTGCCAAGACAGTATCTCTTATGAAGTCTGTAAGTGATAAGGTTAAGTGTCAGTATGAGATTAAAACTATGGAAAGATTATCAGAGCTTACTGATTCTATCCTTGAAAGCGTAGAGAGTCTGGAAAGCGCACTTGAAGAGCTTAAGAGTTATGATGATATCATTAAAACATCAGAAGCTGTAAGAGACAATGTGATTACAAAGATGGACAAATTAAGAAGCTTTGTAGATGAGGCTGAGATGCTTTCAAGTGAGAAGTGCTGGCCATTCCCAAGCTATGGAAAATTGTTATTCAGCGTTTATTAATACATAAATCTATGGAGATTAAAATGAGAGTTAATCTTGAAGAGGACAGCTTACATGAAGAGTGCGGAGTATTCGGAATCTATGCTACCGACGGAGAAAATGTGGCTAAAAGCATATATTACGGTCTCCTTGCTCTTCAACACAGAGGGCAGGAATCTGCAGGTATATCGGTTACAGATACAACAGGCGATAAAGGTAACCTTTCCATCAAAAAAGGAATGGGACTTGTAAGTGAAGTTTTTGATTCGGATACCATATCAAAGCTAAAAGGTAATATAGGAGTTGGTCATGTCAGATACTCAACCACGGGAGGGTCTGTAGTGGAAAATGCACAGCCAATCTCCCTAAATTACATAAAGGGAAGCCTGTCACTGGTTCACAATGGAAATATAGTAAATGCTCATGAATTAAAAAAAGAGCAAATGTACAGAGGACAGGCACATTTTACAACATCTGATTCCGAGGTTTTAGCTTATGAAATCATAAGTCAAAGAGTAAAATCTGATTCGATAGAAGAGGCAGTTAAAAAGTCGGTCCACAAAATAAAGGGTGGTTTCGCCTGCCTTATTATGAGTCCTCGTAAGCTTATGGCAATTCGTGATCCTTACGGTATAAAACCACTTATATTAGGAAAGAAAGATAATTCATATATATTGGCTTCTGAAAGCTCAGCTGTCAAGGTGGTTGGAGGAGAGATAATAAGAGATGTAAGACCGGGTGAGATACTTACTATTACAAAAGATGGTATAGTAAGCGACACATCTCTTTGCTCTGAAAGGCACGCACACTGTATCTTCGAATATATTTATTTTGCAAGACCTGATTCTGTCATAGACGGAATAGAGGTTTATAAATCAAGATTTAAAGCCGGTCAGGCACTGGCGCAGAACTCAAAAATTGAAGCAGATTTAGTATGTGGTGTCCCGGATTCGGGACTGATTGCAGCAAAGGGATACTCTGAAAGTTCAGGTATTCCCTTTGCATTTGCATTTCATAAGAACGGTTACATAGGCAGAAGTTTCATAAAGCCTACCGATGAAGAAAGAAGAGCAGCAGTTCACATGAAGTTAAGCGTATTAGAGTCTGTTGTAAAAGGAAAAAGATTGGTTCTTATAGATGATTCTATAGTAAGAGGAACCACCATACGCCAGATAATAGAGATGCTTAGACAGGCAGGAGCAACACAGGTTCACGTAAGAATCAGCTCTCCGCCGTTTTTATATCCGTGTTACTATGGAACAGATGTGTCATCTTCGGGACAGCTGATAGCATCTGAGCACTCTACCGAAGAAGTAAGGAAAAGAATAAATGCTGATTCTCTTGCTTACTTAAGAATTGAAGATTTTAAAAATATGGTAGGTGAACTACCGATTTGTACAGCATGTTTTAATAATAAATATCCTGTTTAGAGGAGGAAGCGTTATGTCGGATTTATTTAATACGATTAGAGAAAAGGGATTGTATAATCCATCTTTTGAGCATGAAAACTGTGGAATAGGTGCAGTCATAAATATTGAGGGAAAGGCTAGTCACGACCTTGTTTGCGATGCACTTTCCATCGTTGAAAAGCTTGAGCACAGAGCAGGAAAGGATGCAGAAGGAAAGACAGGAGACGGAGTCGGAATTCTCACTCAAATTCCACATAAATTTTTCGTAAAAAAGATGAAAGAAGCCGGTATAAAGCTTCCCGGAAAGAGAAAGTACGGTGTGGGTATGTTTTTCTTTCCTCAAAATGATCTTAATATGAGACAGTCACGCTCAATGTTCGAAATTATAGTAAAAAAAGCAGGGCTTGAGCTTATTGGGTGGAGGAAGGTAGAGTCTGATCCGGATGTACTGGGAAGTAAGGCTAGAGAATGTATGCCAAATATTTATCAGGCATTTATAAAAAGACCTGAAAATATAAAGGAAGATCTGGATTTTGACCGCAAGCTTTACATAGTTCGAAGAGAATATGAGCAAAGCTGCGTAAACACCTACGTTCCTTCACTGTCATGCAGAACTATAGTTTATAAGGGAATGTTTTTGGTAGACCAGCTTCGTACATTCTTTAAGGACCTTACAGATCCTGATTTTGAATCAGCAATCGCCATGGTACACTCCAGATTTTCAACAAATACCATGCCTAGTTGGAACAGAGCACATCCTAACAGATTCCTGGTGCATAATGGTGAGATTAATACTATCAAGGGAAATGCAGATAAAATGCTTGCAAGAGCTGAAACCATGCATACAAATCTTTTTTCAGATGAAGATATGACTAAAGTACTTCCTGTTATAAGCCAGAGTGGTTCTGACTCTGCTATGATGGATAATGTACTTGAGTTTCTTTTAATGAGCGGTTTAGAGCTTCCTTTTGCTATTTCTGTCATGATACCGGAACCATGGGCACATAACGAAACATTATCCCAGGAAGAAAGGGATTTTTATCAGTATTACGCAACCATGATGGAGCCTTGGGACGGTCCTGCCTCCATACTTTTTTCAGATGGAGATATAATGGGTGCTATACTTGATCGTAACGGTCTTCGTCCTTCCAGATATTATGTTATGGATGATGGAAGACTGATTCTTTCATCAGAGGTTGGTGTATTACCGTTAGATGAAAGTCATATAGTATGTAAAGAGAGACTTCATCCGGGAAAGCTCCTTCTGGTAGATACTAAAAAGAAAAAGATTATCTTAGATAAGGATATAAAAGAAAAGTATGCTAATCAATCTCCTTACGGAGAGTGGCTTGACTCTAATCTGACGAATTTATCGGATTTAAAAATACCAAATAAAAAGGTACCTGAAATCTCAGGAGAACATAGAAAAAGACTACAAAAAGCATTTGGCTATACATGGGAAAACTACCATGATGGTATACTAAGTATGGCTTTAAATGGATCGGAAAAGCTCGGTTCTATGGGCGTTGATACACCTATAGCAGCCCTTTCCGATGAGTATCAGCCACTATTTTACTATTTTAAACAGCTTTTTGCTCAGGTTACAAATCCTCCTATAGATGCGCAAAGAGAAAAAATAGTTACATCTACAGCTGTTTACGTCGGAAAAAACGGAAATCTTTTAGAAGAAAAGAAAGAGAATTGTCAGGTACTTAAGATAAATAATCCGATTCTTACAGACTTAGATATCCTTAAGATTGAGAATATGAAGAAGGATGGCTTTAAGGTTTCCAGGGTTTCAACTCTTTATTATAAGAGTACCCCTATGGAAAATGTGTTGAGATCATTATTTGTTGAGGTTGATAAAGCATACAGAGATGGAGCCAATATACTGATTCTTTCAGACAGAGGAGTAGATGAAAACCATGTGGCATGTCCATCACTTCTTGCTGTGTCTGCAGTTCATAAGCACTTGGTGGAAACAAGAAAGTGTACTGCCATGTCTCTTATACTTGAGTCAGGAGAGCCTAGAGAGGTTCATCATTTTGCCACTCTCTTAGGATATGGTGCAAGTGCAGTAAATCCATATCTGGCACATGCGACCATCGGAGAGCTTGTTGAAGAAGGATTATTAAATAAGGATTACTATGCAGCAATCGAGGATTACGACAAGGCTATACTTTCAGGTATAGTTAAAATTGCATCTAAGATGGGTATTTCAACTATACAGTCATATCAGGGAAGTAAAATATTTGAAGCTATAGGTATCTCAGAAGATGTCATCAATGCTTATTTTCCGGGAACAGTAAGCCGTATAGGTGGTATATGTCTTTCTGATATAGAAAATGCAGTAGACAGACAGCACAGCAGAGCATTTGATCCATTAGGACTTCCTACGGATCTTGAGCTTACATCTTTAGGAAGGCACAAGAGCAGAAGTCAGGGAGAAAAGCATAGATACAATCCTAAAACCATACATATGCTTCAGCTTTCAACACGTGAAGGAGATTATAATAAGTTTAAAGCTTATACTGACATGGTTAACAGTGAAGATACAGGATATATAAGAAGTCTTTTGGATTTTAATTATCCTGAAGAGGGTGTAGCTTTAGATGAAGTTGAAAGTGAAGAAGAGATAGTTAAGAGATTTAAGACAGGTGCTATGTCTTACGGCTCTATATCAGAGGAAGCTCACCAGACATTAGCTATCGCCATGAATCATCTTAAGGGTAAGTCAAACAGCGGTGAAGGTGGAGAAAGTGAAGAGAGGATACTTTCAGCAGGAACAGATAATGACAGAAGCTCAGCTATAAAGCAGGTTGCAAGTGGTCGATTTGGAGTTACCAGCAGATATTTGGTAAGTGCAAAAGAGATACAGATTAAGATGGCACAGGGTGCTAAGCCGGGTGAAGGTGGTCATTTACCGGGTAAAAAGGTATATCCATGGGTTGCAAAGACCAGACACTCAACACCGGGCGTAAGTCTTATATCTCCACCGCCACATCATGATATCTACTCTATCGAAGATTTGGCGCAGCTTATATATGACCTTAAGTGCTCAAATAAGGACGCCAGAATTTCTGTTAAACTCGTTTCTGAAGCGGGAGTTGGTACTGTTGCTGCAGGTGTTGCAAAAGCAGGTGCAGGCGTGGTACTTATCTCAGGCTATGATGGAGGAACGGGAGCAGCTCCTCTTTCATCCATCCATAATGCAGGTCTTCCATGGGAATTAGGACTTGCAGAGACTCATCAGACATTAAAGGCAAATGGCCTTAGAAATCAGGTGATCATAGAAACCGATGGAAAGCTTATGAGTGGTCGTGATGTAGCTATAGCAGCAATACTTGGCGCTGAAGAGTTTGGATTTGCAACAGCTCCGCTTATTACCATGGGATGTGTAATGATGAGAGCGTGTCAGTCAGATACCTGTCCAATGGGTGTTGCAACTCAGAATCCTGAATTAAGAAAAAGATTTGCAGGAAAGCCTGAGTATGTAGAGAATTTCATGATATTTATAGCCAGAGAGCTTCGTGAAATCATGAGTAAGTTAGGCGTTAGAAGTGTATCGGAACTTGTGGGAAGGACTGATTTACTTAAGAAAAAGGATATACTAACAGAAAGTCAGAAAAGACTGGATTTATCAAGGATTTTAGTTCCGGTGTCCTATGAAAAACCAGTTCATAATTCTTCTGATATGTATGATTTCAAATTAAATGAAACAAAGGATGAAAAAGATCTACTCTCTTCTGCTTCAATAAAAAAGGCTGTTGAGACAGGTGAAAAAGCAGAAGCAGATGTTTTTCTTCAGAGTACGGATAGAACATTCGGTACCCTTCTTGGAGCACAGATTACCAGAAAACATCCTGAAGGATTACCTGAGGATACAATAACAATTCACGCCAAGGGTTCAGGTGGACAGTCCTTCGGAGCATTTATCCCGGAAGGACTTACCCTAAAGCTTAGCGGAGACAGCAATGATTATCTGGGTAAAGGTCTCTCCGGTGGAAAGATTGTTATAAAAGCTCCAAAGGAAGCAAAGTATGATCCTCATGAAAATATCATGGTTGGAAACGTTGCGCTTTACGGTGCTACTTCCGGAAAAGTATTTATAGAGGGTATGGCAGGAGAAAGATTTTGTATCAGAAATTCCGGAGCTATAGCTTGTGTTGAGGGTGTAGGTGAGCATGGTTGTGAATATATGACGGGTGGAATTGCTGTAATCCTCGGAAGTACCGGTAAGAACTTTGCTGCCGGTATGAGTGGCGGTATTGCTTATGTTCTCGACGAAGACAATAAACTATACAGAAACCTTAATAAAGAGCTCGTAAGCATGGAATCAGTTGAATTAAATAAAGATATACAGGAATTAAAGAAGATAATATCAGAGCATGTTAAGGAAACAGGTTCAAAAACAGGACAAAAAATACTTAATAATTTTGAGGATTACGTTTTGAAATTTAAAAAGATTATTCCAAATGATTATAAGACTATGCTTAAGGGTATAGCTCACTTTGAAGAGCAGGGCTTAGACCACGAAACCGCAAAGATTGAAGCATTCAAAGCATTTACAGGGGGTGAACTGTAATGGGAAAAACTACCGGATTTTTAGAATACACAAGAGTGGATGGAAATACAAGAAAAGAGAGCGTAAGAATAAAGGATTTTATGGAATTTCATGAAAGGCTTCCTTTCGAAGAGCAGAAGTTACAAGCTGCTAGATGTATGGATTGCGGAGTTCCTTTTTGTCAGGCCGGAGCGATGATAGCAGGTATGGCTTCGGGCTGTCCTCTCCATAATCCTGTGCCGGAGATGAACGACTTGGTTTATCGCGGAAGGATGGAGGATGCTTATAGGAGACTCTCCATGACACATAGCTTTCCTGAGTTTACTTGTCGTGTGTGTCCTGCACTTTGTGAAGCTGCTTGTACATGCGGACTTCATACCGCACCTGTATCTACAAAGGAAAATGAGAAGGCTGTTATAGAGTATGCTTACGAGCATAATCTGGTTAAGGAATTGAGTCCCGAAAACAGGACAGGAAAAAAGGTAGCTATCATAGGAAGCGGACCTTCCGGACTTGCTGCTGCACAGCTTCTAAACAGACGAGGTCATGATGTTACAGTATATGAAAGAAATGATAGAGTTGGAGGCTTACTTAGATATGGTATCCCTAATATGAAACTGGATAAATCTGTAATTGACAGAAGAGTATCACTTTTAGAGGAAGCAGGAGTTAAGTTTGTAGTTAATGCAGATGTTGGAAAGAGTATCTCAGCTGATAAAATTACAGAGGAGCATGATGCGATTATATTAGCTTGTGGTGCTTCGAATCCAAGAGATATTAATGCTCCGGGAAGAGATGCAAAGGGAATAAGATTTGCGGTGGATTTCCTTTCAGAAGTAACTAAGAAGCTTTTAGACAGTGATTTTAAGAAAAAGCCTTATGAACTTGTTAAGGATAAAGATGTAATCATTATCGGTGGAGGCGATACCGGAAATGATTGTGTGGGAAGTTCAATAAGACTCGGTGCAAAAAGCGTTACACAGCTTGAGATGATGCCAAAGCCATGTGAAGAGAGAGCTGATTCCAATCCTTGGCCTGAGTGGCCCAAGGTCTTAAAGGTAGACTATGGTCAGGAAGAGGCAATATATAAATTTGGTGAAGATCCACGTGTATATCAGACTACTGTTAAGGAGTTTAAAAAGGATAAAAAGGGAAATCTTAAATCAGTAGTTTTAGTATCACTTAAGAGTGAAAAGGATGAAAAAACCGGCAGGATGTGTATGGTTCCTGTAGATGGTAGCGAAAAGGAAGTTCCTGCTCAGTTGGTTTTAATAGCAGCGGGATTCTTGGGAAGCCAGAGTTATGTTACCGATGCATTTGGTGTGGAAACCGATGCAAGAAGTAATGTAAAAACAGATGAAAATAAATTCGCTACATCTAAAGAAAAAATCTATACAGCAGGGGACATGCACAGAGGTCAATCTCTGGTTGTATGGGCGATTTCTGAGGGGCGACAGGTGGCTAAGGAGGTAGACGAAGCTCTTATGGGATATACAAATTTAAGGTAAGCTTGTATATTTCCCTGTCTCGGCTTTAGTTTAGAGATTAGGGGCTCCGACAAAGCTAAACTTAAGTCAGAAATCATACTCTGACTGAGTCATAAATATGATTATAATCGGAAATGAGGTAAAAAAGGTGGCAAAATATATATTTGTAACCGGAGGTGTGGTTTCAGGTCTTGGAAAGGGAATTACTGCAGCGTCCCTTGGACGACTTTTAAAGGCAAGAGGATTAAAGGTATATGCTCAAAAGCTCGATCCCTATATCAATGTTGATCCCGGTACCATGAGTCCTTATCAACATGGTGAAGTATATGTAACTGAAGACGGAGCAGAAACAGATTTGGATTTGGGGCACTATGAGAGATTTATAGATGAAGATCTTACCAAATACTCTAATCTTACATCAGGAAAGGTTTACTGGGAGGTACTAAATAAAGAGAGAAGAGGGGAGTACCTTGGCTCTACTGTTCAGGTTATTCCACATATCACTAATGAAATAAAGGATTTTATATACAGAGCCGGTAAGGAGACTGATGCGGATATTATAATAACAGAGATAGGTGGAACCATAGGAGATATTGAATCACAGCCATTTTTGGAGGCTGTAAGACAGATATCTTTGGAAACCGGTAAAGAGAACAGTTTATTTATACACGTTACTCTCGTACCTTATCTTCATGGTGGTGGAGAGCATAAATCAAAGCCAACCCAGCACTCTGTAAAGGAGCTTCAGGGAATGGGAATTAAGCCGGATATTATAGTTCTTCGTTGTAATGAACCTTTAGAAGAGAGTATATTTAGAAAGATTTCTATGTTTTGTAATGTTAAAGAGGATTGTGTAATAGAAAACATAACTCTTGACAGCCTTTATAAAGCACCATTAATGCTTGAAAAGAACAAATTATCACAGGTTGTATGTCGTGAACTTGGTTTAGAGACAATCGAACCTGATTTGACAGAGTGGAGAGAGTTAGTTAACAGAATCGATAACAGAAACAAAGAAGTGAGTATAGGACTGGTAGGAAAATATGTAAGTCTTCATGATGCTTATCTTTCGGTTGCTGAAGCACTGACTCATGCGGGATTTGCACTGAATACCAAGGTAAACATAAGCTGGATTGATTCGGAAGAAATATCTGAATCAAATGTATCTGAAAAGCTTTCGGATGTGTCAGGAATTATAGTTCCCGGAGGCTTTGGAGACAGAGGTACAGAGGGTATGATTTTATCTGCAAAGTACGCAAGAGAGAATGATATACCTTATCTGGGTATATGCCTTGGTATGCAGATAGCTGTCATAGAATTTGCGCGAAATGTAGCAGGAATCAAGGATGCATGCTCAGGAGAGTTTCATGATGCATCGGATAATAAAGTTATTGACTTTATGCCGGGACAGTCTGAAAAGGTTTCAAAGGGCGGTACACTAAGACTTGGAAGTTATCCATGCAAGATAACGTCCGGTAGTCTTATGGAAAAGCTTTATGGAAGTACTGAAATCGCTGAGAGACACAGACATAGATATGAATTTAATAATGATTACAGAGAGCTACTGACTGAAAAAGGTTTGGTGCTTTCAGGACTTTCACCTGACGGAAAGCTTGTGGAGACTGTAGAGCTAAAGGAAAATTCGTATTACTTGGGTGTGCAGTACCATCCTGAATTTAAATCAAGACCTAACAGGGCACATCCTGTATTTAAAGGATTTGTAGAAGCAGCAATTAATCTTAAATAAAAGTGATTGTTATTAATTGAAATTATGTAGCCTCTTATGTTATATTATTAACTAAGAAGTAAATAATATAAAGAAAAGGATAAGGGGGGTTATCATGATTTTATTTATAAATGCCTGCGTAAGGAAAGAATCCAGAACAAAGAGACTTGCGGACTACCTGCTTTCAAAGTTTAATGATGAAATTAAAGAAGTCATACTTTCAGAAATTGATTTTCCATGTGTGAATGAAGCATTTTTAGAAAAAAGAGAATCGTATATTAATAATAATGATTTTAGCGATTCTTCATTTGACATGGTAAAGGACTTTGCAAATGCTGATATTATAGTTATTGCGGCTCCATACTGGGATTCATCCTTCCCGGCTTCCTTAAAGCAGTATATAGAACAGATGAATGTTATCGGTCTTACATTTGCATATACTGAAGAGGGTAGACCTTATGGGCTTTGCAAGGCAAAGAAGATTTACTATGTAACAACGAGTGGAGGAAAGATATTTAATTCGGATTTTGGTTATGGTTATATAAAGTCTCTGGCAGAGAATTACTATGGTATAAGCAATACTGTCATGATATCGGCAGAGGAACTAGACATAGTTGGTGCTGATGTGGAGAAGATACTTTCGGAAGCAGAAAAAAATATTGATTCTATATAAAAAACAAATACTTTTTAAAGAGTTTAAAGAGCCTCGGTTGTCTGTGATACCGAGGCTCTTTGATAATAATATTAAAAACCTTTGAGGAGTTTTTTTCTTTCATACATTTTTTGGTCTGCATGCTTAAATACGTCATTAAAATTTTCTTCATTATTAGGATCATAAATACTTAATCCACTAGCTATAGCAAGTTTTCCTATTTTGTTGTTTTCATTTATTATATTTTCGAAGCTTTCACAAAGCACAGTTCGATTTATGTAATCCTCACCTTCAAGAATTACGACAAATTCGTCTCCTCCAATTCTAAATAAAGGACATTTTTTATAGTGATTTGATATCAAATTGGCCATTTGTTTAAGAGATTCATCACCTACATCATGACCATATTTATCATTAATAAGTTTAAGATTATTTAAATCAAAAACTACCACACCGTATTCTGTTAGAGTTCCATCCTGTGTGCGTATTTCTATATTTTTTATGGCATCTAAATAAGCGAGTTTATTTGCTACACCTGTAAGTGAATCTATGTATGCAAGCTTTTCTTTTTCTTTGATTTCCATTTTGAACTCTTTGGTCTTATCTATATTTACAAATGTATGTATCATACATGATGTAAGAAGGCAACCAACTGAGTAAAATGGCATCAACGGAAATAAGGATTGCAAGGCTATAAGAGTTGTCATAATAAAACCGGAAAATGCAATTGTTCGGTGATTAGCTCTTACTTTTCCGTTTGCCTTAATGGATATTAGCATTGCATAAACAGACGTAATTAAAAACAGAAACATCTGTATGAACAATGTTACATATCTTGCTTGTCCCGGCACATACACCTTATTTTTAAATCTAAAAACAATTGGAATAAATAAGTTTATTATCAAAACGATAATTTCAAAAAAGAGTATGATCCGGCCTCCTAATATGAGCAAATTACCAAAGCGTCCTTTATTATCTAAAAAAGCAATAACAAATCTAGTCCATAAAAACACTGTTAAAACCATTGAGATAAAGTAAATAACAGTGGTGATGTAAGCTAATAATATTAATTCGTTTTCATATAAAACACCCCAAAAAATATCAGTAATAAAGTAGATTATAACGCTGCATAAAAATAAGCGATATCTATACTTTGTAATATTTTCATTAGTATTAGGTGTTTTTTTTAAGGCTTCAAAATTGATTATTATAAAAACCAATATTGATAATATACCAATGCTGGAATAGTACATACTTAATCGCTCCTATTCTTTTTTAAAAGAGTAATAATCAAAATGGATTATACTACATATATTTTAAAAATGCAATTGAGACTGTATAAATCGTGTATTTAATGGATATTCATGGGGAATCAGGGAGAAATATACTTGAAATTATGGAGAATCAGGAAGAAAATTCATTTGAAAAATAGGTGCTTTTAGTACGGACTACAAGTAATACAATCTTGAATAATTATGAAAACTATAGTAATATTTTATTAATGAATACTTGAATTTAAGTCCCGATCGTGAGACTAGGCATGAGATTTGCGGCCGTTTACGCATGGAGGTAATTATGCTTTTAGAAAATTATAAAGAAGATTTAGATTTATATATATCAAAACATTATGTGGAAGAATCAATTAATCTGGATGAAGCTTCGGAATCTATGTCGCTTGAAGGATCTTCAGAGTCTATGTCGCTTGAAGAACCTTATGAGTCAAGGGGGTCGGATAATGATTTAGATAAGGGGAAATTCGCTTCCAAAATAGCAGCGGGTATTATGAGTGCTCATTTTAGTGTGCCGCTGATTAGGCCTTTAAAAAAGGAAAATATTTTAGCAGATAGAGATGTAGAAGTGCCTCTGGCTGCTGCATCAGCATCCAGAAGTTTGGAAGATGTAGTAAATAATCTGGATAAATCTTTTATGGAGCTTGTATTTAATTTTGCAGATCAAAAGTGCATTACAGATGTACAATTACAAAAAAAGGCAAATCTTGATAGAAAAGCATTTTCTAAATTAAGATGCGGTACTACCAAAAATCCAAGTAAGCCTACTGCTTTAGCCTTGGCTATAGCACTCGAACTTAATTTAGATGAAACCAAGGACTTACTTTCCAGAGCAGGTTATGCACTTTCGCCCTGTAGTAAGCAGGACGTGATAGTGCAGTACTTTATCGAAAGAGAAGCTTATGATATATATGAAATAAATGTTGCACTTTATGAGCATGATGAAAAAACACTGGGTACGCAGGTGTAGAGATTTTTAGGATAAAATACTTTTATTGTTGGTATAGATATTTCGGATAATTGTCGCCTCACAAGTGACCATATGGATTAAATATTTCTTTATAATAACCTCAGAAAACAAAAAAAGACATCTAACATTGTAAAGGTGTCGATAACAAACTACATATGAAATGGAGGAATCATTATGAAGAATAATAATTTAACAGAAATCGTATTTATACTTGACAGAAGCGGATCTATGGGAGGATTAGAATCAGATACTATCGGTGGATTTAATTCAATGATTGAGAAGCAAAAGAAAGAAGAAGGCGAAGCTATCGTTTCAACCGTACTTTTTGATGATCAGATTGAAATACTTCATGATAGAGTAAATATCTCTAAAATCGAGAAGATGACCAATAAGGATTACTATGTTAGAGGCTGTACTGCACTGCTTGACGCAGTAGGAAGTTCTATTAAGCACATTAAGAAGTGTCATAAAAAAGCTAACGAAGACGAAAGACCGTCTAAGACTATCTTTATAATAACAACTGACGGACTTGAAAACTCCAGCAGAGTGCACAGCATAAGTGAAGTAAAGCAGATGATCAAAAAAAGAAAGAATAAGGATAACTGGGAGTTTATATTTTTAGGAGCCAATATAGATGCTATAGAGGTTGCAGGAAGCATGGGTATAGAAGCAAACAGAGCAGTTAACTTTGTGTGTGACTCTGTTGGTACAGCTCTTAACTATAAAGTCCTAAGTAAAGCTGTTTCACGCATAAGAGCAGCTGCACCTATGGAAGCAGGTGCAGCACTTGGTGAAGATGAATGGAAGAAAGAGATTGAGGAAGACTTCGAGGAAAGAAATCGATAGAGAAAGATTGGTGTCATACAATCTAAACACCCGATAAGGGCCTAAAATATCCTTAAGGATATCAGTGCTCTTATCGGGTGTATTTTTTGCAGGCTTGGTTAAGTGAAGTGAGTTAGATTTTTATTTTCTTATTATATGAAAACCCACCTTAATTAGAAAAAGAATAATGTTTGTCTCGTGAGCTCTAAATATAATATTATCATTGATAGAAATACACAAAAGTGATAAAATGTGAAAAGGTGGAGGTGAGGCGCATGTGTATTTCTGAATATGAAATCAACGAAGGAATTATAGGAATTGTAACAGCTGAGGAAGCAAGAGAGATAGACAGGATATCCATAGAGGAGATAGGGATTCCTTCGCTTGTACTTATGGAGAGGGCAGCGCTTGCTTTAGCTGACAGTATAATAGAGTATTGCGACGAGCGGAGTCGTGTGATAGCGGTCTGTGGGACCGGAAATAACGGTGCAGATGGTGTTGCGGCTATCAGAATCCTTAAAGAGAAGAGTAAAAGATTAACCTGTGATATAATTGTTGTCGGAAATCCTGAGCGCCATACACCTGAGATGAAGAGGCAGTTGGATATTGCAAAGGGATGTGGTATTATTCCATTAGATATTGCAGAAGTTGATTTGTCATCCTATGATGTAATTATAGATTGTATATTTGGTGTAGGACTTTCAAGGCCTGTAACCGGTATTTACAGCGATTGTATATATGATATAAATGAATCAGGTGCATGCGTTATCTCTGCTGATATTCCGTCAGGGATTTGCGCTACGACGGGAAATGTGCTTGGGAATGCAGTAAAAGCAGATAAAACCGTTACCTTTGGCCTTCTTAAAAGAGGATTGATAACCTACCCGGGAGTGTATTATACAGGTGAAGTAATAGTAGCAGATATTGGATTTCCATTAAATGCAGTTAAAAAGGTAAATCCGAAGACATTTACTTATGATACTAAGCTTTTATCAAAACTCTTACCTGTCAGGGGGAGCAGAGCCAATAAAGGTAGCTTTGGAAGGGTAACAGTTATAGCAGGGTCCTCTGATATGAGAGGTGCTCTTTACTTTGCTGCATCCGCCTCGTACCGGGTAGGATGTGGTCTGGTGCAGATTATAACATGTGATAAGAATAAAGATATTATCGCATCCATGCTTCCTGAAGCCATTGTTTACACGTGGAATTCAGAGCACAAAGAGCCGGATGAAGGTGAAAAGCGTCTTATAAAAGACTTCCTTGATATGTCATCTGCAGTAGTCTTTGGTCCGGGACTTGGAGTAAGTGATATGTCTAGGGCATTACTGAAAATAATTCTGGATTGGAAAGAGACAGACAAAGGAAGAGAGATACCGCTTGTTATAGATGCTGATGGCATCAATACACTTGCTGGATTTGATGATTTGTTTTCGATTTCAGATAAAACATCCGGT
>JAEEGL016019719.1_pt1 | contig 16619 bp, 16 predicted proteins | sample 9134231 | NCBI WGS metagenome assembly JAEEGL01 (sample SAMN16246548, study PRJNA631951) | gut metagenome | biome: gut microbiome; feature: rumen; material: fiber-attached | host: Bos | place: Iran: Karaj | collected 2018-10 | reverse complement strand
CACAGAGGATTGATCATTAATCAATCTGTTCATATGACAACCTGAAACTAAGACCCCGGAAGGAGCAATCCCTCCGGGGTTTTTGCGTTACTTTGTGAGTTCCTTCACCACCTCGCCGCCGATCATTAGACCGGCTACGGAGGGAACCCAGGCGACGGAGCCGGGGGTGCGTTTCTTTATTACCGGGGGTTCCGTGGAATAGAGAACTTTCAGGCGGGGGATCCCGCGGGATTTCAGTTCCCGGCGCATGACTCTGGAAAGGGGATCCATTGAAGTTTCATAAATATCACCGATCTTAAACTGGGAAGGATCCAGCTTATTCCCCGCTCCCATACAGCTTATTACGGGCGTGCCTGCTTTATGGCACGCAATTATTATGGAAATCTTTGCGGTAACGGTATTCACCGCATCTATCACATAGTCATATTGAGAAAAGTCAAAGGAAGCTGCATTTTCCGGCAGGAAGAAGCACTTATGTTCAACGATCTCCGCCTTGGGATTAATGCTATTAAGCCGCTCCTTCAGAACTGTGGTCTTCTTTCTTCCCAGGGTGTTCTCAGTTGCTATGATCTGCCGGTTTATATTGGAAAGACAGACTATGTCATCATCAACCAGCTCCAAAGCTCCCAGCCCGGATCGTATAAGGGCTTCCGCGGCAAATCCGCCCACGCCGCCGCAGCCGAAAAGACAGACTCTTTTTCCGGCCAGTGTGTTAAGAGCCTCATCCCCCAGCAGTAATGCAGTTCTCTCAAATCTGTCAGTCATAATAAATCCCTGATGGTTATCCTTAACTATCTTTGTCTTTTACCGCAAAAAGTGGTACACTTAAGCAGATTATAACCATCATTATATATAAAGAGGAGCATTATGTCAGCAAAAGGTAAACCATATTATATTACGACTGCCATTGCCTATGCATCGGGAAAGCCGCATATCGGCAATACGTATGAGATCATACTGGCAGATTCCATAGCCCGCTTCAAGAAAAGACAGGGCTATGATGTCCGGTTTCAGACAGGAACCGATGAACACGGACAGAAGATAGAAGACAAGGCTAAGGAAGCGGGTGTCACTCCCAAGGAATATGTGGACAAAACCGCCGCAGAGATAAAGCGCATATGGGATCTGATGAATACCAGTTACGACCGCTTTATCCGTACCACGGATGAAGACCACGAGAAACAGGTTCAGAAGATCTTCAAGAAATTATATGACCAGGGGGATATCTATAAGGGTGCCTATGAGGGGATGTACTGCACTCCCTGTGAATCCTTCTGGACAAAGAGCCAGCTTGTGGACGGCAAGTGTCCGGACTGCGGCAGGCCTGTTAAACCTGCCCACGAAGAAGCGTACTTTTTCAGGATGAGCAAATATGCGGACAGGCTTATTGAACATATAGAGAGCCATCCGGAATTCATCCAGCCGGTTCAGCGAAAGAATGAGATGATGAATAACTTCCTGAAACCGGGACTTCAGGATCTCTGTGTTTCCAGAACCAGCTTCAAATGGGGCATTCCCGTTGATTTTGATCCGAAGCACGTGGTCTATGTGTGGCTTGATGCCCTTGCCAATTACGCAACGGGTATTGGCTATGATGCAGACGGAAACCACTCCGAAATGTATAAGAAGTACTGGCCTGCGGACCTTCATCTTATTGGAAAGGATATTATCCGTTTCCATACCATATACTGGCCCATCTTCCTGATGGCTATGGGAGAGCCGCTGCCGAAACAGGTATTCGGGCACTCCTGGCTTTTGCAGGAAGACGGGAAAATGTCGAAATCCAGGGGAAATGTTCTCTATGCCGATGATCTTGCAAAGATCTTCAGTGTGGATGCAGTGCGGTATTTTGTGCTGCACGAGATGCCCTTTGAGACAGACGGCGTGATCTCCTGGGATCTGATGGTGGAGAGATTTAATTCCGACCTGGCAAATACACTGGGGAATCTGGTGAAGCGCACTATATCCATGAGTAACCAGTACATCGGAGGTGTAATTGAGAATAAGGGTGTAACGGAAGCCGTAGACGAGGATCTTCACGCAGTGGTACTCGGCACACGGGATCTGGTGGAGAAGGATATGGAGGGCTTAAGGGTAGCGGATGCCCTGACTCATATCTTCAATCTTTTTAAGCGCTGCAATAAGTACATAGACGAGACGGAGCCCTGGGTTCTGGGGAAGGATGAGGCAAAGTACGACCGCTTAAGGACTGTGCTCTATAACCTTGCGGATTCCATCGTAACCGGAACAGCCCTGCTCTATCCCTTTATGCCTGAAACGGCGGAAAAGATCTTAAGGCAGTTAAATACTGCGCTTCCTGAAATGGATGATCTGGATAAGGCGGGAAGGTTTGTGAGCGGCACAAAAGTCACAGATGACCCCGAGACTCTTTTCCAGAGGGCAAAGGCAGAAGATATAGCAAAAGCCGTGGAGGAACTTTACCCTTCAAAGAAGGAATCAAAGAAAGAGGGAAATGCGGAGGCTAAGAAGGAAAAGAAGACTTCCCCTCAGGAGGAATTTGATTTCGATAAGGCCCAGAATAAAGAAAACATAGTCTTTGATGACTTTGTGAAAAATGAATTCCGGGTGGGAGAGATCATAGAGGCGGAAGCCGTTGAGAAGTCGGAAAAACTGCTTAAGTTCAAGGTGCGGATCGGAGCCGAAGAAAGGCAGATCCTGTCCGGCATAAAGAAGTATTATCCCGAGCCCGGGAAGCTTATCGGAAAGAAAGTCATGGCAATAACGAATCTGCCGCCAAGGAAGATGGCGGGCTTTGAATCCCAGGGAATGCTCCTCTGCGCAGAGGATAAGGACGGGAATCTGGCGCTGATGACAACAGACGAAACAATCGCATCGGGAGCGGAGATCTCATAAATGAAGCCTGAAATCGTCACCTACCTTTCAAGGGATGAGGAGACAACCATATATGCAGAGAAGTACGTTCCGGAAAAAGATATTAAGGGCGTACTGATAGTTGCCCATGGTATGAATGAATACTTCGGGCGCTATAAGGAGATGTGCGAATTTCTTGCGCACGAAGGCTATGTGGTGGCAGGTCCGGATCACCTGGGACACGGCCACACCGCCCGGGATTATCAGGGCGAATTCGGATATTTTGCGGACAATGACGGGGCAACTATCGTAGTCAGGGATGTCCACAGGCTGAAGAAGATGATACAGGAGGAGTACCCGGATAAACCGGTATTTCTCCTGGGGCACAGCATGGGTTCCTTTATTGCGAGGAACTATATAGAGATGTACGGAAGCGGTATCCGGGGCGTGATCATCATGGGTTCCGGGAACTTCAATAGTTTACTGATCCGTCTGCAGAAATTATACGTAAGGTTCAGTTCTCTTTTTGGAGGCTGGCATAAGAGAGACAGCTTCTGCACCAGGGTTTCTGTGGGACCCTTTGCAAAACTTTTCCCTGAGGATGGCCCCCTTGGCTGGGTATGCAGCAGAAAGGAAGTCAGGGAGAGTTCCTTAAATGATGCTTTAATGGGCGAGGAATTCACCCTGAACGGGTACTACTGTCTTTCCGAGATGATATTGAGGATGCAGGACAGGAAACGTATGGCAAGGATCCCCAGGTCACTGCCGGTATTTATCATGTCCGGAGAAGAGGATCCCGTGGGACAGAACGGAGCCGGCCCCAGGGCTCTTTTGGAGCAGTATAAAAATATGGGATTTAAGGATGTCAGCCTTAAACTGTATCCGGGAGACCGCCATGAAATTTATCATGAAAACGACAGATATCAGGTCTTTTTTGATATTCTGAAATTTATGAAAGATCATAGCTGAGGATGAGAATGAAATAGATGGGAGTTATCAGGGAGATAGAGGAATCTGAGTACTCCGATGCCATGGAGACTGTGTGGAAGATATTTCTGAAGTTCAATGCCCCGGATTACAGTCAGGAAGGTATCGATAACTTCAGAAAATTTCTTGTGGATGAGACCTTATATAAGCTGTTTCTGAATAAGAATTACAGGATATTTGCCTTTCTGGATAATGACAGGATAGAGGGAGTGGCCTCTGTCAGGAATGAGAATCATATTTCACTTCTCTTTGTGAGTGATGAATACCAGAAAAGGGGAGTGGGGACCGCACTTTTGAATTATGTCCGGATGTTCTGTCAGGAGTATGAGGGAAAGGATTCTATGACGGTAAATGCAGCCCCCTTCGCGGTGGATTTTTACCGGAAATATGGTTTTACCGATACGGATGAGCCCAGGGAGTCGGACGGGATAATCTATACACCCATGAAAGTAATGATCGAATAACAGATTGCGGCCGGCCGCATAAGAAACCTAAAGTAAAGAAAAGTCAGGAGGATACTTTGAATATTCTGGTTTGTGATGATGATAAGGAAATAGTTGAAGCGGTTGAGATATATCTTACCCAGGAGGGTTATGATGTATTTAAGGCTTATGACGGACTTCAGGCTCTGGACATAATAAAGAATAATGAGATACAGCTGCTTATCATAGACGTGATGATGCCTCGTCTGGACGGCATCCATGCTGTGCTGGAGCTGAGGAAGACCAGCTCCATACCGGTAATTATGCTTTCCGCAAAGACTGAAGATACGGACAAGATCCTGGGACTGAATGTGGGGGCGGACGATTATCTGCCAAAGCCCTTTAATCCCTTGGAGCTGGTGGCAAGGGTAAAGAGCCAGCTCAGGCGCTATACGAAGCTCGGAACCCTGGCGGAGGACAGTTCTGATGTATATTCCGTAGGAGGACTGTCAATAAATGATGCTGATAAGACTGTGACGGTGGACGGAGAAGCGGTTAAGCTTACCCCCATTGAATACAATATCCTGCTGCTTCTTGTCAGGAATGCGGGGAAGGTATTTTCCATAAACCAGATCTATGAGAGCATCTGGAATGAGGATGCCATCGGAGCGGATAATACAGTGGCAGTGCATATCAGGCATATCCGGGAAAAGATAGAGATCAACCCGAAGGAACCCAAATACCTAAAGGTAGTATGGGGTGTAGGATATAAGGTTGAGAAACAGTGAAGGATAAGATTTCGGAGAACGGCAGAAAGGCGATACTCGTCCTTATTGAAGAGATACTGGTGGTTCTTGCGGTGCTCTGTCTTACGACCACTGCGGTCTCTGTGACAAGGATAGACAATAATTTCAGTATCCTGCATCGTACTCCCATATTTGAACAGTCGGATCTTTTCCGGAATATGGTGGAAGACAGGATAAAGGAGATAGTCCAAAGTTCAGGATTAAAGAGTAACTTTGAACGGGACGGGGAATTCTATGGCAGAAAGATCGTGGATCTGGCCGAGTATATTGAAGACGGAAAGATGTCAGGTTCCCAGACGAGGAGCGTGGGATATAAGCTTTCCGACCTTATCCACTGGAGCAGAAAAGGCCTGAAATATAAATATATCGAAGACCGGGATGCCATAACGGCAAATGCTGAAATGCCTGTGACTTATGAAGAAGGCGACCTCAGTGATAGTGAAGGAGTGAGTATTAAGCTAGAGGAGGAGTACTATCCTGCCCATGGCAGATCACTTTTCGATTACTCGAATGACAAATACAGCGATGAAGATCTGCTGAAGCTTTTAGAGCAGACGCTGCCGAAGATAAAGGAAGATTATCAGGATTATAAGGAACTTGGAGTAGAATTAAGGAATGACAATACCAATGTCAGGTTTTTCCTGTCGGATTACGCCAATTCCAATATCTATTCAAATATTGATACCGGCTCCTTTCAGGAAGATGACATCATAAAGACCTATGGACAGTATCTGATACTTGATTCCAAAAACCTGGAATATGAGAGTAATATGCATGTGTCAGATGCATACCTCTTCAATATGATGACGGAGCTGAAGGAGTATTTTGACGGGAATTATTACCTGGAATTTGCCATAGATACGGGATATCCCGTGGTTGATTCCATAAAAGCGGCAAGGGACGAATACTACCGTTATCGTCCGGTCATACAGGCTGCGACACTGGGAGCGGCGATCTTTATCATAGGTGCGTTTCTATGCCTTGCTGCATTAACTCTGTCTGCGAGAAATACGATAGTAAGTTTTGACCGTATCTGGGTGGAGATCGCAGGCCTGGTATTTGCCGGAGTGGGAATGAAAGGCCTTCTCTATGTTGCGGAAAAGACCTATGAACTCCGTATGGTGAGAATTGAGGCACTCTGTGTGGCAGGAGGAGGGGCGGCGATCCTGAATCTGCTTTTTATAACCGGATATTTCAGTCTGGTCAGAAGGATCAAAGCAGGTACTCTGTACAGAGACAGCCTGACAAATTATATTCTTCAGAAGTGTGAATATATTTCTTCCGGAATGTCTGCAATACCCTCCGGGATTTTTCTGATAATAAGGACTGTGGCTGTTTTTGCCGTAGTGCTCGGGCTTAATCTTTTCCTCTTCTTTTTGGGGATGGATAACTATGACAACAGATATTACATAGTACTGGCTGCAGTTGATGTGATCATATTTATACTTCTCCTTAACAGTGTCTTCCAGAGGAGAAGGATTCTGAAAGCGGTGAGGGGGTACGGAGAGGGAAGTGCTCCTGAAGAGATAGAACTGTCCGGATTGAGCGGCGATAACGCCGAACTTGGAAAAGCCATTAATTCCATGAGAGAAGGGCTTTCAAGTGCCATCAAGTCCTCCATAAAGACGGAGAAGCTTAAGGCGGATCTTATTACAAATGTGTCCCATGACATAAAGACACCGCTTACCTCTATCATCAACTACGTGGATCTTCTGAAACGCCGGGATATACAGGATGAGAAAACCAGGGAATATATTGAGATCCTGGATCAGAAATCCATGAGGCTGAAGACTCTGACGGAGGATCTGGTGGAAGCTTCAAAGATCACCTCAGGAAATATAAAGATCGAGCCGGTAAAGCTTGACATGGGCATGATGATAAGCCAGATGGAGGGAGAAACGGCTGAGAAATTTGAAGCGGCCGGGCTCACTCTGGTGACAACCCTTCCGGATGAGCCGGTATATATTTATGCAGACGGCAGGAGACTTTTCAGGGTTCTGGACAATATTTACGGGAATGTGGCTAAATATGCCATGCCGGATACCAGGGTATACGCGGATCTGAAAGCAGATGAAAAAAGAGCGGAGTTTACGCTTAAGAATATTTCAAAACAGGCGTTGAACATAGATGCTTCCGAGCTTACGGAAAGATTTATCAGGGGGGATGTAAGCCGTTCCACTGAAGGATCGGGTCTGGGTCTTTCCATTGCGGAAAGCCTTACCGAACTGCAGAACGGTGAATTCAGGGTTGACCTGGACGGGGACCTGTTTAAGGTAACCATAGGATTTGAAAGGTTGTTATGAGAGACGGCATAACCAGTAATGACATATGCAGGATCATTTTAGAGGCGCTGAGGCTTATTGACAAGCGGCTTATTGATCATGGAGAGAGAGTGGCCTACCTTATCTGGAGAATGATGGAATTCAAGGGGGGCTACGAGGAGTATGAGCTGGCGGAATATGCCTTTATTGCGGCTCTTCATGATATCGGTGCATTTAAGGTGGAGCGGGGAAAGGACGTGCTGGATTTTGATGTGGCACACCCTATGAAGCATTCCATTTATGGCTATCTTTTTATGAAATATACCTCTCCCATCGAAGAACGTTCTAAAATCCTGATGTACAGCCATATCGATTTTGGCCAGCTGAAGGATGTTAACTTCGAGGGGAAGGAGATTTCAGAATTCGTCCATCTGGCAGGAAGGTATGATCTGTTTCATAATTCCCTGGGAGACAGATTTGGAATACAGAATCTGAGGGCTTATGAGGGAAAGAAGTTTTCTGCAAGGAATATCGAGCTTCTGGAGAGCGCATTAAAGAAAAATGACATAGAGGATAAATTCAGGGACAGTTCATACAAAAAGGAGCTTAACGAGCTATGGAAGGGACTGCTGTTTTCAGAAAAAGAAAAGCAGATCTATATCCGGATGCTGATCTATATTTCCGGTTTTAATGATGAATATAATGTCATAAATACCATGACCAGTACTATGGTGGCGACAGAGATCGCAAGCCGCATAGAATCCTTCGGAGAAGACGAGATGAAGGAACTCTTCATCGGCAGTGCACTCCATGACATAGGTATGCTGACGGTTCCCGAGGAGATAATAAATGCACCTAGAAAACTTACGGATGAGGAAATGAATAAGGTCCGCTCCCATGTGATAACGGTGGAAAATGTGCTGAAAGACAGGGTAAATGAAAACATACTGAAGATCGCCCTGGGACACCATGAAAGACTGGATGGCAGCGGGTATCCCTATGGATGGACCGTGGATCAGATGTCAAAAGGTCAGAAGATACTTCAGGTTGCGGATACGGTAACGGCCCTTACCTGTGAAAGAGCTTATCACCCTGCAAAGAACAAGGAAGCTGTTATCCGGATATTGCAGGATGAAATGAACCGGAATAAATATGACAGGGAAGTGGTGGTGACCTTTATCAATGATTATGATAATATAATGACTGTTGCGAAATCCAGGGCAGAGGAAATGCTGTCCATGTTTAAGGAATTGAAGGTCAGGTACGAAAAAGTAAAGAGTACGCTGATGAGATAAGGAGGAAAAATGGAAACGATCACAAAAGACATGACAATAGGAGAACTTTTGAATGTCAAGCCCTGCGCGGTTCCCGTACTTATGGAGATAGGCATGCACTGCATAGGCTGCCCTTCATCAGCCGGGGAAACCATAGAACAGGCTGCCATGGTTCATGGTGTGGATGCAGATGAACTGGTGAAGAAATTGAATCTGGCCGAAGAGAGCGCGTAGACTTTAACTGACTCTGCAGATCCCTCAGATTTTTGAAAGGATCTGCAGAGCAGCATCTTCGATCATCGGAGTGACGTGCTCGTCAAAATATGCCTGAACAGAGGGGGTATAACTCTCCACAGTGGCATACTCAGTGATAATATTGCAGACCTTATTGAAAGCCTCCGGAGTAAGGGAGGTTTTTCTTACTATAAGATAATAAATTCCCTCGGTATCATCCTTATATAAGGTATTCTGCCCGTCATAAAGACCGTTTAAGATATGGGCGAGGTCAATAAGCGTATCCATATCCTTAAATGAATAGAGCTTTATTATATCGACGGGAACCGTTATCTGTATATTCTTGCCACCGGCTGTACTGCCCGCAGTATTCTGTCCGGCAGTGGAGATATCCTGTAAAAGGTGCTGGTCTCCCTTGATGGCTTTATTTGCATTCTGTATGGTGTCATGGAGTTTCTTGACCAGATCGATAACGTCATCGGCACCGTAACTGGAAACACCGGACACATCACCCTCGCCGGAAATATCTCCATCGTCCTTTAAGTCCGGAGCAAAACGGGAGAACCGGGTGTCCAGTTCTTCAGGATCCTCCACCTTGGTGATGACAAGAACAATGGATTCTCCCGAAAGCGGGATGGCTTCGATCATAAGGGGGATATCCTCCGCCTCAAAGCCAAACTGATAACTTGCCTGCTGTATCATATCCTTAAAAAAGCCCCTGGCCTTCTCTGTTCCGTAAGCCAGTTCACTGAGCTTTATCTTTCTTTCCGTAAGGTCGCTCTTCGTAAGTGTGCATCGGATGGTTTTTTCATTCACTTTTTCAATCTTCATATGACGCACCTACCCTTCTCTCAAAATTCTAATCAGTTAGTTTTATCCTATTTTCCCCATCTAGTCAAGCATAAATTATGTGGAGATATAAAAAATAATTTTTTTTTAATAAATCACTTGCCATTTAAAAAAATTGATGTATAATCATCTTCACGGGTCGGCTGACAAATCTTTGACAAAGATGCGGAGAGGAGGTCAGCACCGCCGCAGTTCGTATTCAATTCATTCCGGTTTCCGGAAAATTTCCAACTTGAACGAATGACGAAAGCTCTTTCTGTATTTTTTATATCGGCATTTGCCGGTAAAAAATGAGTGATGAATATCAAAAGAATATCAAAAGATTCTGAAATTCTTTGATATGGGCTGCGGCAAAACAGCATCCTGTCAGACGGCCTGAAAAAACGGTATACCGGGGTAATGCAGGAATGGATATATCACGGAACCTCCTTTTGCAGAGCAGCCGGGAATGCGGTCTTACCGCGCGCCGGAAAATAGGGGTAGAATATGGACAACTCATATGACACATTAAGTAATAAGCTCCATCTTCTTTCCAAACTGAGCTATTACGCCAATAACGGGATAAAACTATATGTACAGGATAAACCCCTGTCTCCCGAGCAGGCATTTTTAAAGGTGATGGAAGGCGGAGACTGCTATATGGCAGATTTTGTAGATGACGATCTCGGCGAATTATCCGAGATAAGATTCGACAGGGTGGAATACTGAATAAGCTGAAGCCCTGAAATGGCAATAACATAACTCCCGGATACAGCCTTCCGTGCGGTTTTCAGTCCTGATGGCGCCCCAAATGCTTTGACGACGTAAGCATGGAGGGCTGTTCCAAAAAGATGTTTGTGTTATAATACAACCTATGAGATTAAACGACAAAGATTTTGACGATCTTGAAATAGAAGATATAGAAACCGTTAAGAAGCGGGTAGAACGGAAAAAAAGAGAGAGAAAGAAGAGACGGGGAAGGGGTTCCCGTTCCTTTGTGGTACCTGTGATAGCCGGAGCAGTGATACTTCTCATTATCATTATCGGGAGTATAGTGAGCAATTCTCTGGCGGAAAAGGATTTTAAGGTAAACGCTGACAGGGCGGAACTCTTTGGCGGCCTTATGAAGGATGAGGCCGGAATAATCCTTAATGACAGTTATGAAAAGGAGACAAAAGCTTTTCTGAAGGACGGAAAGGTATATATTCCCTATGATTATATAAAAGAAAACCTGAATGACTGGTTTTATTATGATGAAAATGAAGATAAAGTTCTCTATACCACCCCTGACGGGACAGACAGTTACGGTTCCGGGGACGGGATCACAAAGATAAGCAGTATTCTCTGCCTTTCTTCGGAAGTTCTCAGAAAATACACAAATTTGGATTATATTGATCATACAGGCGATGAGGTTCCGTATATTCAAATAAGGAATACCTGGGGACAATACAAAGAAGCTGCGGTATCGAAAAAAACCGGAGTGCATAAGGACAGGAATAAGGACAGCGATATACTGGAGTCTCTTGAGAAGGATGAGAAAGTCCGGGTTCTGGATCCGGGGGATGAATGGACCGGGATACAGACGGATAAGGGGCTTACAGGATATGTACTCACTAAGAACCTTACTGATTATACAGATAGTGAGGACACGGTACCGGATAATGTACCGGAAATGGTATTCCCCTCAACTGAGTTTAACCAGAAGGTGGTGCTGGGATGGCATCAGGTTACGAATAGCGATGCCAATAAAGGGGTTTATGACCTCCTTATGAAGGATAATGCACTGAATGTCCTCTCTCCAACCTGGTATTCCCTGAAGGACACTGAGGGAAATATCAGCGACATTTCTTCAGAGGAATATGTTAAGGCAGCCCATGACTCCGGGAAACAGGTGTGGGCAGTGGTAGATAATTTTAACTGGCCGGATTTCAAGCCGGTGGAAGGGTCTGAAGAGGTTCTGGGCAATACCGCCCGCAGACAGACTGTTATCGATTCACTGGTTTCAAGCGTTAAGGCCTGCGGAGCAGACGGAATAAATGTGGATTTTGAAAATCTTGCCGGAGAAACCGGCGTGGACTTTGCCCAGTTCATAAAGGAACTGTCGGTCAGCGCCCATAATGCGGGACTTATCCTTTCTGTTGACAATTATGTGCCGGAAGCCCATTCCCTTCATTATTACCGCGGGGTGCAGGGCAAGGTATGCGATTTTGTAGTGATCATGGGATATGATGAATATAATGCGGCCTCCACCGAAGCCGGGCCGGTAGCCAGCTTAAATTATGTGGAAAACGGTATAGAAAAGACCCTTGCAGAAGTGGATGCAGGGAAAGTGATAAACGGTCTTCCCTTCTATTCAAGGATATGGGAGACGGACAACGGCGTAGTTAAGAGTACAAGGGCCCTTCCCATGACAGAAGCGGCAGAGACCCTGTCTTCACACGGTGTCACACCGGCGTGGGATGAAGGTTCCGGCTGTAATTACGGTGAATATGAGAGCGAGGGTTCATTATGGAGGCTCTGGCTTGAGGACAGGGAGTCAATGGATGCCAAGCTCAGCATTATGGACGGATATGGCCTTGCAGGGGCTGCTTTCTGGAAACTCGGTCTTGAGAATGATTCTGTCTGGCCCGATATTGAAGCCTATGCCACCGGGAATGTGGTGGTAAACACAGAAACCGGGAATGAAAAGACCGGGGAGGGATCTGTGGAGGCTGAGACCGGGGAAGAGGCATCTGAATAATGGAAACAAAAGTGATTAAGGCTTCCGGAGACGAGAACCTTGACCGGGACATTATGATGGAGGCCGGGAATCTGATAAGATCCGGAGAACTGGTGGCAATCCCAACGGAAACCGTATACGGGCTTGCGGGAGATGCCCTGAATCCTTTGTCTGCTTCAAAGATATATGCGGCAAAGGGAAGACCTTCGGATAACCCGTTGATAGTACATATCGCTGAAAAAAAGGCTCTTTTTAAGATAGCGGAGACCGTACCGGAAAAGGCGGAGATACTCATAAATGAGTTCTGGCCGGGACCGCTTACAATTATTTTCAGGAAAACCCCTGCAGTCCCGAAGGAGACCACGGGAGGCCTTGATACAGTAGCTGTCAGAATGCCTGTAAATGATATAGCAAGGGAATTTATTCTCTCAGCAGGCGGGTATATTGCCGCACCAAGTGCCAACAGTTCCGGAAAACCCAGCTGCACTACGGCAGAGCATGTCTATGAGGATATGAAGGGGAAGATCCCTTTAATAATCGACGGCGGAAAAGTGGGGATCGGCCTGGAGTCCACTATAGTGGATATGTCAGGAGAAATACCCTGCCTGTTACGTCCCGGCATGATCGATATCGGAATGCTGAGGGAGAAAATAGGGGAAGTGGAGATCGACCCTTCCATTGAAGGGGTTATGGATGAGAATGCACGGCCAAAAGCACCGGGCATGAAATACAAGCACTATTCTCCCAGGGGCGAGCTCTATATAGTAAAGGGAAAAAGGGAAAGGGTTATTTCCGAAATAAACAGCCGCTGCGCTGACGCCGCAAAAAAGGAATTGAGAACAGCAGTAATGGCCTGCGAAGAAAACATAGAGAGATACAGGGCAGATATAGTGGAGTCCGTTGGAAGCAGGGAAGAACCGGGATCCATAGCCCGGAATCTCTTTTCGGTCCTGAGGGACATGGATAAAAATAAGGCGGATTTGATATTCTCCGAGGAATACGACGTCCCCGGAATGGGTATGGCAATAATGAACCGGCTCGTAAGGGCAGCAGGTCACAAGATCATAGATACAGATAAATGATGGAGGAACACATATGAAAATAGCAATAGGAAGTGATCATGGCGGATATGACCTTAAGGAGCATATAAAGGCTCACCTCATTGAAGAAGGACACGAGGTCATAGACAAGGGATGTTATTCAAAGGAATCCTGTGATTATCCGGCCTTTGGTCATGCGGTAGCCCATGCTGTGGCAGAAAGTGAGGCAGAAAGAGGCATAGTGATCTGTACCACAGGCATAGGAATTTCCATGGCAGCCAACAAGGTAAAGGGCATCAGAGCGGCGTTATGTACCAATGAACTTATGGCAAAGATGACCAGGCTTCACAATGATGCCAATGTTCTTGCGCTGGGAGCAAATATTGTGGGACCCGGGCTTGCAGTGGCTATTACGGATACGTTCCTAAATGAGGAATTTTCGGGCGGTGAGCGTCATGTCCGCCGGGTAAAGGCCATAGAAGAGGATAGCTGATTTGAAATATAAGAAGTTCACTAAAAACTTCATGGTCTTTTCTTTTGCCTTTATTGTCACTCTGTCGTCCCTCTCCGTGACAGGATTTCCTGTTTATGCGGAAAAGTCCACATCCGAAAAACTGGAGGAAGCGAAAAAGACCGAAGAAGAGACAGAGGATAAGCTGGATGAAACCTCCGATAAGCTGGAGGATCTGAAGGATACCCAGAGCGAGTTAAAGAATAATCTGTCAGAACTCAACAATAAACTGGAGGATGTTTCCGATAAGCTTTACGATCTGGAAGAGCAGATAAAGGTAAAGGAGAATGAGATAAGCGACGCAGAAACAGCGCTCGCAGGAGCTGAACAGGATGCGATCGACCAGTACAGATATATCAAGGCCCGCATCCGTGTCCAGTATGAAAAGGGAAAGAAAAGCTATCTGGAGCTTTTCATGCAGACCACTAATTTCAGTGATTTCCTGAACCGTGCTGAGTATATATCAAGGGTGAATCAGTATGACCAGGAAATGCTTCAGCGCTATAAGGATACGATCGAAGAAATAAAGAATCAGAAGGCAGGCCTTGAGGAGGAAAAGAAGAAACTTGATGCTCTGCGGGATGACGCTGCAGCAGAGCAGGACAAGGTTCAGGGGCTGGTGGACAATACCAGGAATTCCATTACCGCTTATGCCGGAGAGATCTCTGTAGCAGAGGCAGAAGCCCTTGCATATGAAGCAAAGCTCATAGCGGCAAGGAATACGGTAAGTGCATTAAAGGAGCAGCTTAAGAAGGAAGAAGAGCTGGCCAGACTGTCACAGCAGATGAAGAAACGGTCCCTGGATGAAGTATCAATATCAGCAGGAGAAGAGGATATGCTGGCAGCACTTATCCAGTGTGAAGCAGGAGGTGAACCCTGGGCAGGCAAGGTGGCGGTGGGAGCCGTGGTTATGAACCGTGTAATGAGCGGGGCTTTCCCCAACACCATAACCGGAGTCATCTATCAGTCCGGACAGTTCGAGCCTGTTACCAGCGGACGTTTTGCGATAGTGCTGTCCCAGGGTGCAAATTCTGAATGTTATAAAGCAGCCCGTGCTGCTATGAACGGCGAAAATAATATCGGAGAATGCCTGTTCTTCAGAACGATCGTTCCGGGAATAAAGGGAACCATCATAGGGCATCATGTATTCTATCTCTACTGGACAGGAAAGTACTCCGGCTACGGCACTGCCGATGAGACCCTTGAAACCGCGAAACCTCCTGAAGAAGAGGAAGAAGCGGTTGAGGAAGAGTATCCTGAGGAGGAAGAAGACCGCAGCGAAGAAGAAAACTCTGAAAAACAGGAGGAGGAAAAATCTGAGGAGGAGCAGACAGAGGAAAGGTCTGAGGAAAATAATTCAGAAGAAGATGCATAATGTTTAAAAAAATGCTGCCATAAGTGAAGACTGCTTCGTATATTAAGATATAGAAGTACTGCCGTGTTGTATAGCACGGAGAAAGGGTAGAAAAATGATGGATGATAAGATGGTTCGGGAATTAAATGATGAAGAACTTGAGAATGTAAGCGGCGGATTGGTAATGATAGATACCACGAAACAAATTACCAATAATCCCCCTAAAGCCCAAAATGCCATATATAACGGCAATACCCAGGTAAATGGCGGATACGCGGTTATGGGTGATGATACCAAAGTAAATGGCATTCTTCTTGATAACAGGGGAAATGCCGTTCCCGGCAATAATGTTGCAAATACTACAAAGAACAACATCCAGGGGCTGAATCTCAATAACGCCCAGAAAGCTTAGATTGCTGCGTGAAATTCCAATTTCCCGCGCAAGAAGACATAAATGTTAAAGTTTTATTCGCATAGTTATCTCACGGGTGAGACTTTCGAAATGACCGTCGTAGATAATATTTAAGAGCTTAGACAGGGTACGGAGAGCACGGCGCACATCGGATTCGTTAAGTGTGCCGGCTTCCAGCGCCTGTTCGAATTCGTCCAGATCCACTACTTTTACAAAACCGTCCGGCATTACTATCACATCTGCCAGAAGATCCCTGAAGATATAGGCATTATCCTCTTCCCGGTATTCATAGTCTATGATATCGCAATACCAGTAACAAAGAGAATTATCGGTACGCAGGAACCGGCTGACTTTATAGCCCTCCTGCAGGAAATAGCATGAATACCCGTGGTCAAATTCCTCCTTTGGATGGAGGGTATTCCATGAGGTGACGATTATCCGCTCATTGGCATAGATAATGATGTCATCCTTTAATGGGATACATTCCTCGGGTATTATGCGTTTCCTGTATAGTTTGGGCTCATTCATCAATCAAAATTACCTGAAGATGCGCTGCCGATCCTGACAAGAGCACGGTAGAGTTTAGCCTGGGCCCGGACTCTGGCCTCTTCATCGAGTTTCGCATCCTGTAAGGCTTTTTCTGCTTTTTCCTTGGCAGCCTTTGCCCTGTCAAGGTCTATCTCATCGCTCCATTCCCAGGTGGTGGGTAGAACACGGCAGGTACCGTTCATAACAGAAAGCATGCCTCCGATACAGGCAGCTTTTCTTTCTGTCCCGTCTTCCAATACAACATGGGCAGTTCCCATACCGATGGCGGTACAGTAATTCATATGCCGGGCGAGTATCTCCACATCTCCCGCTATAGTCCTGAGGAGCAGTTTTTGTACGTTTCCGGAGAATTCCGGTCCGTCCATTGAAACCACATCAAGCTGATAGGCT
>JAEEGL012554840.1_pt1 | contig 16620 bp, 16 predicted proteins | sample 9134231 | NCBI WGS metagenome assembly JAEEGL01 (sample SAMN16246548, study PRJNA631951) | gut metagenome | biome: gut microbiome; feature: rumen; material: fiber-attached | host: Bos | place: Iran: Karaj | collected 2018-10 | reverse complement strand
CTGACGGAGGCGGAGGTATCTGTGGAGATCGTGGGGCTTGAGACGAAAAGCTTCAATGTACAGAATATCACAGTTACCAATGTTCCCGCAGGCTATACAGCGACGGTGATCAACCAGCAGCTGGTCGTGAAGATCAGAGGGGCCCAGGAGGTCCTGGAAGAGCTCTTGGGCGAGAATATCACCGCTGTTGCGGATCTTTCGGATATCTCGGCAACGTCCGGGTATTTTGATGTGCCTGTGAAGATCCGAATCGACGGAAGCAATGACGCGGGTGCCATAGGCACATACAGCGTATCGGTGAGCCTGGTGAAAGACTGATGATCCAGAAAGCTGTTGTCTTAAGGACGTTTCCGGATAATACAGCGGAGCTGTCGGTGGAAAGGCGCTCTGCCTGCGGAGGGAACTGCTCCGGGTGTGAAGGCTGTTCTTTCCGAGAAAATGTAATACATATCGTTGCTGTAAACAGAGTTTCCGCTGTTCCCGGGCAGACGGTGATTGTGGAATCGAAGACACGTCAGATTTTCCGCTATGCCGTTCTGGTATATATCCTGCCTGTTCTCTTTCTGGTTCTTGGATACGTTATGCCGTTTTTGCTCGGATTTACGGAGCCTGTTTGTATCCTGACGGGTTTTCTTCTTCTGCTTGCAGGAACTGCTGCGGTCATCCTGGTTCAGAGAAAAAAGAAACACAACCCTGTCACCTATTCGATCAATGCAATCGTGGAGGAAAGCTAAATGATAAAAAGCATGACGGGTTACGGTGCAGCAAAAGTCTCAGCAGACGGCATCACCGTGTCCGTTGATCTGAAAAGCGTAAACAACCGGTATCTGGAGACATCGGTGAGGCTCCCGCGGGTTTACTTATCCCTTGAAGAGGATATTAAGAATGTTGTAAAGCAGCATATAAGCCGCGGAAAAGTGGATGTTTTTATAACAATTGATTCTTCTGAGGCCGATAGCGTTTCTGTCTCAATTAATCGGAAACTGGCCGGCTCCTATGTTGAAGCATTCCGGGAGATCAGCGAACTTTTTTCGCTCCCGTTTGATATAACATCCGGCATGGTGGGAAGAATACCCGAAGTTTTTACGGTGGAAAAAACGGAAGCGGACAACGGTATTGTATCCGGTATCCTGTTTGAGGCACTTCGGGGAGCTGTCGAAGATTTTAATTCTATGAGAGCAAGGGAAGGGGAAAAACTTCTCACGGATATCCGGAAAAGACTGCAGACAATCGGCGGGATTGTTGACCGGATCGAGCTGAAAGCGGAGGAAACGCTGATCGCATACAGAAGCAGGCTTACGCAGAAGATGACGGAAGTGCTTTCATCCAGCGGAGTGGATGAGACGAGGATCCTATCGGAAGCTGCTATTTTTGCTGACCGCATAGCAATCGATGAAGAGACCGTCCGTCTGCGAAGCCATATTTCCCAGATGGAGAACTTTTTTGAGGCAGGATCTCCCATTGGGAAGAAAATGGACTTTCTGATTCAGGAATTTAACCGCGAAGCAAATACCATCGGATCAAAATGTCAGAATTCCGATATAGCGCATACAGTCGTCGAATTAAAATCAGAGATCGAAAAGATCCGCGAACAGATCCAGAATATTGAATGATATGTCTGTAAAACTGATCAATATAGGATTTGGAAATTTTATTTCTGCAGATAAGCTTATATCCGTTACCGCACCTGATTCAGCTCCAATCAAAAGAGCGGTTCAGGTCTCCAGAGAGAAGGGCCTTCTTATAGATGCCTCGTTCGGGAGAAGTACGAGAGCGGTTCTTTTTATGGAAAACGGTTTCATTGTGCTCTCTGCACTTGCACCTGAAGTGATTTCCGAAAGGTTCTCCGATAATTCCGGGGACGGAGAGGATGGATTAAAGTGAACAGAGGAAACCTAATCGTTCTTTCAGGCCCTTCCGGAGCCGGAAAGTCAACTGTTGTAAACCGGGCAATGACATCCAGAAGTGACATCTGTTTTTCCACTTCTGTAACGACAAGACAGCCGAGACCCGGAGAGGTTGACGGCGTGGATTATTTTTTCGTTGATCAGAACCGTTTTGATGAAATGGTCCGTAGAAATGAACTTCTTGAGCATGCTGTCTATGTGTCAAATTCTTACGGAACTCCTGCGGAATACGTGGAAAAACAGCTTGAGAAAGGAATGAATGTAATCCTTGATATAGAGATCCAGGGGGCGTCTCAGGTCCATGCCAACAGACCGGAAGCGATAATGATTTTTATTATTCCCCCTTCTATAGACGAATTACGGAAAAGGCTTTCAGGCAGAGGTACTGAAAACGAGGACACGATCGAAGCACGCATTCGCAGGGCGGTCCAGGAGTGCAGGGAAGCGGACTTCTACGACTATATAATTATAAACGATGATCTTGCAAAGGCGTCCGATGAGTTGTCTGCCATCATTGACGCTGAGCTTTGCAGATTTGATAAAAGAAAGAATATACTGCAATCTTTCGGCGAATAAACAAATCATAGAAATAAGGAGTATTTGAGTCATGATGCTTTATCCCCCCGTTGCCGAACTGACGGAAAAAGTCGGCAGCCGTTATCAGCTGGTTAATCTTGTCGCAAGAAGGGCGAGGGCAATTTCCGCGGAAGCGGAGGAAAAACAGGAGACCCTTGAAAAGAAGCCTGTTTCTACCGCAATTGATGAGGTTTATTCCGGAAAGCTTTCCATTAAGTGATCATGCATTAGAGGAGGGCCGATATGTATTCAAGGGTGGCAAAGATAGCTATATCCAAAGCTGCTTATCATATAGATCGGCCGTATGATTATTCGATACCCGATGAGCTTGCAGGCAGAGTCCTTCCCGGGATGCGCGTACTGGTGGACTTTTCCAGATACGCTGCGCCTGTCGAGGGTCTTGTGCTTGCACTTTCTTCGTCCAGCAAATTCGACCATCTGAAACCGGTAATCCGGATTCTAGATGAGAAGCCTGTTCTGTCTGTGAAACAGATAAAGCTGGCGCTGTTTATGCGGGAGCGGTATTTCTGCACCATATATGATGCGCTCAGAACAATTCTTCCTGCCGGCATGTTTTTCGATGCTTCCGGAAGAAGAAAGATCAAGGATGCTTTCAGAGAGATCGCCGTTCTGAACATATCGTATGATGAGGCTGTGGATTTTTGTCAGAAGGCGGCTAAAAAAGCTCCCCAGCAGGCCCATCTTATGGAAGTGCTCGCAGATTTCAGAAGTCTTTCATCAAAGGACCTGCTGCTGTATTCAGGTGCATCGAGGACTTCTCTCGTCACGCTGAAAAAGAAAGGTCTGCTGTCCTTTCAATACGTTCAGTTTTTCAGACGTCCGGATGTTGGTGAACATGATCGGAAGAGTCTTCCTGTGCTCACTTCGCGTCAGTCAGAAGTGTTTCAAAGTTTATTGGATAAGATGTCTGCTGACGTGTTTTTTACAGCGCTTCTCTTCGGTGTAACCGGCAGCGGAAAGAGCTGCATATACGCTCATCTGATCCGGAGATGTCTTGAGAAAGGGAAATCCGTTATTTTCCTTGTTCCGGAGATCGCTCTCACGCCTCAGTTTATAAAAGAGTATTCTTCGTATTTTGGCAGGGAGATAGCCATTATCCACAGCGGACTGTCTGACGGAGAGCGGTTGGATGAGTGGAAAAGGATATCATCCGGAGCGGCGAGACTGGTCATCGGTACCAGAAGTGCAGTATTCGCACCTGTTTCCGGGCTTGGTTTGATCATCGTCGATGAAGAACAGGAGGATTCCTATAAATCGGAGAGTTCCCCCCGATACAATGCGCGCGAGATTGCCGCATACCGCTGCGCGGATGAGAATTGCAGTTTGCTTCTCGGTTCGGCGACTCCGGACATCTGCAGCATGTATAAGGCACAGCAGGGAAGATATTCGCTGCTGACCCTGCCGGAACGTTTCAATCGATTCGATCTTCCCGAGGTGCGGATCGTGGATATGAAGGATGAATTGATTTCCGGAAATTCCAGCCTGGTCAGCACCGTAATGCTTGAGGAACTTACCGGCAACATAGAAAGAAAAGAACAAAGTCTGATTTTTCTGAATCGAAGGGGAACAAGCAGGGCAGTATCCTGTCAGCATTGCGGTTTCGTATATAAATGCCCCAGATGCAGTGTTTCTCTCTCCTATCACGGGAGAGGAGACCGGATGATCTGTCATTACTGCGGCTATTCGAGAAAACCTGATCCGACTTGCCCTGATTGCGGTGGCGAGCTTCGGCAGATCGGGTCCGGAACGCAGAAAATCGAGGATGTGCTTTCGGAACTGTTTCCCGAAATCCGGGTTCTGAGATTGGACAGGGATGCCGTTTCTCAGACAGGAGAGAGAGAGAGAATCCTAAGCATGTTTGTTGATGAAAAAATCCCGATCCTTGTGGGGACACAGATGATCGGAAAGGGGCATAACTTTGATAACGTGACTCTCTCCGGTGTAATTTCGGCTGATCAGAGTCTCTACAGCGGAAATTACAGAGCTGCTGAAAAGACATTTTCCATCCTTACTCAGGTAATCGGCAGAAGCGGACGTGCAGAAAAAAAGGGGAGAGCTGTTATACAGACATTAACTCCCGATAATCCCGTGATCCGGTTTGCTGCGAAACAGGACTACATGTCCTATTACGAATATGAGATTGCTTTTCGAAGACTGCAGAATATGCCGCCGTTTTCGGAACTGATCGCGCTTGTATCGGTAGGCGAAAATGAAAAGACGGTTCTCAGCTGTACGGAGCATATCCGTTCATGTCTTGCAGCAGAGACTGCGTCGTATGAGGATGTGTCAGTTATCGGACCGTCTCCGCTTCCGGTGGCGCGAGTAAATGAAAAATACCGATATGCGGTATATGTATCCTGCCCGGAGGAAACAAAGATCAATACACTGATATCCAATGTTATTATAGGCTGCAGCTTGAATAAAGCGTTTAAAGGAATAACAGTATATGCAGACAGAAATCCGCTGTGATGCAATTATGGAGAGAGTATGGCAATCAGAACAATTTTGACAAAAGAACAGGATTCCCTGTATAAAAGATCCCGTGAAGTAACGGAGTTCAATCCGAGACTTCATCAGCTCCTTGATGATATGAGGGAAACATTGATCGAGTCCGGCGGAGTAGGGCTTGCGGCGCCGCAGGTCGGGGTTCTCCGCAGAGTGGTTTTGGTTCTAGAAACGAATGTGGCTGAAGAGGAAGCAGAGTATATTATTGAACTGGTAAATCCCGAAATCGTTGAGCAATCCGGGGAACAGTCCGGTCCGGAGGGATGCCTCAGTTTCCCTGGAGAATACGGTATTGTTAAGAGACCGATGAACGTTACGGTAAAGGCTCAGGACAGAAACGGGAACTGGTTCACCGTAAGCGGTACGGGACTTACCGCAAGATGCTTCTGCCATGAAATTGACCATCTTTCCGGAAAGGTCTTCACTTCTCTTTGCACGAAAATGCTGACGGAAGAAGAAATACAGAGCGGAGAATACTGGGAGAATACCGAAGGTGCTTAAGATCCTTTTTATGGGGACACCCGATTTTGCGGCGGTGTCTTTGAAAGCATTGATAGAGGATGAAAACAGTGAGGTGGCTGCTGTCTTCACGCAGCCTGACAGACCGAGCGGGAGAGGAATGAGTACGGTTTTCTGTCCCGTCAAGAAGATTGCGCTGGAGCATGATATTCCCGTGTTTCAGCCGCAGAAAATGCGTGACGGCTCCGCAGCAGATCTCGTGAGGCAGATTAATCCGGACATAATTGTTGTAGTGGCGTTTGGCAGGATACTTCCTGATGAGATTATTTACTATCCGAAATACGGTTCCGTCAATATACACGCATCACTCCTGCCGAAATACAGAGGCTCGTCTCCCATACAGTGGTCTGTGATTAACGGAGATGAAGTAACCGGCGTCACATCCATGTATATGGCTACGGAAATGGACACCGGTGATCTGATTTACCAGGCAGAAACATCGGTCGGAGAATATGAGACATCCGGTGAATTATCCAAAAGACTGAGTGTGATGGGCGCTGAACTGCTGCTCAGGACTTTGAGAGATATAGAAGCGGGCATTGCTCCGCGAGTTCCTCAGGACCACGAAAAAGCCACTTATGTCAGCATGCTGGATAAAACTATTTGCCCGATCGACTGGAACGAGCCCGCAAGAAAGATTATCAAAAAAATATACGGGCTCCAGCCCTGGCCGGTTGCCGTCACGGTGCTGGCAGGGAAAGAACTCAAGATCTTCTGTGCTGAATACGGATTAAATGCGGACGGAAGTGAACCCGGAACCGTTATTAAAGCGGATTCCTCCGGAATTGAAGTTGCGTGCGGGTTCGGCCAGAGCGTGCTTCTAAAGGAACTTCAGGCCCCGGGAAAAAAGAGGATGGCTGCGGCTGCCTATCTTAACGGATGCAGGATCGCTGCCGGTACGGACAAATGCTGCTGACAGCCAGAGAAGCGGCTTTGATGCAGTTGAATGCTTTCCGCGAAAAAGGTCTGCAGTCCGGCTCGGGAGTCGAAAAGCTGAATACGGAATACGGTCTTGAAGAGAAAGACTCCGCACTTGCGGTAAACATTTTCCTGGGTTGCATTCAGTACCTGTACAGGCTGGATTTCTGCATTGCCGCGGTTTCTGATATTCCTGCCGGAAAGATCGATGGCTGTGTTATGAATATTCTCCGCGTGAGTGCGTATCAGCTGTTTTTTCTGGAGAGGATTCCGGTGCATGCGGCCGTGGATGAGGGGGTCAAGCTCTGCAGAAAATACAGGCCAAGAGCCTGTGCGTTTGTCAATGCGGTGCTCAGGCGGCTGGCTTCCGTCCGGAAATCGCTTCCGGAGCCGGCAGGGGATGCCCCATTTAAGCTTTCGGTTCTGTACAGCGTCGAAGAATGGTTCGCTGCGTATCTTGTTGAAAGATACGGGCTTGATTCTGCGGAGGCCTTTCTGAAGGAATCCAATAATCGTGCGCCTCTCAGCATAAAGATCAACAGCCTGAGAATCGCTCCGGATGAATACAGGGAGCTATTGACAAGAAATGAAATTCCATTTCGGAATTATGCGTATGACGATATTCTCTTTATTGATTCACGTGACGTGAAGGGACTTCCCGGTTTTTCGGAAGGTTTCTTCTTTGTTCAGGATCCTGCCGCTGCGGCCTGCACGGCTATTTCGGGTATTGCTCCGGGAATGCGGGTTCTGGATGCATGCTCGTCTCCGGGAGGGAAGGCTTTTTCCGCTGCTGCCGCAATGAAAAATAAGGGCTGCATACTGGCATGCGATATCAACAGCAAAAAGACGGCAAAAATAGTGGAAGGAGCGGAGCGCCTCGGCATGAGTTCGATCATGTGCTCCGTATGTGACGCGAAGAAATATAACGCAGAATTTGCGTCTGCTTTTGATGTGGTTATTGCCGATGTGCCATGTTCCGGCTTTGGTGTATTGCGGAAAAAACCGGAAATCAAATATAAGAGCAGAAAAGAGATCGCTGCGCTTCCGGAGATCCAGAATGCCATTCTTGATAATCTCTGCCGTTATGTGAGACCCGGAGGAACACTGCTGTATTCCACATGTACCGTGCTCAAAGAGGAAAACGAGCAGGTTGTCGAGCGCTTTCTTACTGGACATGGCGCTTTCCGGGCAGCAGATTTCGATTGCTGCGGCATCCGTTCCGTTGACGGAATGTATACGTTTCTGCCCCACGTTAATGGTACGGACGGCTTTTTCGCGGCCAAGCTTGTTAGGACTTGTATATGAAAAAAGATGTTCTTTCTTTGTATCCTGAAGAACTCAAAACGGAGATCAAAGAACTCGGTTTTCCCGCCTTCCGGGCAGATCAGATAAGGGACTGGCTTTCAAAAGGCGTGAGGTCTTTTGAGCAGATGAAGAATCTTCCGAAGGATCTTATTTCGGCACTAAAGAACAGCTATCATTTATTTGAGCCGAGGGTTCTTGAAAAAAAGACATCGAGCGACGGCACTATAAAGTATCTTTGGGAGATGTATGACGGGAACGCAGTTGAAACCGTGATTATGCGATACAGATACGGAAATACCGTTTGCGTGTCTTCTCAGGTAGGATGCAGACAAGGCTGTGCCTTCTGTGCTTCAACGATAGGCGGTCTTGTCCGCAATCTCAATGCATCGGAAATCCTGGACGAGGTATTGTTTTCTCAAAAGGAGTCCGGTGTCCGAATCTCCAATATCGTCATGATGGGAATTGGGGAACCGCTCGACAATTTCGATAATGTGATTCGCTTTCTTCGACTTGTGAATGATCCGGCCGGAATGAACATCGGCATGAGACATATAACGATCTCCACCTGCGGAATCATTGAGCGATTCGGAGAACTTGCCGCTCTCGGATATCCTGTCACACTTTCCCTTTCTCTGCATGCCCCGGATAACGATACCCGCTCGAAGATCATGCCCTCGAACAGGCTTCGCGGTGTGGAGAGGATCCTGGAGGAATGCAGCAGATACTATGAAGCTACCGGAAGGCGGATAAGCTTTGAATATGCGATGATAAAGAATGTGAACGATTCTGATCAGCAGGCGTTCTTACTGGCTGATATGGCAAAAAAGACGCACGCGCATGTGAATCTTATCCCGCTCAACCATGTGAGCGAAAGAGATCTGCGCCCGTCCGATCCGGAAACGATAAAACGATTCCGGATAATACTCGAGAGCAGGGGGGTCAATGTTACGGTGAGAAGAAAACTCGGCAATGACGTGGATGCTTCCTGCGGACAGCTTCGGAGGAGACATTTTTCAGCGGAGAATAATTGATGAAATGCTTTGGACTGACTGATAAAGGCAGAATACGTGAGGATAATCAGGATTGCTTCATAATTGAGAAATGTGAAAAAAAATCCTGTCTTATTGTTGCGCTCTGTGACGGCATGGGTGGTGCCAAAGCGGGAGGACTTGCGAGCAGACTGGCAAATAAGACATTCGTATCCTATATTTTTGATAAACTGATGTCGAGAAAAAGAAGGGTCTATTCTTATAAACAGACTTTAATGGATGCCTGTACAGAGGCAAACAGAGTTGATTTTGATTATTCCCAGTTTGATGAGAGCTGCAAAGGAATGGGTACGACCATTGTCGGGGGCATTATTCTGGAAAACGGGAACGGCTATATAATCAATGTCGGAGACAGCCGAGCATATTGCATTTCTCCCAGACACAAAGAAATCTATCAGATTACCAGAGATCACTCCTTGGTGGAGGAACTCGTGGAATACGGGGCTATTACCAAGGAGCAGGCCAAAACACATCCGCAGCGAAATGTGATCACGAGAGCCGTCGGTTCCGAAGCGGATGTCGTTGCCGATTATTTTGAATTCAAACTGCAGAGTTCCGACATTCTTTTGCTGTGCTCGGATGGGCTTACGAACATGATTTCCGATCTTGAAATACTCGACTATGCCGTTGAGTATGAGGAACCGGAACTGCTTTGCAGGGCGCTTATGGACAAGGCGTTGAATCGTGGAGCTTCGGATAATGTCACGGTTGTGACTGTAAAAAGATAGGAACAAAAAGGAATATATGGGTGATTCCAGTTCAGACAAGTTCATAGGCACCCTTCTGGAGGATAGATATCAGATCCTCGAACTGATCGGGGAAGGCGGAATGGCTGTTGTCTATAAGGCGATGGACAACAGGCTTAACCGCCTTGTCGCGGTGAAGATCATGCGGGACGAATTTGCGGCGGATGAGGATTTTAAAAGAAGATTCTCTTCGGAATCGCAAGCTGTCGCCATGCTTTCCCATCCGAATATAGTGACTGTTTATGATGTGAGCCACAGCGACAGCCTTGAGTTTATCGTCATGGAACTCATTGACGGGATCACCATGAAACAGTATCTGGAGCGGAAAGGCGCCGTTGGATGGCGAGAGACGCTTCACTTTGCCAAACAGATCGCAAAAGCTTTGAGCCACGCTCATGCCAAAGGGATCATTCACAGGGATATCAAGCCGCAGAATATCATGCTGCTCCGAGACGGAACTATCAAGGTGGCCGATTTTGGAATTGCTGCTCTGGAAAACGAAGCCACCGAGATGAGCGGGCAGGCAATCGGCTCCATTCACTATATTTCTCCTGAACAGGCACGTGGGGAGTATCCGAACAGCAGATGTGACATTTACTCACTCGGCGTTGTCATGTATGAGATGCTTACCGGACAGCTTCCCTATACCGGTGACAGCCTCACGGAGATCGCTCTTAAACATATAGAGGCCAAACCGCTACCGCCGCATGAAATTGTGGATGACTTTCCGCTCGAATTTGAAAGCATCATCTCCAAAGCAATGAATCCGAATGCGGATGAACGATATCAGAGCGCAAATGAACTGCTTGAGGCTTTGGAGCTTTTTACGGACAGCCAGATAGAAAACGAGAACAGTGAAGTTCCCGAAAAGGAGCCCGCTGTTGTTCCGGTCAGATCCGTCAGCGAGATGTCAAGAAAAAGTTTTCTGCTTCGCAAGAGGAGAGCATCCAGAGTCTCATTCTTCTCGGGAGCGTTTCTGATTCTGCTTTGTGCTGTGTTTCTGTTTTCCGCACTATGGAGATTCTGGCTGAAAGATATTTTCCCGGAAAACGAATCGATCGTTATTCCTGCATTCGTCGGGAGCAATATTGCAGATATTGCCAATAACTCGGATTATTCGGGCGTTTTTAACTTTTTTGTCAGCTATGTGCCGTCATCAGCGGCTGACGCCGGGAAAGTTATTTCACAAAATCCTGCAGCCGGGAGAACGGTATCCTCGCAGCCGGCCGGGATCGACATTAGCCTTACTGTTTATTCCGGCGCCGTATTTGAAGAGCTTCCGGATGTATCCGATATGTTTTACAAGGATGCGGCTGATAAGCTTTCAAAACTCGGCTTTATTGTTGAGATTGAAAATGAAGTGTCCGATTCCGTTGAAAAAGATTATACAATCGGAACCAGCCCCGGGGCAGGGGAAAAGATATCCGCCGGTTCCACGGTTTATCTTACCGTCAGCAGCGGGAGCACCATCAATTACGTCTCCGTCCCGCAGCTTGTTGGCCTTTCGGAAGAAGCCGCCCTTGCAAAAATAAATGCCAGCAATCTTACTTATGGCGGGACTGTCATGGTGGAGAGCGGTTCCGACAAGGGGATTGTCGTATCTCAAAGTGTGGATGCGTTTACTGATGTTGAGGAACACACCAAAATCGTGATAACCGTCTCTTCGGGACCGATGGAGTGAAGAGGATGACAGGACGCATTATTAAGTCTTTGAGCGGCTTCTACTATGTCAAATCGGGCCCGGAAACAGTCAGATGCCGGGCAAGGGGAAAATTTAAGGCAGACAGTCTTTCACCCGTAGTCGGAGATTCCGTTGAGTATACTGTTTTGGATGACGGAAGCGGAATAATAGAGATAATCCATCCGAGAAAAAACAGTTTTATACGGCCCGCGGTTTCAAATGTGGACCTTTTTGTGTTTGTCGCGTCGGATTCTCTTCCTGTCACAGATCCTTTCCTGATTGACAGGGTATCTGTTATTGCGGCTTTTAACAGCTGCGGTTTTCTTCTTTGCATAAACAAGGACGATATTCCGCATGATGACAGATTGTTCGATATTTATAATGATGTGGGCTTTGATGTTCTGAAAACATCTGCTTTGCGCTCCGACGGCATTCCCGAACTGCGATGTTTGCTTCATAATAAGACCTGTGTATTTACGGGGAATTCGGGAATCGGGAAGTCCAGCCTAATTAACAGCCTTTTTCCAGAAGCCGAGGCGGAAACAGCGGACATAAGCTACAGGCTGAACAGAGGAAAACATACAACCAGGGCAGTCCAGTCCTATGATATCGGAAATGATACCATTATTATTGACACTCCGGGGTTTTCATCATTTGATGTCCGTCAGATCAGCAGCATAAGCTGCAGCGAACTGGATGGCTGCTTTGTCGATTTCAGGCCGTATATCGGGAAATGCCGCTTTGATGACTGCGCTCATATCAATGAACCGGGCTGTGCTGTTCTGGAAGCGATGGATTCAGGCCGGATCCGGAACGAAAGGCACGATTCATACTGCAGGCTGTACGATCTGCTGAAAAGCAATGCGAAACCGTATTGACTTGCTATCTTTTTTCCCCTGTGGTACTATATAAAAAATCATAAAGATCTGAGAGAGGAATAAGAATCAATGTCAGGACATTCTAAGTGGCACAATATCCAGAAAACAAAGGGCGCCGCCGATGCGAAAAGAGCGCAGGCATTTACCAAAATAGCCCGTGAAATGGTTGTGGCGGTCAAGGAAGGCGGAAGCGGAGACCCGAAGAGCAATTCAAAGCTGGCTGCGGTGATTGCCAAAGCCAAAGCCGCCAACATGCCGAACGACAATATAAAGCGTACGATTGAGAAAGCTCTCGGAAGCGCGAATAATGAAAACTACGAAAAGATAGTTTACGAAGGATATGGCCCCTGTGGTGTTGCCGTTATCATTGAGACAATGACAGACAACAGAAACCGGACAGCCGGCGAGATGCGTCATTATTTTGACAAGTACGGCGGGAATATGGGTGCAGCTAACTGCGTTTCCTGGTCCTTTGACCGGAAAGGCGTTATTGTGATCGACAACGAGGACGAAGAACTTGACGAGGAAAAGGTTTTTGAGGATGCCCTCGAAGCCGGAGCTGCGGATTTTGAGGCCGATGGCGAAGTAATGAATGTCTATACGGCCGAGGACGATGTCGCGGCAGTCGCCGATGCACTCACCGCTGCCGGATATAAGCTCCTTTCTGCTCAGGTGGAAATGATTCCGCAGAACGGCTACATTAAGCTCACAAACGAGGATGATATCAAGAACATGCAGAAGATGCTTGATATGTTTGAGGACAATGAAGATGTCCAGAACGTATGGCATAACTGGGAAGACGCCGAGTGATCCGGATTGCTTAGTTTTTCCGGTTGATTCATATATGGTAACAGGGAGCACCTTTTTCGGTGCTCCCTGTTTAATAAGGCGATCCTGTAAGCCGGGTTCTGTTAAAAACGGTCATCTGTCTAGATCAGCAGTTGCCTGCAGATTCAAGCCACCTCCCCGGGACGGCCGGGCAGGCCATCTGTCCCTCCGCGGTGTTGCTCCGGATAGAGTTTACAGCATTAACGTGTCTCCACGCAATGGGTGAGCTCTTACCTCGCCTTTCCACCCTTACCGATCAAATCGGCGGTATATCTCTGTTGCACTTGTCCGAGGGTTACCCCTGGCGGGCGTTACCCGTTATCCTTGCCCTGTGGAGCCCGGACTTTCCTCATGTATCAGCTTTCGCTCAATACCCGCGACCGTTCGGATTGCCATTGCGATTTTAGCAATGATTCTGTTGACAGTCAATATTTTTGTTGTAGAATACTGATGTTTGAATTCTGCAGTATCGGGAGCAATTTTGATGGATCTGAACGGCTATATTGAAAGAATAAAAAATACAAGAATATGTGTGATCGGTGCCGGCATCAGCAACAGACCGCTTATTAGGCTTCTTCTCACTTCAGGATGCAGCGTAACCGTGTGTGATAAAAGAAACGCTGAACAGCTGAATGCGGATGATCTTGAACTGATCGCACTGGGTGCAAAGTATAAACTGGGCGAGGATTATCTCAGCGGACTCGACGCGGAAATCATCTTCCGCACTCCCGGACTAATGCCTTTTGATAAGAATCTTCAGGAGGCAAAGAACAGGGGGGCTGTCATCACATCCGAGATGGAGGTTTTCTTCTCACTGTGTCCATGCAGGATTATTGCTGTCACCGGAAGCGACGGGAAGACCACCACCTCGACTCTGATCGCGGAACTTCTCAGGGAGGAAGGGTATACCGTTCATCTTGGCGGGAATATCGGAAAGCCGCTTCTCTGCGAGGTCCCCTTTATGAAGAGGGACGATTTTGCGGTTCTGGAACTGAGTTCTTTTCAGCTGCACAGCATGAACTGCCGGCCGGATACAGCCGTCATAACGAACATCACACCGAATCACCTCGACAAGCACAAGAATTTTGAAGATTATGTCGAGGCGAAAAAGAACATTTTTCTGAATCAGGATAATAAAGGCCGTCTTGTTTTGAATCGGGATGATGATATATGCAGACCGTTCTCCGATGAAACGAACGCAGAACTGTACTGGTTTTCACTTTCGGAAAAGGTAAGCAAAGGCTACTGGTTTGACGGACATAGCATATTCCGATCCGACGGATCCGAACAGAAGCCTGTGCTTGCCAGGGAGAACATTACTATACCGGGACTGCATAATGTTGCAAACTATATGACGGCGCTATGTGCTGTTGACGGGCTTGTTTCCGAGGAAACCATAAGAAAGGTGGCCAGGGATTTCCGGGGTGTTGAGCACAGATTGGAAACGGTCAGGGTGTTGAGAGGCGTAACGTTCATCAATGATTCCATTGCTTCCAGCCCCACACGGACGGTCGCAGGACTGAAAGCACTGCCGGTCAAACCGATCGTAATTCTTGGCGGATATGATAAGAAACTCGATTTTGCTCCTCTTGGAGACGGGGTCTGTCAATATGCCAAAGCAGCTTTTCTTACCGGAGCAACGGCGGAAAAGATACTCGAGGCCATCAAAGGTTCATCTTTCTATGCGAAATACAGGCCGGAAGTGTTTCTTGAGAAAGATTTCGATTCCAACTTCCGGAATGCCTGTGAATATGCGTCTTCCGGCGATACGGTCATTCTTTCTCCCGCCTGCGCATCCTTTGACAGGTTCAAGAATTTTGAAGACAGAGGAAACCATTTCAAAAAACTGGTAATGGAGCTCAAATGATGGTCATCAGTGAAAAGGTGCTGAAACACGCAATTTTGTGTGAGGAAAAATGCAGGACTAGATTTTCGGAGATCGAAGAAATATCCTTTGCCAATACGAAGAAGGTTCTGGAAGCATTTCAGAAAGAGCGGGTCTCCGAGAGCTGTTTTTCCGGAACAACCGGATACGGCTACGACGATATCGGACGTGATACACTGGACAGAGTATATGCCGACGTTTTCAGGGCTGAAGACGCACTCGTCCGCATTGGCTTTGTAAACGGGACCCATGCGATATCCACCGCAATCATGGCGATGCTTTCTCCCGGTGACGTGCTTCTTTCCGTAACGGGAAGTCCTTACGATACGCTGCGTGCAACGATCGGAGCGGATGTCAGGCTGCATGGCTCGCTTGCTTTCTATGGGATCGGCTACCGTCAGATTGAGATGAATGAAGCAGGTATACCGGATATCCCGCATATCAGAAAGGCTGCGTCGGATGCTGCTGTGAAGGCGATCCTGATTCAGCGATCAAGAGGGTATTCGCTGCGAAAAGCCTTGTCTGTGGATGAAATTGCTGAGATCTGTGCCTGCGTCAAAGAAGTAAATCCGGGTGCATCTATACTGGTTGACAATTGCTACGGGGAGTTTACAGAGGAGAAAGAGCCTTTGGAGGCCGGGGCAGATCTCATTGCGGGAAGTCTCATTAAAAACCCCGGGGGCGGCATTGCGCCTGCGGGCGGTTATATTGCCGGGAAAAAGGAACTTGTCAAAAATGCTGCGATGTGTCTGACAACGCCGGGCATAGGTGGAGAATGCGGGGCTACCCTCGGTAATAGCAGGCTTCTCTTTCAGGGCCTATACTATGCCCCGCACTGCGTTTCACAGGCACTTAAAACAGCTGTCTTCTGTTCTGCTCTGATGGAAGATCTCGGAATGGAGACATCTCCGCTTTGGAACGAAAAACGATCGGATATCATTCAGGCCGTAAATCTTGGTACGCGAGAAAGGATGGTCTCCTTCTGCAAAGGAATCCAGAGCGGTTCGGCTGTTGATGCCTATATTTCTCCTGAACCGTGGAAAATGCCCGGATATGATTGTGAAGTGATAATGGCCGCGGGTAACTTCATTCAAGGAGCATCTCTTGAGCTGTCTGCAGATGGTCCTGTCCGGGAACCATATACGGTCTATCTGCAGGGCGGCCTTACCTATGAAGCGGGAAAACTCGGCATCATGAATGCAGTCTCCGCCATGATGGATTGACACTTATATTATGAGGAAAACGGCTTTTTATAAAGCCGTTTTTATTTGCTAAATCAGCTGTTCTGTGATAATATAAAAAAGTTATTGTATAATAAGGATTGTTGTTTGTTTATGGAAACACAGGAAGAAATAAAAAGAAGAAGAACGTTCGCTATCATTTCGCATCCGGATGCCGGTAAAACGACGCTGACGGAAAAGCTGCTCCTTTACGGAGGCGCCATTCAGCAAGCGGGGGCTGTTAAAGGAAAGGCGGCCGCAAGACATGCAGTCTCTGACTGGATGGAACTTGAGAAGCAGAGAGGAATCTCCGTAACGTCCTCTGTGATGCAGTTTGAATACAGGGGATACTGTATAAACATTCTGGATACCCCCGGCCATCAGGACTTTTCCGAAGATACATACAGGACTCTTATGGCGGCAGATTCGGCTGTTATGGTAATAGATGCCGCAAAGGGAATTGAGCCGCAGACAAGAAAACTCTTCAAAATATGTGCAATGAGGCATATTCCGATCTTTACTTTCATTAATAAGCTTGACAGGGAGGCACTCAGCCCGTTTGAACTTCTTGAACAGCTTGAG
>JAEEGL013762803.1_pt1 | contig 16621 bp, 12 predicted proteins | sample 9134231 | NCBI WGS metagenome assembly JAEEGL01 (sample SAMN16246548, study PRJNA631951) | gut metagenome | biome: gut microbiome; feature: rumen; material: fiber-attached | host: Bos | place: Iran: Karaj | collected 2018-10 | reverse complement strand
TTCACCGCCAAGTGGGTGAAATATCCGCCCATCCGCGAGCTGTTCTATCTCCGCAAGGGCAAGGTGAAGTTCACCATCTGCGGCCAGACCTTCATCGCCGACGACGAATGCGTCATCAACGCCCCCCGCTTCGCTCCCCGGAGCATCGAGGTGCTGGAGCCCTCGGAGATGTACGACCTGGGCGGCCAGCCCTATTGGTCCCTCTTCCTCCAGAACTATGAATCCATCAAGCACTATGACCCCAAGCGTCTCACCCCCGAGACCGTCGACGCCCTCAAGAAGAAATTCAAAATCCAAATCGACAGCATCGGCATGAAGAAATCCAGGAAAAAGTAATCGGCGCGAAACGGCTCCCGGTCCCGGAATAAGCGCAAAGCACAAACACCCGCGGTCCACTTCAATGTGGCCGCGGGTGTTTTCCCGCTTCTTTACACCGCTCTTCGCTGCAGCGGCGGAGCTGCGGCGGCAATCAGGGCTCTTGCGGCGCGCTCCTCCGTCAGATAGGGGCGCACGTCCTCTGCTCCCAGGATGACGGGCATGCGGTCGTGAATCTCCGCCATGGTCTCGTTGGCCGCTCTTGTGAGGATGACGAAGCGGAAGACCCCCTCCGTGAGCTGATAAAGCCCGCCCAGGTAAATCACCGGCCGGGGCTCCACGGTGAAATAATACTTCGTCTTTTCAGGGTCCCGGCCCCACTCATAGAAGCCGGAGGCGGGGAGGACGATGCGCCTTTCCCGAAGGCTCTCTGCAAAGGTCTTCTTTTCCCCGGCGGTCTCGCTGCGGGCGTTGAGAATCAGGGAATTGCCCCGAAAGCCGGGAAAACCGAAGACCGCAGGGATGGGGATCAGCTTCCCTTCCCGCCGGATGATGCCGGGAGCGCTGTCGCCGGGGAGGATCTCCCCGGTCTTGTACTGCCCGGCATAGCTCTTTTCCATCATGCGCAGGAGGACGGCGATGCGCTCGTCGGCGTCGTCCGCGCTGAAATAATATCTTCCGCACATCGCCCTTCGCCGCCTTTCTGCGGGTTTTCGCCTGTTGAAAGAGAATCAGAAGAATTCGCAGCCCCGCCTGCCCGCCTTCAGCAGACGGTCGAGGGCGGTTTCGGAGTCCTGATACACGTCCCTGTCGGCGCTTTCCCGGTCCGAGAAGGCCGCGCCCACGCTGAGGGAGATGGGCTGCTGGTCCCCCTCCGACTTCCCCAGGATGGCGTTCAGCTGCGCAACCTTGTCCAGCACGAGGGAGCGCTTGTCGCCCGTGATGCGGGTGACGATCACCGCGAACCGGTCCTCCCGGATGCGGCAGATGTCGTCCGTGGAGCGGAAGGAGCTGCGCAGCGCCTCCGCCGCCCGCTGCACCGCCCGGTCCGCGCAGTCGAAGCCCTGCTCCTTCTTGACGGCCTCATAGCCGTCGATGGCGGCAATCAGCACGGCGATGTGGTCCTTGTCGGAGTCGTGGAACAGGATCTCGAAGGCGCTGCGGTTATACAGCCCCGTCAGCGGGTCGTGGAGGGCGGCGTAGGTGAAGCGGTCCAGCACGCCCTTCCGCCCTTTCTTGGAGAAGGCGAAGCTTCCGTGCTCCTTCTCGGTGAGGAATTTTTCGAATTCCGAGGCGGGCAGGGGCCGGGAGAAATAGTAACCCTGCACGATGTCGCAGCCCATGGCCTTGAGGGTGAACATCTGCTCCGCCGTCTCCACGCCCTCGGCGATGGTGGGGACCTCCAGAGATTCCGCCAGCCGGATCACCACGTCCAGCAGGCGGGTGTCCTTCTGCTCCTTGAATGCGTTGCGGATGAACTGCATATCCAGCTTCAGGGCGTCGATGGGCAGGAGGGATATCATGCTCAGGGAGGAGTAGCCGGAGCCAAAATCGTCCATCTCAATGCGGAAGCCCGCCTCACGGAGGCTCTTTACCATCTCGATGATCTGGGTGGAATCCTCCGTATAGGCCGATTCCGTCACCTCCAGAAGTATGTCCGCGCCGGTGAGGCCGCATTCCTCCACGATGGAGACCATCCGCTCCTTCAGGTCGGGGTCGTACATATTGATGCGGGAGACGTTGACCGAGACGGGGACGGCGGCGCCCAGCCGGTCCTTCCAGTCCCGAATCTGAGCGGCGGTGGTCCTCCAGACGTATTCGTCCAGCTCCCGGATAAGGCCGCATTCCTCGAAGAGAGGAATGAATACCCCGGGGTTCACCATGCCCAGCCGGGGGTGGTCCCAGCGCACCAGGGCCTCCGCACTGCTCAGCACCGGCTCGTCGGGGCGCACGTCGAATTTCGGCTGGTAATAGACCAGGAACTGCCTCTCCGCGACGGCGGTGTGGAAATCCTCCATCAGCTGCTCGGAGAAGACCTCCGAATCGTGGAGAGAGTCGTCATAGATGCCGATGGCCTTGGTGACGCTGTTCTTCACCGTGTCCGCCGCCAGCTTGGCCCGGTCGAAGCGGCGCTCGATTTCGATGGACTTGTCCACATTGGAGTAGACGCCCATCCGCAGCCGCGCCCGGATGCCGCCGTCCTCCCCGGCCAGAGATACGGAGGCGGATTCCAGAATGCCCGCATAGTCCGTGCGGTGGGGGCAGTAGATCATATACATATCCGACCGGCGGCAGATGAGCCCCCCGGCATCCTCGACGGCGCTTTGCAGGTTTTGGGCGATTTGAATCAGGATCTCGTCTGCCCGGACCTTCCCGTAACGCTCGTTGATCATGTGAAAGTGGTTGATGTCAAGCACAATGGCGTCCGTGGGGGTGTCCTTGCGGTAGGTGTCGAACTGGGAGGCATAGTGGTAGAAATACTCCCGGTTATACAGTCCCGTCAGATGGTCCCGCTCCGTCAGGCGGATGATGTCCCGGTCCTCCGAAAGCTCGATGGTGCGCAGCACCCGGGCCAGGATCACCTTGGGCTGGGGATAGGGCTTGGGGATGAAGTCGATGGCACCGATGGTCAGGCTCTCCACCTCGGCGTTTTTGTCCGCCGTCATGACGATGACCGGCAGGGCGGCGAAGCGGGCGTTGGCCTTGAGCCTGCGCAGCACGTCCAGACCGTGCATATCCGGCAGGTTCAAATCCAGCAGCACCAGGCTGATGGTCTCCGCGCTCTCCTCCATGGCGTCCAGGCCCGCTTGTCCCGTCAGGGCGGGGATGATCTCATAGGTTTCTCCCAGGATCATGTCCAGGATCTCCTGGTTGATGGGCTCGTCCTCCACCAGCAGGATTCTCCGCTTTCCGTTCAGCGCGTTGTTTTCCGGCATGTATATCCTCCTTCAACCGCCCCGGCAAAGGTGCCGTGCGGGTGTATTCCTCGGTTTCCAGGCCCCTCAGCCGGAAATCAGCCTCTCCAGGGTTTTGAAAAGCTCCTCCGGCTGCACAGGCTTCGACATATGGGCGTTGAGCCCTGCCTGCATGCTGCGCTGTACGTCCTCGTCGAAGGCGTTGGCCGTCAGCGCGATGATGGGGATGCTCCCGGCGTCCGGCCGGTTCATGGCCCGGATGGCCCTGCTTGCCTCCAGCCCGTCCATCTCCGGCATCCGCATGTCCATGAGGACGGCGTCGTACCAGCCGGGCTCGTGGGAGGCGAATTTCTCCACGGCGATCCTGCCGTTTTCCGCGTGATCCGTTTCCATTTCCCGCATGGACAGCACCATGGTCATGATCTCTGCGTTGACGCTCACATCCTCCGCCAGCAGCACCCGGCAGCCCTTCAGCCTGTCCCCGTGACGCTCCGGCTCCCCTTCTCCGTCCTCCCCGGAGCGCTCTTCGCAGTCCGTCAGCGTGACCGTGACGGTGAACACGGTGCCGACGCCCTTTTCACTCTCCACTTCGATGCGCCCGTTCATCAGCTCTACGATGCTCCTGGCGATGGGCATGCCCAGGCCGGTGCTGCCGTATTTGCTGGTGGAGGAGGAGTCCTCCTGGCTGAAGGCGTCGAAGAGACGGGGCAGGAATTCCCTGCTCATGCCGATGCCGGTGTCCCGGATGATGAAGCGGAGCGTGGCCTTCCCCTCATAGCGGGCCGTTTCCTCCACGGTGAAGCTGATCTCCCCGCCCTCGGCGGTGAATTTCACGGCGTTGCCGAGAATGTTCATGAGGACCTGCCGAAGCTTCACATCGTCGCCGATATACCGGTCGCAGACCCTGCCTTCCACGCGGGAATCATAGCGCAGGTCCCGCTCCCGGCACTGCTTGCCGATGACGTCGTCCACCTGCTCCAGAAGCCTGGACAGGGAGAATTCCTCATTGTTCAGGATCATGCGTCCGGATTCGATGCGGCTCATGTCCAGAATGTCGTTGATGATCCCCAGGAGGTGCCGCGCCGAGTCGCCGATCTTGTTCAGATACTCCCTGGTCTTCGGAGAGATCTCCGGGTCGTAAAGGGCCAGGTTATCCAGCCCGAGGATGGCGTTCATGGGAGTGCGGATCTCGTGGCTCATGTTGGAGAGGAAGGCGGTCTTGGCCCGGCTGGCCTGCTCCGCCGCCTCCAGGGCTTCGCTGAGGGCCCGGCTCCGCTCCTGCGTCTCCCGGACCTCGGCATCCACGTCCTTGAAGCCGCAGACCACGCCCGTCCGGCCTCCCGGCATCCGTACCCTGGCGAATTCGATGCGGTAATAGCGGCGGCTGCCGTCCTCCATCACCCGCCGGTAGCTGACGTTGAACCGCTGCTGTTCCTCCACCCTCCGGGCAATGCTGCTCAGGGCCAGCTCCTCCTGCAGCCTCGCCCGGTCCTCCGGGGCGACGGTGGTGCGGATGTAATACTCCTTGGCCTGGGAATAGCGCATCTGCCCCAGCGCGTCCCGGATGGGCCCGGTGTGGGTCGTGGAACCCTCCATGTCCCCGCGGTAGAGGGAGAAGGTCTCGCTTTTCACGTCCGTGATGAGCCACACCGTATGGTAGGCCTCGCTCAGAGCTTCGATCACCGCCTGGCGCACCGCCAGGTCGGATTCCATGCGCTCCCGCTTCTCGGTGATGTCGGAGATAAAGACGCAGTAAATGCCGCCGTAAGCGGCCGTCTCCGTATAGTGGCCGTAGTCGTCCACCCAGCGGACGGCCCCGTCCTTCCGGACGATACGGTATTCCACATGATCGATGTCGTCGCTGCTGGCGTCGATTTGCCGGAGGATGGATTCGGAGACGGCGGGATAATCCTCCGGGTGCAGCATCCCTCGGAAGGTGAAGCCTGTGAGCAGCTTGAATTCCTCCAGGCTGCCGCAGCCGAAGATATCCAGCACGGCGCGGTTGGCATAGAGCAACTCCTCCTGCCCGGCGGCCCTGTAAATGAAGAACCCGCCGGGCATGTGCCGGCCGATCCCCTCCACGACGGACATAGTCTGCTCATTCAGTTCAAAGGCGGTGTCGAACATTCCGGCGGCCTCCTTTCCCTGCCCGGGCGGGCGGAACCGTTCACAATTACCCAGTTTCATTATAAAGCGTTTGCCGGCTCCGCGCAAGAGGAAATGCGTCCTCAGCTGACGCCCGGCGCCGCCCGTGCATTGGCCTTTTTCGGGCGGCGCGGCGTCTGCCCCGTACGGAGCCGGCCAATTGACCTGCCCCGATGAAACCCGCGCCGCAATCACGGAAGCCGGCGATAAGCGCCCCCCGGAATCCATGATTCCGGGGGGCGAAGAGGCGCGGGGACGGCCGGGCAGGAGGCGGGAAGGAGCTGCGTCAGAACCGCATGCCCAGGGCCCGGATGAAGCGCTCGGAGATGGCGTTGTTCGTGAATTCCCCCAGCTTGACCAGAGAGGAAGCGGGGACCCAGCCGCCGGCCATGGCAGCGTGACCGCCGCCGCTGCCGATGTCCTTCAGCGCCTTTTTGACCAGCGCCCCGGAATCCACGTCGTCCCGCTCGGAACGGACGGAGAATTTCAGCCCGTCGGGACGCTCGTTGTAAATCACGGCTACCTCCACCTCAATCAGGGACAGGATGAAATCCGCAACGATGGAGACCATGGCGTCGGTGCAGGCGAAGGGGATATACGAAATGCCAAGATAATCGAAGATCTGTATGTTGTTGATCGCCGCACCGAAGGATTTCAAATCGGTGAACTCGATGTTGTTCATTTCCAGCTTGGCAATGCTCTGCTGGTCGGCCAGCGAGTTCAGATAGGCGAAGGCGGCGATGTCCTCGTCCTGCACTCCCCGTGAAAACTGCAGCGTATCCATCTTAATGCCGTAGAGGAGGGCGGTCGCCACGTTGACGGAGGGCTCGAGCCCCAGGTCCCGATAGTATTGGGTGATGAGGCTGCAGCAGGCGCCCACCTGCCGCACGTCCTTATAGAGATAAGGGAGGTCCGCGTTCCTGTCGTTGGCGGGGTGGTGGTCGATGGCTGCGATCTCATCCCCTATCAAATCGGTGATGTTTCCGGCCATTTTCTGTGAATCGACGCAGATGATATAATCCTCCGCCTTCATCTCGCCGGTAATATCCTGGTCGGGATACATCTCAATCCCGAACATCTCCAGCATCTTTGCGGCGCTGAGCTTGTCCATGTCGCCGTCGTAGCAGATCGTGGAATCGATGCCGTGCAGCTTGAACAACTGCTGGAGCCCGAAAGCCGAACCAATCGCATCGGGATCGGGGATGTTGTGGGTCTGGATATAGACCCGGTGTCCCCGGCAGAGCGCGAGCAGCTCCCTGATATCCGGCCTGTTTTCTTCCATCTTTTGCGTCCTTTCTTCGCTTTTCCGAAAAGCGGGCGGTTCTTCCGACGGATTGTCCGATACCGATTCTACTGATACCGATTTTATCATTCAGAAAGCAAAACCGCAACAGGAATCAATATGGCAGCGGCGCGCTGCGGAGCCGTTTGCCCCGGCCGGATACCCCCCGGAGTCCTCCGCCGGGCAGCCGAAAAAACGGATGAAAAACGGTTCCGGCTGTTATTTCCTTGTCAAATATGCTATGATGAGCGGAGAAACGATATCCTTCCCGCTTGGAGGGCTTATGATGACACTGCAGACGGTATTCGAACAGGACAGGGAGCGCCTGACGTCGGCGCTCAGCGGCGCGGACGCCGTTTCGGCGGTCCGCGTGCTGAATTCCGAGCTGGACCGCATCCTGTATACCTTCAATGACCGGGAGGAGAGCGCCAGAGTCAGGGAAGCGGCCGAATCCATGATCCGGACCGCGAAGGCGGCCTGTTCCCTGCTCGACAGCGCCGGAGAGACGAGGATCTATGGCAGAACGGAATACGGCGTGGCCGCTCCCGGCAAGGGAAAGCTGCCGAAGGGGGGGATCCTGCTCCTCATCATCGGGCTGGCGGCCGCCGCCGTGACGGCGGTCTGCGCGCTGCTGTCGGCATCCTCCGCGCAGCCCGCCGGCCTCCCGCCGCGCTGGCTTCTGGCGGGGGCACCGCTGCTGGCCGCAGCCGCCTTGTTCTTCGCGGGAATGCTGCTCAGACGGGGAAGGGAAGCCCCGAAGGAGACGCTGCACGCCGAGACGAGACTCGACCCTTCCCGGATATATACGCACCTTCTGTCCGTGATCCTGGTCATGGACAAATGCCTGGAGGAGGTGAGGAGCGCCGACCGGCGGGAGGAGCGGGAGCATGCGAGAGAGCAGGCGGCTGCCGCGGACCCCGCGGAGCTGGAGCTGCTGTCCCAGCTGCTGGAGGAGGCCTACGACAGGCGGGGAGAGGATGAGCAGGCGGACGAGACGATCTCCCAAATCAGCTTCTACCTCCACAAAAAAGGCGTAGACGTCGTCGACTGGACTTCTGACGCCGTCCTGCCGGGCGGGCCCGCGGGGAGCGAAGCGGCCGGGCGCAGCGGCTGGTTCGACATGATGCCGGCCTTTCGGAGCGGCACCATCCGTCCTGCGCTGATTGCCGACGGCAAACTCCTGAAGAAAGGCATGGCTTCCGCTGGAAGAGGATGAACGATGGAACGCTTTTACGGATTTGATTTGGGAGACGCGGAGAGCGCCGTCACCAGGATCATCAAGGGTGAGGACGACGCCCCGCAGGTAATACCCGTCCGGGAGGCCGGCAGCTTCATCACAGCCTACGCCATGAAGAGGGACGGGCAGCTGCTGATCGGCGAGGGCGCCTGCTATGACCCGGACGTGCTGGTCAGAAAGCTGAGATTCAAGAGCCGCTTCCTGACGGACAGCACGGCGAAAAACGACATCAAGGGCTTCGCTTCCGGCGTGCTGGGCGAGCTGCTCCTGTCGGGAGACCTGGTGCGGGGGGACGACCAGTGCTTTTACGTCGGCTGTCCCGCGGGTTGGGACAAGGCGGCCCGGGAGGAGTACAGGGGCATCTTTGAGAGCGCGGGCTATCCTCCGCTGAAGATCGTGTCGGAGTCGAGGGCCGCGCTGGTGAGCGCCTGCCGGTCGAGGCATCTGCAGGTGGGCTACGATATTCTGTCCAAGCCGGTGCTGGTGGTGGACATCGGCTCCTCCACCACCGACTTTGCCTATATCATGAGCGGCAGAGAGGTGGAGCTGAAGACCGGCGGCGAGGTGGCCCTGGGGGGCGGCATCATGGATGAAATCCTGCTGGAGGAGGCCGTCGAGGCTTCGCCGGATCCCGAGAAGCTCCGCCGGATTTTCAGCGAGAACGAGGCCTGGCGCACCTACTGTGAATTCGCCGCCCGCCGCCTGAAGGAAAAATACTATTCCGACGTGGAATACTGGCAGAATGAGCCGCTGACGCAGACGGTCAGCATCCGCGCGCAGCTGATCCCTGTGAAGCTGAAACTGACCATGAGTCCCGAGATCGCGGACAGGCTCCTGAATAAAAAGGTCGACCGCCTGGAGGGAAAATCCTTCCGCAGCGTGTTCACCGACAGCCTGAGGCAGCTGCGGGAGAACATCTCCGACCGTCAGCCGGAGCTGGTCTTCATGACCGGCGGCGTATCCCGAATGCGGGAGCTGCGGGAGTGGTGCCGGGAGGTGTTTCCCGAGGCCGTCGTCATCTGCGGCAGCGAGCCGGAGTATTCCGTGGCAAAGGGCCTGGCGGAGTGCGGGCTTATCGACGAGGAGCTGCGGGCCTTCAAGAGCGATATCGCCGGGCTGATCGAATCGACGGTCATCGAGGACGTGGTGGAGGAGCATATCGACGAGCTTTACAGGAACACGGTGGACAGCATCGTGGACCCCATCCTGGAGCATGTCGCCATCCCGGTGGTGGACCGCTGGAGAGAGGGCTCCATCGAGCGACTGGAGGAGATCGACGGGATCCTGGAGAAGGAGATCGACGAATACCTGCATTCGGACGATGGGAGAGAACTGCTGGCGAAGACGGTAGGCGCATGGCTGAAAAAGGTCTCCAGTGGTCTGGAGGAGCATACCATGCCCATCTGCGTCCGCCACAACGTACCCTTCACCGCGCTGAACCTGACCTCGTATCTGTCCCTCTCGGACATCGACATCCATGTGGAGGCCAGGGACCTCTTCGCCATCGAGGAAATGACCTGGCTCATCGACGCCATCGTCAGCGTGGTGGTGGGGCTGCTTTGCGGCGGCGGCGGACTGGCGCTCATAGCCGCCGGCATTCAGGGCATCCTCATCGGATTCGTGATCTCCGCGCTGGTGCTCGCGCTGGGTAAAGAGCAGATGCAGGGCGTGTTCCTACGGATGAACATCCCCAAACCGATGCGGAAGCTGATGCCCAAGAGCTATCTCCGTTCCCGGACGGACCGCATCAGCGGGGAGGTCAAGGCCGGCCTCTATGCGAAGCTGGAGCAGGAGAAGAGCGGAGATATCACAGGGAAGCTGGTCGAGGATATCTCGGGCCAAATCGAGACATGCCTGACCAAAATGGCGGAGGTCGTGGAGATCCCCCTGGGCTGAGCGCCGCCGCGTTCCGATACCGCCCCGGCATAACGAACCCCCGGCGCATGTCACAGATGCGCCGGGGGTTGAGTTGTTGGGCTCCTGCAGCTCCGGGCGGGAAGACAGGATGGGCCCCTGCCTCATATCCGGATGATCAGGTTGTTCATCTTCATGGCGGAGGAGTAGGAGACCTCCCGGGCGAGGCGCATGGTCATCCGCAGGCCGATGTTGGCCGCGGGATCGTCGCTGTCGAGATACTGAAAGCGCTCCTTCGGGTCGAAGGGACGGCAGTCGTCCCGCAGTGTCAGGACCATCTCTCCGTTTTTGCAGATGACGCGCACATCGAGATTATGGCGCTTCCCGTCTGAGAAGCCGTGGACCACGATGTTGCCGGCCATCTCCTCAGCGGCCAGGCTCGTCACATAGGCGCGGCGATCATCCAGGCCCTTTTTCCGGGAAAACTCCCACAGCCGCCGGGACAGGGATGTGACCTCCTCCGTGCTGGAGATGGAGACGGCAATCTGGTCCTCGGGTGAAACGCCGAAATCCCGGTCCAGAAGCAGGAAATCGACCTGGCTCCGCAGAGGCCTTCGCAGCATGATCATAACGAATACGGGGATCGCCAGGAACATCAGCAGATGGGCGGCGGCCATGCCCCTGTAGACGTGTCCGGCGCTGTCCGTGCCGGAAAGCAGGGTGACGGCGAGCACAGTGAAGACCACGTCCTCCAGGATGTAGACCAAATTTGCGGGAAGAATCCTTCCGGTGGCCTGCAGATAGTCGGCGAACAGGATGTTGAAGCCCTGGAGCAGCAGCCCGGCGGCATACCAGCGCAGGCTCGCGATACCGGCGGCGTGAGCCTCGAGATTTGCGCCCAGATAAAGACGGGCGATCTGCGGAGCGAAGAAGTATACCAGGATGGCCAGCGCCCCCGTTAAGACCAGCTCCGCCTGGAAGGAGACCCGCACGACGCGGCGCAGCGCATCCCGGTTTTCCTCTCCGTGATAAATCGCCGTCAGGAGCATCAGCGACTGCGCGATGCCCATAACCACGGCGTTGGCCAGATAGTTGAAGGAAGCCTGGACGGAATATCCGGCCACCGCCGCGGCGGCGACGCTCACCAGAATTCGGTTCAGAAAGACCCCGTGGAACAGCGAAGTCATGCGGCTGACGCCCTTGGGCATCCCGCGCCTGACGATGCGGCCCAGGTCCTTCCAGCGCAGGCCGGAGAAGGTGAGACGGAAGATGATGTTTTTCCCGGCAAAATGCAGAAGCAGAACCCCCAGGCCGGCATAGTAGCTCAGGGAGGTGACCAGCGCGATGCCTGCGAGGCCGCCGTGCAGGACATAGACGCACAGCAGGTCCCCGACGACGTTCACGGCGGTCATCGTCACGACGCTGGTCAGGGCGCGGCGGCGGTCGCTGTCCAGCTGCATGACGGAAGAGAGCAGCTTGGTCCCGGTGATGGCGGGGAGGCCCAGGGCGTAGCCGATCAGGTAGGCCCGCGTGTCTGTAAAGAGCTGGGTGCCGGGTTCGGCGCCCAGCGCCCACACGATGGGGGAGGAGAACAGAAGGACCGCCAGCATCACCGCCAGCGAAACGCTGAATCCGGCGGCGCAGGTGAGGGAAAAGGTTTTCCGGGCTTCTTCCGTGTCACCCCTGCCCAGGGCCCAGGCACAGGCGTTCTGAGAGCCGCTGTTCAAAACGCTGCCGATGATGGCGAAGGCGAAGCTGAGAGGCGTGACCAGACCGTATGCGGCGACGGAGCTGGTGTTCATGGTGTTGCCGATGACAATCCCGTCGACCAGAGAACCCAGGGAGGATGTCAGCGTGGAGAGAAAAAACACGGAAAGCGAGCTGAAAAAGAGCTTGCAAATCAGCTTGTATTCCTTGGCAATCAAACAATCCACCCCCTCTGTCGGCTGAAACCGATAATTCAATATATCAATGTCTGAGAAGGAAATCAAGGCGGCCATTCTTCTTCTCCCTGCGTCGGCCTTCGGCGCAAAATGACCGGGCGGCGTTTTGCGTCGGACATAATCGAAAGAGCGGGCGGGACCATGGAATGACGGTTCCGTCCGCTCGATTTGTGCTGCGCCGGATCCCGCCGGCGCTCGGCGGCGCCGTGCCTGATGTCTGCCCGGCCCCGTTTGAGATTCTGTGGTATTTACCTGATTTTCGGCGTGCCCCCAGTCAGTTTCCGCGGTTTTCAATTGCCGCTCGAGACCGGTCCTTACTCTTCATGCCTCTTTTTACCCGAACATGACCGGCACAAGGAACAATCCAATCAGGTTATTCAGAAAATGCGGAACAAAGCTGACCAGGCAGTTGCCGGTCCTGCGGTACAGGAGCGCAAAAAGAATCGCATCGATAAAGATACCGCCGAGGTCCCATGCAACGATCCCGGCACGGCCTGCGGCAAAGTGCGCTGCGGCAAAGAGTACGGCGCCGGCTATGGCCGCAGGCCAGAAGGAAAAGCGCTTCATGCCCTTCCCCACAAAGAAAGCACGGAATTCGATCTCCTCACCGAGCACGGAAATGATCTGAGTAAACAGCAGCATAGGAAGCTGATCAAGACCCGGCACGCTGATCCGCCCCAGCACATGGTCTATATAGGCGCGGCCGAATACCGCCTTACTCAGAAGCATTTCGGCAGGGGTCAAAAGGAGCATGACGAGGATCAGCGGAATGACGCCCGGCTTTTTCAGGTCCGGGAAGAAACGCTTGAAGCTGAGCCCGGATTCGGAATCGGGCGTTTTTTCAATGCCCTCGACGATGAAAAAGCATGCCAGTCCCGCGATGTGGATCGCGGCGGCGGCAATCACGGAGGATGCGGCCGCTTTGACCGCGACTGCGACGAGCATGACAGCCATGCCGATGAGCGTAATGACCGAAGCTTTGTCTTTTTTCAATGAACCAGGCATAAACCCATCTCCTTTTAAGCGGAAGCCCTTCCGGCGTTTGAAAACAATACTCTCACCATTCGAGCTGCATTTGCGGAATCATGGTTCCCGGAATTCTTTCCTTTTCAGCCATCCGCGGAAGATGCCGCCCTGCAGCAGGGAGATGATGATGAAAAAAACGTCGGCAAACAGGATGAAAACAAACGACGGAATCAGGATGCGGGTGTATTTCTTCCCGAAAAAAGTCCCCCTTCCAATCGCTCTGCCCATGCCGGCAAGGAAAAACAGCACGCCCAGGTTGAAATACAGCAGCAGAGCAGCATTTTCGGCGAAGCTGAGCCAGGCTTCCTTCGGGAAGAGTTCACCGGCGTTTGCCGCGCTCAGCACGGTATTCAGCACCAGCAGTGCGATATCCGCGAGGAAGAGAATCCGGGTTACGTTCAGCATGACGCCGCCGCCGATTCCGACGCCGCCGCCCCAGGCAAGGCCCGTCCGAACACAGAAGTTTTCAAAAACCTGCATCAGCGGTTCGTTCTGCTTTCCTTCGATAAAGCCGTTGTTGGCGACGCAGCAGACTCTGAGCTTCAGGCCGTTTTCGCGGCAGAAGGCCTCCATTTCCTCCAGGAAGCGGAGCACGTGAGACGGAACGCCGTCCACATAGAGCGGCAGTCCGAACACCACCGCCTGCGCATCCCGGAGCTGTTCCAGAATGCGCGTGTGGTCGGCGGGGGTGCGCAGCTTTTCATTCACCTTTTCCCCGCAGATAAATAGGCGCTGCAGGAAGAGAAAATAGGCGGAAGCGCAGAAGCGCGTCCTGGGACTGCAGTTGATGAGAACTGTCTTCATAACGCCGCCCCCAGTTCCGCCAGGTCTTTCAGAAAAAGGACTTCGGACCGCTCATAGCCGTCGTTGACCGCGTTCCGCTCAGCCATGCAGCGAAACGTTGCCTGCTCCGCCTCGCTCGCTTCTCCGTAAACGACCACCTTCCAGAGAGCGTGTTTTCCGTAGCGGAGCGTATGGTGCATCTGTCGGCCGCGGTAGGTGCTGAAGGGCGTGGAGGTCCCGATGGAACGGTCCAGAACATTCTTGACCGCGGCGCTGTACGCGCCGTAGAGATTCTTCGTGACGATCACGAGTTCATCCGCCCGGCCGATCACGCGGCAGATCTGCTTCAGCTTGTCCTTCATGAAGCACTCCGCCGGATGCCTGGTCCAGCAGCCGAAGCAGCCCCGGCAAGGCGCATATTTTCCATCCGCCGCGATTGCGCGGGAGCATTTTTCTTCTATCAGGCCTTCGTACTCCGGCCCCAGATCGTGAATGATGACTTTCATCTCATTCCTCCTGTGCCGCCGCGAGCACTGCGCCGTTCCATGCGCGCTCGAGGTGCTGCGCAATGAGCTTTTCGTCGAATTCCAAATGATTGTTGGCGATGATGCTTGCATATCCATGGGCAAACAACGCGACAGTGATGAATACATTCCTGGTCTTTTCCATGCTCAGCCCCGCCCCTTCCTGCATAGCTGTCAGCACCGGGACAAGTTCTTCGGAATCCACCATCTCCAGCAAATTGTTCTCCTCCGCATAGCCGGATTGAAACAGAAAGCGGAATAACTGCGGCTCCTCCACGGCGAAGCGGATATAGTTCAGGCCAATCCCAAGAATCGGCTCTTGTCCGGGCGCCGTTTTCATCATGTATTCCGAGTGCAGTTTGTCAGCCTGCCTGTAGGCAGCTCTCTTCAGGCTTTCAATCGTCGAAAAATGATACATCACCGGCTGAGTGGAGCAGTGCAGCTGACCGGAAACCGTCCGGGCATTGATGCTCTCATAACCGCTTCGACGGGCTACTTCAACAGCGGCGTGGACGATCATCTCCACAGTGACCTTTGTTTTTGGCGGCATGCGCGAAACCTCTCAAAATATAATCATTGTTATATAACGAATATTATAATATCTCGCCTTCGGCGTTTTGTCAACAGCAAAAGCTTTGAGATAGGAACTGACGCAGGGAGCGCAGCAGCGGCTTTCGCAGGGGGACCTGGCCCGGGGGATCCGGGGAGGCAGCAGCGGCGTTTCTCCGGAAAAGACAAAGACGCCCGGCAGGAAGAACTCTCTGCTGAACGTCTTTGTACGTGCAAAACAGGATTAAGAATGTCGGAATCGGTCAGATTCCATCCTGCATACCGAAGTGAAAAGGCGGCCGGAAAGAAACTCATTCGGCGCTTGGGAGCAGGTTTTTCAGGAAGAGACATGACGCTCTTTTCAGTGCGGAAAATCGACTTCTTATAAAACCGGGATGGTTTTGCGCTTTCCGCTCGGTTTTGTCTGATTCCGGCGGTTTCTGTAAGCAAAGAGCGTGATCCCCGGTATCAGCTCAAACTCCGTACGGAGTGAGGATTTGCTGCATATGTGCTTCATGGCCACCGCATCCCAGGGCGATGGATGACGATGCCGTATGCAGAGGTCCTCACTGTTTCAATGATATGGAAGGGCCGCAGGAAGAAGCCTTTTACAGGCATCTTCCAGCGATCGTTTTACCGTGGGCCAGTGTTCCTTTTCTTTCAGCCTAGCAGTATGTTTCAGATTTTGCCTGCGAGCGCAGCAGCCTGCGCACATCCGTCTGTTTTCTCAATTGCACCTGCCTCAAGAACACCGGGTACAAGCACTTCACCGATCATGTCCCATTTGATCAGGGCCGCGGTGCGTTCCACAGGGATCCGGATGCCGTCCATGACACTCATTTCGTCCTCCTCGCAGCAGGTGATCAGTGCACATTCCTTGCCGGCAATATCTTTACCTCCCACGACAAGAGAGAACAGCTTGTCGATAACGCCTTTGATCTGTGCAGGGATAGAGTACCAGTATACCGGCATCGAGAATACAACGGCATCTGCCTCCAATATCGCAGGCGCAATGATATTGAAATCATCATCAAAGGAGCAGGCCTTGCCGGTCTTATAGCAAGTTTCGCAGGCATGACAGAACCCGATCTTCATAAAGGAAGTGTCGAACCTCGTAACTGTATGCCCCTTTTCCTCTGCTGCCTTCACAAATGCATCGGTCATCGCGAAACTATTGCCCGACTTACGCGGGCTGCCGGTAATCACAAACGATTACTTTTAAGACCTTAAGCACAACCCTGAAGCAGCTGGAAGCTGACGGCCTGATCAATCGGAAGGAGTATCTTCAGATTCCGCCAAAGGTAGAATACAGTCTGACGGAAAAGGGACAATCCCTGATTCCTATCCTGGGGCAGCTGTGCGACTGGGGCGACAGTCATAAGTGATTCAATTATGTATGGAAGAGGCAGCCAGCGCGGCTGCCTCTTTTTCGTCCCTGCTTCGACTTGCTCTTTGCCTTCGGCTTCTCCGGAGTGAGTCTTTCAAATAATCCCGGTTATCATTTCGTTATTTGCTCCGACAAACGGGACTGGAGCTTAAATTACGTTCTCGGTCCGAGATGATTCCTTCATTTTCCCATAAAGCTTCACAGCAATGAAAACGCCTATGGCAGTCCACACAGCCACCCATGCCTCGACTGCCCACAGCGGCGCCAGGCCTCTCTGATACAGCGCCGGGAACGTATCCATCAGTATGTGCAGCAGGACCGCCGTCGGCAGACAGACCTTCCCTGCGTTTATGACGCCGTAATATACGATGACGGTGAGTCCGATATGGAACAGCAGCGCAAGCAAGCGCTCGACGACGTTCATGGCCATCGCCCCATAGTCAAAGGCTGCCGCCGCCTGAACGGACGGAAGCGCTGCGGCAGCGGTCTTATCCGTAATGTTCAGCGCCCTGAGCGCGTTTTCCGTATCTCCCCGGGAAAACAGCACTGCAACGGCAAGATAGGTAATGAGAGAGGGCAGGAGCACAGCGAGTATTTCTATCCCTCCGTGACCGATCCCATACAGGACCGCGTTCTCGCGGGTGCGGTTCTTTTTCAGGAT
>JAEEGL013053814.1_pt1 | contig 16621 bp, 12 predicted proteins | sample 9134231 | NCBI WGS metagenome assembly JAEEGL01 (sample SAMN16246548, study PRJNA631951) | gut metagenome | biome: gut microbiome; feature: rumen; material: fiber-attached | host: Bos | place: Iran: Karaj | collected 2018-10 | reverse complement strand
GTCTTCACAGCGGACTTGCGGACATACGTTTTAGGCATGAGTGTTTCCTTTCGGATTCGGTATGTTTTTCAGAACAGATGAAATTTCGATAAAGTTTTGGAACAAATAATATAGCATGGCGAAGCGGTCTTTCAAGGGGAAAAGCGAAAAAAGTGGCGTTTTTCCTTGTTTTCCCGGAATTTTCAAAACTTTTTTCTTTTTTTATTAAGATTCAGCTTGAACTATTCTTTTTTCGGTGTAATGTAACTTCCGCTGTGATTCGCGTACGCGGGTCCCGGTGCACATGGTGCGGGTGTGCGCATTCGCGCGCAACCGTTCGAACGGAACCGGCAGACCACCGAAACCGCGACGGTCCGGGCTGAAAAGTCCGGGCGGTCGAAGAGGTCGGCGGCCTGTGGGGTTCTTTTGCATTTGTACCCGGGGCGCTGCACGGAAAACGGCACCGACATGAAGGAAAGCCGCCCGAGCGGAAGCCCGGCGGCATCGCGACCATAACAACGAACCCCGTCCGACTGGAGGCAAAAGATGAACAGTGAATTATTGGCGATGCTCGACTATATCGAGCAGGAACGAGGGATCAGCAAGGAACAGGTAGTGAAGGCCCTGGAACAGGCCATTCTGTCCGCATACCGGAAGAGCGCACGGCCCGCGAGCGATCTGAACGTGAAAGTCAACCTCCGCACTGGAGAACTGAAGGCGTGGGCCCGGCTGAAAGTCGTCGAGGAATTCCCCTCCGAGGACGAGATCCTGCTCTCCGAAGTCCAGAAGCGCGACCCCGGCGCGAAAGTCGGCGACATCGTGGAATGGGAAGTCACGGCGCGCGACTTCGGCCGCATCGCCGCCCAGACCGCCCGCCAGACCATCGCGCAGATGCTCCGCAAGGCGCAGAAAGACGTGATCCAGGACGAATTCAAGGACAAGATCGGCGAGATCGTGACCGGCACGGTCCATCACGCCGACGGCCTCGGAATCGTGGTCGACGTGAAGAAATCCGAAGGCATCATCGCCGGCCGCGACCGCGTGCCCGGCGAACAGTTCTCCGCCGGCGACCGCATCAGCGCCCTGCTGGTGAAGGTCGACATGGAGGGCTCCGGCCCCAGCCTGATCCTCTCCCGCACCTCGAACAACTTCGTCCGCAGGCTCTTCGAACGCGAAGTGTCCGAAATCCACGACGGCGTGGTCGAGATCGTCGGCATCGCCCGTGCCCCGGGATCGCGTTCCAAGGTCGCCGTGAAGTCCAACGATCCCCGCGTCGACCCCGTCGGAGCCTGCGTGGGCATGCGCGGTCTCCGCGTCCGCAACATCACCAACGAGCTCGGCGGCGAGCGCATCGACGTGATCCCGTACAGCAGCGACCTGAAGACGTTCATCGCGAACGCCATGCACCCGGCCAAGCTGCTCGACATCGAGCTCGACAGCGCCACGAAGACCGTCAAAATCTACGTCGACCAGGAGAACTCCAGGCTCGCATTCGGGCGCAAGGCCCAGAACGTGCGCCTCACACAGCGTCTCATCCAGTGGGACATCAACATCATCATCCAGGAGTCCGAGGAGGAGGAATTCGTCCGCAAGAAACAGGAAGCGGCCGAAGGTCTCGCCGCCCTCGCGGGCATCTCCGCCGAAGCGGCCGGGGCGCTCGTCGAACACGGCTATCTGACGCTCGAAGGACTCGGCAACGCCTCCGAGGACGACCTCGCGTCCATCGCGGAACTCACCGACGACGACCGCGCCAGCATCGCCCGGGCGGTCGCCGGAGTCAAAGCCGCGCCGCAGGAACCCGCCCCGGCCGAAGAACCCGCTCCGGCCGAAGAAGAAGGCGGTCAGCAGTAAAGCGCGGACGACCTGGTCTATTTGAGGAGCACGACAAACATGGCATCGAAAAATATCAGAATCAGAGACTGGGCCACACAGTACGGCCTCCAGAACAAAGAGGTGATCGCCGCTCTCGACTCGTTCGGATTCCCGGACAAGACTGCGGCGTCCAACCTCCCGCAGGAGGCCGTCGAACGCCTCGTCAAGCATTTCAAGCTCAAAACGGCCCAGGCGGAGAAACCCGCTCCCGCAAAAACCGAACCGGCCAAAGCGGCTGCTCCGGCACAGCCGAAACCCGCCCCCGCTCCGGTCCAGCCGAAGCCGCAGGCTCAGGCACAGCCGAAACCCGCCCCCGCTCCGGTCCAGCCGAAGCCGCAGGTCCAGGCACAGCCGAAGCCCCAGCAACAGTCGCACGTCCTGGGCGGCAACGCCGCGAAGTTCTCGTCCGACATCGACGATACGGACGATTCCAATTCCCGCCGCGAACGCTTCAACCACCCCGGCGGAGGCAAGAGCTTCCGTCACGACAACCGCGACAACAACCGCGGCGGTCGCGACAACCGGGGCGGCCATGACAACCGCGACCGCAACGGCGGACGCAACGGGCGCGATTTCCGCGACAACCGGGACAACCGCGACCGCAACAACAACGGCCGTCGCCCCGAACCGCAGCAGCCCGCGCAGAGCGCTCCCGCTCCGGGCGGAGCCGGACGCGAAGTCCATATCAAGACCCCGATCGTGGTGAAGGCCCTGGCCGACGCCATCGGGCGCAAGCCGAACGAAGTCATCATGAGCCTCATGATGATGAACGTGCTGGCGAGCATCAACCAGACGGTCGAATCGGACGTGGCGCAGAAACTCGCCGAGAAATTCGGCTGCAAGCTCGTGGTCGACCACCGCGACAAGGACCTCCACATGCTCAAGAACGAGGTCGGCGAGACCGTCGATCCCGAGGACCGCGTGTATTCGTGTTCCGAATCCGAGCTGAAGGAGCGTCCCCCGATCGTGACCTTCATGGGCCACGTCGACCACGGCAAGACCTCCCTGCAGGACTGCATCCGCAAGACGCACGTGACGGCCTCCGAAGCCGGCGGCATCACGCAGAGCATCGGCGCCTCCGTGGTCAACCTCGACGGCAAGACCATCACGTTCGTCGACACCCCCGGCCACGAGGCTTTCACGCAGATGCGCGCTCGCGGCGCCAACGTGACCGACATCGTGGTGCTGGTCGTGGCCGCCGACGACGGATTCATGCCGCAGACCATCGAAGCCCTCAATCACGCCCGCGCGGCCAAGGTGCCGATCATCGTGGCAGTGAACAAGATGGACCTCCCGGACGCGAATTTCGACCGGGTGCTCCGCAACATGCAGGAACACGAGCTCATGCCCGAAGACTGGGGCGGACAGGTGGCGGCCATCAAGGTCTCCGCGCGCACCGGCAGCGGCATCGACGACCTGCTGGAACGCATCCTGCTCGAGGCCGAAATGCTCGAGCTGAAGGCCAACCCGAAGAACCCGGCGCAGGCGTTCGTGCTGGAATCCGAGCTCGAACAGGGCCTCGGCGCGACCGCAAACGTGGTCGTGAAGAACGGCACGCTGCGCGTCGGCGACGCGATCATCTGCGGCCAGTATTACGGCAAAGTCAAATCCCTGATCGACAGCCGCGGCCACCGCGTGCCCCTCGCGGGCCCCAGCACCCCGGTCAAGGTCGTCGGTCTCTCCGGCGTGCCCGAGGCGGGCACCCGCCTGGCTGTCTGCGAATCCCTCGCGGCCGCCAAGTCGCTCGGCGAAGCGCGCGAAGCCGACAACCGCATCGAAACGCTGTCGGCGAAACCGATGGCGGCCGGCCTCGAAGCCCTCTTCTCCCAGATGGAGGAGGGCAAGCGCAACGACCTGAAGGTCGTCGTGAAGGCCGACGTGCGCGGCTCCACCGAGGCCATCGTGGAATCCCTGAAGAAGAAATCCTCCCCGAAGATCAGCATCGAGGTCATCCATTCGGACGTCGGCGCCATCACGGAAAACGACGTGATGCTGGCCAGTTCCGCCAACGCCATCATCCTGGGCTTCCACGTGCGCGTGAACCCCGGCGTGAACGACCTGGCGAAGAAGGAACACGTGGAAATCCGCCTGTACAGCATCATCTACGAGCTGCTGGAGGATATCGACGACGCCATGGCAGGCCGCCTGGAGCCCGAAAAACGCGAGAAGGAACTCGCCACGGTCCGCATCCTGAAGATCTTCCACCTCTCCAACGGCTCCGACATCTGCGGCTGCATCGTGGAGAAGGGCACGGCGAAAGTCGGCGCGAAGGCCAGGGTGTACCGCGGCAAGGAACTGCTGTTCAACGGCGAGGTGCGTTCGCTCCGCCATCTGAAGGACGACGTGCGCGAGGTCCGCGCCGGCATGGAATGCGGCATCCGCCTCGACAACTTCGCCGATTTCGCCGAGGGCGACTCCATTCAGCTGTACGAGATCGAACTGAAGAAGCAAACGCTGTAACAACGAGGGGGCCTTCATGTCCCAGAAAAATAGAAAACATCCCGTCGCTTCGGTGGACCGGATCGCCAGGATCAACGAGCTGCTGAAACGCGTGCTCGCCGATCTCATGGAGACGCTCGGGTTCAACGAACACGGACGGATCATCTCCATCACCCGCGTGGAGTGCGCCAGCAGCCTGAAGAACGCCCATGTGTACGTGAGCATCCTCGGCGCGAAGGACGAGGAGGAGGAACTCCGCGTCATCCGCCGCCTCATCGAACGCAAGGCCGAGATTCAGACGCTGATGTCGCAGGAAGTCATCCTCAAATACACCCCGGTCCTCCAGTTCGTGCTCGACCATTCGGTCGCCGAGGGGGACCGCGTGCTGGATCTGCTGCGGAAGATGGAGGAGGACGCCCATGCCGGCGACTGATTTCACCGGCGTGGCCTCCGCGCTCGAAGCCGTACGGGAGCTCCCCGCCCCGATCCTCGTGGTGACCCACGAGTGGCCGGACGGGGACGCCGTCGGCACCGCCTGCGGCCTGTGCACTCTGCTGCGGGACAATGGATTCCGGGCAGAGTTTTTTCTTGCGGCGCAGATGCCTGACTGCTACCGGTCGTTCCTGCCGTTCCCGTCCGCAGAATTCACGGCGGAGGAGATCAACACGAAATATTCGATGGTGCTGAACGTGGACGCCTCCACGGTGAAGCGCATGCAGCTGGGCCCGGCGGATTTCGCGTCCGTCACGGTCCCTGTCGTGACGTTCGACCATCACCCCGACGACGAGATGTTCGGCGACCTGACCTGCCTCGACCCGGAGGCGAGCTCTACGGCGGAACTCGTCGCGCGGTTCGCGCGTTCGCAGGGCTGGAAGATTTCGCCCGAATCCGCGACGCTGCTGATGCTGGGCGTGATGACCGACACCGGATGCTTCCGGTTCACGAACACCACCGCGGAAGCCCACCGGGTCGCCGCCGAACTGCTGGCGCTCGGGGCCGATCAGGACCGGATCGTGAACGAGGTGTATCTCTCGAAACCGCTGAACATGGTCCGGTTCGAAAGCGAGCTTTTCGCGAACGTCCAGACCGCGTTCGGAGGCAAGTACGCCTGGCTGTCGATCCCGCGCGAACTGCTGGAGAAATACGACGTGAACCTGCGGAACACGGAACAGCTGATCGAGCTGGTCCGGGGCATTCAGGGCGTGATCGTGGCCGCCATCATCAAACCGACGTCCTCGCCCGGCATCTTCCGCGTCTCGCTGCGGTCGAAGGACCCGACCGTCTCCGCCGGCAGGATCGCCCGCGGACTCAAGGGCGGAGGCCACGAAATGGCCGCCGGATGTTCCGTTTTCGCAAAGAACCAGGCGGAGGCGGCCGAAGCGCTCGCCCGCCATGTCAGGAAAGAATTGAACCATGAAACATGATCCCGGACGGCACAGACTGCCGCCATTCACCCAGAACGGCATCCTGCTGGTCAACAAGCCGAAAGGCTGGACCAGCCACGACGTGGTCGGGTTCTTCCGCGCCAGATTCAACTGCGTCAAAGTCGGCCACTGCGGCACGCTCGACCCCGCCGCCACCGGCCTGCTCGTCATCGTCTTCGGCAAGTTCACCAAGTTCAGCCAGAAATTCTCCGGCGAGGACAAGGTCTACGAGGGCACCGCGCTCCTCGGGACCCGCACGGATTCGCAGGACATGGACGGCGAGGTCCTCTCCACCTGCGACACCTCCCACCTCACGGAGGAACAAGTCCGCGAGGCGTTCCTGAAGTTCCGGGGCGACATCATGCAGACGCCGCCGATGGTCTCCGCCGTAAAGCACAACGGCGAACGCCTCTACGAGCTCGCACGCAAGGGCGTGGAGGTCCAGCGAGAACCGAAACCCATCACCATCCACTCCATCACGTTCGAGCGGTTCGACCTGCCCTACGTCGACTTCGTGGTGTCGTGTTCGAAGGGCACGTACATCAGGACTCTGTGCGCCGACGTGGGCGACGTGCTCGGCTGCGGCGCGGCGCTCTACCGGCTGAACCGGGTGAAGAGCGGGGATTTCGAACTGAAGGACGCGGTGGACATCGAGACGGTGAAGACCTGGGAACAGGACCAGCTGAAGGCCGCGCTCGCCGATTTCCTCTTCAACAAACTCTCCAAGATGCCGAAATTCGCATTCTGACGGCATCCGTTTCAGGGGGACACGACCATGCTTTATTTTTCGAACGCTCAGCACGAACAGTACGACAAGGCGCTGCTGGACTACGCCGGGAGCAAAGTCCGGGGCTGCTTCGAGCTCGACGAAGGCGCGCATGAGATCGCCGGCCGCATCGACTGCGACGCCGGACGCGAGAAGGACCTCTTCGAACGCGTCCGCACGCTCATCCGCGACGACCACCGCATCTTCGAGGTGGAGGGGCACTGCGCGCTCCGGACGAAATTCTTCAACGGCGCGCGGTTCAAGATCATCCCGTCCGACCTGGAGCTCACAAACGGCATCCTGCTGCCGGGCGACCGGTTCGAGGCGTTCAACCCCTGCGAACTGGGCTCCGACGAGTTCAAGATCTTCGTCCCCGGCGCCAACGAGCCGCTCCGGCTCACGACCATCCGCAGCGATTTCGGCAAGCTCGCGCCGTATTATCTCCTGCTCGGCCACGGCGGCATGCTCGACACGTTCGCCGCTGAATCGCACGACAACTACATCCGGCTGCGTTCGGCGAAAAACATCCGTAACACGCCCCTCGACGTCGAGGCGTTCCACATGCACGACTTCTACCTCGCGACCAACTTCCGCCCCGGCGACATGGTGATCCTGACCGTCGAGGACGCGGCCGAAGGGCGGTTCTCGCTCGAATACCGCCCGGCCGAGCTCGACGCGAGCCGCAACGACAAATTCGAGTGGATCGAGCAGTACGAAGCCGCGCTCATCGAAGTCTGGCGCAGGAATTACAACTACTTCACGCTCACCGACCAGCTCGCGGCCGGGTTCTTCTACGCCTACACGGCCGGAAACGACCTCCTCTCGCATCCCTCGGTGTCGTTCGACGAATTCCACCGGGGCATGCAGGAGATCACGCTGTGCAATCAGGACGGCGAAACGCTGATCGTGCCGCTGGACGAGACCAACGAGCCGGGCGGCCCCCAGCCGATCCACGAACACGAGCATGAGCACGACCACGATCACGGCGACTCCTGCGGCTGCGGGCATCATCACGACCATCACGACCATCACGGACACGTCCACGGCGAATCCCGCGACGGCGCGCCGAAGGACGGCGATCCGGTGCCGGGTCTCTCGCCGGAGGATTTCTCCGCCTCGACCGGGCATCTGGAGTCGCTGGACGCGATCCTGTCGGACGTGAACGCCCCGATCGGGTACGTCGAGCTCTACGCCTTCACGTTCGAGGCGCTCGCGAACGGCACCGACTTCAATTCGTTCCGCGCGTCCATCCTGGACCTCATCGACAAGGATTTCGCCGACGACACGCAGGAGGTGGCGTTCCTGAACTTCCTGGACGAGAACTGGGAAGCGTGCAGCGAAGCGTACCATCCCGGCGAGGACGCTCCGAAAGCGCCCATCCGGTCGCGGCTGATCGAGCTCGACAATTCGCGCATCGCCATGACCCGCGCCATGCTCGCCGGGGCCGACGAGGAGAAGCTCAAACGCTTCACGCCGCGCATCAAACGCCTCCACCGCGCCATCATCGACACGCTCGCGCTGCTGAACAATCAGGCCGACCTGCCCGAGGGACGCGAACGCGAGGACCTCGAACAGCGCATCGAGGACCTGGAAGACGACTGGGAATCCATCGCGACGGATTTCGACGACTGATCGAACTGAACATACCATGGCCGGACCCGTACTTTGGACCTGCGAGGGCCTGAACCTCGCCATCGGAACCCAGATCCTGCTGGACGACGCGCGCCTCTCCATTCACGCGGACGAACGCGTCGCGCTGGTCGGGCGGAACGGCAGCGGCAAATCGACGTTCATGCGGATCGTGGCCGGGACGGAATCGGCCTCCTCCGGCGAGATCACCCGCGCCCGCGGCCTGCGCATCGCCTGCATGGAACAGGATTGCACGAGGTTCGGCGAGGTCACGGTCCACGACGCAATCGCCGAGGGACTGGAGTATTTCAACGGCATCCACCGGCGGCTCAATGAACTGCGGCCGGGGTCGGCCGAACAGGAGAACCTCGAACGCATCCTCACGCTGCACGACGCGTGGGACCCGGAACGCAAGATCGAAACGGCTTCGCAGAAGCTCGGGCTCCCGCCCGGCGACGCCCTCTGCGGGACGCTCTCCGGCGGCGAACTCCGCAAGACCATGCTGGCGCGCGCCATCGTGTCCGAGCCCGACCTGCTGCTGCTCGACGAACCGACCAACCATCTGGACGTGGGCTCCGTCACATGGATCGAGGATTACCTCGCGGAATACCGCGGCGCATGCCTCTTCGTGACCCACGACCGCTGCTTCCTGGACCGGATCGCGACCCGCATCGTGGAGCTCGACCACGGCAAATTCTATTCGTGCGAGGGGTCCTACGCGGATTTCCTGGCGGCGAAGGAGGCGCGCGAATACCGCGAGGATCAGGCGGAGTACAAACGCCAGAGCTTCCTGCGGCGCGAGATCGAATGGGTGCGGCGTTCGCCGAAGGCGCGTCTGCGCCGGAACCTCGGCCGGATCAAGCGTTACGAGGAGACCGCGGCCCAGTCCGCCCCCGACCGCATCGGCGTGACCGAGCTCATCATCCCGAAGGCCGGCCGACTCGGGAATCAGGTGGTCCGGCTGGAAAACGTGTCGCACGCGCTGGGCGGGAAACAGCTCATCCGCGATTTTTCGTTCGAATTCGAGGCTGGGCAGCGCGTCGGGATCGTGGGGCCGAACGGAGCGGGCAAGACCACGCTGCTCCAGCTCATCACGCAGCGCATGACGCCCGATGCGGGCAAAGTCGAGGTCGCGCCGACCGTGGCGTTCAACTACATCGGGCAGTCGCATCTCGAGCTGAACCCGAATCACACCGTGCTGGAGGAGATCGGCGAGGGGCACGAGTTCGTCAACCTCGGCGACGAACGCGTCTCCATCCGCGGCTATCTCCGGCGGTTCCTCTTCGAGGACGACCGCGTGAACACCCGGATCGACCGTCTGTCGGGGGGCGAACGCGCCCGCATCTGCCTCGCGAAGATCCTGAAGTCCGGGGGCAGTTTCCTGATCCTCGACGAGCCAACCAACGACCTCGACCTGCCGACCATGCGCGTGCTGGAGGAGGCGCTGATCGGGTACACCGGATGCCTCGCCGTCGTAAGTCACGACCGGTATTTCCTGAACCGCGTGTGCACGCACATCATCGCGTTCGAACCCGGCGGACATCTCTTCGCCGGTCCGGGCGATTACGACTACTACGCGGAACACCGCGCGAACCGCCTGAAACAGGACGCTCCCGCCGCGCCGAAGAAGAAGGACGCGCCGCAGAAACCGAAAGCCCCCGCGAAGAAACTCTCCTATCACGAGGAACGCGAGCTCGCCGGACTCGAGCCCGAGATCGAACGTCTCGAGGGACGTGCGGCCGAGATCGAAGCGGTCTTCTCCGCGCCGGATTTCTTCGCGACGCACGGGTCGGAGTCGGCGGCGCTGCAGAAGGAGCTGAACACCCTCCGGGAGAAGATCGACGGCCTGTATGCCCGTTGGGAAGAGCTCGAACAGAAAAAGCGGGCGCTCCAGTCCTGAGGCCGAAACGATGGACGGGGATTTCGCAGACAAGCTCGCGCGCCGGAGACTGTACAGCCATGCGGCCGAAGCCGACGCCGGGACCGCCCTGCCCGATTACCTGGCGGCGCATTTCAGGCGTTTCGACCGCGCGGGCTGGGTCGCGGCCGCGGAGGCCGGTCTCGTGGCCGTAAACGGCGTTGCCGCGCGCCCCGAGACGATCCTGAAGCGCCACGACCGCGTGGAGTATTTCCCGCCGGAAACGCCGGAACCCGACGCCGAGCTGCATTTCCGCACGGTCTACGAGGACGCCGATCTCCTCGTGCTCGACAAACCCGGCAACCTCTGCGTCCACCCGACCGGGCCGTTTTTCCGTCACACCCTGTGGCACCTCGCCGGACAGCAATACGGCGAACTCCGGTTCGTGCACCGGATCGACCGCGAAACCTCCGGCCTGGTCGTCGCCGCACGGACGCGCCGGGCCGCCGCAGCCATGGACAACGGCGCGACGCCCGTCCACAAGGAATACCTCGCGCTCGTGACCGGCGACTTCCGGGGACGCGTGCATGCTGAGGGCTTCCTCGTGCACGACCGGGCCAGCGCGGTCGCAAAAAAGAAACGGTTCGTCTTCGCGGACTCGCCGGAAGCCGCCGAAGCGGCGTCCGATCCGGCCGCTGAAACAGCCTCGACCGAGCTGATCGAAGAATCGCACGTCCCGCCGGACATGACGCTCGTGCGGGCGATCCTCGGGACCGGCCGCCAGCATCAGGTGCGCGCGACGCTTCATTCGCTCGGATTCCCGCTCGCCGGGGACAAGCTCTACGGTCCCGACGAACGCCTCTTCCTGAAGATCAGGGACGGCGCGCTGACCGCCGGGGACATGGCCCTGCTGAGGTTCCCGCGGCAGGCGCTCCATGCCGCAGTGCTGGAGTTCCAGCACCCGTTCACCGGCGCGCGCATCCACCTCGAATCACCGTTCCCGGACGACCTTCTGAAAACGCCCTCCCCCGCCTCGGATATGCCCCGCAACCATTGAAAAGGACTCCCCATGACCCGCACCGCATCTCTCCTCATTTTCGCTCTCCTGCTGACCTCGGCAATGGCCCCGGCGCGTTCGTTCACGCACTACTCCAGCAGCGAACGGGACGGGTACTGGACCAGGAGCGAACAGATGACCGTCGAATCCGGGGAGGACGAAACCGAATCCGTCGTCGCGGTCGACGACTCCGCCGCGCCCCTCGTGACGTTCAAGGGCTGGGGGACGTGTTTCAACGAGCTCGGCTGGGACGCGCTCCAGGTCCTGCCGGAGGAACAGCGGAACGACCTGCTGAAACGCATCTTCGCGCCCGACGGCGACCTCAAATACACGCACGGGAGGATTTCGCTCGGGGCGAACGACTACGCCCGCAGCTGGTACAGCGCGAGCGAAGTCGCGGGCGATTTCGAGCTCCGGCACTTCGACATGACCCGCGACCTCGCCACGATCGTCCCGTACATCCACGCCGCGCAGAAATACAACCCCGGCCTGTGGTTCTGGTGTTCCCCGTGGTCCCCGCCCGCGTGGATGAAGATCAATCACGACTACCCGGTCCTGAGCAGCGTCTACAACACCATGGACCGGCGCATCAATTACCTGCTGCATCAGGGGCAGGACCCGGCCGCGGAGCCCGACCGGGCCAAGTTCCCCGACCTCGTCGCGAGTCAGGACTTCATGATCCAGGACCCGCGCTACCTGAAGGCCTATGCGGAGTATTTCTGCCGCTACATTGAGGAGTTCGGCAGGTACGGGATCCCGATCAAACGCGTGATGTACCAGAACGAGGCGTACAGTTACACCCCCTACCCCGGATGCCCGTGGACGCCGTCCGGCGCGGCGCTCTTCAACGCCGAATACCTCGCGCCCGCCCTGAAGTCGAAGCACCCCGGGGTCGAACTCTACCTCGGGACCATCAACACGAACCGGTTCGACGAGGTCGACGGCATCCTGTCCGACCCGCACGTGCGGGGGAAAGACCTGTTCGCCGGGATCGGATTCCAGTGGGAGGGCTCGCAGATCATCCGCGAGGTGCGGAACAAGTATCCGTGGCTGAAGGTCGTGCAGACGGAGAGCGAGTGCGGCGACGGCAAATTCGACTGGCGCGGCGCGCATCATACGTTCTCGCTCATCAACACGTACCTCGGACTCGGCTGCGAAGAGTACACGTTCTGGAACGTGATCCTGTGCGACGACGGCGCGAGCGCGTGGGGCTGGAAACAGAACGCGCTGATCCGCGTGAACTCGAAGGAAAAGACGTTCGAGCTCACGCCCGAATATTATGCGGTGAAGCATTACGCGCACTTCGTGACGGCCGGGACGAAACTGCTCTACGCGGCCGGGAGTTTCGACCGGACGCCGCTGGCGGTGTTCCTCACGCCCGGGGGGAAACACGTGGTCGTGGCGGGCAACCGCGACCGGCAACGGGAGGCGACCGTGAGCGTGAAGTTCGGCAAAGACCGGCTGGACATGGTCCTGCCGCCGTACTCCCTGCATACGTTCGCGGAGGAATGAGCGGCGGTCAGGCGTCCTCGGGGCGGACCACTGCGAACACGAGGAACTCCTCGACGTACGGTCCCCACACCGGCGGGGAATTCTTCCTCGAATCGTAGATGAGGACCATGTTCGGCGGGAAGACGTTCGGGTCCTCGTTCATGGCGACCACGAACAGCGCGTACCGCTGGTTCGGGAGCAGGTGCTCCGCCGCGAAATCCGCCATCTGCTTCATCGAGGCCCCTTCGATGCGCCCCCATTTGGAGTAGGTGCCGTATTCCATGCGGTCGAAAATGAAGAAGCGGCGGCCGGGCAGCCCCGGCAGGACCGAGGTGTTCGAACGCGCCGTGAAGCAGTACATCGGGACCTCCGGGGGGATGTTCTCGCGGATGAACCGCGCGGTGGCGCGTCCGTGCGAGAAGGGATAATTCACCTCGCACCACACGAAGAACGGCAGCACGGCAACCTGGATCGCCAGCAGGACGGCCGCGGCGCATCCGGCGAGGACGGGGATGGCGGCCTGAATCCGTGCGGGGAGCTTCGAGAGGAACGCGAATCCCCGGTCGTCTCCGGACGACGCGATCCAGCAGGAGGCCACGACGCCGGCGAGCAGGAATCCGAGGTGGCGCATGGAGTGGAACCCCCCGACGAGCTGAAGCGAAAACGTCAGGACGAGGCAGGTCAGGAAGCATACGAGCGCGGAGCGGGATTTCCAGGCGAAATACAGCACGGCCGCGAGCAGGCAGACGGACCAGAGCGCGGCCGGGAGATACGTGAGGCCGGAGACGGATTCGACCGCATAAAGGATGCGTTCCTGCACATGCCCGATCAGCGCGCCCCCGCGACGGCTCACATACGACGAACCGAACCCGCCGCGGCCATTGTAAATCTCCGCGAGGGCGAGCAGGAAACCCGCGACGGCGACGACGATCGCGAGCGCGATCCGGCGGGTGAAGAGCTTTCGGGCGACGACCTCGTATCCGATGGCGGCGCAGAGTCCGCCGAGACACACCCACACCAGCAGATTGGTCGAGGCGCAGAGCGCGATCCCGCAGGCGAACCATACCGGCGCGCGGAACCGTGCCCGCCAGTTCACCAGCAGGATCGTGAGGAGGAGGAGCCCCAGCGCGTAGTGGCGCGCGATCACGGTGTATTCGAACGCGAAAACGACGCTGAAGATCAGGGCGGCGCGCGTGAGCAGCCGGAACGGCGCCCGGCGCAGGACCAGGAACGCCGTGGCGCAGGAGACCGCCCAGTGCAGCAGGTTCACGCCGAAGATCGGGAGCCCGAGATGCACGAACGGCCAAGTGAAGAGGAACCACAGCAGGAACTGGCTTTCGTCCCGCATGTGCAGGACCAGTCCGGGGAGCGTATTGTCGCGGACGATCAGGAATCCCTGCGCCTCGTCGCGCCAGGGTTCGTGGAAGCAGACGGCCAGCAGCGTGACCGCGACGAAGAGGATCCAGACGACGAGTTCTGCCGGGGTCGGACGGGACAGGGGACGCGCGGGGTCCGGCAGCGGGTTTCTCCCGCGGAGCCACCCCGAAAAACGCGCGAAACGCCCCCCGGACGAGGTCATGTCCGGAGGTCCTTCAGCCATTCGGCGAGCGCGTCGTGGAATTCCGGCCGGGCCAGCGCGAATTCGAGCGTGGCCTTCACGAAATCGAGCTTGCTGCCGACGTCGTGGCGGCGGCCGCGGAACACCAGTCCGAACATCGGCTGGACGGCGCACAGCGCGCGCATGGCGTCCGTGAGCTGGATTTCGCCGCCCTTCCCCGGCTTGCCGTTGCGCAGGAATCCGAAAATCTCCGGCGTCATCACGTAACGGCTCGCGATCGCGAGATTCGAGGGCGCTTCCTCGGGAGCCGGTTTCTCCACGAACGTCTTCACATGGACGAGCCCGTCGGGGTCCTCGACTCCGTCGACCACGCCGTAACGGTTCGTGAGTTCGCGGGGAACACGTTCCAGCGCGGTCACGGCTCCGCTGGCCTTCATGGCGGCGTCGATGAGCTGACGCGTGACCGGGACGCCGTTCGACGACGTGGTCACGGTGTCGCCGAGCAGGATGGCGAAAGGTTCGCCCGCGACGAATTCCTCCGCCCGGAGCACGGCGTCTCCGAGGCCCTTCAGCTCGGTCTGGGGGATGTAAGTCAGCTTCATGAGCCCGTCGATGGCCTCGAGGGATTCGAGCAGCGCGAGCTTGCCGTCGTGCCGGAGCCGGTCGTACAGCGCGGACACCGGGGCGAAATGCCGCGCGATGGCCTCCTTGCCGTCGCTCACGATGATCGCGGCCTCGGTGACGCCGGACGCCGCGGCCTCCTCCAGCACGTACTGGATGACCGGCTTGTCGACGACCGGGACGAGTTCCTTCGGCACGGCCTTGGTGAACGGGAGAAAACGCGTGCCGAAACCGGCTGCGGGGATGACTGCCTTGCGGACGGGATTCATGTGAGCTCCTTTCAGCGGATGATGTCGGGCCGGATGACCTCGATGGAGTAGCCGCGCATCTCCTCGCGCATCGCGTCGAACGTATCCTCGCGGTAGAGGCCGATGATGGCGCCGCCGGAACCGGTGAACTTGGCGGAGGCGCCGTGCGAACGCGCGATCTGCACCATGCGGCGGTTTTTCTGGCTCACGGAGGAACCGCAGACCTCGCAGCGGAGGTCGAAATTGCGGTCGATGAGCGGCGGCAGCAGGTCGTAGCGATGCGTGGCGAGAGCGTCCCGGACCCGATCGGTCAGTTCGGCCCACTCGCGGATGGCGGCGTGAACAGCCGGCACGCCCGCTTCGTAGTCGAGCGCGAGACGGCTGTGGAGGATCTCCGAACCCTCGGCCAGATCGGTGCGGTAGGCGATGAAGAGCGGCACGTCGTCGGGTATCTCGATGGGCTCGTAGATGCCGTAGCCGTACTGCTCCATGTGCGCCTTGTTGAAATCCATGTAGATCGGCGTCTGGTACACCTGGGCCACACGGTCCTGAAGCCCGGCCTTGATGCCGAGTTCGTCCAGCTCGACCGAGAGCACCAGGTTCGCGAGGATCGGCTTCGGTATCTCGATCCCGAAAAACCGGATCATGGCCCGCATGGTGGCCGTGATGATCGCGGAGGAACCCGCCATGCCCAGGCGGTTCGGGATGTCGGACTGGTAGCGCAGCGTGAAATTGTCGTCGCTCAGGCGGATGCCGGCGGTCTGACAGTAGGTGTGGAACGTCTTCACGCAGGCTTTCAGCAGGCGGATGCCGCCGTAGTAGCCGAACTTCACGATGCTCGCGCTGAGGTCGGCCATGTTCTCGTAGGTGTTGTAATCCAGCACCGACGGCAGAATCTCCAGGTTCGGCGACTCGTACAGCGTGACCTCGGCCGAGTAGTTGCGGAATACGAACGCGATGGTCTTGCCGAAATATCCGTCCGAGGGATTGCCGATGAGCGCAGCCCGCGGATATGCTTTTTCCCGAATGATCATGAATGGTCCTCTGCGTGGTTGATCCGGGCGATAATTGTGCGCCCGTTCCGAAAATATACACTGGATTCGCCCGAAATGCAACCCCGGAGCTTGACTTTTCGCCCGGTTTAGAATATATTATTCTAATAATCTGCCGCCGGAACCCCATTTCCCGGCGGGACCATGACCAATTCACAGGAGCACATGACAGAATGAACCGGATCATCGTGACCGGCGGCGCCGGTTTTATCGGATCGGCCGTGGCCCGGCATATCATCAACGACACGCCGGACGCCGTCTGCGTGGTAGACAAGCTCACCTACGCGGGAAATCTGGAAAACCTCGCCCCGATCGCGAAATCCGACCGGTTCAAGTTCGAGAAGGTCGACATCTGCGACCGCGACGAGCTCGACCGCGTGTTCGCGGAGTTCAAACCGACGCACGTGATGCACCTCGCCGCCGAATCCCATGTGGACCGTTCCATCGACGGCCCTGGCGAGTTCATCCAGACCAACATCGTCGGCACGTACACGCTGTTGGAAGCGGCGAGTAAATACTATCACGGACTGGACAATGCAGCAAAATCCAAGTTCAAGTTCCACCATATTTCCACTTATGAAGTCTACGGCGACCTGAACGTCCCGGAGGCTTTCTTCCGCGAGATGT
>JAEEGL016953881.1_pt1 | contig 16622 bp, 13 predicted proteins | sample 9134231 | NCBI WGS metagenome assembly JAEEGL01 (sample SAMN16246548, study PRJNA631951) | gut metagenome | biome: gut microbiome; feature: rumen; material: fiber-attached | host: Bos | place: Iran: Karaj | collected 2018-10 | reverse complement strand
GAAATGCCGTATTTGGGTATCAGGGCTTTCATGAGCAAAATCCTTTCAAGGTGGTGCCCGCAGTTTTCGGCTGCGGGCACCGTTGTCATATTACTCCGCGTTCGTCATCTGCAGCACCTTGATCGCTTCGCTGCGCAGCAGTCTCGCGTCAAGGAACTCGATGGCGTAATATCCGCACTGCTGATACATGGCGTAAAGCTCCTGCAGCAGACGCATACTGACCGGGTCGCGGTCGATGATCCAATAGTAGCTGAAATCACCGAAGGCAATCGGCTTGCTGCCGACTCCGACATCTGGCATGGCATTGTTGATGCACACCGGCCTGCCGAGGATCGTATCGTTTGCGTTATTCCACAGGTAAGCGCCGCTCTCGTCTTTCAAGGTGCGAAGCGTCGCCGCGGTACGGTCGTTCATCAACCACGTGCCGTGATCCCTGTACTCGGGATCTACAGTGAAGAACAGGCGCAGCACGTTGTCGTAAGTAAGCGCGTCGGTACGGATCCCGACCTCAGCGCCGCCCTCATCGTGCAGAATACCGATCGGCATATTCTCACCGGTGCCGGTGATAAATGCAGCGTCCTCTGCTCTGGCGAAATCCTTGGCCAGACGCTTGATCAAGTATGCCTCGACATCAAACTGACTCTCACGGAGAATATCTTCGTGCAGGCGGAGAATCGTCGCCAGCTTGTGACGGCGAACGCTGGATCTCGTAAAAATGTTGGCGCAATCCGCAACCGGGATAACCCGGCCTTCCGGCACCCACGAGATCGGTTCCTTGCCATCCACGGCGAAGAAATTGAAATCGGTGTCGTAAGCTTCGATCACCGTCGCAAGCTTGCGGAAGGTGCTCTCTTTCTGCCGCGTCTCATTGTATCTGCGTCTTGATCCCAGAGGCAGCAGATATGCTCCGTCTGCGGATGCGCCGCCGGACAGAACGTCAAAGGTGGCGCTGGTGGCTGTTTTTACACCTTTCCAGAAGTTATATGCATAACTTCCGTCCTCGGCGGCTTTGTTTCTTTCGTAAAAAGACTTCATAATGGTTTCCTCCTAAAACTTGATTATTTGATTTTGGTTTGATTGGGGTTTGATTTCTGTCTTGAAAACTACCCGGAAAGGATCCGAATGATCATACAAACCACCTCCATTTCCCTTGAAAACCCTTGATAACTTGATTTCACGCCTATCCCTGCTCTTGATTTCCCGATTTTTCGCGCGTGACCCCACGCCGTTGTCCGGGCCATCAGCTCCAGAGATTTGACTCCCCCTACCCCCGTGTAGCAGGTTGTAGCAGGTTTTTATGGTTGTTTCAAAAATCGCTTTCCTATAGAAACGACTATTTTTTCCTGCTACAACCTGCTACAAACCCGTGAAGGGGCTTACAGCGGACAGGTTCCATCCCTGATCCGGTACCCGATGAGCAGGGTGGTGGCGTTCCCGCCGGCGTGCGGCCGCTTGCGGACGACCTCCGCGATGGTGCGTAACGCCTGATTGAAGTTCCGGCTGTTCTCGGCGTAGCAGCCGTTCTCCTGACACCACTGCCTGTACCGGTCATAGAGCAGCGCGGTCTTTGTCTCCTGCGCTGGTGCCTCCACCAGCACATCATCTACGAACTGCGTGATCTTATCGCTGTCCTGCTGGTAGTCCTGAATGGCTACTCTCACGGATTCCGGCGGATTCAGTCCTTCCCGACGCAGGCGTAAGTACCCTTCGATCAGCCAGTTCAGGATCGCGCTCTTGTGATCCTCTCCGGCGAACAGCGTTTTCAGATCCTTGTCCTGCTCGGATTCATCAAACTGCCGTTCAAAGGGGATCACAATGACGCGGTGGCTGGTGAACAGTGTCATGTCGTTGATCGTCGGACGGTAATTCGTATTGATGTAGATTTTGAACTGTGGCCGGAAATCAAAGCTGTTTTCGTGCAGGAAGCGTGCGTTCAGGGTATCGTTGCCGGTCATACTTTTCACCAGTGCCGAATTCAGGATCAGTCCCTTGCTTGGCTCTGAGATATTCGTAAACCGGACGCCTGCCAGACGTGCGATATCCTCGCTGGGACTCTGGCTGGACGCATTCATTTTCAAGCCGATCATCTCTGGCCGAGACGCGCAGCCATAGCTGCCCAGCACCTTCAAAACGCTTTCGCAGAGGGTACCCTTTCCGTTTCTGGTCTTTGCACCATATAGGATAAACAGGCACTCGTACCGTGTATCGCCACTGATCCCGTAACCAAACGCCTTCTGCAAAAACGCCGCCTTCTCCAAATCTCCGCTGCAGATTTCTTCGATGAAGGAGCTGAAGCGCTGGCTTTTTGCCTCTGGACGGTACGCCACGCCGGAAATCTTGGTGAGCTTGTCCTCCGGTATATGCTCCGTAAACGCCATGGTATCCAGATGCAGGGTGCCGTTTTTGCAATTGAATACATACGGATCTGCGTCGAATTCGTGCATGGAAATGGGGTGCACGCTCTGGGCGTCCTTCAGGATCGTCTCGCGGACGTTGCGGTTTTGCCACTTGGTGCAGTATTTCAGGTATTCCTGTTTCCGCTGCTCGTCCGTAATAGTCAGGGCATACCGGATTAGATCGTTGGCCAGCTCTTTACAGCGCTCCATGGTAAACAGATTTCCGGGATCCGCAGCCCAGACGCCGCCATCGTACTTGTACCAGCATTTCCGCTCCGGCACATACCGGACGATGCGCTGGAAGCAGTCTGCAAACAAACGCCCTCCGCCGATATCCGTCCACGGGTAATTGCGATTGTTCTCCGGCTGTGTTTGCTGTAGAAACGCCGTAGTATCGCTCGGCGCGTTGTATGCGTCCGGCTGTACATATCCCGGCCTCGCCGCTTCCTTTGCGCCGTACTTGACCGCGCTGTTCCATATCGCCTGCAGCTCGTCCCGCTCCAGCGGCGGCACACACGCTGCTGCCTCCGCGTCAAACAACACACGGGCTTCCTCGGTATTGCCGTACCGTTTGATCAGACGACCAGCCTTCTTTGATAAGGTGGCGTTCCGGTTGCCTGCAGTGATCGGTTTTGGCAGCACTTGATCCACAGCCTTTGTCCCATCGACGATGAAGGCACCGTTGTTTGTGCTTCCGAAGTAGAACCGCGCTGCATCGACGGCGTTCCCGTCAAACCACGGGAAGCGCTGGAGGATCTGCTGTTTCAATGCTGCATACTGTTTCGCGTCCGTGACCGGCCGGATCGGGAAGTACACATGGAACTTGGGGCGAGCTGCCTTGCCGTTCTTTTCCTTCATATGATTGCGGCTGTATCCAACGCCGAATGCGACATCGGGGAAGACCGCCTTCACATTCTCCGGCGATTTCCATTCCGCCGGATCCTCGCTGTGATCGTTGTCGCAGTCCATTGGGATGACGTCGGAGCTCTCGAAATTCGCCTCGCTGCGCCGGTCGTCTCTGTACTTGGCGCAGACATGATCGTGCCGCAAGGCCTCGCACAATGCCTCTGGATCAGCTATCTCTGTTCTAATCGGGTATATGGTATTCTTGGCGTTTCCCGCGCCGTTCGTTCGGTAAAGCGTGAACTGCTGCATACCGACGCACCTCCTTTCCCTGATAATCTCTGGACTGCGTCATTTGCCTCGAATGATCAGCTCGATTGCCTTGAAGAAAAATTTCTTTTCTTCGGGCGACAGCTCTGTCCGTAGCTTCCGGGATATGGTCTCAGGCCGTTCACCGAGCTGCTGGGCGATCTGCCAGAATTTGATGCCTTCCTCAATGCAGGCGATCCGGATATCTTTGTTGGCCACATCGTGTCGTATTCTATACATAGCTTTTTCCTTTCCGCCGCCGCTGCGGCATCTGTATTTGAACAGCTCGGCGGGCATCGGGAGATAAAAAAATAGAAGGCAGATATAGAACAGACTCTCGTCTGTCGTATATCCACCTTCTATGTCATATTGCAGCTACTTTAGGTTGCCCATATTTTCAGGGTCGCTGTTCGCTGGGAAATTCCTCGGTGAAGTGCTTTCGCACAAGCTATTCAGTTGTTCGCTCATCTCTGAGCATCTTTATTATACCAAATCCGAAAACCAAGTCAACATCATATTGATAACTTTTTTGCGCTGCACACTTGAAGTAACGATTTCGTTACTCGTTGTGCAATCTGCATATAGAAATGCCCTGCAGCCATTTCTGACAGCAGGGCATAAGAATTCAAAATCTGCATTTCATTCCTGTAATACTGAGATTATTTCAGCTCTGTCATCACCTGTCCTATTATCGGAGAATAATCTGTATAAAACAGTTCTTCCATACAACCCACTAAAGTCTATGGACATATTATCCTTCTGATGGAAGAATAAATCTCGAGGTGATCTCTCAATAAACCCGTAGGAGAATCCGTTCCTGTCTTCACGCACTTTGATTACTCTGCCGCGCAATTCAACATTATCTTCCGAATCATCGTATTCCACTTTATCAGTGTTACCACCGCGAAGATAGACTTTGAGAAACTGCGTAAAATTCCTATTGTCTTTAATGGCGTGGCGATATTTTGAGCCGTGTTTTTCAACCCATTTTTTTATCACTTTGTTTAGCGTTGAATTTGCCTCGTTGATTTTAGCAACATACATTTCGGGTGAAGAAACCAGCGCCAACAGTTTCCTCGAAAAATCGTCTACTTTTGTGCTGTCGTTAATACTCGGGCATACACCACAGGAAGACTCGCTTATCACAAACAACAATAAATGCTTCCTATTCTCAAAATCTCTACTTATTCTTCCGTTTCTTCGTAATTCCTCAAAATTGAGACACATAAGTGCTGCTGTAAAATACGGAAGGAACGATTGCCCGTCTACATAAATGCTATTCTTATATTTCTTAAGAAGCAATGCCTCATGAGACCCCCCAAAATAGGGGGCTTGAAGAAATACACTAACAAAGGATTGTGTTAGCGCTTTTAGCCCAATTATCCGACCAGGAGAAATCACACTATTACGGTAGTACTGGTTGGATCTGCGTTCATAGTATATCCTATCTTTAGTATCTTTTTGAAAAGAATTAAAGAATTCCTCTAAATTCTTATGAAAATCGCGTGCTGTTTCAAACGCTTCGCTATCAATCACGTTTTGACTGTTCGTGCCTCGTATAACGGATGTTGTTAATTCATCGGATTTAGTAGCGATAACTTTCGCTAAAACTGAAATGCCTGATAAATCAACGCCTTCAGAATAAGCATCAAATAATACTGTACATGTCTGGCAGCCATTTACAATTTGAGGATTAGCAATGGTTATTTTTCGACTGCTGTTAATAATGTTCGAACACACAATGGTAATACCGTTATTTAACAATGCAAAATTGGAGGGAGCGTTGCGAATTGTTTCTAGTATTTCTGTGTTTATACCAGTTTCTCCCTGATAATCGCGTACATTATCTGTGAATAACGTCTGCCTTAAAGTCTGATCATCTTTTATAAGGATTTTAATTAACTCAGTAGCTGAGATTAGTGCTATCAAAGAGTTATCAACGGCATCCACCTCGTTAAGGCCGAATGAGTCAATCACATTGAGTACTGCAGAAAAGTTGTTTTCATTTTCCTCACAGACTCTCCGCAATGCAGCACTGTCCAAATATTGTATGGGAGAAACTTGATACGTGTTTAATTTGCTAATGTTATCATATAATGCAGATGATTTTGCTTCGATGTGCTTATTGTCTCGCCACTCTCCAAAAATAACATAGTAAATGCGAACAACCGGATTGGATTTCCACCGCATTATAACGTCATCTGAAAATAGGTAATCTTTTATGTATAAAAAATTACTAATTTTCTCGTTGTGGGGCTCAATATGGGTGTCTTTCAGAAAATCTAAGATTCCATCTGCAAATTTACTAAATTCTCCAGAGTCAATTTTATTCTTGTTTTTAGACTGGATAAAAACGAACTCTATCGATATCTGCTTATATAACTCTATCAAATCCTTTGCTTCGCGGACTGATGAAACGAAGAGGTCATTAACCTTTATCGCAATTCCATCAATTCCCATATCATCAGCGCCACCAACTGAGCTTGTGTCTAATATGGAGTCGTCTGTCTTTCCAATAGATGGCTGATGATTGCGAAGAATGGCATCATTGACAAAGCGTTCAAATAATACATCCTCAGAAAAGTTCGTATAACCGTGAATATCTCTGAATTTATTGAGTCTTGCGTTAATAATAGGTTCAAATTGCATGGTATTCTCTCTTTCTTTAAGTAATAAGGCAATAAATTTTGTATTACTCAAAACATCCGTAATTCCGGAAGATATTTGTCAGCTCATCATCTGTATTCGCGTGCAGCACCTTATCACGGACGGCGATATCCGTCAGATCCAGACGGACAAATCTGGTGCCGCCTGCATCACTGGTCTTATGGATCAGCTGAATCCTCCCGAGACGGGTCTCGTTCTGCGCATATTCCGCCAACGCCTTGGCCTTCGGCAAATTATCAGCATACTGATTGCCATGCGGCTCCAGCACGTCTACGACGTAATCTACCATCGGATCGCTGCGCACAATCAGGAAATCCGGATAGAACGATTTCTTTTCGCCGTTCATATCATACGGCAAACACAGCGCCCACGACGCTCTCGACGGATTGCGCAGCCAGCAGAGGAAATCGCTCCGCCGCGCTTCTTCTTCGATCAAATCGGTCTCCCAGCCATTGAGCTTGATTTTTGCTATACCCGTGGTTTCCGAAGCAAGCAGGTGGTTATCGTATTCCTTACCATCGGGATCTTCGCGCACTGTGATATTCTCCGGAATCGCAAATAGCTGTTCGCTGATCTCGGTGCTGTCCGCCATAATACGACGGTATTCGCGCTTGCAGTTATCCGATTTATTTGCTATCGCAACGCGATACCTGCGCGATAGCTCCCGCAGCTTGTCCTTTGCATACTCACCGAGCTTTGCTCTGCAATCATCGTCTGCGGCAAACAGCACACAATCGATCTTGTGCGCACTCGGATCATCTTCATCATAATACCTGCCGCCGTAGATGTTCGGGAATCCGTATCTGCCGAGTCGTGCATCTGCATTGCGAACCTGCCGGTCGAGGTCTGTCTCCGACATCATCACAAGATTTCCCCAGTAAGTATTCTCCAGTGCATGGCCGAACGGGTCGAAGACCTGCACGGAAAGTTTGAATTCCAATACCTGCGCTGCCAGCGCATCATACCGCCCGCTCCGATGCAGATCGTCCACGTAAGCGCGGATCATTCCGACAACATCGTCAATCACCTCATCACGCGCACCCTGATAGATCATGTTGTGCGTAAGAAGCGTAGCCAGATCGAGCAGGGATTTCAAGTAATCGTTGATCCGATCCTGCCGGACAAAATAGGTGAGGAATCCCTTTGCATTGATGAAATCAATGATCTCCACGCGGTCAAGCTCCGGTGTAAGTGTGAGCTGCCTGCCCTGCGGAATATTCTCCGGAGGATTAAGAGGTGTCTGCTGACCGCCAGCCGGGGCTGGAACAGTCACTGTCTGCGGCGGGACATACTCCGGTGCTCCGTTGCCGCTGTTCGGTATGGGTGGAACTGTCGTTGGCGCCCCCGTTTCACCTGCTGGAGTTGATACCGCAGCCGTGTCATGCTGCGTTTCTCCACCGGGGATATCGAATATGCTCATCTGATTCGGATCCGGTGTTACCGGCCGTGGGCGTCTCGGTGTATGCACCGTCCATGTAATAAACGTGGGCTCCTCCAGCGATTCGCCGTTGATTTCAGTGGGGATATCGCCGCCTTCGTTCGACTGCAGTTCCTCTACGACCTTTTTAACCGTATCTTTATTGAAATGGGGCAGGTACAGCTTAACATCGTTCAGGAATTCATCGCGGGCAACGCGCATCTGCAAAGGAGTACGCACCATTCTGCCGAGGAGCTGGGCGATATATGTGGGATCGTTGCGCACGGCAAAGGACATCATTGTCTCCGCTCTGGGGCAATCCCAACCGGTGGAAAGCGCTTCCTTGAAGAAAACAACTCTGATCCGGTGATCGTCCGCGATTTCGGACGCCTTCACATGCGGAATATGCAGCCCGTTCAGCTCGACCGTCGCGCCTTCACCAAAGCAATGGACGACCTCGCCTTCTTTGAAACGGATCCCTGCCTTTTCTTCGATCTTGGCAAGCACGTCCTCCAGATTTGTGTCCGAGAGCGCGCCGCCGCTGCCCTGACACACCTGCACCACAAGCACGGGATCCACGTTGGCATAGTGCTGCTCCACGGTATACTGCCGCCAGCGGGTGCATTTCTTCAGCCATTCATCAACGGCAGCTTCCAGAAGCACGATATCGTTGTTCCGCGTGGGATCTTCGGGATAAGTGATAACGATCCTGTCCTTCAGCAGGCCGGAGCCGCGCACTTCGTCTGCTGTAACTACATATTTCTGCAAGCCGACGTTTGCGGTATTGCCGATCAGAGTGTTGAATCGTTCCGCTGTAGCGCTGATGCCGAGAACAACGGGCATGGAGCGCATTTTGCGTCTGATCCCATTCTCGGTGTATTCATATCCTTTGATGAAGCGCTGCATGATCGTGGTATCGGTGCCCGCCTCGCGCGTGGATTTCGCGCCGCGGTGCGCTTCATCAATAATGAAATACAGCCGGTCAGCCTTGTTCTGTATCGTATTATCCAGCGTTTCCCAGATCGTATACTGCCGATCATCGGAATGCTGCGTCAGCTTACCGCTTCTGCTGATCTTCTGGGTATTCAGAAAATAGATATGCCCGTCTTCCAGCATTTCCATATCGAAGGATTCCTCCGAAATGGTCACGCACTGCCCGAAACGCAGCTTATCGGTCTTCAGCTCGATTTTCTGCTTCGACTGCGCGTTCAGCTCCGGAGAATCGGAAAGCCAGACGAAAATCGCCTCCGGCTGCTCATCAAAAGTAGTCCCGTCGGCAAGCGTCATGCCGAAATAGATGTCTTCGATCAGCGCAGCGGCGATGATGGTCTTGCCCGCGCCGGTAGGCGCCTGCAGCGAGACCACCTGCGTTTTCTGCCTGCGGCGATAGGTATCCAGCGCGTCGGCAATGTCCACGCGCAGTTCTTTTACGGCTTTGTCTTGGAAGGATATTAAGTTCACTTTCATCTTGCGTTCCTCCCTGCGTTGATGCGGAAATTATCAAGGTAATCACGGTATAGCTGATAGGTCGTCTTGCCCGGCAGCGCGGCTGTCATGGCAGCGAAACCTGCTTCGTAATCTGTCACGATATACACAACGTCAATCTCCGGGTGTTCCGCAAGGTGTTCGGCAAACTCACCGAAACAGTTTTCGTCGTTCAAAATCGCCATCCGATTCTCCGGCAGGATCAGCATATCGGGCACACCTTCTTCGACGGCGGGACAGGGGCCGTGAGCGCCCGCCTTCATCCACAACGTCGATAGCAGCTCCTTAAACTGCCTGCCCAGGGAGACCTTGGTTTTGTCCAGGAAGCCCAGCTTGAAGAATGCCGCATTTGCTTTGAAACCGTCCGCCATGGGGATGTCGCTGCCAAGGTAGTTTCCTCTTAGCGGATTTCCGTTCACGTCGTGTCCTTCGATGGAGCACACCGTCCGCGGCCATGTGACATAGCGAGCGATACCGAGTTTTTCCCATTCTTCGTCGCCGGGATTGAGCCCTCGCGCTTTCATCTCCTTCGCCTCTGCGTCGGAAACCTCATTGTTTGTCACCATGATGCAGCGGCGATGCCCGCCATCCTCCGCGTTCAGAAGGTTGACTGCATGTAGTGTAGTTCCGGATCCAGCGAAAAAATCGACGATTATAGCGTCCGGTTTATCACCAATGAATAATGCAAGGCTATCCTTAACTGCATATAGGGATTTTGGATAGGTAAACCGATTTTCATTATTATAAATCGCCTTCAGTAGATTAGTTCCTTCTGTTTCGGCATTATGGGACTGCTTAACCCACACGGACGTTGGATATTTCAACTTGCTTTCAACATATTTTGCCTGCACACTACCGTCCGGATTCTTCCCGACTATAACAGCCCGACCTGATTCGATATCCTCTATTTTTCCGGAAGTATAGTATGACAGCTCCCATTTTTGTGGTTTCTTTGGAGTATGTCGACCTACACGAATATATCCTTTTTTCCATAATTGCACCGCTAAACCATCTGTTATGCCCCAATTCATCTCCGTCCCATCATCGCGTATCGGAAAGACTGCAGTAGTGCCGATCGGGGCAGGAAAGTCAGAAATCGGCTGATCCTCAGGCAAAGATTTACCGATATCCACAATCTTCCCTTCGTTACTTACATATACAGGGAAAAACTGATTAGGGCCACATGCGCCTGCACCATGCTTGCCCCTCGCTCCTGCAAGACTACTTCTTCGCATTGTTCTCCATGGGACATCTGCACCTTCCTGATAATCTGGGTCTTCTTCTTGACGGACAACTGCATTTCCCATTTTGATGAAGAAAATATACTCCTCTGTACGGGCAAATTTTCCGGTTCGTTGTTTCCCTCTTGCGTTTATAACAGATGTAACCATCTCTATATCTGCCTCAGAAAACATTTCCTCCAACAAACACCCTAAATGCAAGTATTCCTTTTCATCAATCGTCACGATCAGCACGGAATCCTTCGGATTCAAAAGGTTCTTCGCAATCTTCAGCCGTTTCTGCATCATTGATAGCCACTTGCTGTGCCGGTAAGTGTCATTCCCATCAACGTAGTCGTTGTTGTATTTCCAGTCACGGGCACCCGTGTTATAGGGCGGATCGATGTAGATGCAATCTACCTTACCCGCGTAAAGATATTCCAAGAGCTGGAGGGCGTGGTAGTTGTCTGCCTCGATCAGCGTATGCCAAAGGTCGCTGTCCGGCGCGTTGCAAACAGTATCCAGCGGCTGGAGGTAAGGATAGATCGGTTCACCGAATTCCGCGACACAGACCAGCTCGTCCACAGGGTATTCGACCGTTGCGCTCCGATCCTGATTCAGGCACAGCGCCTTTCCGCCCTCGATCTTAAGCACGGTATAGAAATCGCTGACCTTTCCGGTTTTAAGCGCGACCTTCGCACCCTTCTTCACCGGAATGTCGTAGAGCGGGGTGCACTCAGGCAAATGCTCCTCAAACACTAAGCCGAATTTCTTCTGCTTCACCAGCTTGTCCGCTGCCGCCTGAATCTCTGCCCGAAGCTCCGGATTTTCTATCTTTTGAATCAACTCATTTAATGCTGCCATGATCGCTTCTCCTTATTTATCGGCTGCGAGCATTGCCTGCAGCGTTGTGCGCAGGCTGTCCCAGCACTCCGGGTGTCCAATAATCATTTCGCTGATATCGCAGGGGATCTCGCCTCTGCTGATCGCCGCGCGGTTTATGAATTCCGTGCGGCGCTTTTCATCCGGCGGGAGCCGTTTTTCCAGCACATCCATCATACGTTCAAGGGTTTCCCGCGGAGGCGGATTCGTTCTGCCGCTGAGCATATCGTAAAAATAGGGCCTTGCGATCTCTGCTTCACTGTAGAAATCGAATTGCGTCATCCCTGCGTCTTTTATCAGCTGCGCAAGATATTCACCGAATTCGGATTTCTTTTTTCGCTCTCTGGCCATCCGCGTTCCTCCCTTCGTAAAGTATGTTCGTTTACATACTAACATACTTTTACCAAAAATACAAGGGGATCAGGCAAATATGTTCTGCAGTTTTTTCAAAAAAGGCCTGTTTAGCGTGTTTTGGGCATAAAAACAGCGACCACATGGATTTCTCCACATGGTCGCTATTTCTTTTGCCGCCCGAGGCTGCCCTTCGTAATTTATTGATGTTGCACTCCGGCGCACACCTTTCGTGGGGCGGTTATCTTATGCGAAAATTGAAGTTGACACATCGAAAAAAGACGGCATATAATCAGTGCAAACAATCCAACCAATTCAAGAGCGCATAGCAACCAACAACCCAATAAATTCATGCCGAGGAATAGTTGCGAAAACAGGCAAAAATGGCTAAATTCCACGGCTACACCGTCAACTCCGCCAAGGGCAAGCCCACCAATAGCGAGTTCATCGCCATGATCGCAGACCGTTTGAGCCTCCAGATGAAGCAAAAACGGGCGTGAGGAACCCCATGCGGCGCAACGGATGGCGGGAAATGGGCGAGATCACGAGTGACAATGGAACGAGTATTCATCTGTTTCGGGCGCCCTTGAAAAGCCTATAAACTTTTTACGCCAAGCCTATGAACACTTCCAATTTATTGGGGTCAGAATCCTGATAAATTGGGGGTGTTTTTTTGTGAATAACACGGCCTTCGATTGGCAGATCGACGAGTTTATGGTGTACTGCCGAAGCAAGCGGCTGAGGGAGAAAACCATTGCGTCATACGAACAGTCGCTGCGGCTCTTTGAACGCTGGTGCAAGGAGCAGCTCGCCATCGAAGCGGTCTGTGGCTTTTCGTATAGCGTAGTAATGGAAAGCAGCGACGACTCATTGGCGGAAAAATAAGAAGATAGGACATTACAGTGAAGCGGAGCGGCGATGCCGCTCCGCTTCACTGTATACGGTTAAGATCCTTCCTCACAGCTCCCGCTCCCAATACGTGCCGCCGTCCAGCGCCTTGAACGTCGCCTTGTCCTCCTCCAGCACCAGATAGCCCCGGTGCTCCGTGACCTTGGGCAGGGCGGGGGAGCCGGGGTTGAGGTAGAGGAAGTCCGGGAACAGGTCGCATCCGGCGTGGTGGGTATGGCCGCAGAGCAGGATGAAACCGGGGGAGAGCAGGGGGGGATTCTCCGGATTCCACACGTGGCCGTGGGTGGCGAACACGGTGCGCGTCCCTAATTGCAGCAGGATGTACTCGGCCATGATGGGGAACTCCAGCACCATTTGATCCACCTCAGCGTCGCAGTTGCCCCGCACGCACAGGATCTCATCCCGGCATTCATTGAGCAGCTCATAGCACCGCTTGGGGGCATAACCATCCGGCAGCGGATTCCTGGGGCCGTGGTACAGCAGATCGCCCAGCAGAAGCAGCTTGTCTGCCCCCTCCCGGCGATAGGCTTCCAGCAGCTTTTCACACACCGTGGCGCTGCCGTGGAGATCCGAGGCAACCATCCATTTCATTCGCAGATACCTCCCTTGTTTTTCCCCATTATAGCACAAGGCGGCCCGTTTGTCAGCCGTAAACAAAAACCATATATTGTGAGTTGATGTTTTCTAGAATACAACATCTTTGAAAAAACCAAAAATGCGGATTTTGTCGAACGATTTTTGCCATATTTTTGGGATTTTATGTTGAAAACGGTACAAATATGTGATAATGTACTTCTACATCGACACAAAAACGGTCAGAGGGGAAACGAATATGGGGCGGAGATATGACGTGCTTCTGGCGGACGCCAGTGAAGAATATCGTATCCTGATGAAAGAGATCATCGAGAGCAGCGGCGAATTCCGGCTTGTTGCCCACATGGGCAGCGGCGCGGAGGCTCTGGAGCTGGCCCGCCAGCTGCGGCCGGACGTAGTGGTGACAGACGCCATACTGTCCGATATGACCGGCTTCGCGCTCTTGGATACGCTGGAAGGCATCGTGCCGGAACGGGCCATGGTCACAGCGCATTGTCAGACACCCATTCTGCTGGAAGTGATCCGGCGCCAGATCCGTCTGTTCCTGCCCAAGCCGTTTCGGGAGGATGCCCTGCTGGAGATGCTGCGCCGCGCCTGCAACGCGGCGGAGGAGTACCGCGTGTCCGCCCAGTGGGAAGCCCGCGTGACCCGCGAGCTGCACATGGTGGGCGTGCCGGCCCACATCAAGGGCTATCTCTACGTGCGCCGGGCCATATTGATGGTGATGGCGGAGCCGGAGCTGGCTCACTCGCTGACCAAGGAACTGTACCCCGCTCTGGCCAGGCAGTTTTCCACCACACCCTCCTGCGTGGAGCGGGCCATCCGCAGCGCTGTGGACGCAGCCTGGACGAGGGGCGACCCGGAGATTCAGCGGTCATATTTCACCATGGACAAGCCCAGCAACGGATCTTTTATCGCCGCCATGGCGGAGAAGCTGCGGCTGGAGGCGAAGATTGTTGTGGCATAAGAAAAGGGGCTGTTGCAAAATAGCCATTCCCGTCATTGCGAGGAGCGAAGCGACGTGGCAATCCGGAATCCCCTGTTCAAAAGGGGCGGATTTCCACAGAAAATGCCGCCTGTTGGGCGGCATTTTCTCGGAATGACAGATTGGTTCGTATTTTGCAACAGCCTCTTGTTATTCAGCTTTCCGGAGGTTCCGGCGGATGGATGGGCTCACAGGATCTCCGCCAGATGCTCCTTGCCTACATAATAATCCGGGAAGATCTCATTTGCCGCATCGACAAACATCAGGGCGATCCGGCGGTTCCATTCGTCGCTGATCCGATTCGTTCCGGCAATGGCAAACAGTTCCTCAATGTCTTCCGGATATAGCGGCAAGGTGACCCCGGGGTCGTCTGACTTGAGCAGAACGTCCAGGTATCCGCTTACGATTTCCGTCTGCCTTTCATCCAGCTCCGGGTAGGAGAGACTGTCCAGATCCACCAGAAGCGGAGCCAGAAGGAGCACAACGCTGATCTGCATAAGCAGGCTGCCCTCCATCTCTGCTTCAATGCCTTCCCGGATCTGATCCCGCGCCGACAGCAGTTTTCGATACTGCAGATCCATAACCTGTTCCAGCTTCATGACGGTTTTCTCCTTGACACAAAATAATGATCACAGGCTGATCCTGCCGAACAGATCCCAGGGATAGGCGGCAGGGGGCGGACAGGCGACGTCCACCGGCGCACCGGTGACGGGATGGGTGAAGGCGAGATGGCAGGACCAGAGAGCGGCGGTGCAGGCCGGGTCCTTGCTGCCGTAGCGGATATCGCCCAGCAGAGGAAGCCCCCGGGAGGAGAACTGGACCCGGATTTGGTGGGTGCGCCCGGTGTGGAGCCGGATGCGGACCAGGGACAGCGTATCCGTGCGCCCGATCTCCCGATAGTTCAGCTCGGCTTCCCGGACGCCTCTGCGCATGCGCTTGACCACATAACTCTTATTGTGGGCCGCGTCCCGGAACAGCAGGTCGGTGAGGGTAGCCTCGGGCTGTGGGGGGTGGCCTCGCAGCACGGCCAGATACTCCTTGGTGACCCTGTGCTCCCGAATGGCTTCGGTGAGCTTGCCCGTGACCTCCCTGCGCCGGGAGAATACCATGATGCCGCCCACGATCTTATCCAGACGGTGGACGGTGGCGATATACTCGTTCTGCCCCTGGGCGGCGTAGTGAGCGCGCAGCAGGGCGGGCATGGAGGCGCCGCTGTCGCTCTCCTCACTGAGCACGCCGACGGGCTTGACGGCCACTGCCAGGTAAGCGTCCTCATATAAAACGGTCACGTCCGGCATAGACGTCTCCTTTCAAATGCAAAAAGGGCGTGTTGCAAAATGCCCGAATTTGTCATTGCGAGGCCTCAAAGGGGCCACGGCAATCCGTGCCCTCCTGGAAAAGGGGCGGATTCCCACGCCGGTGACGTCGGTCACCGGCTCGGAATGACGGTTGCAAAGGCATTTTGCAGCACGCCTTTCGGTTATCTCCTTCTGCCGCGGTAACGTTTTCCGCCGCGGCGCGCTCTGGGCCGAATCAGCCTGCCCCAGACTATCAGCAGCACGATGAGCACTGCCAGCACGATGAGGCCCAGCTTCACGTAATAGAGGGACAGGTAGTTCATCACCGTCCGGCGGGCGACCAGGAAGCGGGACACCGGCACGTTTGCGGCGGCCAGCAGCGGCACCTTGGCGTATTCCTCGCCCCGGTAGGTAATGGTGACCGTGCCCAGCTCCTGCCCTGCCTCAACGGGCGCATCCACGGAATCAGGCTTTTCCACTGTGCAGACGAAGTCGGGATCGTTTTCCATATCCAGATCCTTGGGCAGAAGCAGCTGGGGATTGGTCTCGGGATAGACGAAAACAGTGTCCGTCTCCTTGGAGAGATCCACGCTGACGGATTGAGGCTGATCCTGCTGCAAAACGGTCTGATAGACCCAGTTGTCAAAGCCCCAGTCAAAGAGACGGGCGGTCTCGGTAAAGCTCATGATGCGGCCGTCCTCGGAGATGCCTGCACCCAGCACCACACTGATCAGAGTGCGGCCCCCCCGTGTGGCGGTGGAGGCCAGGCAGCGTCCCGCCTCAGGGGTGGTGCCGGTCTTAATGCCGGCGGCGCCGTCGTATAGATATCCCGCGTAGATCCAGTTGCCGATCAGGCCGTTGGTGGTGTGCAACTCACGGGGACCGGATAGATTGGTGGCGGGCACGGTATAGGACTTGGCGTTGCAAAAACGCATAAAATCCGGATACTTCATGGCCTCACGGATCATCAGATAGACATCCCAGGCGGAGGAGTCGTGGTCGGGGAAACCGGAGGTGTTGATAAAATGGGTCTGGGTGCAGCCCAGCTCCGCAGCACGCTCGTTCATCCGGTCCACAAACTTGTCGGCAGTGCCGCACAGACGCTCACCGAGAATATCGCCCACTTCGTTGGCGGAGTGCACCATCAGGCAGTACATCAGGTTTTCCACGGTCAGCGTTTCTCCGGCGCGAATGCCGGCTGTACTGCTGTCCGGCAGGAGTCCGGCAAGAGAACTGGCGGTAGCGGTGATTTCCTCATCCATTTTC
>JAEEGL016177061.1_pt1 | contig 16622 bp, 12 predicted proteins | sample 9134231 | NCBI WGS metagenome assembly JAEEGL01 (sample SAMN16246548, study PRJNA631951) | gut metagenome | biome: gut microbiome; feature: rumen; material: fiber-attached | host: Bos | place: Iran: Karaj | collected 2018-10 | reverse complement strand
CGTTATCAGCAAACATCTGACGATACTCAGGATTCTTTGATCCGTTCTCATTTGTAAAATCAATTCTGTATGTCATATCTTCCGGTTCACATTTTTCAAACTTGTATAAACCAGGAAGCTTAAAGCTTACAACCTTCCAGCCGTGCTTGTGCTGTTTTTCAAGAAAAGCCTGTTCTTCTTCATATTCAAAAAGTGTATAAAATCTAAAAAATGTCTTTGTGTTTTTCATTTTATTTTCCTCCAATATTTCTATAAAGTCTTTTGATTCGTTCCATTTCCAGCTGAAGAACTTCCTGTCCAACTGAAGTGATTTTGTAAAGCTTTCGTTTTTCTTCTTCGCGAACGAATTCAATCAATCCATCCTTTTCCATTTTCCCCAAAGTTCCGTACATCGTGCCCGGTCCAATGTCTACATGGCCTTCTGTCATCTGTTTTACCTTTTGAGTTATATTGTATCCATGCATTTCTTCCTGAAGGCAAAACAAAATATAAAAGCCGGTTTCAGTCATCGGAACATAAACACGTTTAATTCTTGCATCCATGGCCACCTCTCCAAGTATTGTATTTCGATATATCGCACCTCGCTATAACGAAACTAGATATAATATATCGTGGTGTGATATATGTGTCAAGTTTTTTTTTAATTTTATTTGGGTTCATGACATCTTCATAATACGAAATATTACTGTAAAAACTCAATATTTTATGATATATTATTTGTATAGGGGAAAATAAAAAAATGATAACTGGCGAAATCAAAAATAAAATCGATAACATCTGGCAAAAACTTTGGGCGGCCGGAATGGCTAATCCACTGACTTGTATTGAGCAGCTTTCTTATTTGATGTTTATCCGCTCGCTTGATGATATCGAAATTGAAACTGAGAAGAAAGAAAATATGATGGGCATTAAAGGAAATCATATTTTTGATGAAAGCCACCAAAAACTCCGCTGGAGCAAATTTAAGAATCTAAGCCCTGATGAAATCTTCTCCTTAATGAAAGATGAAAAGAACGGCATTTTTGCGTTTATTAAAAATATGCACGGAAATAATGAAAGTGCATTTGCAAAGTTTATGAAAGATGCAACTTTTCAGATTCCGGCTCCACAGGTTTTGGTCAATGTAATTGCAGGACTTGATGAACTTTATGAAAACGACATCCAAGATCAGGACATGCTCGGCGATATTTACGAGTATATGCTTGATAAGCTTAGTGCTTCTGGTCAGAACGGACAGTTCAGAACTCCTGCACAAATCAGAAACCTTATGGTAAATCTTATTCAGCCTACACCTGATGACTACATCTGTGACCCTGCATGTGGTACAGCTGGCTTCCTTATTTCTGCTGCAAACTATGTTCGTGAACATAATGCAAATAAAATGAGTGATAAGCAGTGGGATCATTATATAAAAGGTCTTGTTACTGGTTACGATACAGATATGACAATGCTCCGTATTAGTACAATGAACCTTATGCTGCACTCAATTACAAATCCAACTGTTGAATATCAGGATGGTGTAAGTAAGGCAAATCAGATTGAAGGACAGTATGATGTTATACTTGCTAATCCACCATTTACTGGAACTGTAAACGAATCAACAATAAATCCAAATCTATTGAATGTTTGCAAGACTAAGAAGACCGAACTTTTGTTCGTTGCTTTGTTTATTCGTATGCTTAAGAAGGGTGGTCGCTGTGCATGTATTGTACCTGATGGAGTTTTGTTCGGTTCATCAAATGCACACAAAGCACTTAGAAAAGAACTTGTAGAGAACCATCAGCTACAGGCAGTAATCAGTATGCCTAGCGGCGTGTTCAAACCATACGCCGGAGTTAGTACAGGTATTCTTGTATTCACAAAGACAGGTGCCGGTGGAACTGAAAATGTCTGGTTCTATGATATGAAGGCAGATGGCTTTAGTCTTGATGATAAAAGACAACCTGTAGATGCAAATGATATTCCAGACATTATCAAGAGATTCCATGCTCTTGATAATGAAAAAGACAGAAAGAGAACTGAGCAGAGTTTCTTTGTTCCTAAATCTGAAATTGTTGCTAACAACTATGATCTTTCTATAAACAAGTACAAAGAAGTTGTTTACGAGAAAGTTGAATATCCAAAGCCAGCTGTTTTGATTTCTGAAATTGAAGAGCTACAAAAAGAGATTTCTTCTGATTTGTCTGAACTTAAAAAGATGCTTGGAGAATAAGGCTGATGACAGAAGACGAACTTCACCAGCTGAAGCGTGAACTTTATAAATGGGCTAAGCAGAATTTGCGTGGTCAAAAAGTTACGAATGAACACAGCGGAAACATAATTGAAATCTCTACTCAGGGCATTGATGAATGGTATTCTAAATCAAAGTCAGAAGAACAGATTAAGTCTATAAATCTGCTTGTTGAAATATTGAAGAATGCACGAATGACACATACATCAGATAATACACATTCTGAAAGAAAGAATGCTCCAACATTTGAGTATTATGAGTGTCCTATTGAAATAGATGAAAAAGGATTTAATGCTGTAGCAAGTATTAAAGTTATTATTGAAAATGTTGGGAACAGAAGAATTTACTATCACCACTACTTAGGTGAGTTAAAAAATCAAACCGTCCTCAACTCTAGTGCGCCAACCGATTAAGGGAATAACGCAGTTTTATTGGACGGTTCTATGAATAAATATAGCATAGATAATGGAAATGTCAATAGCAAAAGTATGAGCAAATATAAAACAATAAGACTTGGTGATGTATGCGAAATCCTTAATGGATATGCATTTGATTCTAATTTATTCAATACTGAAAAAAATGGAACCCCTTTAATCCGAATACGAGATGTTGTTAGAGGATTTTCTGAAACATATACGACTGAATCTGCTGATAATAGATATATCGTAAATAATGGAGATTTATTAATTGGCATGGATGGTGAATTTAATTGTTCTCCTTGGAACAGTGAATCTTCATATCTAAATCAACGAGTTTGTAAATTATGTTTTAAGGCTGAATCATACGATAAAAAATATGTATTTTATTCTTTACATAAGAAACTAAAAGAAATAGAAGATAAAACTGCTTTTGTTACGGTAAAGCATATTTCATCAAAACAGATATCAAATATTGAAATAATTAAACGACCATATGAAGAACAGAAGAAAATTGCAGAAGTACTTGATAAATGTAATATGGTTATTACAAAATATAACCAAGCCATTAAAAAATTAGATATATTAATCAAATCCCGATTTATCGAGATGTTTGGAGATCCTGTTATAAATCCAAAAAGATGGGAGGTAAAAAAATTAAAAGAAACGGCAGACATTATTACTGGTAATACACCTTCCAGGAAAGATAAAGATAATTACGGAACTTTTATTGAATGGATAAAAACTGACAATATTACAGATAAAACTTATATTACAACAGCTGCAGAATATCTTTCCGAGAAAGGTGAAAAACTTGGAAGAACTGTTGAAGCTGGTTCAATTTTAATGGCATGTATTGCGGGCAGTTTAAGAAGTATAGGCCGTGTTGCTCTTACAGATAGAAAAGTTGCTTTTAATCAGCAAATAAATGCAATTGTTCCTAAAGAATATAATATCTTATTTTTATATGCTCTTTTTCAGAATACACAAAGTTATGCTCAGAGTACAGTGAATATGGCGTTAAAAGGTATTCTTTCAAAAGGAAAACTTGAAGAATTGGAATATATTTTACCACCCATTTCATTACAAAACGACTTCTCCGCTTTCGTTCAACAAATCGATAAATCAAAATTTGCCATGCAGAAGTTACTTGAAAAAGCTGAAACATTATATAAATCATTGATGCAAGAATATTTCGGATAAAATTAAGTAAAAAGGATTTTCTACTTGAATCAAATTAATAATTTGAATATACAACGACAGGTGTTATAACATGAAAAATGTAAAACTAACAGAAATTTGTACCCCTAAACAATGGAAAACATTATCAACAGAAGAATTACAAACTTCTGGGTTCCCTGTATATGGAGCAAATGGACAAATCGGATATTATAATGAATATAACCATATTGATCCTACTGTTATGATTACATGTAGAGGAGCAACATGTGGTTCAATAAATATATCTGAACCAAAATCATGGATTAATGGAAATGCAATGTGTCTTGATAATTTATCTAATGAAGTAGATTTTAGATATCTAATGCATTATTTAAAAAATTATAATTTTCGGAATGTAATAAGTGGTTCTGCACAACCTCAGATAACAAGAGAAAATTTAAGCAAGGTTTTAGTTAAATTATATGATTTAGAAAAACAAAAAGAAATAGCAACTAATCTTGATAAAACTAAGAAAATAATTGATGAATACAAATTGCTTATAACAAAATATGACACACTAATCAAATCGGGGTTCATTGAAATGTTTGGGGATAACCCAACTGAAAACGGAAAATGGAAAGTTGAGAAATTAGTAGAATGCTGTATTTCAATTTCAGGCGGGAATACACCGTCTATGCAACACCCAGAGTATTATGGTGGAGATATTCCATTTATCAAATCAGGGGACGTGAAAAACGAAAATATCTCAAACGGAACATTATCATTAACAAATTTAGCATTAAAAGAAACAAATGCAAAAATACTACCTAAAGGAACTATTATTATAGTAATAAGAAGTGCAGCTTTATTACATAATTTTCGTATTGCTATAGCAACATGCCCAATTGTTATTAATCAAGATCTTAAAGGGTTACAACCAAAAGATAATTTTAATTCAACTTATTTATTGTGGGCTATAAAACTTCAAGAACACAAATTACTATCTAAAGTTCAAACAATGCTTACAAGCCATATTCGTATTGAAGATTTACTAGATTTAAAAATCTCAATACCACCATTTGTCTTACAAGAGAAATTTGCGACATTCGTTCAACAAATTGACAAATCAAAATTTGCCGTGCAGAAATCGCTTGAAAAGACTGAAACACTTTATAAATCTTTAATGCAGGAGTATTTTGGATGAATGATAAATTTTTTAAGGAAAATAAAGATATTTTATTTTTTAAAATTTTAATGCCATTTTTCTTTATTATTACGGTTTTTCTTTTTTTTAATAATGTTATTTCAATATATAATGAAACAAAGAAATTTATATTAGAAAAAACTTTTAATTATGAAACTGTAAAAAAAGAATTAGTACTTTTACTCGGTATATTTTCTCCTATTAGATTAATGGCGAATTGTTTATATATAAATGATCTATTAAATCCTTCCTTCAAAAAAATATTAAATATTCTTTTAAGAATAATAAATTTTATTCTCCCTGTAAGTTTCTTAATTATTTTCATTTTATTTATTTCTTTTATTACTCAAGATATTTTTATTATTGATAGTGTTTTCTTATCGACAATTAGAAATCCAGTTGAAAACTTTCTAATTAAAATTTTTCCTAATTCAAATTATTATAATTCATTTCCTTATTTAATTGGTATTATTACTTTTTTAGGAATGTATTTTCCCAAAAATATCGATTTTTTATATACCGTTCAAAAACATTCAATATTTCGAAGACTTATATTAATAGTATTATATATACCATTTAAAATGTTTGATATATTTGAAAAAAAGATAACTGGAAAAAAATCTCTAATGATTATTTATAATTACTTAAAAGAAAATTTGTATTTACTACCAGATAAAATAGCAGATATTTTAAAAGATTTTTTTGAAATTAAAGATATGGTGCAAGATGAAGGATTTGATAAAGACAATCCAACTTTTGGAGAATAAATTCCTCTATTTTTTTTAATAACGATTTTAAAAATATATGTTATAATTAATTAGAAGAATTATTATGACTAACTTTGATTACTTACTTGAATATAAAGAATTCTCTGCATTTTCAGCTTTAGCAAACGAGGCTGAAAAGCAATACAATAAATCTACAATGTTCTGTGGCATTTCTGCACGTAAATGTGTGGAACAGGCTGTAAACTGGATGTACATCGTTGATGATGATTTGTACATGCCCTATGACGACAGCATTCAGGTTCTTGTTCATGACAAAAACTTTGTAAATATTGTTCCTGGGAATATTCAGAAGGATTTACAGATTGTAATTAAAGTTGGGAACCAGGCAGTTCATTCAAATACTGAAATTGATAAAGCTCGTGCTCTTCTTTCTTTGAAGGCTCTTTTTAATTTCTTAAACTGGATTGTATTTACTTACAGCAGTACATACGAAAGCCGCACTTTTGATGAAACTCTTATTCCTGCAAATAAAGCAACAATTATTGTAAAAAAGAATCAGGAAGAAATTGATAAGTATCGCAGTGAGCTTGATGAAAAAGAACAGTCTATTGCCGACCTTAAAAAGCAGCTTGCCGCTTTACAGAAAGCATTAACAAGTAATAAATCTAAGCCTAAAGATGACAGTAAAATCAATTATGAGACTATTGATGAAAAGACTACTCGTAAGCTTTTCATTGATGAGGATTTGAAAAAACTTGGCTGGCAATTTGACGGTGTTATGGTTCAGGAAGAATATCCTGTTCATGACATGGGAGACAAACATTCTGACGGCTTTGTTGATTACGTTCTTTTTGGTAAAGACCATAAACCTCTTGCTGTTGTAGAAGCAAAGAAAACAAGCAAAGACCCTAACATTGGAAAGCAGCAGGCAAAAGATTATGCAGACTGTCTTGAAAGAGAATTCGGACAGAGACCATTTATTTTCTATACAAATGGTTTTGACTGCAATTTCTGGGATGATTTACAGGCAGCTCCACGCCGTGTAAGTATGGTATTCAGTCAGGGAGATTTGCAGAAACTTGTAGACCGTCGTTCCCTCAAAGAAGATATAAACTCTATTCAGATTAACAAAGAAATTACTGGACGTGATTATCAGATGGCAGCGATTAAGGCTATTGTAAAATCTGCCAATGAAGGATTCAGAAAGTTCTTACTTGTTATGGCAACAGGAACAGGAAAGACCAGAACTGTAATCAGTCTTACTGATGTTTTTGCACGTGCAAATTATGCAACAAATATTCTCTTCTTGACTGACCGCATTCAGCTTGTAAAACAGGCTTATTCAAATTACAAAGAGCATCTTAAATCAATGTCGCTTTGTAATATGCTGGATTATAAATCAAGACAGAATGATAAGAATGCAAGAATTGTATTTTCAACTTATCCGACAATTCTTAATGCTATTGATACTGATAAAACTGAGGATGGAGAAAGACTTTATACTCCAGCTCATTTTGATTTGATTATCATTGATGAAGCACACAGAAGTATTTTTAAGAAGTACCGTGCAATCTTTGATTATTTTGATACATACCTTGTTGGCTTAACCGCAACACCACGCGAAGAAGTTGAGCGAAGTACATTTGATTTCTTTGAACTGGAACATGGAAACCCGACTTACAACTACACTTATGAAGAAGCAATAAAAGCCGGATATCTGGTTGATTATTATCCTGTTGAAAACTCAACTACCTTTATTGATAAGGGTATTCACTTTGATGATTTGAGTGAGGAAGACCGCAAGGCTATTGAAGATCAGTACAAAGAAGAAGGAACTTCTGATTTTGAAGAAGCTCCGCCAAGTGACATTAACAAGTTTGTTTTCAATAAAGACACTGTAAAGAAAGTTATTGAAGAGCTTATGGAAAACGGTATTAAAACTGATGCCGGTGATAAGCTTGGAAAGACAATCATATTTGCATATAACAAGAAACATGCTCAGTTTATTGTTGATACATTTGATGAAATGTACCCTCAATTGAAAGGCGGATTCTGTGCAAGAATTGTTTGTGATGACAGTAAAGTTGAACAGACAATTGCAGACTTTGAAAAGCCGGATCAGAATCCATTTATTGCTGTAAGTGTTGATATGCTTGATACTGGTGTGGACGTGCCAGAAGTTGTTAATCTTGTTTTCTTTAAGAAAGTAATGAGCAAGATTAAGTTTAATCAGATGATTGGCCGTGGTACACGTCTTTGTCCGGAACTTTCTTGCTGTGACGGAAAGAACGGCATTTATGAAGGAAAGAAATATTTCTATATTTTTGACTGGCTTAGAAACTTTGAATTCTTCCGTGTAAATAAGGACGGTGTAAAAGGCAGCGAAACTGTAAGTCTTACTGAAAGTATTTTTAACCGCCGCGTGGAAATTATTAAAGAATTACAGGCTGCAGAATATCAGACTCCTGAATATGAGAAATACAGAAATGAGCTTGTTTGTATTGTAAACAGACAGATCCGGGAATTGAATTTGAACTTGACTAGCGTTCATCTACATAAAAAACATGTTTTGAAGTTCCAGGATATTAATGCATTTAAGAACCTTGAAGATTCAGATGTTGAGAATCTGAAAAAGCATGTTGCTTCTTTTGTTTATATGGACGAGTTTGATGTTTATGCAAAGGGCTTTGATAATCTTGTTTACGGTATTGAAGTTTTGAAATGTCAGAAAAAGAATTATAACAAGCAGCAGGAACAGATTGTAAATGATGCAAATATTCTTTTGAAAAAGAAAGCAAATATTGAACAAGTAAAAGCTCAGATTCCGCTTTTGACTCGTATTGTTGATGATTCATATTATCCATCGGCAACAATTTTAGACTTGGAAGATATGAGAGTTAAGATTCGCGAGCTTATTAAGTTCCTTGTTGAAAGCAAGAAGAAGCCGATTCGATATGTTGATTATATTGATACAACTTTTTCTGTAGGTGAAGGAACTCCTGTATATACAGCAAACAATTTTGAAGCTTACCAGAAAAAAGTAAACTCTTACATTACTGAGCACCTGGATGATGAGGCAATTATTAAACTGCGCAATAATGTTCGTTTGACTCAGGATGATTATAACAAACTGAATGATGTATTTACAAAGGAACTTGGAACTTCTGAACAGTTTGAAAAAATAAGTGATGGAAAACCGCTTGGTGTATTTGTTCGCTCTATTGCTAAGATGGACCGCCAGAAAGTAAATGAGCTTTTTGCTGATTTTATTTCTGAGTTTAACTTAAACATTAAGCAGATTGAGTTTGTGAAAGTGATTATTGAGAATATCATTGAGCAAGGCGAAATTAATCTTGAACGCCTTGGAGATGGTAAGCCGCCATTTGACAGACCTGGTAAGTTCTTTAGTCTGTTTAATCCTAAGGCGCAGAATCGGTTGATTCAGATTATTCGTAGTGTGAATGAGAATGCGCGAGTGGCGTAAGAAGGAATGAATTAAAAAAGTATGCAAATAACAAAACGTCAACATTATGTTTGGAGATATTATTTATCTCAATGGACTGATAATCAAACTGTTGAAGGAAATCTCTTTTGCTGTAGAAATGGTAAAATATTTTTTACAGGCTTAATGAATATTGGTCAGGAAAATTACTTTTATAAATTTATTGATATTTCTGATACAGATGCCTGGTGGATTGAGAAGTTGTGCATCTATGAAAATTTCCCCATTGTTTTAAAACAAATTGACAAAATGTGGTTAGAATCCTATCGGTATCCATTTAAGCTCATTGAATACTTAAAATCAATTGGGATTAATGATGAACAAACTTTTCAAGAAATAATAAACCAAGGAGAGGAAAGCATTTATTGCAAAACTGAAGAAATTGGAAAAGTTTATTTAGATAAGTTATATAAAGAAGATTGTTCTTTTTACTTAAACTTTGATGACAAATCTGATTTTAATTTATATATATGTGAACAATTTTTTAGAACAAAAAAACGCTTAGAAGCATTAAAAGATAGTAATGCTTTTAATTTGGATTATACAAAAATATGGGGACCAATGCGTCATATTTTTTCTACTAATTTAGCTTTTAATTTGACTTATAGAAATGATAAGAAATTTATGTTGAAACTTATTCATAATAAAACTGATATAAAATTTATCACTGGTGATCAACCTGTAATAAATAAATATTCTACAAAAGAAAACCTAGGAAAAGTTTTAGACAAGTTTGAGTTTTATTATCCTATAACTCCTAAACTTGCAATACTATTAACTGAAAAAGATTACAAAAATGATGAATTAATTATTACAGATGATTCAAAAATTTATGAGTTTAATGATTTGATTTTTGTTAATAGTCAGGAACAAGTTTATGCTACTTCCAAAGATGAATTAGAGCGATACAAAGATATGCCTAGAGATTGAGCTGGAGATAATTAAAAAATGACAATTAATAATAATTTAATACCTTCTATACCTGATTTACCCTCAGAATTATATGTTGCACATTTACAAGAAAAACTAGCAATATTTATTGGTGCAGGAGTTTCTAGACTTGCTGATTGTAAAAGCTGGGAAGTTTTAGCAGCAAGGCTTTTATCAATTTGTAGAGAAAAAAAACTACTTAATTATTATGAAGAAGAAAAAATAAAAAATTTTTCAGATAATAAAAGAAAGATTACAATTGCAAAAGAATTGTTATGTAATAACGGTTTTGAAAAAGATTTTTATGAATGCTTTAATAATTGTCTGAAATTTAACAAAGACATCAGCTTTCCATTTTTTACAAATTTAAAAAAAATTGGAGATATTTATATTACTACAAATGCTGATAAATGTTTTGAATCAATAATATCCGATAAAGATACAAAAAAAGATTGGAACTATGATTCGGTAAAACCAGAAAAAAAACATCTTTATCATATACATGGACATCAAGATGATAATAAATCCTTAGTTTTTACTGCATCAGAATATCATAAAAGATATATCGATAAATATTTTATTGAATTTTTAAAAGAAGTATTTAAAGATTATACAGTTCTCTTTATTGGTTATGGTTTGGCAGAATTTGAATTACTTGATTATATTATGAAAAATTCTCCCTTACGTGGTAAAGAAATACCCGATCACTATATTTTACAAGCATATAACTCATTTGAAAGAAAAATTTCTGACTGTGATGCGCTTTATTATAAAGAATTGAATGTAAATCTCATTCCATTTTCAATAGATGAAAATGGATATAATCAATTAATTGAAATAATTAGAAATTGGGCAGATAAAATTTCTGATAAAAATGAAATTAATGCAAATAAGCTACAGGTTTTTGATAATATCTTTTCAATCAAAAATATCAACGAAGAAGATGCTTCAAAGATTTTAAACCTTATTGATTTGAAAAATAACGATGATCCATTACTTTATCGTTTAATAAACAAGTGTAGTTCAAATCCAAAATTAGCTACCTTATTTGTTAATATACTTCAGAAAAAGAAATGGTATAATTCTTCAAATAATCCTGAACCTCGTTCAAAAGGTGATAATTTATATTCAATTAGAAGTTGGAATATACTCAATATTGCTGAAATATGTTTAGATGAAGCTCTTAAAAATAATAATCAAGAAGATATTCAGTTAATTAAAACAATCATTGATAATATCATTTCAACAAATAAAGTTGATAATTATCATACTGCAGAATGGTTACTTAATAATATTTTTAAACTTCCAGAAAAGGATATTAGTAGCAAATATATTAATTATATTAGTAAATCTTTAGATTCAAAATTTGATACAATGTTACAATCGCAGGCATTGTATAATGCGTTTATAAAGAAAGTTCTGTTGTATTCTGATAATAATTTAATTTTTTCTATTTTCGATAAGATGTTATCTCTTAAACAAAATAATTCCAGAACTTATCTAAAAATGGATTTATACTATTTCAATCAGTTTATTATTTCTTCTTATGAAATTTTAGCAAAAAAAGATAGTAAAAAACTAATTTCTATTATTGAGAACTGCCTGAACAATATTCCTAAAAACACTTATGAATACCTAGTTGTTGGATGTTATTATAATTCAAATAACATTCTTGAAACTGATGAAATGTATGGAACCCAAACAATTATAAATTTATATTTATGGTTATTAAAACAACGCGAAGATATTAAAGAATACATAAAGTTAAAAGCTAATTCAGATACTTTTATAGGAAACATTTGTAAAACACTTCTTACTAATGGCTTCATTGAAAAAGACTATTCACATACAAATGGAAGTTTTGAATTTTCATATCCAGATGAAATTGAAATTAAGAAGAATTTGTTCACCAATCTTAAAATTGAAGATGTAATACAAATAATTAAAACAAAAGCCTCAGAAAAATTAAATGTAATACAAGAACAGTCAATATTATCAAGTTTTCATTTTTGGCTAATAGAAAACTATGAAGCTGTTTTAAATAAAATTAATGCTTTCTTTATATTGAATATTTTCTGGCAAGATGAAATTATGATTGTTACAAATCAGTTAATAACTGAACATAAATCATTCTCATATGAAAAGTTGATACCATTAATAGAAAATACAATTTTTGAGGATAGTCCAATATGGGAAAAGAAAGATATTAAATATCCTCATTCAAATGAATTGAAGTTTATTAAAAATGTTTCCGAGTTTATTTCGAATTTTTCATCAAATATTAGATTAGTAAATGATACTTACTTAAGTTTATCAAGAATAGCTTCAATGATATTTAATCATAGGAAATACATTTCTGATAAATAGAATCGTTATGATCTAGGATATACTACAAGGTATTTAAATTCTGAATCAGGTAAAATCTGCGAAGCTATATTCGTACTAAATAATGTGTATTATAATATGAACAAATCTCTAAATCTTGAGTTTTGGAGTATTCTTAACCTTGAAATTACAAAAGATAAAAAAGTTGATTTGTTCTTTTACACTATAGGAGCATATTTACCATATTTATATGAGCAAGATAAAAAATGGATAGATGTAAAACTCAATAGTTTATTAACAGAATCGTTTTTTGAAGGTTTTTTCAGTTATGCATCACTTAATAAAAATCTATATTTCTATTTATTGGAAGTAAATTTTTTTGATTATGTAATTAATAATTTTGCTAATAAAACTTGGATAACACAAATGGTTAAGTATGGATGCAGTAGTGTTCTTCAGGGGTTTGAAGAAATAACTGATGACAAGTGCTTATTACGCAGAATTATAAGAAAAATAACCCCAGCAATTGTGGATACTATTGTAAATTATTTACGTCGAAATTCAGAGGAAAAAGTTCCTCCAAAACTTATAATCCAATTATGGGAATACTTGTATATTTCTATGAATTCGCTTCCTGATATAAATCCATATAAAGATGTACTACAGGAATTATTTTATTTTCTTGATTACATTGAAAATATTGATGATAGAATATATCAATATTTGGAATTATCTTGTAGGTATTTAACACAATATAAAATGGATCATTATATTGTTCCAAAATTTTCAGAACTATATAATAAAAATGAAAGGAATAAAGAATACATCGAAAAATTATTTTTATTAATTACAGAAAAAGATATTTATTTTTATGATTATAAAAATTGCGTAACAAATCTTTTAGTTGATATCTCAAAGCATAATATTTCTTTAGCACGAAAAATTTGTGATAAATATTATGCAGTATCTGGATATGATAAATATTCTAATCTAGTAAAAGAATTCAAAAAAATTGAGCGAGAACAAAACTTAAAATAGTTATAGCGTCGAATCCTCTTCTTCCCACTCTTCATCAAGAGAATCTGATTTTTCTCTATTACAATGGCGATGTAATAACTGTGCATTTTCCAATACAGTTTTTCCACCTAAGCTGAATGGAGTAATATGATCAACTTCAGCATCCTCAATACTAAGAATTTCATTTCCGCAGTATGAACATATATAGCCAGGTTTGAATAAAGCTTTTTTGTCATCTTCCGTAAATGCACGCTGCTCACCAACACTTGAAGAATCCAGATATTTTTTAAGAACATTCATTACAAGCATAATACGACCGATTACACGTTTCTTAGAACCGGTTGCTGCATAGGTATAATCTTTGTATTCTTCGTTATTCTTTTTCAGTTCATTTATTTCGTTACGAATCTTATCTGCATTTTGCATAATATCATGTTTATTAAACATACTGAAAGGAACCACAATAGAATCAAAAATAGATCCACTGAATTTAGAAATCATAATCCCTTTATTTCTATCATAACCGAAGAATGCATCATTACCCAAAACTTGTTTAATAATATCAATTGTTCCATTGAATAATTGTTTTTGTTTCGTAATTGAATCAGCATCATCATTCTGATGTGTAGTCATATAACTATTCATAGTTTTTAATAACGAACTTTTAAAACCTGAAAAGTCTCTTAAAGCAAAGAATCTAAGAATTTGTTCCTGATAGTACTTTCTTTTATTTTCTTGTGCCATCAAAATTTCAAATGTTTTATTTGTTTTTGCAATGTCTTCAATCATATTATTAAACGAACCTCGATAAATACAGTTTCGTAATTCCTGTGGTTTTAAACTTACTGCACCTTGGTTAAGACGAGCAAAAATTTCATATTTTAATTCGCTACTATTTTTTAGGATAATGATAGTTTCTAGACTACATTTTTTGAGTTTTCGTTGAACTTCTTTATCTAAATCTTTAAAGTATAAATCATTTAATTCTGTTAATTCTTGTAAGTCTTTAAGTTTATATTCATTGCTTAAATATTTTACAAAAGACGTTAGACGCTGCTGACCATCAATTACGCTATAAGTTTCATTTTGTTCCTGGCTTAAGTAAACGGTAGGAATTGGAATACCCATCAGAATTGATTCTACAAGTTTGCTAGCACGTTTTTCTGTATATACATAATCTCTTTGGTAATCAGGATTAAGCTCTATATCTCCTTCATCCCACATTGTTTTAAATTCTGATAATGTAATACTTTTCTTTTCTACAAAAACTTCACGATTCTGAAAGTCCACTTTATTTTACCTCACTGCTGAAACAATAATAATATATTATATCATAATCTTAGTATAAACGTTAAAAATTATTCATTGACGAATAAAACTTTCTTGAGTATATTTAGATAAGTTCCGTGGTAGAGCTAGCAGCCAGTGCGAAGATTAAATCATACCATATCCAATTTCTTAATTACCTGAGAGCGTCAAGGTTTATTGCTGCTTTTAAGGTACTGGCTAAATAAGCATGAGCAATAAAAAAAATGATGCTCAAGGAGTAATTATGTCTCATGAAGATTTCTTCAAAAATGAAGCCAAAAAATTTTTAAAAGATTGGCGAACACAAAACCAAACAACTGGAAGTGATGGGAAGGTTTCCTATCATTATGATTGGAAGTTCTACGATGTAGATGACCTGTTTAATTTCTTTGAATTAGATGACAAAGATAGACAGGAAATGCAACTTGCCAGAGCTCAGCATTACATTGCTAAAATTGCAGGTTATAAGAACTGGAATGAATTGATTCAAGTTTCTGAACCTGAGTTCGAACTTGCTGAACTTTTAGTAAGAAGATTTAAGAATTCACAAGCCGTTATTGATTGGATTGAAACTGTTGAATACACAGGTGTGGGACAATATGGAGTTGAAGCAGTTCTTGATTATGCAAAACAATATTTTGAACTTGGTGACAGAAAAGAAATTGTAAACCTTCCAACTGATAAAATCACAATTCTTTCTGGAAAACTTAAACTTGCTGAATTTAATAAGTTCTCTGCAGAGAACAATCCTGAAGGAACGCTTAGAAAAGATTCTACAGTTCATTGTACAATTTGCAATAAGGATTTCAATTTTAGCCAATCTAAAGTAATCAGAGATAACGATAAAAAACAGACCATGGTTGTTTGTAAGAATTACCCAGAATGTAAGGGAACGTATCTTGATTATCAAGTTTTGAGTCCAACTATTATGTTTGGTCATACAAGACTTGCTGCACTTGAACGTGGCATAAGTGAATTTAGAACTGATTATACAATGGATACTAAAGTTCAATGTATTCACTGTGGTAATGAATTTTTATACAAAGAAACAAATGTTGTTCAGTTCCCAGATAAGGATGAACCATTAATTTATTGTAAACATTTTCCAAATTGTGATGGCAGCTTACTTGATATGATGCCTGCTGAACCACAATAATTTGGGATTCACTAGTTCTCAATTTAACACTGCTATGCCATGTAGCAGTGTTTTTTTATGTTTTGAAATTAATTTGATAAATTCGGAAATCCCGAAATTTTCACGAAATCTTTAGGACACAAACCGGCTTACACTATCCCTATGATAATTCAGGGAAAGAGCTGCACACTGACTGTTGCAAAAGACGATGAATATTATCCACTACCATACACAGAGGAAACTGTAAGACAGGCGTCGAAAGGCTACGCTCTGCCTGGCGTGATTGGCATAAGGAACAGAGAAAAATTACCTGCATCTGATGAGAAAATCGCTAATTCCAATTTTTCTTCAAACGTTTCAAAGTCTATATCATTGATGATTTTTTATATTTAATACGGTATAATTACATAGATGGCTGAGAAGAATCCATATGAATTAGATTTTGAAAAATATATTCGCAATACAGAACCTGCTAAGAAAGATAAAACCTATGCATGGGCAACGGCTATAGGTTTACAGCAGGTAGATGGGCTTACTCCATCAAAATATCTTTTTGATACTGCAAAACGAAATATTGAAGGTGAAATCACCTTTGATGAAGCAAAATCGCTTATAGATACTTATTATGAATCTAAAACAGAACGGCTCGATACTTCCGAAGAACGG